>Strawberry_p1__coassemble_1877_pt1 | contig 28181 bp, 25 predicted proteins | sample Strawberry_p1__metabat2_low_PE_004 | metagenome-assembled genome bin Strawberry_p1 | reverse complement strand
AAAAAGGGACCTGGCTTTTCAGCTAGATCCCACACGATTTTTCATAGATCCATTACTATTACCCAATAACTACAAATAAATTTGGATAATCGTAAAATGATATGCTTACCTCTCTTATCTGTATTCTGTAATGATCGGAACTGACCATATCCGCTTATAAAGCAATACACAGGTACCGTCAAATCGCAGAATAGTGCAAAGTAGTAAAGCAATGGTGTTTGTCCAATATATATCTGCGCCAATATATATCTGCGGTTGATAAGGCATGTTCTCTTTCCTACAGAACAGGTGCAAAAAGAGCATTACCAGGATAGCCAATCCTTGTCCCATTTTTGATTCTTTTTTAGTAATCGATTCGTATTCTCCTTCGTCTAGGAATGTATTAATCTTTTTCAATTAGACAAACACACCTAACTAGAGCTAAACAACCAAATTTACCTGGCAGTTTTTCCCAGTATTCTTGAATGGTAGAAACTGTTATAACTTGTTCTCTGATTACTGCAGATTTCAAAAGCGCTTTAGTTTATCAAAGCGTAAACTGTTTGTGAAACGATTAAATTCCTATCAAACATTTTACTCATCCGTTCTCTTCCCAAAATTCCCATTAGACAGCGGTATTCGTCAGGAAGCAAGCAAATCTTTTTCATAGCCTGATAAAGACTCTCTGGATTTTTTGCTTTGACCAAATAACCAGTGACAGTGTTTTCTACAGCCTCATTACATCCAGGTATGTCTGAAGTAATAACCGGTCTGCCACATGATGCACACTCCAGATTTGTGTTCGCCATTCCTTCGTGCCATGAAGGAAGAACAAAACAACTGCACCCTTTGACATAGGGTAGAACATCTCTTTGAAATCCATGGTAATTTAACCAATCAGAATATTTGAATTGATCTAAAACCTTGAAAGAATCCTCTTCCATAGGTCCAACTAAATCCAAAGAAATGTTAAATCCTTCCTCGTGAAGCCGTTTTGATGCCTCTAAAAGCTCATTAACCCCTTTTTCCTTCATCAGACGGCCAATAAAGAGAAAGCGAGTTGTATTACCTTCCGGAAAAGGGAGAAGAGGATATTCCTGTAAGTTAACACCTGCACCATTCAGTAACACACTTTGTGATGGATGAATCAGTCTATGATCCTCAAAGTAGTCTCTATTAGATCGGTTTTCAAAAAATATTTTCTTAGCTTTCCCACACGAAAATTTATACAGTGCCTCAACAAGACCTTTTATTTTCGAACCAGACTGAAAAGCACTGCCCAGTCCCGTAATATTGACTGCATATGAGTAACCAAACAACCGGCAACAGATTCCTCCATAAATATTTGGTTTGATTGTATACGTTATTACTAGATCAGGAGATATGGCTTTTAAGATTTTTCTATAACTAAAAACCAGTTTAATGTCTTTCAGCGGATTCATGCCTCGCCGATCAAGTTCTGTTCTAATGAAGTGGCATCCTATCTCTTCAAGGGAAGAGATGAATTGTCCATCCGGAAGAGAAATCCATATTTCATTGGTTTCTCCTAACTTCTGTATTAACTCTTTTCGAAATTTATAAAGGCCTACATCGTTATTGGCTAAAATCAGTATTTTCATGCAATCACCTGAACTCCTCATACAAAGAAACCGGACTGCCATAATAAAGCCCCGGCTCTTTAATGTCCTTAACCACCAAAGACCCCGCTCCTAAATAGCAGTCATCGCAAATGCAGACATTGTTGTTGACAATCGTTCCGATTCCAAGCCAACAATGTTTTCCTACACTCACCGTTCCTGCCAGATGAGTTCCGACTGAAACATGAGAATAATCCCCGATAAAATTATCGTGATCTACTGAAGCGCCTGTATTGATAATTACACTCTTACCAATTTTGACTGAGGGATTAATGACTGCTCCTGCCATCACTACAGAACCTGAACCTATTGAGACTTCAGACGCAATGACTGCGTCAGGATGAACTAGGCTGACGATATTCAGCCCTTTATCTTCTAATTGCTTAGTGATAGCTTCTCTCGTTTTAGAATTGCCGATCGCCACAAAAAAATCCGAGTCAGAAAAACTGAATGCTTTGCTGATCGGACCAACAACCGGAAATCCAAGTGCAAAGGGGTTAGAACTATGGTCATCAAAAAAGCAAATATTTTTATACCCCATATGCAGAGCAATATCAGCAGCCACTTTGCCATGACCACCAGCACCAATAATAATCAGGGATTTCATATTGACCTCCTGGAAGAGCATTCAGGCGTTCCTTTGAATGGTTCCATCGTTACTGATGTTTCAGAACTGATTCCATTTCTGGAGAAAACAACTCCAACCGTCTGAAAGAGAATCCGAAGATCTCCTAAGAAAGTTATGTTGTTTACGTACTGAACATCCAAATCAAACTTTTCTTCCCAGGTGAGCAAGTTTCTTCCATGAACCTGCGCAAACCCCGTCAATCCTGGCGTAACTGCATGCCTTCGCCTTTGATGAGAGTTATATAGAGGCAGATATTCAACGAGCAGAGGCCGAGGACCGACTAAAGTAAGGTTTCCTTGCAAAATACATACGAGTTCGGGTAACTCATCCAAACTTGTGCTTCTTAAAAACTTTCCAAAAGAATTTAATCGCTTTTCGTCAGGAAGAAGTTGCCCTTGTTCATCGCGTTCATTTGACATGGTCCGAAATTTATAAAGGTTGAAAATCTTCCCGTCTTTTCCAGGTCTTGGCTGTTTAAAAATAACCGGTGATCCCAGGTTGATTTTTATCAGTAATGCTATGACGAGCAAAAGTGGAGAAAGAATAATTAAAGCTATTCCGGAAATAAGAACATCAAAAAACCTCTTCCCAAATTTCTGATAAAAAGTTGGTTTCTTTTGCATCAGATCTTTCTCCTTTATCGTCATTCTCAAATTTAAAATCTGAAACAGCCTCGTTTGAATTACTCAAAGCAAGCTTTGATCACCTGAATTATACGATCCTGTTCTTCTTCGGTCATTTTGATGTCACTTGGCAAGCAAAGCCCATGATGGAAGACAAAATTGCTGACAGCTTTAAATCCGGTTCTAAGTTCAGGATCCTTTTTCAGATTGCTTGCAGCTGTTACAAAATCATATTGAGAATAAACAGGCTGCTGATGGAGAGGTTTCCAAATAGGACGACCTTCCGCATTGATGTTTGCCAGTTCTCTAAGGATCTCAGTAGGAGAGCTTTTATGCTCTTCTGGAACATCTATAGACTGATTGTCGTTTCGGATCTGCAGACTCATGAAGTTCGGATCAATCAGCATGCAGGAAAGCCAGAAGTTCGGCACTGAATGCTCTGAATCAAAAGGATTCATCTTACAGGGCAGACCTGCTAAACCTTCTTGATATCTTTCATAAACCTGTCTTTTTCTGTCTACATGTTCCTGTAGGTAAGGCATCTGTCCTCGGACAACACCAGCAATAACATTACTCATTCGATAGTTATATCCGATCTCTTCATGCTGATACCATGCTGCATTTTCACGAGACTGGGTTGACCACTTTCTTACTTTTAATGCCCCATCTTCCCTATCCGTTAAAAGCATTCCACCCGCGGAACCGGTGATGATTTTGTTCCCATTAAAAGAAATGACATTATAGTCACCAAATGATCCAGCGGGATCACCGTTATAAAAAGCTCCGAGACACTCAGCAGCATCTTCAATCAGAAGCGCATTATGTGCTTTGCAGATCGATCGAATCTCGTCAACCTTGGCGGGAGTTCCATAAAGATGTGCAAGAATAACCACCCTGACTTCCGGATACAATTCAAAAGCATGTTCCAACGCTTGAGGGTCCATATTCCATGTTTCCAGCTCACTGTCGATAAAAACGGGAACTCCACCTTCATAAAGAATTGGATTAGCTGAAGCCGCAAACGTTAAATCGGAGCAGAACACTTTATCTCCTGGGTTAATACCGGTAAGTCTAGTAGCCATATGCAGTCCGGCAGTACCAGAGGCTAAAGCTACAGAATAATTGTTTCCTGTCAGTCTTGCCATTTCTTTCTCAATTACATTAATGTTTTCCCCAAGGGTAGACATCCAGTTTGAATCATAAGCTTCTTTAATATATGACAATTCTTCTCCATGCATAGTGGGGCTGCTAAGCCACACTTTTTTTGTAAAAGGAATTATCTTCTCATTTTTATTAAACATGGCTTCTCCCGTCTCTCAGGACTTGTCCTGATAAATTAAAAATAACGCACTATCAAAAAGCAGATAAATTAGGGAGTTCCCTAAGCAAGTTCCGTTCAAGGTTGTCATATACTATTCCGACAAACAGTTAATAGCAGCCTTTTAGAATACTGCATCATCTGACTTCTTTGATTGCAGGCGGAAGCATTCGGAGAGTGAGCTAAAGTTCACACACGCGGATACTTTTTCCTTAGAAATAAGCTATACAAGTTTATAAAAAAAGCAAGGCGGCATCGAAAGGAATTCCGTTTTTGTATTACACAAGGCCAAATTATATCTGTTACGATTATTTGAGGTATCCAACCCTATAATTAGTGTTGCCTTAAGGATCTGCTTTTAAAAGTTTCAGTTTATTATCTTAAAAGGATTTCCATGAGACAAATTCGTCTTAGGCAACAAGATTCCTCTAATCTAGGATAAGGTTATTAAAAGCGGGTGCAATATTATCTATTGCATCCGCTTTCTAATCATCCACCAATGTATAAAGGCTTCTCTCCATGAAGAACAGCAAGAATATCCTGCTTAGCTCTTGTAACAGTTTCTTCATCTGCCCACATGACATACGCATTATCACCTATTGAAGGAGCAAATTCATTACCATCAGATCCGTTTACTGAATACATATTAATTATCCAGCTCGAAGGATTAGACAGCTGCATATTAACTAACTTGGCAATGTCATCTGTCGTTAGATTCATTTGAACCGAATCCGCAACTGCGTTCAGGATTCCAGAGTAGTTTTCGAGTATCTGAGGAGACAGCGCTTTCTGAATCATTGCCTCAACTACTCTCATCTGATTCCGTCCACGCTCACGATCGCCTTCCACAAATGCGTAGCGTTCTCTGGCAAAAGAAAGAGCCATATCTCCATTCATATGGACAATTCCTGGTTCGAAATCGTACCTTCCTGTTGTAAATGAGTCAACATTATTAACATCGACTCCACCCAACTCATCAATTACTTTAATGACTGTAGAAAAATTAACACGAATATTGTAATTAATGGTAATACCGTACAGTTCTTCAAGCGTCTTTTCAGTAGAAGCAATACCATACATTCCTGCATGAGTCAGTTTATCTCTCTGACCAGCTGGACAACCTGCCCCTTCTTCGCAAGCCATTTCTACGAAGAAATCTCGTGGAGTTGAGATAATCATGATCTGTCGGCTGACGGGATTAACAGTCAGTAATAAGTTAACGTCACTTCGACCAGATGAACCAATCTCACCAAATGTGTCAATGCCCGAAACGAGAACTGTGAATGGACTCTTAGTAACATCAACCTGCTCTGCCTGCCCAATATCTACCTTTGAGCACTGAATTTGATGAATTGATCGGATACCCTCATTAAAGTCATCCAATCCTTCGTAAGATTCAATAACGCTTAAATAGGGTTGATATAAAACTATCGCATCAATTGCTGCGCCTTTTAAATCTCTGGCCATTTGTAAAGATGAATCGTATTCTTTCATCTCATATTGAACTCCCTGTTCTGAGAGCCAATCGGTCATTAATTGAGCTTGTGAGGCGTCCATATTCGAGAGAATTCCAATGGTCCTCTCATTTAGGTCTTCCGGCTGATAAATCAGGGAGTCTTTCAAAACGTAAAGTTCAACATAATCACCTTGCTCCTGTTTCGGGGAAGTCATTCTTTCCAAAGCAGTCCAAGTTACATACATATAATAGCTTTCAACACAGTTACCCAGTATGAGACAGGCAGAAAGAATATACCCAATAATTTTCATCCATCTTCGATGGCGATAAAGCAACAAGTACCATAGAAGAACAAGAAAAAGGCCTTCAATCGTAATGAACATAATCAAAATTATGTTTGGTAAGAATTTAATTCTAAAAAGCCAGAATAATCCGAAACAAACAAACAAGATATCGGCCATTAAAACGTAAAACCCTGGCCGTTTATATAGTTTTCTTTTATGATGGCGATGCTTTCGAGAACTCATCAAGTCTCCTTTCCAGACAAAAATAAGAATGGTGCATCAATTCTCTGACGCATTTTGATATATGTCTGTTTTCAACAATCGTTCTATAGTTTAATCATTTATATGTTTCAAATCATCTATAGAAGGAAAAATCTGTGAAATACTGTTCCAGATTTGAAAATATTCAAATCACCAGTCTCATGAGAAATTAGAAAACCACTATCACTTAATATGAGGTATTAAAAATGCACAACGAAGTAATTAGCGTCATCATTCCCGTTTATAAAGCTGAAAAATATCTTAGACGCTGTCTAGACAGTGTTCTTGCACAAACCTATTCTAATCTGGAAGTCATTCTCATAGACGATGGATCGCCTGACTCATGCCCAGAAATCTGTGATCAGTACTCTGAGAATGATCATAGAGTCAAAGTCATCCATAAAAAAAATGAGGGTGTCAGTATCGCCAGAAATATTGGTCTCCGATCTGCAACCGGTTCATTGATAACTTTTGTGGATAGTGACGATTATATAGAGCCTGTAATGTACGAGAAAATGGCTAATATTTTAATGAGCAACAATTGCGACATCGTAATGTGTGACTGTATAAAAGAATTTGACAACAAAGATGAACTCTACACTCATCAAATTAGAGAAGGTCTATACACCCGATCTCAATTGGAACAAGACTACTTTCCTCAATTGCTAATTACTGAATCCCTCGAATACCCAACAACCATTTCTAACTGGCTCCTTTTATTCCGATATTCGCTGCAGAAACAAAATCAAATCTTTTATGTTGAAGGTGTTCGATATTCAGAAGATCTTTTGTTTGGCTCGGAGTTAGTCTTTCACTCCAACAGTTTTTTCTATATGAAAAGTGAAGCGTACTATCACTATAACTGTGTCAATGAATTATCTGCTACCCATACGTTCAATATCGATAAGTGGAATGATTATAAAAAACTTTACTCAATGACCAAAAACAAATTTGCAAATTCTTCTGCTTTTGATTTTTCTGTACAGATTGACTACTTACTCCTCTTCTTCGTTTTGAATTCCATAGGAGATATTTTAACTTCATCAGAACTGAACAAAAAAAGTAAAATCACAACAATATTATCTATTTTGGATGATTACGCAGTTCGAGAAATGTTTAAAAAGATTAAGATCAAAAATCTTAAAGTCTCCAGCAAGATGAAGACGCTAATCTGGCTATATAAGCACAGAATCGGGCTGAATCTATTGTGTAAATACTATCAATAGTGCTATTGGCAATTATTGTCCTGTCATCTTTTGCGTATTATTCAGAGGTTGCACTATGAGATGAATTCTACTGCATTAACAAAAGCCAAGAGCTTTAACTATTTTCGAGCTTACTACAAGGCATACGATTCTGATTAAGAAATAAGATATTAGAAATACAATGATTCCATTTAATGGAAAAGGACAGTTGAAGTAATGAGGAAATGCCTTTTGTAATTCAATCATTACTAAGATATGGCATAAATAGATACCAAAAGAGTGATCGCCTATCTTTACCATTATCTTCTGTATTTTTTTGCTTATAGTTAGCCTTTTTGAAGTCATCCATTTATAAACAAGTAACAGAAACAGACAATTTGTAAGTAATGAAGATAATTTTAATTGTGAGCCACAATTATTGGAATGTAGTAAACAAAAGTAATAGCCTTCTATGATCTGTAATGTTAACGATAAAAGCAATATCCTTGTCACCTTTTTTGAGGAGTAGCTTGCTTTTATCAACTTATTTCCCATGCCGATTCCTAAATAGTAATAAGTAAACCAACCTAAGCACCCGTTTTTCCAAAAAGTATCAACTAAAGGCGTTAGAGGATGGCGACTAATTAACGGGATATAGATGAATAATAAAACCGATATTGGGGAAATAATCCAACCTATATTCTTAAATCTGGATATTAGTAGCCGATAAACAAAAGGGGTTAAAACCACAAGCTGAATGTAAACCAAAATATAATAAAACTGCGGTCCAGATTGTGCCAACAATATATTCATCATCATCCCATTCAAATTAGTTCCACCTTGGACTAAGGAATAAATAATTGACCAAATAATATACGGAATAAGAACTCGCTCGATCCTCTTAAGGTAAAATCTCGGAACGTCTCTTACCGGAACCCGGGTAAGAAAACCCGACATAAATAAAAAAGTTGCAACTCCAATATTCAGCAGTGGGCGCACCATTACTGATACCATTCCTCCTGGGCAAGTATGTATTAATACAACGCAAAAAATAGCGATCGCCCGTAGTATCTGTATTTTCTCACTAATCGTCTTATTACCTTTGCCTGATAGAATTGCGCTCTGCTTTATCATCTATTTCACCCCGCTTTATAAAGTGTACTTCATTTCATAAAGATAAAAGCATAGTAATATGGTGGTCGCTTAGTCTAGAAATGAATTCTTATGTCTCAATAAAATAATCTGCATCACTAACTTATAACTAAATCTCGGATTCCCCAGAAAAGATAAAGACATTTAATTTCAAACCATCACTTTTAAATAAGTATTTCTTTAACTCGGTGCCATATATTTAATACCATTCGTCGTAAATATCGCCCTTCTTCAGTTCGACCATAGACGCCAATAACTATCCCGTTCACCACAACAGAGCATATAAAAACCTTTAGAACCACATTTATAGCCAAACTAAAGTGACACCAGGAGCAAACTATTAGACTTGCTGTTCCGGATAGCAATAAAACAAAGAAATAGTTCAAGTATGTTTTCACGTAGTGTCTAAAAGGTAAATGCAGTCCATATCTGAATACTGCGTAAGGTTCATACCAAGTATTTGTACAAAGACGTGCTATTGTTGAGGCTAAAAAGATACCCAAAGCACCAAATCTGATTCCCAAAGCAAAGTCTAGAATCAGATTGATTGCAGCCGTCAACAGCAAGAGATACTGACCATATCTGAAAAGGCCCATTGTGTTTTTATAGGTATAAATTGCATTCTGCATTCCAACGATATAGAAATTTAGGGCAAGCACCAAAGGAATCTTCCAATCCAGCAAATAATTATCTCCAAAACACAGTTGGACAAGATCACTACTGACCAAAGCAATTCCAACTGTTCCCCAGCTGAAGATCCAAAAATTAGACAGATTCAAGGCTTTAAAAAAGCTGTACTTTTTCTCATCACTTTCTACCGCATTCAAATTCCCTACGCTTGCGGTCAATCCCGTGAACAACTGCGTAATGAGCGAGTTCAAAGTATTCACCAACAGTGTGTAGTTTGATACTTTACCTGTCAGAGCAAGTCCTCGGAGATAAGTGATAACAATGCTGTCTGTACTGTTGACAAGAAGCTGACTTATTTTGTTGATCGTTAAAGCTTTAACATTGATAAACAAGGCCTTCAGTTCTTGTTTACTTAAAGGCTGAATATCATTGCTTAATATATAGGGAAACTGCTTGTCAGCAACTTTTGAAATGCAGAAATTTGCCATAAACGTGCATACTAATTGAACAGTTAAATACAGAATATAATTTCGGGTTAAAAGCAGTAAAGGAATCTGGATCAGACTCTGAACGATGGTTGAAATATAGCTGATTCCGCACACCAGATAGTTTTCCTGTGCCGCTATGATCAATGTTCCTTTATAACTGAAAAAGTAGGAACTGGCGGTGTTGAACAGGAAGAACAGATAAATGGCATATATATTTTCTTTAATATTCGGCGGAGTGGTAATAACGCTCGAAAGAAAGGGCATCATGGCCAAGCCAGCCAACCCCACTACAATTCCAATCGCAATATAGGCTTTTTTAAAAAACTGCATCAAAGAAGCTATTTTTTCATGGTTATCTTCTGCGAGAGGTTTATAGAGGGCATAACCTATCGCTCCGCCAATCCCCAACTCTGCCAGAGACAACATAGACAACAGCGATGAAAAAAGACTGTTAGCTCCCAGATAATCATCATTCAGGCAGCGTGCAAATACCATTCGGCAGATGTATCCAATTAAGACATTTAAAAAATAGCCGGCAAAACCGGCCACAATATTCAGGACGGAGTAGTGGGTTCTTGACTTATTCATTTATTTCTCTCCTCCTGTTTTTATAATTTCAATTTCGATCTTAACTTATTAAAAATACTTTTGCGCTTCTCTTCTGGCTTTTTTGTCAGTGTTTCAACTGCTTCTTTCACAGTTGCTTCTTTTTCAAGCTTTTCGAATTCCTGAGATCTGGGATTTGGCTTGGTTGATTCTTTCAAACATTCATTCCACACTTCAAGTTTGTCACAGTCTACTTTCTGAAAAGTGAGTTCTTGCTGGATACTGTTGAATAAATCTTTTCCCTTCTGGCTGTGGACAATCACCCCAGAAGTACCCAGATCCGAATTCAAATCAGGGTAAAATTCCTTACAGCTCCAAAAATCACCGATAGTCAGATCACTTGCTCTTTCATAACCTTTAAAATGACAGGAAAAGCAGCTTGATCTAAGGTATAAATTCTGAATAAACCCCTTTATATAAGGACTTTCAGAGTATAGCTCTTCGATCTTTTGCCCCTGGTCAGTCTGGAACACAACTTTCGTGCAGGCCATTCCCTCGTCTTTATTTCGAAACTCAACATTCTGTATTTTGTCCGAAGATATTTCACTGCAATAGCGTTTAAAGACAGCGGGAGATGGAACTCCATGGCAGATCAAATCGACTGTAACTAAACTGTTGTAATCCTTTTGTAAATAAGCCTTTAGACCTGCAATCTGACAGGGTGTTCCCGAAAAGAGTACCTGTCGTCCCCTCAGCAAGCAATCCCGTGTTTGTTTGTATGTATTTCCAATCTGGCTTTGAACATACTTAGTTTTACGAAGTGCGTTCAATTCTTCTTCGGTTTCAGCTCTCTGATGTCTCACAGTCAGGTCTTTTTCCATAGCAGCACCAAACACAACACCACCATTTTGAATTACCTGCCTAGCCAAAAGGTAAAAGATCGCTCCTGAACTGCTCTTCTTATGGATACTTTTATCAGCGGCATATGCACCATATGCTACTTTCCATGGATTAAGCTGTGGAGCATTTATCAAAGGGCAAGCCTTCTGGCATAAACCACACTCGATACAAACCTCATCATTGATCTCTGGATACAGAAAACCACGTTTATCAGGCTTCATTTCAATTGCGTTTTTCGGACAAATCTGAAAGCAGGCATGGCAACCCGTACACTCCTGTAAATTTTCAAGAATTCGCATATTCTATCCTTTAACCAATTTGTTCAGTGATTGGCGGGCTTGCTCTCCCTTAGACAGATAGTCTGGCAAAAAGGCTGTCAGATGATCTCGTATTTCGTTTTGACTCTTTTCGAGCTTTACAAACTCTTTTAATAAATCATCTTCATTCCTTAGACTTTGGACAGGAATAATATAGTTATCCTGATCTTGAAACAGATCTCTCGCTATCCCTCTGGCTTTAACAGAATATCCGACAACTAACGTCGGCACTTTAGATGAATAAGCCGCTATTGTCGCATGTGTTCTCGCACCTACAAATAATGCGCAATGAGAAATAATATATTTTAATTCTTCTGCGTTGTGATCTTCCAACAGAACAATCCTGTCAGATGAAGCGAACTTATCGAAAAGCTTTTTCAAAACCGATCGATCATCATTAGACTTCCAGACAACGTGAGGAATCAAAGCCACCGCATAGTCAGTGTTTTCCAGAATCCACTGAATCAGCTTTTCATAGTTTTTAAGGGTGATTCCCCCAACTTCTTCGTTGGAAACAATCATTGGACTTACGTTCAAACCAACACATTTGTATTTTCTGAACTGGACAGGCAAAGCACAGGGCTTAGGCTGCATATAAAAAGCAGGATCCGGACTAAGTAAAACTCGATCGGTAACCTGAGAAACAGCATCGTAAGTAATGCTTTCTCTAGCCACAATGAGATCATATCTTTTCAAATCTTTTCTGACAGATTCCTTTTTTACTTCAGATGGTTCTACTGAACATCCCCAGAGAACAGTTTTCATACCATTTTTATGAAAAGATTTATTGAGCAGCGCATATTTTGCAGAGTCCCCATAACAGTAATTATCCCCGCCTACGGAAAGAGCCAGGTCAGTTTGATCTCTGACCTCCTTGATCATCTTCTGATAAGGAAGAATGTCGAGGGGAGTATAATTTCCCGTTAGTTTCAGCTGAAGATAAGCCATCAAAAAGGAGAAATCCTTCTGACAGGGCGATTTTGCGGGAACAATCTTAGCAAGCTCATTTAATCCATATCGGATATCCTGTTCTGTATTTTCAGAAAGAATCTGATATGAATGAGCCCCAAGCAAATTTATACTTCCACAAATAATGGCTTCACATCCATGATTCCCACTATCCCCATTTCCATAAAATGTTATATTCAAATGAAGTTCTCCTTTTTCTAAGTCAATCGATTAAACAGTTATCTGTTTCGATTCAGAAAGTTACGGCCAAATATTTTTCTCAAAACCCGCATAATACGCACGCGAAAACGCGTTGTCGGTTTCAGCCATGAGGCATCGTACCAGTGAATGGATACAGTGTTCTCTGTCTGATGAACTGTTCCAGTAACAGAATCGAAAGGATTCATATAATCAGAAGACAGTATTATTGCATCTGAAACTTTTTGGACGGAACCATCCGGTTTCAATCCCAAACGCAGGAGCGCTTTGGTATTCAATTCCGGACACCCAATAACATCAGATTTTCCATCCAGAAGGATGTCATACTCTCTTAGCATTTGTTCAACTGTATTTCCATGTGCTGCAGAACCAAAGCCCAGCCCGGAAGCTACTTTATCTAGAGTTTCGAAGCAAAAAAACGCATTCTCAGTCAACAGGTGATCAATATTTTTGATCAGTTCAACGTCTGTATCAAAATAGATTCCGCCATATTTTTCAACGATATATAGTCTTGCATAATCGCTTAAAAATGCATATTTTTTCTCATTCAGACATTTTTTTGTATACCCGTTCATCTGGGGATCAAAGTTGCTTTCATTCCATTCAATAATTTCATAGTCAGGGCAGAAGGTACGCCAGCTTTGGATACATTTCTTTACGCTTGCAGGTTTCGGATTTCCTCCGAACCAGCAATAATGAATCTTCTTAGGAATCATAGTACTTCTGCCCTTTCTATATAGACTTTGCTGAATGTTTTTAATTTAAAAGTAGTTGATCCAATCTCTCTATAACACCATTAGGTAAAAATTGATCTGGGAGTTCGGTCTTCTGCTTAATTTGTTCGCGCAGCTCTTTATCCACCAACATAGTAAAAACATTCTTATAGAGACTTTCGGGATCTTTTTCAGTCAAAATCCCGTTCACCCCATTCTGGATATACTCTTTCGGACCCTCTGAAGCTGTTACCACGCAGGGAACATGTAAGCTCATGGCTTCCAGAACCGCCAGCCCCTGAGATTCAACATAGGAAGGATGAACAAAGAGGTCAGCTTTATTCAAATAAGGATATGGGTTTTCACGCGCTCCTGCGAACTTCACATATGAATCTAACCCAAGATTCGTAGATTCCTTTTTCAACTCTTCTAAGCCTTCTCCATCTCCAACCACATGCCAGACAAACCTGAGTCCGTTATTTTTAAGCTTGGCAGCTGTGTAAAGAATATTTTGAAGATGCTTTTCCGGAGATATTCTGGAAACAGATGTAATAATTGGAATACTTGTTTTAAGCACGGTCTGCTTAGAGCAATCTTCGCTTGCCTTTTTTGTGATCAGTTCCTTGTCAACGATATTAGGTATAACGGTTACTTTTTCTTCCAGATCCGGAAATTTCTCCAGAATCATGCTTCGACAATAGTTGGACACAGAGATTAGGTGATCTGCCCTCACAGCTGTCTGATGATAATCAGAATTCAGTGCTTCACCAGATCCGTGGTGCCACCAAATGATGCGTTTGGCAGAACCAGGGAATCCCACTGCCAGATCTGAGCAGATTCCTGATCGAAATCCAACAATGCAGTCATAAACACCGGATCCGGTTAAATCTTTTTTCGTTAGAGATAAAACAGCGGAACCAAAAACTTTTTGAAGAAGAAAGATAAGTCTCATTCTTAAACTGAACCAGTCTTTGTTTCTAATGTTTTGCTTTATGCATTTAAAGAAAGGCCCATAGGTATTCTGTAAAGGCCTCAGGATGATGTGAACATCTTCAGGAATTGAACTCTGATATTCTCCCAGACCTTCTAAAAGGAGAAGATCAACGTCATACTTCTTATAATCCAGATGATTTAAAATATCGACAAGGGACTTCTCAACTCCACCTGTTTTTAAGTGACCATTTATGAAGAGCAGTTTCTTCTTTGAATGATTCTGTTTTAAATCTGTGTTTACAGAGTTCAGCATTTACGCGTCCTTCTCTATCCAGTCGTATATCTTTTGAAGCTCTCCAACGTTTGAATAGTCAAATTCTTTACAATTATTCGCCAAGCTCTCAAGTTTGGATGGATCACTCAGAAGTTCAAAAATACCCTGAGCCAGTTCCTCATTAGATTGAGGTAAGATAATTCCATCAATTCCGTCATGCAATTGATCATGAGCTGTATCATAATTCGCAATAACGACTGGTTTATAGAGAATCTGAGCCTCACGAACAGTCACGCACTTACCTTCGTACCTACTCGGCTGCACATAAAGATCACATGCCTTAATATATGGATAAGGATTATCCCTCTTCCCCAAAAGGGTGACACGTTCCTCCATCCCATTTTCCTTAATCTTCTGACGAATCAATTCTTCATCCCCACCATACCCAATTAAATACCAACGCAAATCTAGACCTTTATTCAAGATTCTTCTGCAAATATCTGGAACATTATCAAAATTCTTCGCAAAACAAAATCTGCCAACAGAGAGAATGACTTTTTCATTTTTATCTTCCGGGATCTCTGATATCTCTTCATCAGCCTGCTTCAGAAGCAATCTTTGTCCAATTATATTCTCAATGACGTTTATCTTATCTTCGAGCTCCGGATAAAAGCTTTTGATTTTATCTGCACATAGCTCTGAGACAGCTACAACTCCATCAACTTTTCGATATGTTTCCAAATCCATCTTTCGATCAGGGAAGAGAGTATCGTAATCGGTATGACACCAGGTGATTTTTCTCTTAGCCTGAACTCTTTCAATCATTGGATCAGCCACTCCCAGAAACATAATGCCTAAATCATAAGTCCCGGGTATAGGAGGCAATAACGGAGTAATGAACTTAGCTGTATATTGCATGCTCATCCAGGTGCCTGCTTTTTCACCGGCCGAAATTGTATGCAGTTTAAGTGCTATTTTTGAAAGAATTCGGGCTATACCGAAGCTGAACAGGGAACTCTTCAAAAGTGATTTTATCGGCGTATCAAATGTTCTGTATTTTTTAATTTCAGGGATCAAATTGACTTGTTCAGGGATGAATTTCAGAAATTCTCCTTCATGCCGATATAAGAATAATGAGACGTCGTATTTTTCATAATCAAAGTTTTCCAGAAGGCCAAGCAGGCTTCTTTCAGCCCCACCTATAAACATGGAGGGCATGATAAAAAGGATTCTTTTTTTCATCTTTTCCTCCAATCAGATATGACTCTAACTATTTGCCTTTGATTCTAGTCAAAACCGATAAAGCAAAACCAGGAATAGTACAAATTATTGTCGCTGCTTTCATAGGAGATTCTTGAATGTACTTTCGATTTTTAGACAAAATCGAACTTGAGCAATAATGAATGCAATCAAACCATTGTCTTTTTCTGGAGGTTGGATATTGCATGCAGACTTTCCTCCAGAAACACCAGCCTTGAGGATTTCTCAGATACTGCTTCCACATATTCATGGAAGAGCCATCTGCCTGGTATTCAACATTGCAAAGGATCTCATCAAGAACAGCCATTTTATAATCTTGGTCGATCAATCGATATTTATATGACAAAGCTACATACTTTTCACCTGAAAAAACAGGATATGGTGGGTATTGCTTGATGACATCTGTTCTGTAAACTAGTTTTTTGTCTCCTGAACCTCCACGTTCGTAATATCCGGATACAGTTGTTTCTTCTCTTTCGTCAGGTAAAAAGCCACTTCCAATGACCTTTCCCTCAAAGTCAGCATCCAGTCCAATAATTCCCGCGTATCCTTTATCTTTGACCTGTTCCCATTTTTTGAGTATCTTTTCAACTGCATCTTTTGCGAGCATGTCATCTGAATCAATACAAACATTCAATTCGGTGTGAATATTCTCATATGCGGTATTATGGGCGGTATGCATTCCACCATTCTCTTTATAAATATAGCGAATTTGAAATTCGTTGTTTTTTTCTATCCAGTCTTGAACTAATTTTTTTGTATTATCGGCGGACCCATCATCTACAATCAACCAGATAAAATCTTTACAATTTTGTTCTCGGAGGCTCTGGTAGGTACGCAGTAAAGTATGAGCTCGATTATAAGCTGGAGTAAACACCGTAAGTATCGGTTTAGTTACCTGCATTTTTTAAATAAAACTCCGTAAGCCATTCTGCTGTCTTATGAACATCAAATCCAGCATCATATACTTCTTTAACATAATCTTTTCTTTTCTCTTCTCTCTGTAGAACCTCTTCTGCCTTTTCAGCCCATTCTTCTGCAGAACGGCTCAGTGAATAAGTTGTCACTAAGTCAGATACTAGAATAGAATCGCGAGGAATAGTGTCGGATATCAAACAAGGAAGACCCGCTGCCTGGGCTTCAACCAACGTTACAGGAAGTCCTTCGTACAGTGAAGGAAAAAGGAGCAGATCAAAAGCCTGCATTATTTCATTTATATCATTGCGCATTCCTGTCATGATAACTGAATCACAAAGTTTTTTATCAGCAATCTGGTTCTCAATTTGACTGCGTAATTCCCCATCACCCACCAGAACTAATTTTGTATTCTTGTCATTTCTATGAATTTCCTGAAAAATTTCGAGGATAAATTTGTGGTTTTTCTGTTTGCTCAATCTTCCTACATGTCCGATTAAAAAGGTGTTGCCTTCAACCCCGAGAGATTTACGAACTTTATCTCGGATGAACGTGGAGTATTGATAATTCCTTGTTTCAATAGCATTGGGAAAAAGCTTGCATTTGTTCACTGCTTTCACAGTCTTCATCCCATATCTGGATAACCCTGCTGCTGATGAACAGACAAGGAAAAAATCAGCTATATATCGAACAGGAAAAGAAACGACTGAAAATAAATAATCCCTAACGGATAAGTAACGATTAGTATTATGTGAATGAGCAACGGTGTAACGAGAATGTCTCTTTGCACAGCCAAGATATAAGGCAGCCGAGCTGCCTATATGACCGTGAATAATGCGGTATTCAGGATGATCATCCAAGAATGCGTCCCACCATTTTAGATATGGCACTATGTTTTTTCCATTGAATCTAGGGCAATGAAAGATCTGACCACCCAACTGTCTGATTTCGTTGTCAAAAAAGCCTTCCTTCTCAGAGTTAACAACAAAATCAAACCGAACTTTAGAGCGGTCAATAACACGATACAAATTCATCAGCATTGCCTCAGCCCCACCTTGATTCATTATTCCAATCACTTGAAGAACTCTAATTGGTTCACTTTTCGTCATTATTCGCAACCTTCCGCTATGATTTCATCCAGATTGTGCTCGAAATCGAGCATCAAAGTCGTGTGCTTATAGACTCGCTCATCGATTGGCGGCAACTTCATATAGTCCCCATAATCTGCTCTCAGTATTTGATCGTAATTTTTGAAACATTTATATTCTTTGTTTTCGAATTTCATTTCTATTAGAGAGTCAAACATGTCGGCTGGATAATATATTTTTGCTGAACCAATGGTACAAAAGCAGACATTAAGAAGATTGTGACGAGCATTCCATTTTCTTAAAAAGTTCTCAGTCCTTAAAGAAAGGTTGGGGTAATATTTTTTGGGAAGGCTTAACAGCGCCCTTTCTAACAAACTCCCACCTTGAGGAGTACTTGCGTGTCCACGTGTATATAACAAGTGAATTGCTGCCATTCCGTATTGGGTAGTTCTTAGTACCCCTTTCGGAGCCACACGATCCACTGGAAATATATCAACGAAAATTCCTTTGTGATAATTCAAATTAAGTTCTTTCTCTGTCTGAAGAAAAATCGTGTGGTCTTTTCTGATCTTAGAGAAATTCTGTGTGAAATCAGGATTTAATCTATGGTTTACCAAAATATAACCTGCCGGTTGTAGTTCATCCCAGATCTGGAGAAAACGCTCATAATCATCTCTAGGCATCTGAATATCTATATCGTCGTCCCAGGGGATAAACCCCATATGCCTGACAGCTCCTATTAATGTCCCGTAAGCTAGAGAATACTTAAGATTATATTTCACACAGATTGAGACGATTAAGTCAAGAATCTCATGTTCTACATTTCTCAATCTTTTTAAGTCATCAGATTTATTATCTATCAATGATTGTCCACCTTTCTAATAACGCTAATAGTTCTAGCTATGCCCAACTTACAAACATCTGATAGTAATAGAAGCAGCTGTATCCCATTATGCACAAGACCATCATTAATTTTGAAGATGAAGGAGTGAATAGCTTTTTAATTTCCCAAGGCAACAATATATAGTTATATAAGCTGAAATAGATAGGAAGTCTTCCCATATAAATCCCAGACGTAACCATTGATATTAAATAAAGAGAAGTAGTAACTACCGACATGTTGCAGCAAACATTTATCACATTGTTGTCTTCCCAAGCTATAGTCTTTTTTCCTGCCAGCGCTAAAATCAGAGGAACTGAATATACAAGAACCCGTAATGGATTTGTACCGTCATCTACCCCAACTACTCCGGTCTGATAGTCTGTCACCACAGTAGAATACTGAGTATTCTCTAATGCACTATCCAGGACGTCTGTAAACAGGTCAACCGCAAACATAATGCCAACAGTGAACAAAATGCAGATTACTGACCACTTGTTAAACGCTCGTCCTTGAACAAAAAACAAGACTGGGAGCATGATTAGTGCACTCTGATGAAAAGTTGAAGCTAACAATATAACAAAAATAGCTTTCACTTTTTTATCATCAAAAATGAAGCCCGCTCCCGCAAACATAATTGATGCTGCTGTAAATTGTCGCATTCCGTTCCACATCCAGGAATAAAAATCCGTGCTAAGTACAAACAACAAAATACTCAAAAGATAATTTGATGAATACTTCCTATACGTGATATTGAGAAGTGTTATCTGCAGAACAGCAATAATCAAAAGAACTGTGCGAAAATCTAATCCTATAGACTTAAAAAGAACCATCAATGTTGTATAGCCAAAATCTTTGGGATCAGCGATCAAATAATCTCTCAGTCCCGATAAAGTTATATTCAGGTTCTTATAGGAGTTGGCATAAGTACCCGTGTCTCCGAAGCCTAAACTTCTATTCCAAGTGTAATAGACCAGAACTACAGAAATAAGGATCACTGCAATCCACTTCATCCTCCAACATTTCCGCCCTTCAACCACTTCCACTCTATAGGCCGAACGAATCTGACTGATGACGACTGTCAAAGCAAGCATGATTAATAGAATTTGAATATATGTAGCTCTCATTCCGGCCCCTTTCACTGCGTAATCAGTTAGTATCTGCTGATTTCCTCGTTCCGTATGTTAATCAACTATTTTTCTTTCAAAGCACGTGCTTCACGAAGCAAGGCATCCCGTCCTGTCGTTAAACCTCTAAAAATTCTGTAGATCAGAAGAAGCCCTCTAAGCGATGGATGTTTATAGAAAAACGGGAACTGAGTTTTTAAAAATTCCGGATCCAGGATGAGACGATCTTTTATATATTGAAGTCTTGCCTGATGCCTTGAGAGGCCTTCTTCTTCTTTCCTTTTCAGTTCATTTTCAACTGAATTGTCGATAGTACCGTAAGTTCCCGCCTGCATGAATCTGTCGAGAAGTTCAGTATCTGAAGAAGTTGGTTTCAAATTTTCAAAGACAATCTGACCAAGTCTCTTCAGCATTGCTTCGTACTCAACCATATTCATCTGCTTTAAAAGATTTTCTACTGCTGCCCAATTCAGATTTCCTTTATGGCATTTATTAAAAAGATAGCAGTCAAAGATTTCTCTTGGTCCACACCCACGGTTTTGAAAATGTTTAAATGAATGTCTCAACATCAGTACATACTGTTCTTCCAAAGACACAGATTTATGGTGAGGAAGAGATGAATCTGAGCTAAAAGCCCTATCCCATATCTGATGGTAATAATCAAAATCCTTCTGATCAGGACCGAGGAAGTCGCGATGCATCTCAAACAATAAAGTCGGTTTAATCCAGAACGCATCTACCATACCTTTGTCTGTGAGACTTTCGGCACCCATCTCGTCCATCAGCTTTTGCATTGTTTTCTGAGACAGACCACCAGGAAGCCGTTCTTCATCAGTGGGTATCCGGTAAAGAATATCTACATCTGACATCTCCCGCATCTCTTGCTTAGGATAGAGATGCTTTATAAGAGCACCTTTTATAGGAAGATACTCAATATCAGCCTTCTCCATAGCGGAGTAAAGTTGTTCTAACATTACATCAAACTGAACAGATCTGGCTGCCTGAGCATAGACAGCTTTTTTCCAGTAATTGCTTAACATTTCGTCTGGTTTATCCGGTGACTTCAACATTCCATAGTAAGCAAGAACAGAAATAGAGTTATGGTTAGCCAAATTAAAAACTTCCTGCCATGTGCAATCTTCCGGCAAAGAAGGAGCTGGTTCATCATTGATTGCAGCTCGGACGAGTTTATATAGAAATTCCCCTGTCTGGCGGGAAAATTTTGAAGATATTTTCTCTGTCATTTAGGATCCTCTCCATTTATCAAGTAAGTCATTCTTCAGGTTTCAGTTCGAGATGTACGAACTGAGGCGGATTGTTAAAACGCCTGAGCTTTTCTGGTCCACTACCCAGACCAGCTGATGTGATGAGAGCGGTGCTTCCCACTTCTGTCAAACCTTGGCAATAGCCCGGGAACCACCCGTGGTCTGGTGCCCATATTCCTCCAAGCAGTGGAAGAATTGCCTGTCCACCATGGAGATGGCCGGACAGGACAAGATTCACATCCCAATAATCAGGATCATGACTGAAGTAGAACGAATCTGGCCGATGAGAGATCATCAGTTTAAAAGATAGTGTATTTTCAAAGTCCTTTAAAAAGCTGTACGTCTTGGGATCCATCTGTGATTCCATCACAGTGTTCTCCCCGTTCAAAGCGAATGTATAGTCATACAGCCCGCCGATCCGTAACGCCATTTCTCCAATTTGAATATCAAGATATTCCTTATCAAGGACTGGAATTCCACTTGTTTTCAAATGCTTCTCTTCCTTTGTCCACAGCGGGTTATCGATCTCTTTGTTCCCTAAAGCGCAGATTACGGGAGCAGTTTGTTGCAAACGAAGCAGAAGGTTTTCAAGTGAGGAGAAATCTTCTGTTGTTTCGTTGATCATGTCTCCACCCACAAGAATCAGATCAGGATGAAGATCATCCACCGCTTTAATCAAAGACTTGTTTCCTTCATCAATTTCGTTTTCATGCAGGTCACTGAGAAAGACGATTGAAACAGGCTGCTCAATTGTCTCGTAAGAGAGCGAATATTCAGCGATAGATAACGTGTGATATGAACGCCAAATCTGATAACGAAAGAGCAGACTAAGACAAAGAATAAGAGCAAGAATAACCACAAAAATAGTCGTCAGTCTTCTTCTATTTGTTTCCTTACTTTGCGCTCTTTTTCTAAACTTCCTCAAGATCTTTTCTTCCCTTGAGGCATATCTTTACCAAGATCAGGTACTACACACAGAACCGGAATATCAAAATAATCTTCCGCATCCTCTTTAAAGTGAATTGTTCTGTCTGTAAAAAACTTGAAAACAATAAAGATGCAGTAAAGAACGAATCCACCAATCATTCCCTTGAAAATCGAAGAAATAGTAGAACTTGCCGTCACATTGGAATATCCGGTGACGGGGTCGACAACCATCATGGAATTGATCGAGACACTTGATCCGACTGATGATTGAAATACGTCAAGTACCGCGGAACATAATTCTTCTACTTTCGCCTCATCTGATCCAACTGCATTGATTGTGATCAGTTCTGTATCCTTTGTTCTCGAAACGGAGTAGCTGCCATAGGAAGCCAAAGAATCAGTACCTAATTCCTGAGCCACCACATCTCGATACACTTTTGACTGAATCAATCCGATCGCATTAGAAATCTGAGAAGTATTGTTGCTGACAGTCACCTGACGATCATCAATCATCCTTGATGTGTATGGTGGAATATATATGGTACATCGCGCCCCAAAAGAGGTGTGAGATGTTCCGGGTCTAAGAATCCCCCAGACAGCTCCACAAATCACCATTAGAATCACCAGAACCTTCCAGCTTTTTAAAAATCGTTTAAGCAACCGAATCAGGTCAATTTTTTCCGGCTCGTCCTCAATCACTTCTACGCCGTTATAAACAGGGGGAGTCGGGCGAAAAGAACCGGCTCGTTTCATGTCGTTTTTACTCATATCTGTCTCTCACCATTGTCCTTTCCGTCTGATCAACAAAAACTATTTCCCAATTTTGGGCAATACTACGAATACAGGGACGCCAAGATACTCTTCTGCGGCTTCCTTTGTTTTTAAACGCTTATCTAAAGTAACCCATGCGATAAGCAGAACAACGTCAATAAGCAGACCAATTCCTGCACCCTGAAGGGCATACATCAGGGTTGAGGAAGACACGGATGTGAAATTAAGCTTCGGCTGATCAACAACTGTTATGTTGTTCAGGTTGAGGTTTTCCTGCATAGTGGAGATGAAAGCATTCACCGTTGCCTCGACAATTGTTTTTGACAGCTGAGGATCGGTTGTTACCGATGTGATTGAAATCAACTCAGTACCACTCACTGCCGAAACTGTCAGGGTATCTCGAATACTGTCGGGAGTCATGTCTCCTACTTCCTGCGCAACCTTTGTCATGATGTTTTCTCTGGTCATCAGGGCAATGGCATTATTAAGCAATGTTCTGTTCGTTGAAACAGAGCTTTGATCCAGATCGCCTTCTTCGTCAAACTTCGGAGTCAGAAAGATTGTGGCAGTCGATTCATATTTTGGAGGATCAAAGAAGGTCCTGGCAAAAGCATATCCGCCCGCAAAGATCACCATAATCGCAAGCAAAAGCACAAAACGCTTTTTGATCAAATACCAGACTTCAGAGAAATCGAAGGATTTATCTTTAATCATTGAACTTCCTGGCGCATCTCTGTTTTCTGTCCACCCATACCGTTCCGTTCGACTGTATCTGTTCCTATTCTCTATATTTGCCATAAACCTTTCTCCAAACTTTCAATCTGAAACACAAGATTTTGAAAACAATCCTTCTTATAAGGATCATGAATGTTTTCTCAACTAAATGACTATTTTAAACAATTAAATAGAGCATCTCAATCTGTCCTAACCTATTTCAAGGAACTGTCGAGCAGAATGTCCTGATTCTTGTCAGAGATTCTTCCGAAAGCTCTTAAAAATCCATTGCCATGCGGGCAGATTCTTCTTCTGTTAGCTGAACAATTTTCTGATCAACAATTCGGTAAACCCGCTCACACATATTGAGAACGGAAGGTCGGTGTGTGGTGATGATAATCGTCTTATCCGGACGGCTTTGAATGATATTTCTCAAAACTTTTCTTTCTGTCGCCACATCAAGAGCGGAAGTAGCTTCGTCAAGCAGCAGTACTGGAGCATCACGCAGAATCGCTCTGGCGATCGCAATTCGCTGTGCCTGGCCCTCGGAAACGCCTTTACCTTTTTCCCCGAGAGGTGAGTTGATCCCGTCTTTCAATTTAGAAACAAATTCCCAGGCGCAAGCCTGTCTTAAAGCAGCTTCGATTTCTTCATCAGTTGCCTCTTCCTTAACCATTCTCAAATTCTCCGCAACTGTTCCGGAAAGAATCGTATTACCTTGAGGAACATAGGAGAATAAAGCTCTTGTCTCTGCACTCATTGGGAACTTTTCCACAATTGTTCGATCTTCTAAATAAGCTCTTCCTTTTTGCGGGTGAACAAGTCCGAGAATCATTCGAATCAAAGTTGTCTTTCCCTCACCTGAGGGACCAACAACCGCTACAATCTCTCCGGGGCTGGCCAGAAAGTCAGAGTCTACCAGAACTGGTTTATCAGCTTCATATTCAAAGCTGACTTTCTCCATCGCTACTCGCAAACCATTCTTTCCTAACATATTTCCCTGTTGATCAAGCATCTCAGCGGAGGAATGCGGTTCATCAGGGAGATCGAGCAGTTCACGAACTCTGGCAGCAGATACAGATGCAGTCAGAATATTAGGTATGATAGAGATCACCTTATTAAAAGAAGAAGTTAAAGAGCTTCTCTGTTGAAGAAAAAGGGTCATTGTTCCATAGGTGATCTGATGACTCCAAAGCTGGAACAAGCAATAGCCAAATGCTGCCAACTCTACAAGGAAAGACAGAACTGAAAGAATCGCATTTGAAAAAATTGAGAACTTATTGTAGTCAAGAAGTTGATTGCGATATGCATTTAATTTCTCTTTCAGCTTTCTGACATAGAGTCCGGTAATGCCAAAAGATTTGATCGTATCAAAGTTATAGAAAGCTTCCACTTCATAACTCATAACCTGGCTGGAGCCTTTTCGAACACCCTGATACATGGAACGCTGCTTTTTTAAAATCACTTTTGAAAAGATCAGAAGCAGTGGTGCACTCGACAGTGCGATCAGAGCCATGATTGGAGAGTAGTACCAGATCACACAGAAAGTTGCGATGAACTGATACAGACTGACCACAAGTGTAGGAAGCCAGTTAATCGCGTTATTAGCCACAGCTCCGATATCAGAATTAAACCGGTTGATCAGATCGCCATTGGAAAAGCCATTCAAAGCCATCCAATCAGAATCAGCAACTTTCTCAAATATTTCTGTCTGAATATCATTATTGATATCAATAGAAAGTCTGGTGGAAATTCGATTGGTCACAGAATTAAGGATTAAGGAAATCACCATGGATGACGCCATAATCAGCACCACCAACCATAGTTTGGAAACCTGATAGCTGGTAATAATATCGATCGAATACTTAGAAGCGACCGCAGATACCAGAGAAAAAGTCGAAGAGAGAATACCCGTAATAATATAGAAAGCAACAGCACCCTTGTACTTTTTTGTATAGGCCAGAATCCACACCCAGTCTTTCCAAACCTGTTTAAGTGTTCCATCCTGCTTTTTCTGTTTCATCTGCCTGAGAAATTCGGAGTTCAACTCTGCCAGTTTCTCTTCTTTTTTCGCCCTTTTCTGCAGTTTATTAAAAAATGACAAAGCAACTCCTCCTTCACTCAAATCCTTTGTTCTCTTCGTGAAAAAGGTCATGGAAATCCCATGACCTCATATTTTATTGATTTGAAACCTCTACTGTTCCTGTTCCTGTTCTTGGATCCACTACTGCAGTATATGTTTTACCATTATCAGAATTCATAGAAATTCTAACAGTGTTGTCGTCTACAACTTCAAACCAAAAATCATCATCTGTATAATTGATCGCCTGTACCATGCGGGCGGCTATTTGTATCAGTTCTTCTTTGGATAAAGACCCTTCCGGTAAAACCAGTTCCTCCGGTTGTGCTTCTTCTTCAGGAACAACCGGATTATCAAACGCCTGATAGGAGTAGCCGGCCACTTCCCCGTTTGGATGAACACCGATCTGATATGTTCCAGACCAGCTGTCAAAGCGGACCTGATAGATGCCATCAGCTTCCTGAACATTCATATTCTGAACCTGAGAGGCATCAACGCCTGAAGCATCAACCGCAACTTGTATTGCTAAATCAGAATCAATTCCCTTATCCCCAACATTGCAGCCACAAATTACTCCACAAAGAATGGCACTCAATAAAGATTTCTGTACTACTCTATGAGCTCTTTGCTTTGTTTCAACGTTCCTGCTTCTCGTCTTCACTTTCTTCACCATAACCATAGCCGTATCCATAGTCGTAGTAATAATAACCATTTTTATGATGCTTAGATTCTTCCGCTTTTGTCAGGACAGCGCCAATAATATTGGCACCGTTTCTGCGAAGCTCATTCATGCCTTCGCGAGCAGAAGCTTTATCTGTATCCTTAGCCGAAACCACATACAGAGTTCCATCTGATGCGTTGCAGACTGGAATAGCGTCCGCCACCGCCATACAAGGAGGACAGTCGATAATGATCGTCGAGAATTCTTCTTTGGCTTTTTGGACTAAACGCACAAACTTCTGTGAAGCGAGAAGTTCCTGTGGGTTAGGAACACGCGAACCAGCCGTCAACATATAAACATCGCTTTGTTGATCCAGTTCACAAAGCTGAATTTCTTCCGCGTCTAACAAGCTCTCTTTTTCATCAAAGTGAGTCAGAAGGTTGGACAATCCTTTTTCATTAGAGATACCTGCCAGTTTATGCAGGGAAGGGTTTCTCAGGTCGCAGTCGATCAGAAGAACCTTGTAGTACTGATTGCCATAAATCTTAGCCAGATTCAATGCAACAGTACTTTTTCCTTCGTCAGGAAATGTCGAAACGACGTTAATGACCCTCAAATCCCGGTCATACTGGGAAAACTCAATATTTGTTCTCAGCTGTCTGAATCTTTCGTCCAGATTCATCTGAATCCGGGCTTTTTTACTCGGTTTCTTTTTGGGCATAACTCACACTTCCTTTGTTTAGCAGATATCTATCATTTTCAGTATAAATAAACTTAGCGCAATTGAAATAATAACCCGATGCTTTTATCTTGCCAACAAAACCTCGGTCAAACGTTTAAATTCCTCTTTGAAATTCAGCCCACCGTTTTAATTTTACGCAATGAAAGCAGTTGTAACTAATTTGAGATCTAGAGCATTTCTTTCGAGATTTTCATTGCCCCTGTTGAGTGCTTCGCTTTTTTCTTCTGAGAAGCGAAGTTACTTGTGCTTTAAATCTTGCAGCTTGGCGCCCACATGTTCTGCAAGCAGACGATCTTGCCCAGAAAAAACAATAGAAGAACCAGTAAAAAGAATACTTTCCGTACCATTTACCGTTGTGGAATGACCTGATCACGCGAGCTCGCAATCCATCAGGACTAATGATATCAACAGCAATCTGATTATCACCTCTGAATAGTATGCAAGGACCTGATATATCATTTATGGGTTGATTGTTTTCAATATTTACGAACTTCTGTCCCTTGAGGTTTCCCTCTTTCACCTTTTTTACCACTCTATGTAAAACATAAGATCCGTTATCCCTTTGAAACAAACAGATATCCCCTATCTGAATCTGTTCAAATCCAGACAGATCCGGCGAAAGGTACTCCAGCATCACCCGGTCAATTCCATCGTCCAGTGCAGGTTCCATCGAGGTCCCGGCAACTGGAATTACGACAGACTTTCCTTCTTTAAGGATTTTCATATAGTCATCGAGCAAAGGCTTCGTGAAGTAGGTTTTCATATTTATATGACTCCGCAATTTCATTATTAAATCAAAAAAGCCCTTAAGCTTCGAAGCAATAACTCTCGACAGGATAAGGGCACTTTTCAGGAATTCTCCTGTGTTTAAGCGGCAAAGTTGGAAACCAAGGGATAAACAAAGTTTTCAGCTAATACTTCGATCTCTCCGTGAAAAAATATAATCCCCTGATTTTCATTTTCTCTTTGACTCTGATATCTAAATAGATATTCTTATTAATCAATAAGAATATCTGCCTTTTTAAGAGTCGTTAAAAACTCTTCCACATCTTTAGCTAGTTCTTCCCGGCTTACTTCGTACGTTTCAGACATCTTATTGATGATCTGTTCTTTATCCGCTCCTGCAGAAAGCATTTCCCAGATATCCGTTCCTGTTGGATTAACAATGCATACTCCGGAGAACTTCAACGCAGTTTCACCTACAGGAATCAATACTTTTTCACCAGCAACTTCTCTCAAAATAAATTCACCATTGATTTTC
>Strawberry_p1__coassemble_1842_pt1 | contig 30102 bp, 25 predicted proteins | sample Strawberry_p1__metabat2_low_PE_004 | metagenome-assembled genome bin Strawberry_p1 | reverse complement strand
AGAATGGATCCGAACTGAATGACGACTTTGAAGACATCAAAGAACGCCTGCGGCTCAAGCGGCCAGAGAGCGTTGACAAGAATCATATGTCCGGTCGAAGAGATGGGCAGCCATTCTGTGATGCCCTGAATAATGCCCAGGACCAGAACTTTTAAAATGTTAATCAGCGCTGTCATGCTTTCTCCCTCTGATGGACAAGATCCTTGAAGATCTCGCCGCGTACTTCATAGTTTTTAAACTGATCGAAACTGCTTGTCGCGGGACAAAGCAGAATGACATCTCCAGGCTCCGCCATTTCAAGGGCAGCGTCCAAAGACTGTTCCATGGTCTCGAGCGGCGTTACCCGGCTGAAGATCTTGACAAATTTGTCTTTGATCTGCCCGAAGGAGAAGCAGTGCTTGATTTCGTCGTCGTAGCCGGCGATTTCAGAATAGTCGATCCCCTTGTCCTTGCCTCCGCAAAGAAGCAGGACGTCGCGGTCTTTAAAAGCGGACAGAGCGGCAGCGGCTGAATGTGTGTTCGTCGCTTTAGAGTCGTTGTAAATGTCGACACCATCAATCGTGGCCACGTATTCAATACGGTGTTCCACTCCCGGGAAGCTTTTGATCGTTTCCTGAATCTGTTCGGGCGTCACACCAAGATAGTACGCTTCAGCGGCTGCCATCATGGCGTTGGCCAGGTTGAAGTCTCCGACCATGCGCAGATCCTTCTTTTCAAACAGAGCCACATCCTTGAGCCAGACGGTTTTGCCATCGCAATACAGATCGGCTTTCGGATCATATAAGGAGAAATCCACAACCTGACAGGGGATGTTTTTGGCGTATTCCATGATCAGCGGATCATCCGTGTTGCGAATGAAGATATCTTCCTCGTTCGTGTTCATGTAAATTCTGAACTTGGATTTGTAGTAGGCATCGAGAGAATCCATGTAATCCAGATGATCCGGTGCGAGATTGGTCACACAGGATACGTGCGGGCGGAACTTCTCAATGCCAAGCAGCTGGAAGTTGGACAGCTCCAGAGCGACGTCAAGCTCTTCATCGGGATGAGAGAGCGCGATTTCTGAAAGAGGAATGCCGATGTTGCCGGCTGCCTGGGCGTTGGGGTTCTTTTTCTTCAACATTTCCCAGAGCAGAGTGGTTGTGGTGGTTTTTCCATCGGTGCCGGTGATTGCGCCATATTCCAGTTTTGGGTCAAGATTGAAGGCTGTTTCAATCTCGGTGTAGATGGGTGTTCCCTTTTCGACAAAGAATTTGACCAGGGGAGCCCGGTATGGAATGCCCGGGTTTTTGACGATGAAGGCGTAATCCTTCTCTTTAAGAAAGTCCGGGTGGCCGTTATCGTAGACTTCGATGCCTTCGGCTTCCAGCTCGTCTTTCTGATCGATCGCCTTCATATCGGTCAGGATGACATGATATCCATGCTTATTGAGCAGTCTAGAGGCTGCGACTCCGCTTCTTGCGGCGCCGATCAGCAGCACAGTCTTTTCTGTATCCATGTGCGATTCGATATCCTCCTTACGCAAAAACGGCCGGTTAAACGGCCATGAGTCCCCACATCAGGCCAAGGCAGGCGAAGAAGGCGCCCCAAAGCCAGAAGACAAGAACAACTTTGATTTCGCTCCAGCCCTTCTTTTCATAATGATGATGAAGCGGAGCCATCAGGAAAATGCGGGTATGGGTTCTCTTATAGTGAACAACCTGAATGATGTCGGACAGCGTCTCGGCAATGAACACGCCGCTGACAACGATCAGAACCAGTTCCATCTTGGTGACCATGGCCACAGCGGCAAGCAGTCCGCCAAGAGCCAGAGAGCCGGTATCTCCCATGAAGACTTTTGCCGGATGCCAGTTGTAGCGAAGATACCCGATCAGAGCCATCATAACAATGGCGCAGATCATCGCCACACCCTGCTGGGACTGCTTATAGGCAAGCACCAGGAAGGGCACAAGCGCGATGAAGGACAGCCCCGCGCAAAGTCCGTCCACACCATCGGACAGATTGACCGCGTTGGACATACCGGTAAACATGATGAAGATGAAGATGATGTAGAACCAGCCAAGATTGAGAGAGAGATCAGTGCCCGGAATGGCGATGGTGGTCGAGTTATTTCTCATATAGAGGAAGAATACAATCAGGGCCAGCACCGACTGCATGCCAAACTTCACGGATGGTTTGAGTCCGTCGTTGTTATGACGGACAACGATCAGCCAGTCATCAATGAAGCCGATCAGCCCATAACCGACAAAGGAGAGCAGAACAATGGCGGTGTTCTCGTTCCAGACCTGCGGAGCGAAGAAGGAGAACACGGTGAAAATGATGAGCGAGACAACGATGAAGCCAATACCGCCCATCGTCGGAGTGCCGGCTTTTTTCTTATGGGAGGCCAGACCCTCCTCACGCTCACTCTGTCCAAATTTCAGCTGATGAAGCTTGCCGATCAAAGACGGCATGTACACCAGCGCCAGGATCAGAGAACATATTGGCTCAACAATCCAGAGCCAGGTTGGAAGAATTACTCCAAAATCCATAAAATCAATCATTCCTTTTATCCAAAAAATTATAGCACGCATCAAAAACGCTTTATATATAGGCTTCAGGATCCTGGAATGGATCCTCTTCCATCTGCAATGCAAGCAAAGAATTATCAGGATCAGCGATCTTTTTCAAAAGATCCAGAGCCTGTCTCTGTCTGTGCTCGGCTAAAGCTTCCCCTTTGATCAGAAAGCGGCTGGAAAAGACTTTTTTGACCGCATTGGCCAGTCTGTGATGATCCGGATCGGTAATCTTGAGCATCTGTCTGGCGATTACCGCCATCATACAGGGGGCGACCTCCTGATAAAACGACATCATCTCTTCCAACATTGCGAATGCCGCATCCGAAATGGACAGCGCCTGGTCGGAGGCGTCCATCAGCAGAGTGCCTTCCAGATCATAGCGGGCTGAGGCCTTGAAGTTTGCGATGGCGTCGACCTGCTGATCATGACTCAGTCTGCCTGAAGGCAGGCACGCCATCCATATCAGAAACAGATGAAGAAACAGCGCGTCCCGGTCATCAAGTCCGGAAAACTGGAACGGATTGAGATCAAGCATGCGCAGTTCAATGTGGCTGACGCCATTTTCTTTCAACGAGCTTAATGAGTAGGACCCGGCCGGTTTGAGACGGATCGGATAGTAGAGCTCACTGGGCGCCTGAAGCATCCCCCTGTCGACATAGCTTTGGATGGAATCGCAATAGCTTGCGATGCTGGAGCAGTCAAAGAATGGCGTGAAATGATTCCAGTAGCCAATCTCACTGCACCGGCAGCTGGCCATTCCTAAAAACAGGCTTTTCCCCGGTTCCTTTTTAAAGTAGGAGCTGTCCAGAATGGGACTGGCGGACATGAGCACATTGATCAGCCAGCCATTGCGAATCAGATTGGCGAGAAGATCAAGATAGAGCTGATCTTTCCAGATCCGGTAGGTGTCAGGGCAGCCCTGCGCCTGCCAGCTTGTAGTTAACAGCTCTTCGGAAAACGAGAAGTTGAAATGGATACCGCAAAAAGTCATTTTCTCCGCTCCATAGCGGGTGATCAGATGTTTGCGGTATGTATAAGCGGATTCTTTTCCGGCCGGCTGGTTGGAAATGGGGATGTTCTGTTCTCCCTCCAGAAGACAGGGCGAGGAAAAGGGCCAGAGCATCTCATTTTGATGACTGAGAATCTCTTCCATTTTCAACGTGCGCAGTGTCATATCCCGCAAGGCGTCCCATAAAGAGGTGTAGCAGGGTGTATTGATCTCGGGCTGCGCTTCTGAAAAGTCCTTGACGATGCAGGGATCATCAAAAGGATGAGGCGTGCTGGCCAGTCTTGCGCTTGGTGTGATGCGCAATGATTCTTTCTCCAGTCCGAACCGGCCCTGAAACAGCAGGTTCTTCACCAGAGGATTTTGATATTGAAGCATACAGAAATCCTTTTTGAGTCAATGCCGAAAAAAAGGAAGGATTTCTCCTTCCTGCGCTGATCCTCTTAAAGCTCGTCCACCAGAACAGGATTGCGAAGATTGCGGATCTGACCGCTTCCGGCAATCGGCCGTCCGATCTCATACAGATCGTCAGCCACCTTATATCCACCATAATAGAGGATGATCTCGTTCCATGAACTGTGATAGCACAGACTTTCTGTGCCGCCCTTGGCAAGAGGGGCTCCAAACGTATTGAGCTTTTTATCCGGGATGAAATATTTGGCGTTGTTCTCGGAAAGCATCTCCACACTCATAGGCAGCAGCCTCTCAAGAGCATGAGCGGTTTCCGAATCATTCATCTCGTATGTGACATCATTTCCATAGGTGTCGGAAAATCTGATTTTCATTTCTATAACTCCTTTGCCTGCAAAGACTCAGTCAAGATCGTTTTTGGGCAGCGCGATGGTTTTACCCGCCGTTTTCAGGCGGAATTCCTTACAGGAACAGCCTTCCGCGCAGGGTTCTTTGCCCGTGCAGACTTTCTTGATCGGATCGCTGCATCCCTCATTTTCCGGATGCCAGCGGGTGTTGCCGATGGTGCATAACGAGCTCTGCTTGCTTTTCTTTTCGCGCACCGGATAAGCCGGGGGCGATACCACGGTGGTTTCAGGCGCTACATCGCGAACGACGATGGCACCCGCTCCGACTTTGGAGTGTTTGCCCAGCGTGATGTTCCCTATAATTTTAGCACCAGCGCCCACAAACACCCCATCCTCAAGAGTCGGATGGCGCTTGCCTTTCTGTTTGCCGGTTCCGCCCAGTGTGACGCCCTGATAAAGCACGACATCGTTGCCGATGATGCATGTTTCTCCGATCACGACGCCCACACCATGGTCGATAAAGAACCGCTCACCGATCGTGGCTCCGGGATGGATATCAATTCCGGTTTTTCTTTGACAGCGCAGGGACAGAATCCTGGCCAGAGTTGTGTGGCCTTTGAGATAGAGCTTATGGGTGCGTCTCCAGGTTTTGATCGCCCGAAATCCCGGCATGAAATAAATCTCTGTCTTTGAACACAAAGACGGATCTTTTTCCATGAAGCATTCTATTTCCTGCCTGATGAAGTCTTTCCTTTTCATTCTTAAAAATCCCTGCTTTCTGGTATTTATTTTCCTTCAGTAACTTTGGATTTTACAATTCTATAACCTGAAAAGGGAACTGCTCTGACTGCAGTTCCCTTTTTGGAAGATTCATTCTGATTTATGACAATTTTTTAACAATAAAAGGCTCATCAGTAATTATTTGCGATGTCTTCAAACGCGCACCGCATGTCCTTCATGCGAATAGGCGTTCCATCATCCAGAATCGCTGTGCCGTTCATCAGACCAAAATACTGATGCTGATCGGAGGAAATCACACCGTAATTGAGCTGTGCGGCCCGGTCCAGATCCGGTGTGAAGGTCGCTTCAAAGCGGCCATCGCTGCTTGTGATCTGCCAGTCATCCATCGGATTTTCCGGAATCCCGAATTCCACATCATCCAGCTTATGCGCTTTGCCATTCCAGAACAGCATGTTCTCGCTGGCCGCCGAGGTGTCTCCAAAGCCATAGCCCAGGTTGAAGCCAAAGGGTTTGCCCTTGATCATGGTGTTTCCAGTACCCCAGTACCAGTGTGTGTGATAGGGCCAGTATCCCCTGCCCCAATCAAGAATTCCAAGTGTGTTATTCGGTTCGAAGCGGTAGACATGCCAGTCAAAGGCGCAGGTGCCGGAAACGCGCATGTTGTTGATCTTCTGATTCAGATAGAAATGCTTATGATCGGGATAAGGTGTGGCGATATTCATGCTCTCTTCCGGAATATCGGAAAACCACAGATCGGCCCGCAGCGGAGCGCCATTATGGAATCTTTTCCAGACACACCAGATGTGGCGGCCGTTGGGTGCGAATTCATAGCGCAGTTCGACGCCTCCGTTGTTGAATTCAAGAACACCCTGATTGGACTGGGTGGTCATGATGTAGCCAAGCGTGGGAGGCGCGATGACCGTCCTGGTCGTCTCAGTTTTTTCATCGAAGTTGAGAAAACTGGCGGAGACCATCCGGATGTAGCCAAGATCGGAGAGTGTGAAAGCCAGACCATAGTGGTCGTTATAGAGCAGATAATAATCCCATTCCTTGACGCGGATGCGCGGAGCTTTCATTTTCGAGCGGTCATAAAAGAAGAAAGGCTTTTTCGCATACCCCGGTTCCTTGATCCGGCCGTTTTCATCAAACAGGTCAACAACCTCTGTGATTTCATGATTTCTCATCGTATTCCTCTTTTCAGTGTTCAACAGGTGCAATACAAAAGATTGAAAGAATCATCTTTCTTCTTCTCTTAGTTTAGCCGATCAAAGTGAGCAGTGAGCGTATTTCAGTCATACATACGAAAATGTTTGAATGGTCGACGCACCAGTGAGTGGACTTTCTGGTCTGGACACCTATTTGAAAACAGAGCGAAAAAATCGGACAGACTCCGAAGAATCTGTCCGATCTGTTTTTGAGAATGGTTATTTGTTGTCGTGCTTGATGGCAGCCTGTGCAGCAGCAAGACGTGCGATAGGCACACGGTAGGGAGAGCAGGAAACATAGTTCAGACCCAGACCATCAACAAATTCGATGGAAGCGGGGTCACCGCCATGTTCGCCGCAGACACCCAGCTTGATGTCCGGACGGGTTGTGCGTCCACGCTCAGCAGCGATCTTGATCAGTTCACCAACGCCTTCCTGGTCGAGTTTAGCGAAAGGATCTGTCTCATAGATCTTAGCGGAGTAGTACTCAGGCAGGAAGTTGCCTGCATCATCACGGGAGAAGCCGAATGTCAGCTGAGTCAGGTCGTTTGTACCGAAGGAGAAGAATTCTGCTTCTTCAGCAAGTTCACCGGCCTTGAGAGCGGCACGCGGAACTTCGATCATGGTACCGACATGGTAAGGCATGTCAACGCCTTCTTCTGCGATGATCTTGTCGGCTGTGTCGGTCACGATCTTCTTCACGTATTTCAGCTCTTTGAGATCGCCGATCAGAGGCAGCATGATTTCAGGCACGATATGCCAGTCAGGATGCTTCTTGTTGACATTGATGGCCGCGCGGATGACAGCTTCTGTCTGCATTCTTGCGATGCCGGGGTTGGAAACGGCCAGACGGCTGCCGCGGTGGCCCATCATCGGGTTCACTTCGTGCAGGCTGTCAACAACGGACTTCAGTTCGTCGTAGGTCATGCCCATTTCATCTGCGAGCTGACGAATATCTTCCTCTTTCTGAGGCAGGAATTCGTGCAGAGGCGGATCGAGGTAACGGATGGTGACGGGTCTGCCTTCCATGGCCTCATAAATGCCTTCGAAGTCAGCCTGCTGCATCGGCTCAAGTTTAGCCAGAGCGGCTTCCATCTGTTCCGGAGTCTTGGCAACGATCATTTCACGGATGGCTTTGATCTTGTCGCCGTCAAAGAACATATGCTCGGTGCGGACAAGTCCGATGCCTTCTGCGCCAAAGGCAACAGCCTGAGCAGCGTCTCTAGGAGTATCAGCGTTTGTACGAACGTTCATTCTTCTGCGCTTGTCAGCCCATTCCATGAAGCGTTCGAAGTCACCGGAGATTTCAGCAGGAACAGTTGCGATCTGTTCACCGTAAACCTTACCTGTGGAGCCGTCCAGAGAAATCCAGTCGCCTCTCTTGTAAGTTTTGCCGTTGACGGTAAATTCGCCTTCATCAGCGTTCATGACGATATCACCGGCGCCGGATACGCAGCATGCGCCCATACCACGGGCTACTACGGCTGCGTGACTGGTCATGCCGCCACGGACAGTCAGGATACCCTGAGCGGCAGCCATACCCTGGATGTCTTCAGGAGATGTCTCAAGACGAACGAGGATGACTTTTTTGCCCTTGGCAGTTTCTTCGATGGCTTCTTCAGCGGAGAAGACGATCTGACCGGTTGCGGCGCCGGGAGAAGCAGGCAGAGCGGATGTGATCGGAGTAGCAGCTTTCAGAGCGGCCGGATCAAACATCGGGTGCAGCAGAGCGTCAAGCTGCTGAGGCTCAACCATCATCAGAGCTTCGTCAGTGGTCACGAGGCCTTCGTCAACCATGTCACAGGCTATCTTCAGGGCAGCCTGTGCGGTTCTCTTGCCGTTACGTGTCTGCAGCATGAAGAGTTTGCCGTTTTCAATGGTGAACTCCATATCCTGCATATTTTTGTAATGTTTTTCGAGGCGGTTGCAGATATCTACAAACTGCTCGTATGCGCTTGGTGCGATTTCCTGCAGCTGGTCAATCTTGTTGGGGGTACGCACACCGGCAACAACGTCTTCGCCCTGAGCGTTCATCAGGAACTCACCAAACAGTTTGTTTTCACCAGTAGAGGGAGAACGTGTGAATGCAACACCGGTTCCGCAGCCGTCGCCCATGTTGCCGAATACCATCATCTGAACGTTAACAGCAGTTCCCCAGTCGGAGGGGATATCGTTCTGACGGCGGTAGTAGATAGCACGTTCGTTGTTCCAGGAACGGAAAACAGCTTCGATGGCTTCCATCATCTGTTTCTTGGGATCAGTCGGGAAGTCTTCACCCAGTTCCTTCTTATAGAAGTCCTTGAACAGAGCAACGAGCTTCTTCATATCCTCTGCATCGAGGTCGAGGTCGTTTGTGATGCCCTTTTCAGCTTTGACTTCGTCAATGATCTCTTCAAAGCGTTTCTTGCTCAGACCCTTAACAACATCCGAGAACATCTGGATGAAGCGGCGGTAAGAGTCGTACGCGAAACGGGGATTCTGAGATTTTTCCGCAATGGATGCAGCAACTGTGTCGTTAATGCCAAGGTTCAGGATGGTGTCCATCATACCGGGCATGGAGGCACGGGCGCCGGAACGAACAGAGACAAGCAGAGGATTTTCTGCGTCACCGAAGCTCTTTCCGGTCTCTTCTTCAAGAGTTTTCAGGTACTCAAGGATCTGAGCCTGAATTTCGTCATTGATCTTTTCACCATCAGTGTAGTACTGGTTGCAGGCTTCGGTCGAAATGGTGAAACCATTGGGCACGGGCATGCCAAGCTTGCTCATTTCGGCAAGGTTGGCGCCTTTACCACCAAGGAGTTCACGCATGTTTGCGTCGCCTTCATTGAAAAGATAGACGTACTTCTTTTCCATTTCTTTCCTCCTGTTGAGTTAAAAGCGTTTTCACAAAAAACAGTGTACATGATTTGCATTATGAAAACAGCCTTTCGTTCGCTGATTTCACGCATTATGTGACAAATTAGGGCTGTTTTTTTGAGTTTTAAGCAAGAAATATTGAAAGGGGTTACTATATGTATCCTGTCAGGATTATGGAATTTAACGCTTTAAACTGTCTGTTTTTGGCACATTTTTAAAACAATCCGTGCACCTCCCAGTGCTCTGTCCATATTTGAGGTCAAATATGACATCTGGTTTTCAGGGAAACTGTGTGAAAGTCTGAGAACGGTCATTCTATGGTTTAATAAGGGGTAATGAACAAGAAAACAGGTGATGACTTATGAAAAGAATGCTCAGCGGCATCAAGCCCACCGGAAAGCTGACTCTGGGAAACTATATCGGAGCCATCCGGGAGTTCGTCAAATATCAGGACGAGTATGAACTCTATATCTTTATCGCAAACCAGCACGCATTGACCGTGCCAATCGAAGCCAAAGAACTGCGCCAGAACACAAAGGATCTGATCGCGATCTATCTGGCCGCCGGTCTTGATCCGGAAAAGGTCACAATCTTTTTACAGAGCGATGTCCCCGCTCACGCCCAGCTTGGCTGGATCATGACCTGCAACTCCATGATGGGAGAACTCTCCCGCATGACGCAGTATAAGGACAAATCCAGAAAACAGGAAACCGGCATTACCGCCGGTCTGTTCACCTATCCATCCCTTATGGCAGCGGACATCCTTCTTTACGATGCGGATTATGTGCCGGTCGGTGTCGATCAGACCCAGCACGTTGAACTGGCCAGAGATCTTGCCAAGCGTTTCAACAACCGCTACTCCCCCACTTTCACTCTGCCCGAACCTCTGGTCACCAAAGTGGGCGCCAAGATCTACGATCTGAAAGATCCGACCAAGAAGATGTCCAAATCCGAATCCTCGCCTAAGGGCGTCATCGATCTGCTCGATGATCCGGCCGCCGCAAGAAACAAGATCATCGGCGCCGTGACCGATCTGTACAATGACTTCAAATTCGATCCGGAAAAACAGCCCGGTCTTGCCAACCTGATCACGATCTATTCCGCTCTGACCAATGAGCCGATTGAGTCGATCGTCGCCAGACATCAGAATGAAGGCTATGGGCCCTTCAAAAAGGAATGCGGCCAGGCTGTCTACGATTTTCTGACCGATCTGCAAAAGCGCTACAAGGAAGTTGTGGAATCCGGCCTGATGAATCAGGTGCTTGAAGAAGGCGCAGCAAGAGCGAGCCGCATCGCCAACAAGAAGCTTAGCAAGGTCTACCGCAAGGTCGGCCTGTCCATCTAGTCAAACAGCTCAATCAAAACTGTCATCAAAGTGAAAAACATAGGCCTGGAGTTGGCTTTTGAAGCATTCAATTCTTGCATCGTTTTCACGGCTTTGATAGACTGAATAAGCGATTGCGAATGCAATCTTTTCTGATGGGAAAGGAGGGGCGAAAGATGTCTAGAAAATGCGCTATCTCTGGAAAAGGACCCATGTCTGGAAACAGGCGTTCACACTCCATGAGAGCTTCCCGCCGCAAATGGAATGTGAACCTGCAGAAGGCCACCATCATGGTTGATGGGGAGCCCAAAACGGTACGTGTGGCCGCCAGAACTTTACGTACTCTGAAGAAACAGGGCAAGGCTTAATTCACAATACCAAACCCTATGCCGCATCTCGCGGCTTTTCTTTTTGGCCCGGCAGGCGCCTACAAAAATGACCAGAACACCAGGAGCATTGGAATTGCTCATTGATGTTCTGGTCATTTTACGTTTTTGGCAGACGGTTCGGCTTCAAAGGTGGAGGCAGGCGCGTGGAATGGATGGATCACGCATTTGACCACCGGAGAGAGCGGTTTTTGCAGCTCATTTTGTAAATAGTCAAAATAAGCGCCGGGAGAGAGAATGCCTCTTGCGGAGAGCACATCCGCGCCGACCGTTCCTAAAATTTCATCAGTGAACAGCGCGCAGTTATCGCCCATCGCCCAATAGGTTCGAAATTTTCCGGATTTGAGCTTGTAAAACTTTGCTCCGGTGCGGTAATGCAGCCTGCTTGGATAATCTTCCTCAAGCGAGGCCGGCTTTTTCATGGACAGATCCTTTTCCAGCGAGCAATACCAGCGGTAGGAGCGGTTTTTAAGCTTTTCAAGCTGGGTTTCAATCATACGCTCCTGGCTGGGTGTTGTTTTGATGCTGTATTCAAAGACAGAGTTGTTCTCAACGGTCGTGATGTTATCGAGATAGGTCGAGGCCGGCACATTGAAGTAGACCCCGTCGCCTAACAGTCCGCCCAGGCGGCTGCTGGTCGAATCGTAATTGCCATACGAATAGACAATCCCCTTCCAGGAAAAGGAGAAGTGTCCAATTTTCTGAAAGCCTTCCGGTCCGACATGAACCATGACATGCAGCGGTGTTTCTTCCGTATATTCTTCCTTGCCATAGGTCAGATCATCCCTGTTTCTTAGCTGCAGCTTTTCAAGCATCGCATCCGGTAAAAACGCCGCGATCAGGGTGGGCAGTGAGATATAGAAGGATCGCTTCCAGCGGTAGGTCGTGCTTGTCAGATCCACCGCGTCCAGCGCATAGCGAAGGCCTAACACGCAGAAGTAGGCGCCAAAGGCGCGAAACAGATCTCTGGTGCTGAAGGAGCCGTTGACCAAAGCCGCGACGCCAAGAATCAGATAGAGCAGTGCGAAGACAAACTCCCCTACTCTTGTGCGTGTGCGGTTGGAGAAGTTGATGACGATCTGAATGGCGAGAATAAAGAAGATCGCCAGACAGTAGAATCCAAAGCAGGTGCGGATCACCCAGCCAGGAATAAAGTCGTAGAAGACAAGAACCACGCCAAAGACAAACGAGAACAGTCCAAGCAGATAGCCCTGAATGGAATGGCGCTGGCTGGCTCTCCAGAACTGAATGGCCGAGTTGATAAAACAGCCAAGAATAAAGATATCCAGTGAGATGGAGTAGACCAGATCCGGGATGAAGATCATCAACAGACCCACCACGCTTAACGTAATGGCGGTCAGCCACATACTCAGCTTTTCAGATTGCGCTTTTTTCAATCGATGATCCCCTCCTTTCCTGATCCTGTACGCTCAGTCTAATCGAAGAACAGGTATTCGTCATCTGACATTGCATGGAAGAAAAAGGGCAGAGACCGCAAAATGACGCTTGCGGAATCCTGCCCTGTCATTTGAAATTCGATTCGATGCACAGCAACCGGCCGGAGTAAATCTCCACCACACCGGATTGCTGCGAAATTCTGTTGGAAACGGTGAACATATCCTTATTGTTCAGTTTGCGATGATCCAGACAATAATCAAAGCCGTTCAGAGATATCTCTGAATCTCCCATCGCAAAGAAGGAAATGTGCTTGGAGCACTGGTTCAGTTCATATACACCCGGCAGCAGCGTGAAGGCTCTTTGATGAGAGTCCTCTAACATGATCTGCGGATACTTCCAGCAGATCAGCCGCAGATTGGCCAGTGTATGATCGAGGCGGCCTTCCAGACCACCCCAGAAAATGATGTGCTCATAACCAAGTGAAACCGCCCGCGCCATTGCCAGTTCGCCATCTGTTTCATCCTTGACCATGGGATGTCTGTACACCGGAATTCCGCGCGGCACAATGCCGCCCGTTGAATCAAAATCTCCGATGGCTTCCATGCAGGGAAGACCCTGCGCAAGAATCAGATCATACCCGGCATCCACGCCGATGTAATCAGCGTTCCGGCTGACGGGAAATCCCTTGGCCAGAGGCGTGATCAGATAAACCGTATTGTTCATAACAGACTGTCGACAGCTCCTTTAATATCGCCTTTGAAAATATAGCTTCCGGCTACCAGAGCGTCAACCCCCGCCTCTTTGGCAAGGCGGGCGGTGGTCTGATTAATACCGCCATCGATCTCAATCAGATAGTTCAGATTGTTCTTATCACGCCAGTTTCTTAAAAAGCGTACTTTTTCCAGCTGATCTTCCATGAAGGCCTGACCGCCCTTGCCCGGTTCTACCGACATGATCAAAACCAGATCACACTGATCCAGAACGGGTGCGAAGGGTTCAATTGCGGTGTTCGGTTTAACGGTGATGCCTGTTTTCAGGCCAAGATCGTGAGCGGTTTTGAGAGCCGCTTCAATCCGGGAAAGATCATTGTCGAGCGCTTCTGTGTGGAACGTGATCTGATCAGCGCCGGCGTTTTTGAACGTTTCAAAATAACGCACAGGATCGTCGACCATCAGATGAACATCCATGACAAGATCGCTTGTCTTATCAAATCCCTGCAGGATCTGGGGTCCGAAGGTCAGGGCGGGGACAAAATGGCCGTCCATCACATCGAAGTGCAGCCACTTTGCATTGGATTCGTTGAGTTCTTTGGTCTGCTGCTGCATCCTGGAATAATCCATGGACAGAATGGACGGGGCGATAATGGCCTGTGGCGTCATTTCAGTAGCGTTTTTTGGCATTGAGATATTCCTCCATGATCTGCCTGTAATCCTCATAGATAAAAGGCGACAGTTCGTGCTTTTCCACCGCATCCTTGATGGCGCAGCCTGGCTCTTTCAAATGCCGGCAGTCCGCAAAGCGGCACTGGCCAAGATAGGGCTGAAAGTCCCGGATCTTCTGATCGAGATGCTCCACATCCAGTCTGGTGAAGTCCAGAGAGGAAAAGCCCGGCGTATCCGCCACCAGACCATCCGCGACCGGATGAAGCTCGCAATGTCTGGTTGTATGGCGTCCGCGCCCTAACGCTTTGGAGATTTCCTGTGTATGGAGCTGGAAGGTCGGATCGAGGCGGTTGAGCAGAGAGCTTTTTCCGGCACCGGTCTGTCCGCACAGGACAGTCACCTTTCCTTCCAGCAGTTTGCGCAGCGCGTCATTGTCGCTGCCAGGATGGGTGTAGACCACATCATACCCGGCTTTTTCATACCAGGAAATGATCTCTTTCAGCTTCGCAAGCTCCTCCGGCTCCAGAGCGTCTGATTTTGTCAGACAGATCGCCGGGGTGATCCCGGCAAGATCGGCCAGAAACATCAGACGGTTGAGCAGGTGGCTGGAAAAATCGGGATCCTTGAGGCTTTGCACAATAAGCGCCTGATCCACATTGGCCACACTCGGGCGCACCATCCGATTCTTGCGGGGATGGACTTTATCCAGGCGGAAGGAGCCTTCCACCTCTTCAAAATCCGCGATATCTCCGACCACCGGCTTTTCTTCCCGGCGCAGTTTGCCGCGCGGAATGGCGATGACCGTTCTCTGGGGTGTCTGGATGGTGTATTGATTGGAAATAATTTTAATAATTCGGCCTGTTTCCATAGTTCCTCACTGGTAGAGTGTCACAACATTATCGGTGCCGTATTGGGTGTATTCGGTTCCGGCAGGGGGATCCATCTCGACGACTTCATCACTACCATACCGGTCAACGATCACCACAGCGATCCCCTGTTCGTTGAGATAATTCTTGGCTTCTCTTGGATCCATGCCGATCAAAGACTCCGGCAGAACAAGAGAGGGATAGGTGGAAATGACCAGTTCAATCTCATTGGAGGAATCATCCGGATCGACCCGGTCTCCCGCCATTAAGCCATGCTGCTCAAGCACGATGCTGGGATTGGTGTTGGCCATCCCCTGATAGATCACGCGCACCTTAATGTTTGTATCGCGCAGATTATTATAGACCTCTTCCAGACTGACGCCGGTCCAGTCCGGAATCAGAAAACTCGGTCCTTTGGAAATCACAAGGCTGACAGGCTGATTCTTTTTAACCAGCGTGCCGGCTTTGGGTTCTGATTCAATGACCTCGCCCGCTTCCACGGAATCTGAGACGCTCTGGCTGATACTCACATCCTCAATCCCCATGTCTTTGAGTGTTTCAACCGCCTGCTCTTCACTCTGTCCGGTCAAAGAAGGCAGAGCGTGATAGCCCATCAGGCCATCCACCTTGACCACCCCAAGAAACAGAATCAGCCAGCAGATCAAAAGTGCCGCGGCGATACTGCCTCCAATGGTAGCCAGAAGATGACTCAGACTCAGTCTGCGTCTTCTGCGCCCCGGACGATGTCCTGTCCCCTTGCCGGCCGTGCCGCCTGTCTCCTCCTTGGAAGTGACGGGATTACCCGCAAGATCAAGCACCTTTGTCTTCAAAACGACAGCCGGATCATTGGTATGTGCCGGATTTAGACAAACGTTGAGATCATCAAGCATCTGTCTGGCGGACTGATAGCGCTCCTGGGGATCCTTGGCGGTCGCCCGGATGACGATATTGGCCACACTCTGGGGCAGATCATGATGAAATTCGCGCACATCAGGCATCGGAGTCTGCAGATGCTTGAGCGCAATGCCAGCCGGTGTCTCCCCCGCGAATGGCACCTGACCGGTCAGCAGTTCGAAAAAGACGATGCCAAGGGAATAGATATCCACCCGCTCATCGGGTGCCTTGCCCTGCGCCGATTCGGGCGAAAGATAATGGGCGCTGCCCATGACCGCGTTGTTATGGGTTAAAGCGACGTTGCCGGTGGCCACGGCGATGCCAAAATCGGTGATTTTGACGGTGCCGTCGGCTTTGACCAGCACGTTTTGCGGTTTGATGTCACGATGAATAATCTGATGGGCATGCGCTTCGCACACTGCGCTGGTCAGCTGCTTCATGGTGCTGACCGCCTCAATCGCGTCCATCGCGCCGCGTCGTTGAATCAGCTGCTTCAGGGTCGGACCCTGAATGTATTCCATCACGATGTAGTGTGATCCATGATCTTCTCCCACATCGTAAATATCCACCACATTGGGATGGGACAGGCGGCTCGCGGCGCTCGCTTCTCTGGTGAAGCGCACCACAATCATCGGATCTTCCTGCAGATTGGCCCGCAGCACTTTGACTGCCACATTGCGATGCAGGATCTCATCCCAGGCCTTATACACATCGGCCATGCCGCCCTGTCCGACCAGTCCGATCACAGAATAGCGGTTCGCGATTCTTTCGATCATCTCAGACCTCTGGAACAGCAATCACAACCGAAATGTTGTCGCTGCCTCCCGCTTCATTGGCCAGCCCGATCAGCCGGTCCGTTTTCTGCTTCAGCGTGCCAGGATTTTCCATCACTTCCTGAATCAGAGCGTGATCCACATATCCGTGCAGTCCATCACTGCACGCTAAAAGCGCCTTGTAGTTGTCATCGATCTTGTCCACATCGATGCGGAAAATCTTCCAGACACCAAGCGCGTTGGTCAGCGTGTTTCTTTTTTCGTGGGTCTTGGCTTCTTCTTCAGTGATCTTGTGCTGGCTGATCAAAGCCTGCATCAAGGAATGATCCACGCTCATCTGCACCAGTCCGTCATCATAGAGCGCGTACAGGCGCGAATCGCCGACATTGAAGACATAGGTGCCAATCGAGGTAATGATCGCACCGACCGCCGTGGTGCCCATCCCGCGGTTTTTGCGCGAGAACATCGATTTGGTGAAGATCATGTCGTTGGTCTTGTTCAGCACCGAGCGAATCCACTGATCGACCTCCCAGTCTTTGGTGAAGACAGGCGCTTTTTCAAAGCGCTCTTTGTTCGTGTCTCTTGCCATGGCGCTGGCCACTTCACCGGCGGCGCTTCCTCCGATGCCGTCACAGACGAGGATCAGAGAATCGCCATGCTCGTTGGTCAGAAAACAGATGCTGTCCTCGTTAAGTTCTCTTTTGCGGCCGACATTGCTCTGGCCGTATATTTTGACTTTCCCTTGCTCTTTTGCCATTCTCTTATCCTTTCACAGTCAATATGCGCTTTATTTTTCGTTCAGTTTCTTCTGCGCTTCGCGCAAAGCCTTTTCCTTCTTCATTTCCTTGACACGCAGCTGTCCGCACGCGGCATCAATGTCGGATCCATGTTCCTTGCGAATCGTCACACCGATGCCTTCCTTCTTTAAGACATCATAAAATTTCATGGCCTCCGCACGGCTCACGGACTTGAATCCATGCTCGTCCACCGCATTGTAGGGAATCAGATTGACATAGCAGTTGATCCCCCGCAGAAGTTTTGCCAGTTCATGCGCCTGTTCGACGCTGTCGTTGACGCCTTTGAGCAGAATGTATTCGAATGTCAGGCGGCGGTTGTTGGTGTCTGTATAGTATTTCAAAGCCTTCATCAGCTCTTCAAGCGGCCAGCGTTTGTTGACAGGCATCAGTTTTGAGCGCAGCTGATCATTGGGCGCATGTAAGGAGATGGCCAGATTGTACTGGTAATGGCCGTCGGCAAACTGTCTGATGCGGTCTGCCAGTCCACAGGTGCTGATCGTGATGTGTCTGCTTCCGATCGCAAGACCTCTGTCGTGGTTGACGATGGAGATGAAGTTCATCACGTTGTCGTAGTTGTCAAAAGGCTCACCGGTTCCCATGACGACGATATGGGAAAGGCGTTTATCCTTTTTATCGAGTTCCTTCTGCACAGCCATAACCTGGCCGACCATTTCGGCCGTTGTCAGATTTCTCTGTTTTTTGGTCAGACCGCTCGCGCAGAACGCGCAGCCCATGTTGCAGCCGACCTGGCTGGAGACACAGATCGAATAACCATAGTCAAAGACCATCATAACGGTTTCAAGCAATGCGCCATCCTCGGTTTTAAACAGGAACTTGGTCGTGCCGTCTTTGGATTCCTGCTTGCGCACGAGCGTAAGCGGATTGAAGTTGAATTCGTCCTTGAGATACTGACGGGTCTCTTTGGACAGGTTGCTCATTGAATCAAAATCTTCGACCCGTTCCTTGTAGAGCCAGTTGTAAATCTGCTGGACGCGAAACGGTTTCCAGCCTTTTGAAACCGCCCACTGCTCCATCTGCGGGTATGTCAGATTATAAATACTTTCCATATGTTACTCTTTTCTGCCTTTAATCAGACGCGCCATAAAGAAGCCATCCCGGCTTCCGTCCGGCAGCAATGTCTGTTCTTTTTCCAGATCAAATTCAGGATGCGCCCTGCAGAAGGCTTTCACCTGTTCTTCATTTTCGACAGGATCAAGCGTGCAGGTTGAATAAACCAGCGTGCCGCCCGGTTTTAAAGCTCTCGCGCCCGCTTCCAGCAGATCGCTTTGTGTGGCAGCCAGCTTATATCCTTCTTTCTGATCAAGATGAAGTTTCATGTCCGGTTTGCGGCCCAGAACGCCCCAGCCCGAACACGGCACATCGCATAGAACAACATCATATTTGTCTGTGTCTTTGATCTTTGTGGAATCAGCCTGTCTTGCCGAAATGATATCAAGTCCCAGGCGCTTTGCGTCCTGTTCGATCAGCGCGGCCCGATGCTTGTGCAGATCAAGACAGGTGATCGACCCCTCGTTGTTCATCATCTCCGCCATGGCCATGCTTTTGGTGCCAGGCGCGGCGCAAAGATCAAGGACGAAATCGCCGGGTTTGGCCTGTGTAAAGCGCGCGATTTCCACACTGCCCGCATCCTGAACGGAAATTTTTCCTTCCTGATACAAAGGATCCTGCGCAAGCGAGCCCGAATACAGATACAGCCCGTCCATGGGCGAAGGGCTCAGATGCTCTTCTTTTTCCAGCTCTTCCCTGCTGATGCGAAGCGGATTGGGTCTGATGGTCATCGGCGGCACGCAAAGACTCGCTTTGGCGATCTGTTCTGTGTTCTGCCATCCATAGCTTTTGGTCCAGAGATCAATCAGCCACTCCGGCAGAGATGTTTCCATGGCGAGCTTTTCTTTTGGATCAGATGGATAGTCCATCGGAGTGCGAAGCACATTTCTTAAAACAGCGTTGACAAAACCTCCGGTTTTCGGGGAAAGCTTTTTGGCCAGAGCGACCGCTTCGTTGATGATCGCGTAGTCAGGGATACTGTCGACAAACATCAGCTGATAGACCGACATCGTTAGAAGCACCGCCACACGGGAGGGCACTTTGCGCTTTGCAAAGCGTTTCCAGCTCGCCTCGCAAAGCGCGTAGTTTTGCAGCGTACCATAATAAATACGGGTTGCCAGCGCCCTCTCTTTGGGGTCGAGCTCGTTGAGGTGTTCTTTCAGATACAGATTGGAATAGGTTTTATGGAGCACCACTTCACACAGTGCCTTCCAGAGCCATTGACGCATACTTATTCCTCCAGAGCCATGGGGTTCAGATCAATTTCCAGACTCACAGGGCTTTTGTTCTTTCCATCCCAGACTTGCAGCGCTTCTAACAGAGCGCGCAGCTCGTCGAGATTTTTTGATTTGACAAGAAGTCTGTTACGAATCTTCTTCTTTCTCATTGTGATCTCAAGCGGGCCAAGAACCATCGCCTGATGATCAGCCAGCCAGTCTCTGGCCTGCTCCGCTCTCAGATAACAGGTCATGGAATCGGCATGGGTGAAGATGATCGTGGCCAGATAGGTGTAGGGCGGGTAGGCGCCCAGATGCCGGTAGGCCATCTCCCGCTTGAAGAAGGCCTCATAATCGTGGCACAGCAGCGCCTGCAAAGCGTAATGATCCGGGTTATAGGCCTGAATCAGCACTTCTCCTTTATAACGGCCGCGTCCTGCTCTGCCGCTTGCCTGTTCAAACATGGCGTAGGCGCTTTCCGCGGTGCGATAGTCCGATCGGGCCAGTGCCGCATCCGCGGACAGGATGCCAACCAGTGTGACCTTTTCAAAATCCAGGCCTTTGGAAATCATCTGCGTGCCAAGCAGGATGTCACCGGATTCCTCAAATTCAGAAAGCAGCTTCTGATGCGCGCCCTTGCGGCTGGTGGTGTCCCGGTCCATGCGCACGATATGTGCGAGCGGAAACAGCTGATGAAGCGTTTCTTCAATATGCTCCGTTCCCGCGCCGGTAAAGCTTAAGCGCTCGCTGCCGCAACTCGGGCAGACTTTCGGCACCGGATATCGTCTGGAACAGATATGGCAGACCAGCGCGTTTTCCTTTTTATGATAGGAAAGCGGAATACCGCAGTCCTCGCAAATCATGACATGATGGCAGGCGGTGCACTGAATCGTTGGCTGATAGCCGCGCCGGTTGAGAAGGAGCATGACCTTCTCCCCTTTTTTCAGTGTTTCTTCAATCCTCCCGATCAGCACATGCGAAAGACCCTGCAGGCTCTGATTGGACTTCATATCCAAAAGACGCACTCTTGGAAAATGTCCGGAGATCCGTTCGGGCATCCGGACCAGCTGATAGACATGTCTCCACGCTCTGGCATAGCTTTCCAGACTTGGCGTGGCGGAGGCCAGAATCACCTTGGCATCAAAGAGCGCGGCCCGATGGATCGCGAGATCTCTTGCGTGGTAGTGCGGAAGCGACTGCTGTCTGTAAGACTGGTCATGTTCTTCATCCATTATGATCAGACCGAGGTTGTCAAAGGGCAGAAAGACGCCCGAGCGGGTGGCGATCACAATAAACGGACCACCTTTTAAGACAGCCTGATATTGAGAGTAGCGCTCGGAATCAGACAGGGAGGACGTATACAGATAAATCGGGCAGTCAAAGCGGCTGGCCGTTCTGGAAATCATCTGTGGTGTCAGGCCAATTTCCGGAACCAGCAGCAGCACCTGCTTTCCCTTGTCGATCTGCTCCTTCATCAGATGAAAGAAGACTTCCGTCTTGCCGGAGCCTGTCACCCCATGCAGCAAAAAGACCGGACCGGCATTTTCCTGCATGAAGTCCAGTGCGTCCTTCTGAGAGGGATGAAGCACAGGCCAGGAGGATTTTTGAACAGCGGGCAACAGCGAATAGCTTTTATCTTTTTTGATGAGCCGCAAAAGCCCATAGTCAATCAGTCTGCGGATGATGGCGGCGGAATGCGTTTTCCGTGCTGCCGCGGCCTGCATGGGCCAGGACGCATGCAGGATTTCTTCCTGTTTTTTAGTCAGTTTAAAGTTTTCTTCTTCAAGTTCCGTACGCTCGATCCATTCCTCTTTGACCGCGTCAGTCGAGGTTGAGGAAGGTTTGAGCGCTTTTGGCAGCATTGCCTGAATGACCGGCATCAAAGGCGTGATCTGCGTTCTGGAAAGCCATTTGGCAAGATTCCATTGCTCCATGGAAAGCAGCGGGTTCTGATCAAGAACCGCTTCGATGGATTTCCAGTTTTTAACAGATGGCAGTGGATTGTCTTTCTGGCTGGAGAGAACAAGCCCGATCACACTTTTGTTTTGAAGCGGAACGCGCACGCGCACAAAAGGGGCCAGAGGCATGTCACAGATATACCAGAGAGCCTGCGAGATCGCGGCTCGTTCCACGAGAACTTGAATATAGTGCATTCTTTTATTCTAAAGCCGTCACTGGACAAAGTAAAAAGACAGAAGCGCTCATCACTTCTGTCCTGAGTGAAACAGACCTGTCAAAACACCTGTGTGTTTGTTTTTCTGATTCAGTTTTTCTTCCAGCTGCGAACGATGTGATCCTTGTAGTTTGCAAGATTGGCGTCGCGATCAAGAACCGGTTTGATCTTCCCCTCTTTGGAGGTCGCGATGACGGCCACTCCGGGGCCGTGTCCGCTGGTGAAGGAATCGGAGTGAACGATGATGCCTACGCTGCCGGCCCCTTCCTTATAGTGAGGACCGTATTCGCAGTCGTGATCCTGAATGTAGACAAAGTCGCCAAAGCGCAGATTATTCAGACCATATTTTTCATTAGCCTGTTTGTCCTGGGTCATGATGTCATAATCGCCTTCCATGATTGTGGAAGAGCCAAGGCCGGATCCCATCAGGGCTGCCGGGATGATTGTAGTCACAGGAAAATGCACAATGCCATCCGCATCAATCTGAGGGTTAATAACCTCAAGCAGATCAGGATCGATGTTCATCCAGAAGACATCCGGTGTCTCTTCAATCTTGAGTCCTTGACCAAAGCCGCGGATCAGAAAGCTTTCATTTCCTTCCATCTTTTCCAGATCTTCCGGTGCAAACCAGGCCATTGTATGATCGATGCCGCCATGCGTTCCGGTAACGATGCCTTCCGCTCCTTTGGCAGGTCCGCTGATGCACAGGACCCGGTTGCCCACACAGGCCAATGTTTCCAGAGCGTGGTTTTCCCCGTCTTTGAAGTTTGCCATCGAAACACCGGGCTCAACATGATCTCCGGCGATGTTCATGCAGGAATCACCGATGGCATGGGAATAGGTGATGCCCCCTGTACCGACCGTAATGCGCGCCCTTCCGTCAAATCCTCCGCGATAACCTCTGATGCGGGGATGATCCACATTGGCGTTCAGTGCGATCTGCACCAGCTGATTTCGATTCATTTTCATGGTCAGTATCCTCTTTCCTTTTCTTGTCCATGTAAAAGTTGGATCGTTCAGATCCGTTTTGCCATGTTTAAAACGACTGCTTATTCTTCAATTTCTTCGAGCGGTGTGGCCATCAGATCCATCGGATCGGCCTGCTCCTGCAGCATCTGTCTCGTCCAGGCAAATCCGACCACCGCCGCGCAGCTTGCGGTATCAAGCGCGTTTTTGAAGTCTCTTCCATAGGGAATATAGAAGTTTTGATCACAGAGTGTCTCTACAGCGGCGCTGATCCCTCTTAACGCTCCCCCGATCACAACAAGGCAGTTCAATGGAAAGTTCGTGTTAAAAAGAGAAATGGCGTTCTTGCGCGAGCTGGCAAGAACCGGCATTCCGGACGCCTTTTTCCAGGAGGCGAGCGCTTCATCATTTTCAATCATGAAAACAGGCATACGCTCCCAGCTGCCCGCCGATGCTTTGAGAAGCGTGTTTTCCGACATGCACCAGTCCCGTTTTCTGATCAGAAGCGCATTGGCACCGGCTGCGTATAAAGAACGGCAGATGCTGCCCATGTTATAAGGATCTTCCACGCCATCAATAAAGACGCAAAATCCGCGCAGCTCTGTCGAGTCTTCAAGCATGGGCAAAACTCTGTGTTTTGCATACGCGATGACTCCGCCGCAGCCTTCGAGCGTTTCCTGCATCAGGGTATGCTCCTGCTTTAAAACCGGAACATTCAGTTTCTGGCAAAGGCCCATAATCCAGCCCAGATCTTTCGACCGCTTTGTCTTGTCGATCCAGACTTCCACAACTTCCCTTTTTCCGCTTTCCAGCAGAGCCTTGACGGAGATGGTTCCGCCAAAGATCTGCACATCAGACTCAGTATTTTTCATAACTTACACTCTCAGATTGAAACAGTGTCCCTACTGTAACAGTCAATCTTTCCAGCTCATGGTACCATGAACGAAAAGGAGGGACATTTTGCGGTTCAAATTTCACTCCGATACACAACGGCAGATCTTCATCTACTCCTCATCGCTGATTATCGCGGTGTTCGGGTATCTGGTGCTCTCGCGCATGAACACCATTTTTGCTTCCATCGGCTCATTCATTAAAATTCTGTTTCCGTTCATCCTTGGCTTTGGCATCGCTTTTCTGCTCAACGGTCCGGTGACCTGGCTGGAAATGCGGCTGACCCGGATGAAATTTCCAGCAAATTACCGAAGAATCGTCTCGGTCGTCATCATGTTTCTGGTGCTGCTGGCAGTGATCATCTTCGCGATCTGGATCGTGATTCCTAACCTTCTGGCAAGCGTGGAAAACTTTGCCTCATCTTTGGGAGATCTCAGTGCGCGAACAGAAAGTGTTGTCTATCAGCTCTCGAAAGATTTCGAGCTCGATTATGAAGAGCTGATCACTGCGCTTCAATCGCTGAATCTTCAGGAAAAGCTTTCCGGACTGGCCACCAAAATCATATCCAACGCCCTGCAGTATTCTGTCAGCGTGATTCATTCTCTGACAGTCGTCGTGATCGCTTTGGCGGCCGCCTTCTACATGCTCATGGATAAAGAACGGCTGCTGCGCGGAATTGAGCGTCTGGTTCTTGCGCTGACCGGCAGAAGACGTGCCTCGTTCATCTCCCTGTATTCGATGGATGTCAAATACGTCTTTCAACAATACATTGTCGGTAGTATCTTTGATGCTCTGATCGTCGGAATCATCTGCTGGTTTGGCATGATGATTCTTCATCTGCCCTACGTGGCGATGATCAGCTTCGTGATCGGTCTAACCAACGTCATCCCGATGTTCGGACCGTTTCTTGGCGCGATTCCCTGCGGGATCATTCTGTTTCTGATCAATCCCACTGACTGCATCATCTTCCTGATCTTCATCCTGATTCTGCAGCAGGTGGACGGCAATATCATCAAACCGATTATTCTGGGCGACAAACTCGGGCTCTCCGGATTCTGGATTCTGTTTTCCGTCACCGTTGGCGGAAGTCTGGCGGGTATTGCCGGCATGTTTTTGGGAGTTCCAATCTTCGCTTTGATTTATGAAGCCATCAAGGACTGGGTCGATGTCCGCAACGGACAGCAGGCGGCCTAGTCCTCCTTTTTTTGTGCGGGTTTCTAAAGGACGGTACATTGACAGATGCTTTAGAATAATTGCGAACATAGTTTCATAAAAAGAGGTGTATTTTGGATTTCTTTCTTGATTGCCTGATGGATGCCGTTCATGATACATGGACGATGCTTCCCCTGTTATATATCGCCTATCTGGTGATTGAATACTTTACCAGACGTCCCGTCAGTGATGACACGCTGTTTTGCTCTCTGCAGAAATGGGGACCGGCTTTCGGTGCACTGCTTGGTCTGCTGCCACAATGCGGATTTTCCATTCTGGCCGCCATGCTTTATGCGCAGGGCTTTATCAGCATGGGCACTCTGGTCGCTGTCTTTGTTGCGACAAGCGACGAGGCCATCCCGATTCTTCTTTCTGAACCGACGATGATCAAGACGCTTGGTGTTCTGCTTGTCTGCAAACTGGTGATCGCTATGATTGCCGGCATGATTATCGACAAACTGATTCTGCGCCATCAAAAACTTGTATCCATCGCCGATATTCCTGAAGAAGAGGAAGAAGACGAACCTGAAGGTGCACAAGAAGAGGATGAGCTTGAAGAGGATGAAACCTATTCAAGCGAATGTCCCTGCTGCTATCCGCAGTATCCGATCTGGCTTTCTTCGCTGCTGCGCACGCTGAAGATCTTCGCCTTCATCTTTATCACCACGCTCGTCCTGAACCTGCTCTTAGGCTCGATCGGAGAAGAGACACTCTCCTCCATCCTGCTTTCCGGCAGCATTTTCCAGCCTGTTCTGGCCTCCCTGTTCGGATTCATTCCCAACTGCGCAGCCACAGTCATTCTCTGTCAGCTGTATGTCTTTGGAAAACTGTCCTTCGCCTCCCTGCTGGCCGGTCTTGAAACCAACGCGGGTCTTGGTCTGATGGTTCTGTTCAACCTGAAAACCGACAAGAAGAAGATCGCCCAGATCTTCCTGTTCCTGCTTGCGACCGCATTGATCAGCGGTTATCTGGTCATGGCCATCAAAGCCATCCTTTAATCGAAAACTGAACCTAAGAAAATGAAGCCTGTCTCAGAGAAATCTGAAACAGGCTTCATTTTTTGTCAGTGATTAAGAATTAACGGCGGTTCATACCAAGCATGCGGGACCAGCGTGATGCAAGTGTCGGTGTTTCCGGCTGCAGATTCGTATCCGCATCCTGACTGGCGGCTTCCGCTTTATCGGCTGTGTTGTCAGAAAGCTTGATCAAAGCTCTTTCACGCAGGGATTTGAAGCGCAGAGGCTTATTTACAAATTCAACCTTGCCCTCAATCGGGTTGGCGAAAATGACATCTCCATACATGACTCTCAGATCTTCCAGGCTGACTTTGATCGTTCTCCAGTCCTGAATTGCGACTTCCCAATCAGAATTGGAAACACCATCCATATTGCCTTCCTGGATCGTGATCATGCCGTCATCATCAACATCGAGAACGATTCCGACATGGTTGTGCTCAGCATCTCCGGAGAAGACAGCACCAGCTTTGGGTTCCTTGGACTTTTCAAACAGATCTCCGTGCTTATACAGCAGCTGTCCGACGCACTGATTGCCGTTGCCGGTAAACCCGGGATTGAATCCGTAGATTTCGTAGAAACGGCCCCAGGCAAACCATGTGCACTGTCCCCAAAGATAGGGTGTGTTGTAGTTTGTCTGCGCCTTTTTCCAGGCCTTTTCGTTAGTGAAATCCGGACCGGACTGGAACCATCCCATCTTCTTGACTTCGATCTTTTTGTCTTCACCCTTAGGCAGAAGCGCGAAGTTGACCGCTCTTGCAAGCAAGGGTTCAGGTTTGATGGTCTCGCTCAGAACAGGATTGAGCGTATTTTCGGGTTTGGCTTCCGGAGCGGCGGCGACAGTCTGATCAGAAGCGGGCTTGTCTTCCCTGCTCTCTTCTGATGGCTGATCGACTTGGTCCTTTTCGGGATCACTCTGATCATCATCAGGTTTTTCTTCGTCCGTTTTATCCTTTTCAGGCTCACCTTCAGACTTTTCGGGATCCTTTCCTGTTTCATTTTCAGAAGGATCAACAGGCTTTTCAACTTCTTCCGGGGTTTCCGGCTGCTCAGGAGCGGCTGGAACACCGGTAATGGCAGGAAGGTTCAAAGCGGCACCAAGGTCCTTGATGGCGGGATCAATCGCGTTTTCATCCAGCTGATTGAGAGCGTTGACGGCTTTAAGCGCTGCCTGATAGGGAGAGACAAGCGGATGTCCGGCGCAATGGTCCAGAAAAGCGTTCTGCTCGTTGAGATCGAGCTTTACGAACTGGGCGTAGGTTTGTAAAACAGAAGGTGCGTTTGCCGCATCCACAGATGTCAGTTTCCAGAACTGATCGAGGCAAAGAGAAGCTGCCTCGCCAAGCTGCACGGCAGGCTGCGCGTCTGGCACACCTGCATCACTGTAAACGGCTGTATTCTCATCAGAAACGGGGTCGCATTCCTCAGCATAGACATTGACTGGAATCAGTCCTGATGACATGCTTGCAGCCGTGAGAATCAGCGCAGCACATTGAGTTGTTTTTCGCATAATTCCCCTTTATTCAAAATTCTCTAATCTTTATAAACTTCAGTATAATCTTTTACCGTCACATTTCTATCCCATATTAAAAACGCTTCCATAATTTTCAGCTATTCTTAACTATTTGATCAGATTTTTGATAATTCACTTCCCAGATTATGGAATAAATGCCGTTACAAATCTTTAAATGGTTAGAATAATGTGCAGATTGATCATGAAACCAATCCAAAGAAAGATCATCTCGCTCCCATCACTTTCGGGTATCATCTGGTTTTGCGCATCCTTTTCTTTGGACAGCTCCAGTCAGATTCGGTGCTAAAACAGATCTTCCTCCATCCTGAGAGTACAGGCCTGATCAAAGGATTGTGCCGGATTTCCAGCAAAAGCCGCCGGTTTTGAATTTGTGATCGGATAGAAATACAACAGGCAATACCCGATTGATAAACACAAAAGCAGGCGAACCCAGATCTGCGGGAAAAATCTCCAGGTAAAGCCTGCGAAGAAGACCATCAGACAGATGAGATGAAACGGCAGATTGAAGAGCCGCCAAAGACTAAAACCAAGTACAAGCACCAAAGCGCGGTCAATCGCCCTGACACTTATCATCCACAGGGCGCCGTTTAAAAGGGCGTTCCCTGCTCTGGCTAAATGCGTTTCCTTTTGCATGGGTTCATCTTATCGGCAAAAGGGATTCTTTCATTCAGCTTCAAGAATCAGTAAGAAAAGAATTTCAAACCACAGTTTCCTGCTTCTATATGCGGGCACAAAAAAAAACAGGATTGAAAGGCGTTCAGCCAGACAATCCTGTCATTTTTTTGATCAGTCTTCCTGCTCAGGCTCAGACAGCTTTTCAGCTTTGGCTTCAGCCGCAGCCAGAGTGTCTGCCTTATGTTCAGGCAGGTCAGCAATGATATTTTCGATATGACGTCCTTTTTCCAGAGAGGTGTCCTGGACGAAAATCAGATCCGGAATCTTTCTGGCTTTGACAGATTTGGCCAGAGTGGATTTGATGAACCCCTTCGACTGACGAAGAATCTTCATACCGGCATCATTTCTTTCCTGTTTGCCAAGGAAGGAAACAAACACCTTGGCCTGTGACATATCGCGTGTGACTTCCACATCCGTGACTGTCACGAATCCCAGCTTGGGGTTCTTCAGTTCAAACTGGAGAATCCGGCTAATTTCACGGAGCAGAATCTGATCCATCCGCTCCTGTTTCAAGCTTTTCATTCAACAGGTACTTCCTGGTCTTCGAAGGCTTCGATGACATCACCGATCTTCTCATCGTTGTAGTTTTCGATGGTCAGACCACATTCAAAGCCTGATTTGACTTCTTTGACATCGTTCTCGAATCTGCGCAAGGATCCAAGCTGACCGGTGTAGATCACGATACCATCGCGGATCAGGCGAACCTTGCTGTCGCGGTGGATAACACCATCGGTGACATAGCAGCCTGCGATCGTACCAATCTTGGAAACTTTGAACAGCTCGCGCACTTCCGCCTGACCGGTGATGACTTCCTCGTAAACAGGTGCCAGCATACCCTTCATGGCGGACTCAAGCTCTTCAAGAGCCTTGTAAATAATGTTGTGCAGACGGATTTCAACGCCTTCCTCTTCCGCTTTCTTACGGATCGCGGCAGTCGGGCGGATGTTGAAGCCGTAGATAATCGCATCAGATGCGTTGGCAAGCATGATGTCGGATTCTGTGATCGTGCCAACCGTGGAACGGATAACATTGACCTTGACGGAGCCGACCTCCAGCTTTTCGAAGGAGGACTTCAGCGCTTCTGCAGAACCTTGCACATCGGCTTTGATCAGGATGTTGATTTCCTTGACATCGCCTTCGCTGATCATGCGGGCCATATCTTCGAGAGATCTTGCCGAGGAAGAGGATCTTTGCTGTTCGATCTTCTTTTCTTCACGGCTACCGGCAATTTCAGCGGCTTTCTTGTAGCTGTCATATGTCATGAAGACATCACCAGCCTGCGGTACTTCGTTCAGACCGATGATCTCAACAGGCATGGACGGACCGGCGGATTTGACTTCCTTGCCGCGGTCGTTGGTCATCTTACGGATACGGCCGTAGGCGGTTCCGACAACGACGGAATCACCCGCATGCAGCGTGCCCTGCTGAACGAGCAGAGTGGCGACAGGACCGCGGCCTTTATCAAGTTTGGCCTCGATCACAGTACCGCTTGCAAGCGTGTTGGGGTTGGCTTTGAGCTCGGCCATATCTGTAACAAGCAGGATGGCTTCAAGCAGATCGTCAACGCCTTGTCCGTTGCGGGCAGAAATTTCAACGAAGACAGTATCACCGCCCCATTCTTCAGGAACGACACCTTCGTTCATCAGCTCGGTCTTGACGCGCTCCGGGTTTGCACCGGTTTTGTCAATCTTGTTGACAGCGACAACCATGGGCACCTTGGCGGCTCTGGCATGGTCAATGGACTCTTTGGTCTGTGGCATGACGCCATCGTCGGCAGCGACGATCAGAACGACTACGTCGGTGATCTGCGCACCGCGCGCACGCATGGCGGTGAAGGCTTCATGACCCGGCGTATCCAGGAACGTAACCTTGCGGCCGTTGACGTCAACCTGGTAGGCACCAATGTGCTGGGTGATGCCGCCAAACTCGCCCTGTGTGACATGGGAGTTCCGGATGGTATCAAGCAGAGTGGTTTTACCATGGTCAACGTGTCCCATGATGGTGACAACAGGAGGACGGGTGACAAGATCCTTTTCATCGAAGGTTCTCGCGTTGATCTGCTCTTCGATATCGTCTTCCTCGATCACGATTTCCTTATGCGGCTCCACATGGAACTGCATGCAGACAAGTTCGATGTCCTCATCAGAGAGAACGGTGTTGATGGTGGACATGTTGCCCATCATGAACAGGAACTTGATGATATCGGAGGAGTTTCTCTTCATCAGCTCCGCGAGCTGTCCGACTGTCTGAGGTCCGCTGTATGTGATCTCTTTTGGATATTCAACTCTTGGTCTTGGACGACCGCCAGCCTGATTTCTGCTGCTGTTGCGGTTGTTGTTATTGTTTCTGCTCCGGTTGTTATTGTTCTTGTTGCGATTGTTATTGTTGTTATTGCTGCTGTTGTTGTTC
>Strawberry_p1__coassemble_1838_pt1 | contig 30686 bp, 21 predicted proteins | sample Strawberry_p1__metabat2_low_PE_004 | metagenome-assembled genome bin Strawberry_p1 | reverse complement strand
GCCAACGAGGGAAACGATCTGTTTGGCGAGCTGTTCATACTTTTTCGACATGTTTTTCTCCTTGATCCAGCGGGATCCTTCTTTTTATGCAGCTGCGGGATCCGCTTTCTTTTGACAGCTTTAAGATACGAAATCAGGCAGGTGTAAACATTCGATTTTTCTCACCTTGAAACTTTGTTCAGCGCTTCTCCATCTTCAGAATGAATGCCGAGAAACTTTGTGAAAAAAAGCCCTGCGGCTGTCTGACTACAGCTCCAGGGGCTCTGTTTCGATCCGTTCCGGTTCGAGAGTCTTGGATCCGCTGATTTTTCTTTTCATGTTGCGCTCATAGTTTCGCTGAAAATACAGAGCGAACAGAATGTTGAGAAGATAAAGCAGTGATTCTTCCGTGGCAAAGTTTCCGATCTTTGTATACAGATGTTCATGACTGGAAATGGAGAGCACGTTCTCAAGGCTCTGATGCAGATAGTTCTGCCCGGCACTTGTGATCGCTGCGCAGGGAATTCTGCTTTCCTTCAGAAAATTCACAACCCGGTTTGGTTCAATTTCAGGATTGTTGCCCGAATAGGAAACGATCAGAGCGAAATCGGAGCGAGTCAGAGACCGGACGGTAATTCCCTGCTCTTTGGGCTGACAGACCTGAACATACTTTCCGATCGTCAGCATCTTTCTGCGAAACAGATCGCAGACAAAGGTGTTAGGGGACACGGCGAAGATCACGATCCGATCCGCCCTCTGCATCAGATTAACGATCCGGTTCATCACAGCCCAGTCGATCATTTGTCTGGTTTCTTCAATGGAGACAGCGGAGACAACCGCAAGTTTGGCGGTGATCTCTTCTCCGGAATCATCTTTTGTGAAAGGATAGTTCACATCAATATGAGAGGCGAAATCCTGTTCCTTGCGCAGTTCGACCAGAAAATCACGCCGGAAATCCTTCCAGCCCTCATATCCGAGGCTTTTGGCAAAGCGGACGACACTCGCTTTGGAGGTATAAGCCGCGTTGGCGACATCTGTAATGGAGTAATCAAGCAGATCCTCTTTATGCGCGAGAACAAATTCACCGATTGTTCGTCTCGCATCAGAGCAGGTGTCAGTCATTTCTTCAATTCTCTGTAACAGAAACATGGAGCTTCCTCCCTTTTCTGTCACGATATCAGATCAATCAACACCCTGACAGCGCTTTCAAGGATTCTGAAAGAAAAGATGCAAAAACTTCCACGCTATTTCATGCGGCCCCTGCTCTCGATCAGGCTGTTCCTTCTGTTCAGGTTTGATCTGTCTGACCTTCAGGATCCCGCTGCTTTGATATCCTTTTTGTTCAAAGATGACGGCCTGACGAATCGGAATCAAATCATTCCCCCTGCCAAAAAGAGGGCAGGATTCAATGGAATCGAAAGACTGAACATGAGGGAATAATCCTTTTGAGATTTGAAGAACTAAGTGCAACTTTGTCGATTTAGCAGTTTCACTTACTTTTTCAATTCACCCCTCTGTTTTCTGACTGTTCTCATTTCATGAAAGGCTTGCTTTTGCGTGGGGTGGTTTGCTAAGATAGTGAAGCGCTAAGATGGTTCCGTAGCCAAGTGGCTAAGGCAACAGACTGCAACTCTGTGATCGTCGGTTCAACTCCGACCGGAACCTCCATTTTGATGGGATCGTGGCGGAATCGGTAGACGCAACGGACTTAAAATCCGTCGATCATTGCGATCGTGAGGGTTCAAGTCCCTCCGGTCCCACCATGTTTATAAAAGAGACCTTGGAAACAAGGTTTTTTTATTTCATTTTTTCTCCTTTATTCATGGTCTTTTGACCATATAAACATCAACCAGCCTTTCGCGAACCGCTGTTTTGCGAAAGACTGGTTTTTATTTTTCCTGTTCTTTTTCGTACCTGAGCAAAAAACGTTATGGTTCTGCCTAGAATGACCTTTACACGCTGATACTCTTGCACTCTCCTCTTATCTGAAGAAATGTCGCCGGTTTTCAAATGGTAAAACGCAGAAAGGAGCAGAGATTTCATGATGAGATCTCTGCTCCTTGAGTATTTGATTCAGTTTTGAATGGATTCTGTTCAGTTTTCCAGAGCGCTGTACTCGTTTTCGAGCGTTTCAAGATTTGTCAGAACAATATTGGATCCATTGTCGATCCACTCGATCAGGTCGAGGTAATCGGGATGTACCATGCCAATCACATTGACTCGCTCATCTGCCGGAAGAGCCTTTCCAGTAATGGAGATTTCTCCCTGATAGCGGCCATAATGCAGGTTATCCTGCGTGATGGCGCCTTTGAATCTTTCTTCGACAGGGCCAGGTCCAACCGGTTCGGTCAGAGGCGCTCTTGTATGAAGAAGACGCTTGAGCAGAACAGGAGAATCAAAACGGGTCTGATAGACCTTGCCATACATCTCCGGATCCGCGAGTTCGCAGGGAATCGAGAAGATCCCGCCGGCGGCCAGTCTGATCATTTTAGCCTGTGCCTGGGATAGTCCCGGATCACCGACCAGAATGTTTTTAATGCCAAGCTGGCGCAGCTGGACATAGTTGAGATAAGGCGGTTTAGAGCGCTGATCTTCGAGCGTCACCAGACCTTCAAAAACCGGTCCTCTTAACTCACTGTCGCCATTGATGAAGGCGATCAGCCTGTCATCAGGGATATAGCGGTTGATCTTTTCAAACGTTTCGATATCGAGTCCTGTTTCGGGACGCGGATAGAAATTGTGGATGAAAAGGTTGTCCGAATTGGCCGCGAGAAGCTTTTCGATTTCTTCTTTGGTATGGGTGCTCGCATTCACCGCGATCGGGCGCTCCTTGCATAAAGCAAGCGTCTGATCCAGAGAATAACCGTCGTCCAGGCGGAACATGTCAATATCAAGATCTTTCTGCATTTCAGCTTCGTCCTTATAACCAAGCTGATCTGCAGTCCTGTCATTGATATCGACCACCACCTGTCCATTCTGGGCATGGACAGCGTCAATCAGATTTTTCAGATTCTGGTGCGTTGTCTGGGGCAGCTGGGCGCTCGTGAAGACTAAAGAGCCTTTGCCGATCCAGTCAGGCAGATTGTTTTGGAATGTGGTTGGATAGAGTGAACATCCGATGTTATTTGGCATTTGCTACGTCCTTTGGTTTGATCATGATCATCGTAACAATAAAGCCGGCGATGTAGGCAATAATCAATCCAATGACGTAATTCAGCATACCGCTCGTTCCCTGCATCAGAGGAATGGCAACCAGTCCGGAAGGTCCCCAGGCAGAAGACATAACGTGTGTCGCAGCCACGAAGGCACCGCCAAATCCGGCACCAAGTCCGGCGGAAATGAACGGTTTGCCCATCGGCAGTGTGACACCATAAATCAGAGGCTCACCAACACCGAGGAATCCGGCGGGCAGTGCACCAGCGATGATCTTTTCAAGACGGGCATTCTTAACTTTTCTTGCCATCATGTAGATTGCGATGGCCGCGCCAACCTGACCGGCACCTGCGCAGGCCAGAATCGGGAACAGAGATACGCCGCCCATAGCTTCAAGCTGGATTGCATAAATAGGAATCAGACCGTGATGGAGTCCAAGCAGAACCATCGGCAGGAACAGAGCGGCCAGAATGTAGCCGGACAGAACAGACACGATCGGGTTTGTGGAGTTGATAAACAGAGACAGGAAGGCAACCAGCCAGTCGGAGATGAATCCTGTAACAGGCATTATGATGAAGATGTACAGAACACCAACGATCAGCAGGGAGCAGAACGGAGATACAACCAGATCGAGTGCATCCGGAATGTGTTTGTGGAACCATTTCTCAACAACAGAGAGCAGCCATACGCCAAAGATGACGCCAAGGATACCACCCTTGCCGGTTGTCAGGATTGAGTTCAGAGGAACATCCGCGTTGTACAGACCAAGCATTGTGGAGATCTGAACGATCTGAGCACCAATGGAGATACCGCCGATCATACCACCCATAGCTGGGGTCGCACCAAAGACTTTCGCGGACTGAATACCAGTGTAGATGGCGAAGTAGCTTAAGAAGGCGCCGCCGATCAGCTGGAAGACCAGCTGAACCATGGTCCAGAACTGTCCGGTATAACCGGTGTCCGCGATAACCTGACCAATCAGAGAGCCAAAGCCATTGAACAGACCGGCTGCGATAATTGCAGGAATCAGAGGAATGAAGATGTTGGCGATCATCTGCAGGAAGCCTTTGAACTTATTGGGCTTCTGTCCTGCTTTGATCTCTGCCTTGTTTTCTTCCCAGTTGCCGATTTCTTCGGGAGCTGTTCCGTTTTCGATACCAAGGATGTCTGCAACCTCGTCAGCAACCTTCTTGGAAGTGCCGGGTCCTACAACAACCTGCAGATAGTCACCATCCGCAACGACGCCCAAAACGCCTTCAGTATCTTTCAGTTTGGCCTGGTCAACTTTGTTCATGTCATTGACATGCATTCTGACACGGGTCATGCAGTTTGCAGCATCGCGGATATTATCTTTTCCTCCGGAGATCAGAATAATCTCTTCTGCGAGTTTTCTATGATCCATTTGTTTATCCTTTCATCAGTCTGGAATGCGGTCCAGATGTCCTTTGGCTTCATCAAGAAGCGCTTTTGCCTGTGAAGCCGGGCAATGATGTTCGATCATCGCGATCGCGGTCTTAACGCTGTTTCCGCTCTCTTTTAAAGCCGCCTGCGCTTCTTCCACGCTGCAGCCTGTCAGAGTTCGGACAATGCGGATTCCGCGGCTGACCAGCTTCTCGTTGGTCATCTTGACGTCCACCATGTAATTGCCGTAAACCTTGCCGATTCCGATCATGGAAATCGTCGAAATCATGTTGAGCACCATCTTGGTGGCGGTGCCTGATTTCAGACGTGTCGATCCGGTCAGCACTTCCGGTCCGACGACAAGTTCAATGCAGCCTTCCACTTCTTTGGCGATCGGGCTGTTTTCGTTGCAGACAACACCGCCTGTTTCGCAGCCGATGGATCTGGCGTATTCCAGTCCGCCAAGAACATAAGGGGTTCGGCCGCTTGCAGCGATGCCGATGACGATATCCTTATTATTCAGATCGATCGCCTTCAGATCGTCAGCGCCAAATTCTCGAGAATCCTCCGCGCCTTCTTTCGCTTTGACAAAGGCACTGTCGCCGCCTGCGATCAGTCCTACAACGGTGTTGTAGCCAACGCCAAAGGTCGGGGGACATTCCACGGCATCGAGAACGCCAAGCCGTCCGCTGGTACCAGCGCCCATGTAGATAATGCGGCCTCCGTCCTGCAGAGCTTTCGAGCTCTTTTCAATCAATGCGACAATCTGAGGTTTCGCGCGTTTTACCGCCGCGACAGTCTCAAGATCTTCGTCATTCATCAAAGTGACGGCTTCCTCAATACTCATGGATGACAGATGTGTGCTTTTCGGATTTGTGCGTTCCGTGCTCATTCCTGTTAAATCAACCATGTGAGATTCCTCCTGAGTCCACACTACCACACTTTGTGAATTTCACCGCTTTTAGGCCGTATTTGAAATAATGTTTCACTTCAATGACCGAAGAGGGGCATATCCGCGTCCGATTTGGACATATTCTGTTATTTTTGAAATACCCTATGCTTTTTAAGCTTTATATAAAAGCCTTTTCATTCAAAAAATGTTTCACTCGCGTATTTGACTTTTATTGCTCTGTTAAAAGTTCAATCAAGCAATAAAAAACAGGAAGATCTCAGTCCTCCTGCTAGGAATATTCAGAATTGTCCAGACGCGCTTCATCCGGCTCTTCCCCAAGTTTTGGCACGGCCTGCTTGGATTTGAGCAGACTGTCATGGCCCTGATCCGGCATGGACAGGCGCATCAGCTGAAAGAGCGCGTCCACCACCGACAACATCATCAGCCGGCTTGAAAAGGCGCCCACGCGAAGATTCTGCTCTAAAGACGGAACAGTCAGAGCGTAATTGGCGAAACGCATCAACGGATTGAGTGCGCTGCCTGTCAGTGTGACAAGAATTCCCTGGTTCTTGCGGATATTGGCGGCAATCTCCAACATCTCTTTCGTCCGGCCCGAATAGGAAATGATCAGGCAGATCTCGGAAGGCCTGATGCCTGTTGAGTCGATCTTCTGAAGATGGTAGTCAGAGAAGAGGATGACGGGACGATGCACGCGGGCCCATTTCATGGTGAAATCCTGCGCGACAAGATAGCTTGCACCAATACCATAGACATGAATGGTTGGAGCGTTTTTTAACACAGCCGCCGTTTTGACCAGAAGATCCCAGTCCATCGTCTGACAGAGCACATCCAGACCTCTGGCGTCCTGCTCCATGACGGCTTTGGCGATAGCCTGCTCCGTTCCGACACTTTCCTGTTCAAGAGAAGTGGATTCGGGTGTCTCTTCGCTGAGCAGAGCGTTTTTAAACGTCTTGAAGCCGGTGAAGCCGATCTTCTTGCAGACACGCACGATTGTCGCGGCGGAGGAGTCCGTCTGCTTTGCGAGCGTATGAATATCCATACGGGCACTTTGTCTGGGATGGGCGAGGATATAGCTCACCACCGGACGCTCCGCTTCGGTCGCAGTCGCATTCAGATAGATTTCCAGCCGTCCTAAAACTCCGGACAGATATTTAGTGCGTCCCCGTTTTTCTGCCATATCTGTATTTTACTCAAACAATTCTCTTTCGTTTTCCTTTTCTATTTGAGAGAAGCCGAGTCATTGAGCACGGAGGTTGAAAACAGAAACAGGCAGTCCTGTCCATGAAAATCGATATAACGGTCCAGCTGCCAGGACGGGCAGTTGCGCAGATCGACAGCGATCACCTTTTCATATCCGGAGGCGATCAATGGAATCAGGCTCGATCCAAAAGAATCTCGAAAGACGATCAGTTCCCTGCCCTTTTCACCATGCGGATTCTCTATTGTGATGATTCCCGGATTGCCCTGCAGATACACCGCATAGGGATCGATCCCATTGGCCGCTTCCAGATCATAAAGATCGACTTCCTGAGGTCCGTCAGAGCCCGGAATCGTAACTGTCCAGTCCTTCATCTGATCGCTTTCCAGAATGGTCAGTGCATCTTGCCTGGCGGGCAGCGAAGTCTGTCCGCCATAGCTGCCCACAAAATTGGAGAGGACAGTTTTTTCGCTCAGATCATGATCAATCGTCACGCCCATCGTATCAGCCAGCAGGTTGGCGGTGTCCATCAGATTCTCCTGCTTCCAGTGCGGGTCGGTGGCATAGTAGTTTGAAAGATCCAATGTTGTTTCAATATGAACGGGTATGGCCTGATCAATCAGCTGATAACAGTCTTCCATCAAAGCGGCGTAATCAAGGCTCGGAATCTGATCAGAAAGATACGCGCCTTTATCCGGAATAATCGAAAGATAGACTTTGCACCCGGCTGGAAGCAAGTCCTCTTCCAAAATCGTGGAAAACAGTCTGGCCACATGTTCCAGACTTTCTGTATTGATCGCGTTGCTTCGGCTGATCAGACTGCCGTTTTCACTGACAAGCGATCCATCCTGACGGTCCAGAAAGACATCCGTTTCCACAATTGAGCGCAGATCCAGCAGCTGATCCCGAAAAGCGCTCTGATCCTGTAAATAGGATTCCAGACCGGACTGCCATTTTCCTGAAAGCACAGAAGCCAAATTGAAGGCGGGAGCCTGTCTCAGTCTTCTTCTCTCTTTTTTGGAGACAGCGAGATCCGGTTTTAATAAGGAGGCAAGACCAAGCAGCAGGCAAAGGCCAAGAAGAAGGCAGGTCTGCACAATTTGTTTTTTCTGCTTCATAGCCCCTCCTAAAACCGGAAATAGAGAAACGGATTGAACGAGCCCCAGACCAGATAGCTGATGCACACAATCAGAACCACCCCTGAAACGGCGATGGAAAGCCAGTCAAACCAGCCCAGCGCTTTGAGTTTTTCGAACCACTGATGAGGCCAGGGCGTTGCTCCAAAAAGGGCAGTTCCAAAAAGAACCAGCGCGTTTTTCAGATTCCAGAGCGTTTCCGCGTTAGTCCAGGGTATCTGGCCAAATCCAAAGAGTGTTTTCAGATCGGCGATAAAAAGCGGGATTGTCTCATCACTGAATAACAGAAAGCCAAACAGCACAAGCAGAAAAGTAAGGATACGGCCGAGTCCTTTGGGGATCTTCGAAACAAACGGACAGAAGCGCTCGATGGCCAGAAGAGAGAAAAAGTACAGGCCCCAGAGGATGAACGTCCACCCGGCGCCATGCCAGATTCCGGTCAGAAACCAGACACAAAGAAGCACGCCAAGCTGATGAGGCACAGTGCCCCAACTGCCGCCTAAGGGGATGTAGACATAATCCCGAAACCAGCTGGTCAAAGACATGTGCCAGCGTCTCCAGAACTCCTTGATGCTTCCCGCACAGAGCGGATAACGGAAGTTTTCCGGAAAGGAAAAGCCCAGAGCTTCTCCCAGACCGATTGCCATATCGCTGTATCCGGAAAAATCGAAGTAGGTATACAGAAGCAGACCAAGCGCGTCAGCCCAGGCATAGAGAACGCTAGGAGATGGGCAAAGGCGGTAGGCCTGACAGAACGCGAAAAGCTGATTGGCGATCAGCACCTTTTTTGCAAGCCCGCAAACAAACCGGCCAAGGCCCCTGCTGTACCGGGAAAAATCGGTTTGGGGAGCGGCCAGATCCTTTTCAATCTGTTCATAACGTACAATCGGTCCTGCGACCAGCTGTGGGAACATGGTCACATAACAGGCAAAGCGGATGAGGGATGGTTGAACAGCGATTCTTCCCTTTTCCAGATCCATCAGATAGGAAAGGATCTGGAAGGTGTAGAAGCTGATGCCAAGGGGCAGAACAATGTTCAGAAGTTTCAAAGAAGAATGGAAAGCGCTGTTGATCGAACCGATCACAAAGTCCGTGTACTTGAAAAAGCAGAAAATGATTACAAGAAGCGCGGCTGATCCGATCAGAATTTTTCTTCCTTTGCGGGCGTTTGATTTTGAAATCCACAGACCGGCATAAAAGCCAAGAAGAGTTTCCGCCAGAATCAGGATCAGATATTCCGGGTTGAGCCAGCCATAAAAAACCAGGCTGGCAGCCAGCAGAAATGCCGGGCGCCAGCCTGGTTTGATCAGACTGTACAGGATCAGAACCACCGGCAGAAAATACAGAAGAAATGTCAGGGAACTGAACAACATACAGAAAACAGACCTTTCTTATGTTTTATTCAAGCGGTGAAGACTCAAGCTCACTCGATCCGGGCAGAACAGCCTTGCAGGCTTCAATAAAGGGAGAAACCTGTTCCGTCTTGCCAAAGACGACGATCAGATAATCATCGGAGGAAAGAACGGCGTACTCATCCGGGAAGGTGCACATCCACGGCTGTTCCTCGATCATTTTCGCGGTTTCTTTCGCGTATTCTTTAGCTTTGGACGCGTCTTTGAGCTGGTAGACACTGGCGGTAAAGTCGTTGATCATGATCGCGTTGAAGATGGCGGAAGCGCTCGCGCTGTCCATGACCATATCAACAGGCACCACGAATGTCTGGCTGACCATTTCCGGATCCTTCAGACTGACAGCTGCCGGTTCGTTGTCTGTGAGATTGTCTCCCATGCCTCCAATCGCATCCGGCCGCTCATCCGCGTCTTCCGCGTTCCAGATGGCCGTCAAAACCTCATTGGCATCTTTATAGTCGGTCTTCTGATCTGTGCTGCCGTTGGAAGAGCAGGACGTCAGAGTAAACGCCATGGCCAGACCGGCAACGACCAGCAGAGCCTGACGAATTAAATTCTTCATAGTTTTCATAAAAAAGCCCCCTTTATCCTGATTCTACTATAAGGACAAAGGGGGCTGCTTTTTTTAGGCCTTGAATCAGTTTCTTCTGTTCGAGCGGCCGATCAGAGACAGAATCCGGATATAGATGTTGATGAAATCCAGATAAAGAGTCAGAGCGAAATAAATCGCCCAGCGTTCCTGTTCATCGGGCTGGCCCTGCAGCTGCAGCATGATCTGATTGATCCGCTGGCAGTCCCATGCGGTCAGGCCTGTGAAGATCAGAAGAGTCAGCAGAGAAATCAGCCAGGTTGAGGTGCTGATTCTGAAAATGATGAAGATAAACGATCCGATCAGACCGACCACCAGAGCGGTCAGGCAGATCGTGCCGATGCCTGTCAGATCTCTTTTCGTGGTCAGGCCGATCATGACCAGAGAGCCAAAGTAAACGGCGCAGACCAGAAAGGAAATACACACTTCAGCCGGTGTATAACTGGCCAGAAATGTCGTGAAGTTGATGCCAAGTGTTACGGCATAAGCCAGAAAGAGCACTTTCAGTGTGGTTGGTGAGGCGCTGCGCATTGCAAAGGAGAAGCCAATGACAATGCCAAGGCCCACCAGCGGCAAGAATGTGAACAGAGCAGGAGCTCGATAGTACATCCAGTTCAGACCGCCCATGTACAGGAAGCCAAAGGAGACGGCCGCGGTAACCAGCAGACCGACAAACATCCAGACATAGGCTTTCAGGATGCTGCGCTGAACATCACCACTCATGACGGGGTTGTTCAGTCCCTTCGGTCCTGACTGTTGATTGTAGTAATAAGCCATTAATACCTCCAGAACGACGATGTCATCCTGATTCGATTATATATCAGCCGGCTCAGTTCAGTCCTGATCAGAAATGAGGAACTCCAGCAGCTGTCTTGCGGCGTCTTCAATACCGGTTCTGTTGGTCTTGTCAAAGCCGAGATGGGTGTAGATCTCACCGGAGAAGACATTGTTGTTCTTGAGCGCTGTGAAGACCTTGTCGATCAGCGGTTCGCAAAGAGCCTGTTCCTGCATCGGGCCGAAGGGGTTGGCGAAGTATGTCTTGGACAGACCGACTTCCTGAGTCGTGCCAAGGGCCATACGCGCACCGTCTTTGCAGGTGCGTTTGAGTTCTTCGATTTCCAGATCCTGAATACCGAGCTTGTTGGTGTAGTTGTTCGCATAGCAGAACAGATCGATCGGATGGTTTTCCGTGATGTATTCATAGGAGGACATGGGCAGAACCATGCGGGAGTTCGGGTTTTCCGGAGCGAAGAAGACGGAACGGTCCATATCCCGGTACGGTGTGCCCGGATCCAGATCATCCAGACGAATGAACGCGCCAATCTCCGTGCCCTGACCATACGGAACACCGTCTTCAAGATGGATTGTTCCCATATCGTCAAAGACAACTTCGACCTTCTTGATCATGTCCTTGCCTACGGATTTGAGCGCCTCGATGGATTCGGATTTGCCGGCACCGGAGTCACCCATCAGAATGATGCCCTTCTTGCGGCCATCCTTGAGGTGAACGTTGACCATGGCACCATGGATTGGCAGCCAGCCTTTTTCCATCATGGCCAGGTTGTGCAGTGTCAGGGCCATTTTCTTCAGATAGCCGAAGTATTCAATTCTGGGATGATCGGAGATGCAGCCAACCCAGATGCCGTTTTCTGTGTCGTGATAGTACTCTGTGGCGTTCTTGCCGTCTTCGTTACCAAAGATCATCAGCAGATCCGGTCTCTTGTCACTTTCCGTGCGGTCAGCCATTTCAAACAGGTTGGTCATGGCCAGAGCGGAAGCGATGTATTTGGTTGAGAAGTATACATAGCAAAGCAGTGGTCCGACTTTGATCGGCAGGCAGAACCATTCATCCGGATTGATGTTGAGGTATTCCATCGGGTTGGTTTTGGTCTCGGTGAACATACCGGTGCGCTTGCTGGATTTCGGATGCAGAATCATCGGGGTGCGCAGCATGACGCAGTCGATGACGGGAACATCTTTCAGACCGACATAGGTCGGATTCCATTCTCTGGCGCTGTGATGAACGGAGAAGCAGGCATTGGTGCCGGCCTGAACCTGACGATAAACCAGGTTGGGATGCCCCATCAGCTTCTCTTCGAAAAGTCTGTAAGTACGCAGGAACAGATCGTTCATCTTGGAGTCGCGCTCTACGAGGGTGTTGATTCCAAAATCAGGTGTGGACATGGAATCCATGAAGCCAAAACGCTGCATACTTCTCCATGTATGGTAAACTTCCTCGAGAATCGTCAGCATCATCTGACGATCACGTGCCAGGGGCTGATCCTTGATTTCATCAAATTCAAAGACGGCAAGCAGACGCAGGAATGTGCAGAACTGAACTCCGGCTTCCTCGACACTGATTGTTTCATTGTCTGTCAGGTAGTCATAAATATCGCGGTTCATGTCCTTCTGAATTCCAATGAAGAACGTCATGTATTTGCGGAAGACACTGCTCTTGAGCAGTGTTTCTCTGTTTTTGGGGTACGCCCGGTTGTAGTTGATAATAACCTGCCGGTTGGCAATGCTGATTTTTGGTTCCATGAGGCATCCTTTCTGAAAACATTACAAGCATAGTACAGGAAACTGTCCATCGAGTTCAACAAACAGCTTCTTAACTAAGACTAACTCATGTCTATGATTCGTGACTGAACGTTTACCATTTAAATACATTTTTCTTTCAGATACCGGTTTCATTTTGAAAAACTTTTCATCTGGCGCATCTGAATTCAGATTTTCTCCGTAAATGCGACAGTTTGGTTCCCTCATAGCGGACAGTCTGGAAGAACACGAAATTCTGAGCGATCTGATAGCGTTTCTGAAAAATCAGAAACAGGCATTTTTCAATCATCTATTCATCTGAAATTCGCATATAGCTCACAACATGCATTTTTGTGTTTCGCATATGTTGCGTATTTGCGCGCGTTGATGCTATGATGATTGCGCCGGGAGGAACTGTACGGCCTGCAGTTCCTTCTCTTGATTTCATCAAACAAGGTCAGGAAATAGAGAAAGTCGAAAAGGTGCCCCCTATGAACAACACATTCATCTTCCGCAGTGAAAGCCGTCTGATGTATACGCTGATCCTTCTCTTCACCGCTCTTTGCAAGTGGATCAGCATGCAGATCTGCCGGATCGGCCAGTTCTTCACCCGCTTCTATGAATCACTCAGACAGGGAGAGATGAATGTTCCTTATGTTGTCTTCCTTCTCGTCCTTGGCGGCGGTTTAGCAGTTCTTGAGCGGATCCTCTTCCCTCTTTGATCTGCTTTCTTATTTCTCGAAGATCACCTGTTTCCCCCAGTTCAAGCATAAAGTCAGGATCCTCTGTCCACCTCTTCGGCAGGCGATCCTGGCCTGTTCTTGTTTTGTCAGAGATGTTTCTCAATCCCGTCTTTGAGCAGCAGAATGCTTTATGATTCAGGCGCTGTTTCTGACAGTCAGCCGTAAACTGCTCATTCAGATATTCCTTTTAATTTCCAATTATGAAGCAGCAACAAAAGAGCGGATCGACTTGTTAATTCATTTCGATCCGCTCTTTTGAAATTTTTACTCCGCTCTTATTCATGAACCGCATCCGGGATGCAGACTCAGGCTTTTCGAATCACCGGACTCAAAAACTTAACCGGGCACCAGGCCGATGCATAAAGCTGCTGCACTGAGTTGGGCATCCGATCAAACTGGATGATGTCGTAATGATAGACGCCTGTAAAGCGCACCTCGATCTTCAGACAGATACCCGCTTCCAACAGATTTCCGGTCTTGAATGTCAGCTTCTTCTCCGCTCCTTTTTCGTTATAGCAGGTCAGGGTATATTCGTAGGGCAGATCGCTGTTTGATCCAAGTTCCTTGTATTCCGCCTGTTCCGGCACCTCACAATAATAAAATGCCTCGTAGTTCTCCCAGAAATGGCCGACAGCCGCAAATGCCAGAAGCAGAAGCAGGACACTCGCGCTAACTGCAGTTGCTTTCTTATTCATAGTTGGTCTGATTCATCCTCCTTTGACCATTTCAGAGTACGATTCCAGATTTACCGCAGCCATCGATCCTCCTTACCGTGCCCCACAGTTCTGTTACCTTTGATCAGGAAGGATCAGTCATCTGATCGGACCCGCATAAGAAAAAGCTGCGCGTCAGGATTTCCCGTCCATAAGACGGGGATCTGATTTGCAGCTTTGTTGTTTCTGCTGGTGATTCAGGATTGAAAAGAGCCTAGCGGTAGAGATCCTTCAGGAAGGCTTTGGCTTCGTCAACGGAGATCTTCTTCTTTTCACCGGTCTTGCGGCAGTCAAGTTCAACCATACCGTCGGTGATATCGCGGCCGATGGTGATTCTCCAGGGAATACCGATCAGTTCCATATCCTTGAACTTTACGCCCGGACGCTCGCTGCGATCATCGAGCAGAATGCTCATGCCTTCTTTTTCAGCCCAGTCGTACAGTTCGTTACCGGCTTTCATCTGCTCTTCGTTCTTGGTCTGAACGATGACGATGCAGGCTTTGAACGGAGCGATGTTTTCCGGCCAGATAATCCCCTGCTCATCATGATGCTGATCAACGACGGCGGCCATGCAGCGTTCAAGACCCAGACCATAGCTGCCCATCCAGACAGGTTTCTGCTGGTTCTGCTGGTCAAGATAGAGCAGACCCATGCTGTCGGAATACTTGGTGCCCAGTTTGAACAGGTTTCCGACTTCGATACCATGCTCGAATTTCAGCGGCTGGCCGCATTTCGGGCACACATCTCCTTCTTTGACAAGAGCGAGATCGGCGACCCCTTCCACCTTGAAGTCCTTGAGGTTGACATTCTTGAAGTGGTAGTCGGATTTGTTCGCGCCAACGATGAAGTTTTTCTTCTTGGCGACCTGTCTGTCCATGTAAACAGGAATCTCCAGATTGACAGGGCCTGCAAAGCCGACGCGGGCATGGGTGACTTCCATGACTTGTTCGGGTGTAGCAAGTTCGAGGTTGACTGCCCCAAGAACCTTACCGGCTTTGGTTTCATTAAGATCACGGTCTCCCGGCAGCAGGAAGGCGACAAGGCTGCCATCCGCGCTGTAGATCAGAGTCTTGACGAAATCTTCGGGCTTCTTGTTCAGGAAGGCGGAAACTTCTTCAATCGTTCCGGCATTGGGTGTGTAGATCTCTTCGAGTTCGAGCTCTTCACTCTCATCCTGAACGGTGGTGTCAACGACTTCCGTGATTTCTTCATTGGAGGCGAAATCGCAGCATCCGCAGGTCACGATGATATCCTCACCGATGGAGCTGAGGGCCTGATATTCCTCAGAGAGCAGACCGCCCATGGCGCCGGTATCCGCGCGTACAAGTTTGTAGCGCAGATCAAGACGGTCCATGACGTGGTTGTAGGCGACGAACATCTTGTCGTAGCTGACATCGAGTCCGGCCAGGTCGGTATCAAAGGAATAGGAGTCCTTCATGATGAATTCGCGCACACGGATCAGACCAAAACGGGGACGGGTTTCATCACGGTATTTTGTCTGAATCTGGTACAGGATATACGGGAAGTCCTTATAGGAACGGCCGTCCATCATCGCGGCGATCGCGAAGAGTTCTTCATGGGTCGGTCCGAGCACGTATTTTTTCTCATAGCGGTCCAGCAGAGAGAACATGTTGGAGCCAAAGGCTTCACGTCTGCCGCTTGCGACATAAACATCCTCCGGAATCAGAGCCGGCATCAGAAGTTCCTGAGCGCCCTGCGCGTTCATTTCTTCTCTGACGATGTTTTCAATTTTATTTAAAACGAGGTAGCCCATCGGCATGATCATGTAAATGCCGTTGGAGCTCTTCTTGATCATGCCCGCACGAACAAGAAGATTGGAGGAAACGCTGTCTTCATCCTTGGCGCTTTCTCGCAGAGTATAAAAGTAACTGTTACTTAAACGCATATTCTTTCTCGAAAACGATGTTTTCGTCCTTTCTGATAATTAGCTTTTTCAACTTCCTAAAAGATACAGGAAAATTCACTCACAGGTCTCTTCTTTTCCGCAGGATTCCATATTTTCCTGCCTGACCCTTCCACTTCATGATCACTTTCTCCATTGGCCGGTTGCAGACCTGAATCGGCTCATGCTCAAGGGACTCAATGGAGCAGAGTTCAATGGGCTGACATGGCAGTCCGGGCGCGAACACTTCAAGTGGATCCTGATCAGTCATATGATTGCGAATCTGAACGAGCACCGTGCTGATGCCATCTTTTTCTTCAATCACATCCTCCACACTGCCCACAAACTCCTGCAGCAAGGGCGCCTGGCTGCTTGCGTACAGCTGAACACTCTCATCGGGAAGCCCCCCGTAAAATCCGGGACCCGAGGGCCTGTTGGCCGCCCGTTCCATCTGTTCTCTGGCCCAGTCGAGGTCTTCCTGGCTCAGTGTTCCCTTTTCTTCAATCAGATCGATCAGACGTCTGTACGTTCCAACCACAACCGCAAGATAATAGGAGGATTTCATACGCCCTTCTATTTTCAACGACGCGGTGCCTGTCTTTAACAGAGCTTCCAGATACGGAATGGCCTGCAGATCACGTGAGGACATGGAGAAGGGATCATGCCCTTGCGATAATGGCTGCCCATCCGCTTCCAGATCGTAGTCCCACCTGCAGCTTTGCGCGCATCCGCCTCTGTTGGCGTCGCGGCTGCTCATATAGTTGGAAAGGACGCAGCGTCCGGAGCAGGCAATGCACATCCCGCCATGAATAAAGACTTCCGTCTGAACAGGGCACTTCTCCGTAATGGAACTGATCGCGTCAAGATCACATTCCCGGCCAAGCACCACTCTTTGCACATCCTGATCGGCCCAGAAATTGGCCGCTTCATGGTTGAGAATGGATCTTTGGGTGGAGACATGAATCTCCATGCCTGTGTTCAGCTTCTTTAAATGAGAAATGATGGATGGCGAGGAGGCGATGACTGCCTTAACACCCGCTTTTGCCAGGGCGAGCAGATAGTCATCAAGCCCCTGGATATCATCCTCATGCGGGACGATGTTGCAGGTCACATGGACCGACGCCCCGTGTTCCTTGGCGAACTGGCAGAGCTCTTCAATCTGTTCGAGAGAAAAGTTGCTGGCGGCAGAGCGCAAAGAATACTTCTGTCCGCCGATATAGACCGCGTCCGCTCCATAGCGGATCGCCGTTTTGGCTTTTTCAAGATCCCCTGCAGGAGCAAGCAGTTCGATTTTTCCGTTTCGTTTCATGTCTGCTCCTTTCAGTTTCCTGCTTCCATCTTTTTGGCTTCCTTTTTGGTCAGAGCCGATTTCTGGAAGTAGGACGAGTCGTCCCCTTCCTCCTTGAGCTGTCTGATCTCTTCCGTCCATTCAGAACTGTCAGGATTGTCGAGAAAAGTCCTATACGCATCGAGCACCTTTTCAGACCAGTGCCATTCTTCAAACAGGGAGTTGATCAGAAAATGGGAGTATCCAGCTTTAAAGAGGTCATTGATCTGATCAAAGGACTGCAGCGGCTTCGGACCATAGATGACGCTCATCCGTTCATGCTGAACCATAGGCAGAGGTTCCTGCCGTTTCTTTTCCTTCAGCGTGTAAATGGCATCCTGTTCAAACTTCTCAGGCTGACCGGTATAAGACAGGTAGTTGGACAGAAGCGGTCTTCTTGAAACCATCCATGGGATACGCCCGCTGATCATGATTTCTGATTGGTCTCTGTTCCAGCCATCATGCAGCAGCTCCTCCAAAGACAATCCCGGCATCAGTCCGGTTCTTTTCACACCCAGATCGAGATAAAACTGACTGTCCTGATCGGAGGCGATCAGCGTTTCGGGAAACATCACGAAACGCTCGAGGCAGTCATATTTTTTCGCATACTGCAGCCAGCCATCATCGCTGACATAAAACAGATCGGCCTGATCCTTCCAGCGTTTTAAAAACGCTTCGGCCTCAGTTACCTGATTTTCCTCTAGCAGGGAAAGCAGGTTGATCGCCGCAAGCTTTCCGGAGGCATGAATCTGATCGAGAGCCTGCTGCACCTGATCCTCTGAAAAGACGAGCTGCTGATGAAGACCGAATCCGTTGACCTGCAGCAGCAAAGTTTCGGCCGGACTGTTTAAGATCCGGTCAAACTCCTGCCGCGAGTTGATCGCAATTGTAAAATGCGCCAAAGAGCTGTTCATATCTGTATTATTAATTCCTTTGTCTGTATCTTGAAAATCTTCTGTCCACGTCCCTTTGATTTTTGTTCAGAGAGCGTAAATCGGCTTTGTTTTAAGCCTTATTGTAACAGAAGAGAGAAGAGGGCCGTCTTTGCGAATTCGTTTGGACACACCTCCATATTTCAAGAGTACCGCAGAAGAGGGTGCAGCCGAAAGTCTCAGTCCTGAAGGGGCTTTCTGATACATCAATCCCTTGCGAGATGAAAATGTGTCATTTCAACAGAGCAGGCAGAATCCGGACCTGCCATTTATCTCCTGTGGTAAAACTTTTTCAATCGATTCATGGATCAGCCTGCTATTCGTATTGAAAAACTGAGATAATGGACAGGCTAATTCAGATTAAGCAAGGTAAATGAACGCTTTCGCGAACATTCGCAAACAGGAAAGGATGAATCCAGTATGGTAGAACTTCTTGACGAGCGTACTGATGGAATTAAAACCTGGAAAATTTCCTCTGACAGACTGAGTGTGATCGTGTCTTCTTTTGGCGCGACCATTCTTGAAATTCTCGTTTCCGACGCAAAAGGAAATGAGGCCAACGTTGTTCTTGGCTATCCGGACATTGAAGACTATATGGCAAAACCGGGCACCTATTTTGGCGCCACTGTCGGCCGCACCGCCAACCGTATCAAAAATGGGACCTTCACTCTCAATGATCAGGAGTACCATCTGCCCATCAACAACGGTCCCAACTGCAATCACGGCGGCATCGACGGCTTTTCCTACAGAAATTTCGAAAGCAAGCAGATCAACGATGAAACACTGCGCATGACCTACTTTGCCAAAGATGGTGAGGAAGGCTATCCGGGCAACATGAAATTTGAAGTGCTCTTTACTGTAGACGGTAATACCCTGCGCATTGATTTCACCGGCAAGAGCGACCAGGATACCCTGTTCGCCCCGACCAACCACTCCTATTTCAACCTGAGCGGCGCCACGAGCGATCCTTATGAAGAAACGCTGCAGATCATGGCTGACAAATTCGGCCAGGTTGATCCCGATGGTCTTGCCACTGGTACAAGCCTTGATGTGGAAGGCACGCCTCTCGATTTCAGAGAACCCAAGCCCATTAAGGACGCCATGGACTTTGATGTCGAGCAGATCAGACTGGCCAATGGGGTCGATCATCATTTCACCTTTGATGAAAACCGCGACCTGACCAAAGATGTTCTTGTCCTGCGTGATCCTGTTTCCGGCCGGAGCCTGCATCTGAAAACATCCCTGCCCGGTGTTCAGATCTACACCGCCAACTATCAGGATCCCTGCAAGGGACGTCAGGGTGATTATCAGAGCAGATGGGGGATTGCGGTGGAAGCGCAGTGCTACCCGGACGGCATTCATCATCAGGAAAATCCCGATATGTTTGTTCAGGCGTTCGAAGAGCGTCACTGGTGGGAAGAGTTTACCTTTGAAATTGACTGAACCAGTTTAGAAAAACCAGGAGTATTACACTATGTCCAGTTTTAAACGCCAGGTTGCCAGAAACAATAACGACACGGTTGGCAGCCAGGCCGCTGAAAGAAAAGCGGCCAAACTTGAAGAACTTGCCAAACAAAGCAAGAGAAAGCTCTATGAGCTGATCGCAATCATCGTCGGATCCATCGCGATGCTGATCATTCTCGGTCTCATCCAGCATGGTCTGTCCACTCTCATGCAGATCCTGTTTGTCATCACGATCGCTCTGCTGATGTCCCGCGCCTTTACAGTGGTCAAGGACAGACGGCAGATCAAGGATCAAATGGAAATGATTGAAGATCCCCGCAAGTTCAAACAGGAACAGGAAGAAAAAGCCGCAAAGAATAAGAAGTAATTGTCTGTTCTCTCAGGCTTTAATCTCCGTTACTCATCTTCAAAAAAGCGCCTTCCACAGGCTTTGATCTTACGATCAGCAGCCTGCAGAAGGCGTTTTCCTTTATCCATTGACTATTGTCATGAGTGATCAGCCGATCATCGAAACCACAAAAGAGAAGATGCGTTCAACAGAGGAATCAAGTGTGTATTCCTCAAGCACCGGAGCGCCCCATGTGTCATCTCCGCCAACACCCATGTGATTCTGAAGAATGTGCACATAGACGGCACGGGGATCAGGCAGTTCGTGAGCGTGTTTCGCGCTCTGAATCTGATCAAAGGACCAGGGCAGAACGGAAGCTTCAAATGGTTTGGTCACACTTGAGAACTCAACACCGCTCCAGTCTGAATCCAGCACATCCAGCCAGCGCACATCGGTTCTGTTGCCTGCTTCCTGTGGATTGAGGTAGGGGGTGAAGTTTTTGTGAATCGAATAATCAAAGACACTGACCTTGGCGCCATTGCAGCGATCCACATAGTTCTCTTCCGGTCCCTTACCATAATAGACAGCCCGGTCCAGATCCTTTGGCAGCGCGAACTGCATGCCAAATGCCGGCAGATCAGCGAGACCTTCTCCGGCAGCCAGTTTCAGATCGATGCCGATCAGGCCGGGCGCTGCCACAGTATAGGAGAGCGTCACTTTGCGCATCGGGTTGGTAGGCAGCGTGTAGTCGTAGGAAACGATGCCAAACTGCTTATTCTCCGCGACCGTTCTGGCCCAATGACCCGGTCTTGCGAAGAGACTGGCACCATACCACTGGCTGGTCGCATTGTCATGCCAATAGGCGTGTTCATTGTCGTTATAAGCATGAGAGAAAACCGGTTTTGGCGGTTCTTTGATCCATTCGCGGCCTTTATAGCGCAAAGAGACAAGACCGTCTCCATCAAACATGACGAAGAAATCCTCATAGGCGAAACTGATATTGAATTTACCTTCCACAATTTCCATTGCCTCGGCAATCGGCGCTTTAGGTGTGCGCAGACCATCCACACTCTGACCCCAGGCGATTTCAAAACCTGCCGGAGCCCAGACAGTCTCCTCTTTTAAGGAGGCCCGGACGGTGCGGACAACTTCTTCTTTTTCCCGCTTCCAGGGCACAAAGACTTTTTTCGACTCACCGGGCGCAAGCTGAAGATCCAGACTTCCCTTCTGAATGACTTCCCCTTCCTTTTCCAGACTGTAGGTCCAGTCAAACTCATTGGCATCCGCGAACAGATTGTCGTTGACAATCTTCACGCCATGCCTGTCCGGAGTGATCTTGAAGTTCTGATAGAGCTTTTTGACTTCCTGCATTTTGGGAGAGATGGTGCGGTCCGCAAAGAGCAGACCATCTCCGCTGAAGTTGCCGCGGTTTGGATGATCATCAAAATCTCCGCCATAGGCGAGATATTTTTTACCGCCCTCTTCTTTCCAGACAGCCTGATCGAGGAAATCCCAGATAAAGCCGCCAAGATACTGCGGATACTTTTCAAGTTCAACGTATTTTTCCAGCCCGCCTAAGGAGTTGCCCATGGCGTGCGCGTACTCGCATAACACAATGGGTTTGTTCGGACGGGAAAGCAGATAGTCTTCCACTTCTTTGGCTTTAGGGTACATACGGCTGTAAACATCGGTGCAGTCCCTGTATTCCGCCTGTCTGCAGCAGCCTTCATAGTGCACGAGTCTGTCCGGATCATTGGAGCGGAAGAAGTTGGCCATCGCCAGCAGATCATCACCGCCTGAGCTTTCATTGCCCAAAGACCACATGATGATCGAAGGATGGTTCTTGTCTCTTTGATACATCGAGTTGGCCCGGTCCAGAACATTTTCAAGCCACTCTCTGCGGCTTCCCGGCAGCGGGTTGGAATCATCCACACCCTGAGAGGAAGACCATGTGCCATGGGTTTCAAGGTTCGTCTCATCGATCAGATAAATACCATACTGGTCGCAAAGCTCATACCAGCGCTCCTGATTGGGATAGTGAGATGTGCGCACAGCGTTGATGTTATTCTGCTTGAGGATGCGGATATCCTTTAACATCTCTTCTTCCCCGATTGCGCGTCCCTTGTCAGCGGAGAATTCATGGCGGTTGACACCTTTCAGAATCAGACGCTTTCCGTTTAACAGGACGACACCATCCACCATCTGAATTTCGCGAATGCCGACTTTCTCCTTAACGGTTTCGCAGAGCTCTTCCTCCGGTCCGAGCACTTCAATAGTCAGATCATAAAGATAAGGATGTTCGGCAGACCAAAGATGAACATCATGCATATCCATGGCCAGATAGCTGCGTTTCGTTTTGAAATCGAGCAAAATACGGCCTTCTTCATTCTTAAGAACGACATGATATTGCGCATTCTCGTTTGTCGGGAGGATGTCGAGAATGACTCTGGCATCCTGATAGTCATGCGTCAGCTTCGTGGTGATCGCCAGATCTTTGATGGCGTATTTGGGATAGCCGATCAGTTCGACATCTCTGAAAATGCCGGAGAAGCGGAAGAAATCCTGATCTTCCAGCCAGGATCCGCTTGAAAACTGAAACACCTGCACCGCAAGCGTGTTTTCCCCCTCTCTTAAAAGAGAGGTGATGTCAAAAGCGGCAGGTGTGAAGGAGTCTTCACTGTATCCGACAAATGTTCCATTCAGCCAGCAGGCGAAGGCGCTTTCCACCCCCCGAAACATCAGCTGAATGTCCATCCCCTCCAGATCCTTGTCGAGCGTGAAGGTACGCACGAGAGAAACGGTCGGATTGAACTTCTGCGGAATCTGTCCGTATTTGAGGTTTTCCTTGCCATCCCATGGATAGGCGACATCGGAATACTGAATCTGTCCAAGACCCTGCAGCTGAATATGACCGGGCACCTTTAAAACAGGCTTGTCGAGATAGTCTGAAGCATGGTCATAAAAATCGGTATCCCGATCCTGGACGGTAGAGCTGTATGTATAGTGCCAGTCTCCGTTCAAAGACTGCACGGGTTCCTTGCCATTAACGAAATGGTGATGATAATCCACAGCTTCCAGCCGGTTTACTTCAAAGACATCCGGTTTGGACAGCCAGTCGATTGAAAAAGTGTCAGCTTTCATAGTTATCCCCTGTCAGAAAAATTCGCCTGCGTAAACAGGCTGTTTTCGATGTGAATCAGTTCTCCGTCATTTTATCATCGATCGACCTTTTAAAAAGCGCACTTCATGAGCACGTACCATTTCGCCCCTTCTGCTTCGTTTTATGAAAAAGCCAAAAACAGTGACTCAATCTAAATACGAATCGTATGAATGACATGCATATCGGATTTGGATAGTGCGCTGATCGATTAATATTCTTTTATATATCGATGATTTGGGAAACGACTCAGATGAAATTGATTTTCCCTTACAGTTCTTTAGAATAATAGATATGCCTTCAACTAAGACTAAGAGAAAACGAAAAAGAAAATTAAAAAAAGAGCGGCTGATCATTCTCGGGGTGCTTGCAGCCCTGTTCATTGGATTAGTCGGATTTGGAACCCATAAAGCTGTTGCTTACTTCAATAATCACCGGCTTGCAAAAGAAGAAATGGAGATGCGCGCTGAGAAGTATAATGAGACGACCCTTGCCTCCCTTGCCGGACGTGTGGACAGCGCCTTCGTTATGAACAGGCTTGAACCGCTCTCTACGGAAATCAGCGACTATTTCTTCAACAATCAGCTTTCCGATCTTAAGGACCGTATTCTGGCCTATATTTCAGACCACAATCTTGATCCGGCCAAGATCAGCTGGGCTGTTCAGGATCTGACGACCAACGCCTACATTGAAAGCGACAATGCGCGAACGAACTTCGTCGCTGCCAGCACCTATAAGCTGCCGCTTGCCATGTTATGGTATGAAAAGCTGGCCAACGGCGAAGCAAATATGGATGACACCTACCTGTTTACAGAAAATATGAAGGAAGTCGAGGACCTGGAAGATCCGCAGCAGCCAATCCACCTGAAATATCAGGTGGGTGACCGGATCCCCTTAAAGGAAATTCTCGAATGCGCCCTGCAGTACTCCGACAATATCGCCGGCCATATGTTGTTTGAATATTATGGCGGCTGGAGTGCTTACAGACAGGCCATCACAAAGTATTCGGACGCCGTGCAGGATCAGGACTTCTTAAAGTCCAATGTCTTCAACGTCGACTACATGATGGACCTTCTCTATCATCTCTATCACACGCAGGGAACCTATGACGAAGCCAAATACTGGCTCGAGCTGGCGATTCCCAACTGGTACTTCAACTCGAATTATCCCTACGGATACCTCCAAAAAATCGGCAACAACGGTCCGGTGCGCAACTCAGCCGGATTCATTGAAGGAGACTTCCCCTTCTCCCTGGCTGTCTATACAAACCTTGGAATTGAAGATGGTGATCAGGCCCTGGCTGATATCGGACAGATCTGTTACGAATACTTCCAGGAACGCTATTACAGCGGCTTTTATGAAAACTATCCGGTCTATGACAAATACGAGGTCATGAACCGTACCTACACCGAACCTCTGACAAACTGGGTGAGGACAACGCCCTCTCCCCATCAGGAAGATCAGAGCCTGCCTTTCGATTACGATACAGCTGTAAACAAAGCCATCATTGAAAATGAAAAGCTGCGCAAAAAGCAGGAAGAGGAGGAGCAGAAGAAAAAAGAAGAGGAAGAACGCAAAAAACAGGAAGAAGAAGCCAAGAAGGATCAGTAATCACAATCGATCCTCTGAAGACTTCACCTTTTCCCTGTCCCTTCCCCTCAGATCCACAATTTTCAATCACAGAAGCAGGAAGAGCGATCCTGTCCGCCAATGGCGGATAGGATCGCTCTTCCTTTACGTTTCACCGGACCTGTAAACGCAAAAAAAACCGGAAGCTTTTACGCTTCCGGTCGTTGGTAAAACTAAGGTTTAGAGACCTTCTCTTTCGATTGCTTTCAGACGGCTTCTGCGCTTAGCAGCGTCTTCAGCTGTCTTCTGGAACATAGCGTCAGCACCTTCCGGTCCTTTCAGCTTAGCCAGCTGAGCATAACGAGCTTCCTTCATCAGGAAGTCTTTCATCTTCGAATAATCAGGTTCTTTCTTGTTGTCGATAGTCAGAGGATGCTCTTTGTTATCGGGGTTGTAACGATACAGATCAACATATCCGCATTCTACAGCTTCACGCTGTACCTGCTGATGGTTGCCCAGTCCGCCCTTGATACCGTGCTCAGCGCAAGGAGCGTAAGCAATGATCAGAGACGGTCCGTCGTAAGCTTCAGCTTCCTGGAAGGCTTTCAGAGTCTGAGCCTTGTCAGCGCCCATGCAGACAGATGCTACATAAACGTGGCCGTAAGCCATGGCGATCTGACCGAGATCCTTCTTGGCAGTTGTCTTACCACCTGCAGCGAACTTCGCGATGGAAGCACGCGGAGTGGACTTGGAAGCCTGACCACCGGTGTTGGAGTAAACTTCGGTGTCGAGTACGAGAACGTTCACGTTGACATCGTTAGCCAGAACGTGGTCAAGTCCGCCGTATCCGATATCGTAAGCCCAGCCGTCACCGCCGACGATCCAGTTGGATTTGCTTACCAGATCGTAGCCAAGCAGAGTCTTAACGTCTTCTGCAACGTCAGCTTCTGCAACGAGCTCTTTGATCTTCGGCTCGAGTTCGCGCTGTTTGTCACGGTCGTTGCCGGCATCCAGATACTGCTGGAACAGATCTTTCAGTTCAGGTTCAACCTTGTCGAGGTTCTCTTCGATGATCTTGTAGATCTTAGCCTGAGTGTAGTTGTTGGCAAGAGCCATACCATAGCCGTACTCAGCGTTGTCTTCGAACAGGGAGTTAGCCCATGCAGTACCATTGCCGTCTTTGTCCTTAACGAAAGGAGTGGAGGGGTTAGCGCCGCAGTAGATGGAAGAGCAGCCAGTAGCGTTGGAGATCTGCATATCTTTACCGAACAGCTGAGAAGCCAGACGGTAGTAAGGAGTCTCACCGCAGCCAGGGCAGGATCCAGGTACTTCGAAGTAAGGCATCAGGAACTGAGAACCCTTGATGGTGTTCTTGGGGAACAGACCATTCTTGTACTCAGTGTGTTTGAACAGGTAATCAGCAAGAGGATCAAGGTAGAGCTGGCTGTTAACGTCAACCATCTTCAGAGCCTTGTTGCCCTTCTTGCCCGGGCACTCGTTAGCGCACAGACCGCAGCCTACGCAGTTGGACGGAGATACCTGAACGCGGAAGCGCAGATCTTTGTCCTTGTATTCATCAGCAACTTTGCCCATCAGAGGAATTGTCTTGAATTCCATCGGAGCGCCGGCGATTTCTTCCGGAGTCAGTGCGAAGGTACGGATGGTTGCATGCGGGCAGACGAAGGAGCAGAAACCGCACTGGATGCAGTTTTCAGGATCCCATTCAGGTACATGGACAGCGATCGCACGTTTTTCGTTGAATGCGATGTTGTTCTGCATTGTGCCGTCGAGTACGCCGTTCTTTGTGAAGGCGGAAACAGGCATGTTGTAGCCGTTCAGACCGTTGATCTGATCAGCATATTCATCCCAGTAAGCGTCGCCAGTCGGAGTGCGCAGGGAGCCAACAGGCAGGTTGGACCAGTCTTTGTCTACTGCTACTTCAACCAGACCGTCTTTACCCATATCGATAGCCTTGTAGTTGAGCTGAACGATATCGTCACCCTTCTTGCCGTAGGACTTCTTAGCAGCTTTCTTCATCAGGTCTACTGCTTTGTCATAAGGCAGGATCTGGGGGTTCAGTGCGAAGAATGCGGACTGCAGGATAGTGTTGGTGCGGCGGCCCATACCGATCTCGTCTGCGATCTTGTTAGCATCGATGATGTAGAATTTAGCGTCCTTGTCAGCCAGTTCCTTTTTCAGACGGTTAGGCATGTGCTTAACGATTTCGTCCTTGTCAAAGGTTGTGTTCAGCAGGAAGGTTCCGCCCTTCTTCAGGTTGCTAGCCAGATCGTATTTGAACATGTAGCTGTCCAGAGATACGGAAATGAAGTCAGCGTTGTTGATGTAGTAAGTCTTGTGGATGGGGTTGGAACCGAAACGCAGGTGGGAACGAGTTACGCCGCCGGCCTTCTTGGAGTCGTAAGCGTAGTAGCCCTGAGCGTACATGTCGGTATTGTCGCCGATGATCTTGATGGAGGATTTGTTTGCGGAAACAGTACCATCAGATCCGAGACCCCAGAACAGGCACTCTGTTGTTCCTTCGTCATCGATTACGAAGCTGTCATCTGCATCCAGGCTGGAGTTAGTGACATCATCAACGATACCGATGGTGAAGTTGTTCTTTCTGTCTTTAACGTCCTTGTCGAGTTCGTCAAATACAGCTTTAACGTGTTTCGGAGCTGTGTCGTGGGAACCGAGTCCGTAACGGCCGCCGATAACGTTGAGACCTTTGCCCTGAGTTGCTGTCAGAACATCGAGGTACAGAGGTTCGCCCATAGCGCCGCCTTCTTTGGAACGGTCAAGAACAGCGATGTTCTTAACTGTCTCAGGCATAACAGCGAACATGTATTCAGGAGCAAACGGACGGAACAGATGAACTTTGATCATGCCGACTTTGCGGCCTTCTTTGTTCAGTTCGTCGATTGTCTCTTTTGCGGTTTCTGTGATGGAACCCATGGCGATGATGATGTTTTCAGCATCGGGAGCGCCGTAGTAAGTGAACGGAGCATATTCACGGCCAGTGATCTCAGAAATCTTCTTCATGTAGTCAGCAACGATAGCAGGAACTGCTTCATAGTGTTTGTTGCGTGCTTCTACACCCTGGAAGAAGATGTCATCGTTTTCGTTGGCACCGCGTGTAACAGGGTTTGTATGAGGCTGCATAGCGTTCTTGCGGAACTCATCGAGAGCCTCGTAATCGATCAGGTCTTTGTATTTGTCAGTGTCAAATACTTCGATCTTGTCTACTTCGTGAGAAGTACGGAATCCGTCGAAGAAATGAACGAACGGAGTGTGAGCCTTGATGGCTGCAAGGTGAGCAACACCAGCCAGGTCCATAACTTCCTGAACAGAGTGGGAAGCCAGGATAGGTACGCCAGTCTGACGGATTGCATAAATATCGGAATGATCACCGAAGATGTTCAGGGAGCGGCTTGCCAGAGAACGAGCAGCAACATGCAGAACAACCGGCAGGTTTTCACCAACCCATTTGTAGATGTTGGGGATCATCAGGAGCAGACCCTGAGATGCAGTGAAAGATGTCGGCAGAATGCCAGCCTGAGCGGCTCCGTGAACAGCACCGGAAGCACCAGCTTCGGACTGCAGTTCAGCAATTTTGACAACTTCGCCAAACACATTCTTGCGTCCCTGGGAAGCATAAACGTCCATGGTCTCAGCCATTGGGCTGGACGGTGTGATGGGGTAAATGCAGGACATTTCAGTCAGGGCATACGCGTTATGCGCTGCGGCGGTGTTGCCGTCCATGGATTGGAAAGTCTTTTTAGGAGCTTCAGTAACTGGCTCCTTAACAGCGTTTTCATCAGCCATGAAAAACAATTCCTCCTTCTAGTCAGTATTTTTCCATACTGCCTTTATTGTACTCGCTGCGAGGTTCTATTCCTAATTTTTCAGGATGGGTTCGTGAATTTGTGAAGAATCAGCACAAGTCACAAACAACCTCTGTTAAAGTAAACAGGCGCGTTCCTGGGGGTAAACGCTTGCAGTCGGGAAGGGATACCGGCTTTTGCTTTTTTATTTTAATATTCAAGCGCCTTCAGAGCTAATCATCAGTTTCTTCAACGATTTGCTTATCCTAACTTACGCTGTATTCAGGAAATTTGACTTTGCCTGAGTTTTTGTTACGAAAGTTAAAGCGCTCTCTTTTTGATCTGAGCATGACTGCTGATGCCGTCATCCCACCAGAGTTCATAGCCGGCTTTTGCATCCCCGATCAGTTCCAGATTTTCCACATCAATTTCATCGGTATTGCCAGCCGGCTTTCCTAACGGAATGGCTTTTCCTTCTCTGATGAAGAAGACCGTCTCATTGAGCGCATGATTATTCCATCGCCAGCCTTTGTCCCACTTTTCGGATTCAATGGTGCCATCCGGTTTCAGGCTGATGCGAATCATCCTTTCAGGAAGATAAACAATCCTTCCCGTTGCATTTTGCTTATCAACCGGTGCGATCATGACCTCATCACCAACCATCAGCTGATCTTCCAGTTCACACGCAATCGGATCTTGCGGGTAGTCAAAGGCGAGAGGTCTGAACATCATGTCGTCTTCTTTGGCGGCCTTTAAGAATGTTGAATACAGATACGGAACCAGTCTGTAGCGATGCTGGACCAAAGCTGCAAGATCCTGATTGTCTTCAAAGGCATAGGGCTCCTGCCTTCTTGTTCCGGAAGAGGAGTGGTTTCTCATCAACGGTGTCCATGTTCCGAGCTGCATGAAACGCACCAGAAGTTCTCTGGTGGTGTCTTTGCCAAATCCACCCAGATCACATCCGGTAAAAAGGAAACCAGCCATGTTGATGCCGGGCAGCTGATGCATGATCAGATCAAGGTGGCTCCACCAGGAGCTGTTATCCCCGGTCCAGATTCCGGAAAAGCGGTGAGCACCAATGGAGCTCGCACGTGAAAACAGGAGTATCCTCTGACCAGGGCGCAGTTTCTCCATTCCTTCAGCTGCCGCTTTGGTCAGCATCGATCCGTATTCGTTATGGACATCAAAATGACTGACCCACCTGCCATCAATCTGATGGCCAAAGCTTTGATAGTCATTCGGCGAATTCTTGATCGCTCCAACTTTGCCCTCCAGTTCAAAGTTTGGCAGAGAATCTACCGGATATTTCGCATACTGAGCAAGATAGTTTTGCAGATCCTGCATCTGATCTTTCGAATAGAAAAGAGCCGGTTCATTCATGTCATTCCAGAAACCGTCAATTCCGGCATCCGTCAGAATGTGATACTGATCGCCAAACCACGCGCGGACTTCCGGACGGAAGACATCCGGGAAAACCGCCAGACCTGGCCAGACAGCTCCGACAAAGGTGCTTCCATCCTCTTTGGTGCAGAAGTATCTCTTCTGCTCTCCTTCCCTGTAGACATCGAAGTTTTCATCCTTCTTGATCCCTGCATCAATGATTGGAATCAGATGAATCCCCCTCTCCTTCATCTCTTTGACAAAGTCAGGAAAATCCTGATCAAACTCTCCTTTTTGGAGGGTGAAGTCTCTGAATCCGTCCATGTAGTCAATATCGAGATAGATCATGTCCACCGGGAAATTGCTGCCCTGCAGGCTATTTGCCACTTCGCGGATCTTCTCTTTGGTGTCATATCCCCAACGGGACTGGCCATAACCAAAGGCGTATCTTGGCGGGATGTAGCTTGGACCAATCAGCTTTCGAAAGCGTCTGGAGATTTCTCTGGGATTTGCAGTCTCAATGATGTAAAGGTCAAACCCGTTCTGAGAAGAGATATCCATTTTTCTGGAATCCGTATATCCAAAGTCAAATTTGATGATGGAGGGTGTATCGATAAAGACGCCAAAGCAGCGTCCCTCTTCCTGGACCACAAAGAAATTGTGGCTGGCATAGAGGGAACGGTGGTCTTCCGAATGATTCCAGTCATCCGTGTTATTCGAGATATACTCCCACCCACGCTTGTTGATGCCTCGTGTGCTTTCTCCAAGGCCATAGATTTTTGTTGAGGGGACCATGTCCCGTTTCAAATGCCAGAGGCCGCCTTCTTTGATGAGACCAAACTCTTCTGACATCCCTTCTGAAATTGGAACGTCTTGCACGATGGCATCCGTCGAATAAGGAGATCCAATGCGATAGCGGCGTACAGATTCTTTGTTGTTCATAATTCTGTTTCCTTTCATCTTTTCTTTTGTGCCCCATCAATGTCATTAAGTTAAGATTTCTCAGACCACATCAGCGTTAAGCAGTGAT
>Strawberry_p1__coassemble_1816_pt1 | contig 32756 bp, 34 predicted proteins | sample Strawberry_p1__metabat2_low_PE_004 | metagenome-assembled genome bin Strawberry_p1 | reverse complement strand
CCTCTATCTTGGCTGTCATCTTAAGCCCAACAGGGGAGCGCGTTCAACACAAAACCCCGTTTTTGATGGGATTGACGTCAAATATTTACATTTTCTTGCAAAATATTTTCATCTGTACCGCACTTTGTTCCATTGGCTAAACTAACAGAGAAACGGGGAATAGTGATATGAACGAAAAAACGCTTTATAACCAGATCGTTACATGGAGACGCGACCTGCATCAGATGCCTGAACTCGAGATGGATCTGCCAAAGACCGCGGCTTATGTCAAAAAACAGCTTGAAAACACTGCCTTTGAATTGATTGAACTGCCTGAAGAGTGCGGATCGGGCTTCGCGGCTTTTTTGGACAGAGGAAAAGATCAGACGATCGCCTTCCGCACGGATATGGATGCTTTGCCTGTCACAGAAAAAACAGGCCTTCCATTCGCTTCAAAAACTCCGGGCTGCATGCACGCCTGCGGACATGACGGGCATATGGCCAACATGCTGGCTGCGGCGTATCGGATTTCAGAAGAGAAGAATTCCTTGAACGCCAATGTGCTGCTGCTCTTTCAGGCAGGAGAGGAAACGCCGGGCGGCGCCAAACCGATCGTGCAGTCCGGCCTTCTGGAAGAGAAAAACGTGAAGGCGTTATTTGGGATGCATCTTTGGCCGATGCTGCCCGAAGGCGTGGTTGGTGTGCGGCCCGTTGAAATGATGGCGCGCTGCGCGGAGATCCGCATGACCTTCCATGGTCAGAGCGCCCATGCCGCTAAATACTGGCTGGGACATGATGCCATGATCGCGGCCTGCGATTTTATCAAAGACTGCTACGCCTTTGAACAGGTGATGGATCCCTCCATTTACAGACTGCTGCGCTTTGGCATTTTTAAAAGCGGCAGAGCTGGCAACGCGGTGGCGGATCAGTCCTACGTTCAGGGCACCATGCGCGCCTTTGATGATGAGATCTTCGAATCCATGGCCGCAAAGGTGGAAGAGTGCGCCAAAAAAGCCTGTGAAGAAACCGGCTGCACGTATGATCTGATCTTTGACAACGGCTATCCGGCTGTTCTCAACGATCCAAAACTGACAGAATGGTTCACGTCTCTCGATGAGTCCATTGTCCTGTTAAAGACGCCTGAAATGATTTCCGAGGATTTCGCTTTCTATCAGAAAGCTGTTCCCGCGGTGTTCTTCTTTCTGGGGACAGGATCGGGCATCCCGCTGCATGCCAATAATTTTGATTTCAATGAGAAGGTTCTGCTCAAAAGCTCCAGTCTGCTGTGCAAGGCTGCGCAGGCCTGGAACCGCTGATTTTTAAAGGGCCTTTTTTTGCCTGAAATTTCAAACTGATCCTGTTTATCTATGGGATAAAAGCCTGCGCCTGTTAAAAAAAGGAATGGAACAGTGCGACAGAATGTCCGTATGGCTGACAACGGGCAAATTATGTGATTTTGAGTGGTATGATAAAAGAGAATTTTTATGGCCCTGCGGGGCGTAAAAACAGGAATAAGAGAATAAAGAAAACGGAGAAAAATTATGAAACTGCTGGCGTCCGATTTTGATGGAACATTGAAATTCAATGGTCAGGTTTTGGAAGACGACCTGGAAGCGATCAACAAATGGCGGGATGAGGGCAATCTGTTTGTGATTGTCACCGGCCGAAGCGAAGAATCTATTCGCGGCCAGATTGAAAAACACAATGTCCCGGCTGACTACCTTGTCACCAACAATGGCGGCATGGTGTTCGATATGCACGGGGAGATGCTGTACAGCTCCCAGCTTGACACCATTACGGCTATTGACCTGATGTATGCCTCCCACGAGATTCCGTTTGTGGCCAGTTATGTGGTTAATGATGGCAGACATCGTCATAAAGTTGTCGTTCATCCAAACGTCATGGAAACACGCTACCCCAATCTTGAACCGGACTGGACGGAAGAAGAGATCATGGATTCGGGCAACTTTGCCCAGATCGTGCTGTCCGTTGAATCTCCGGATAACGCCGTGAAACTGGCGGAATCCATCAACGACTACTTCGGCTCGACCGTGACCGCTTTTGCCAATGGCTTCGTGGTTGACATCGTCCCTTATGGCGTGGACAAGGGAACCGGTCTGCAGTTCATCACCGCATGGACCGGTGTCGATGAGGACGATGTGTACGCCATCGGTGATGGCCACAATGACATCCCGATGCTGGAAGCATGCCCCAATGGCGCGGCGATCGCTTTCGCACCGGAAGATGTCAGAGCGGCCGCCAGAGAAGAAGTGCCCAGTGTCGGCGCTCTGATCGAATCCATTGAGTAACAAAGCATAACGCTTAAAGGAGGTACTTTGAGCACTACCTGGAGCAATATCCTGTTTGTTATCAAACTGATTATTGATGTCCTGTCGGTCTGGGGGGTTCTGTTTGCGGGGGTGAAGATCGTGCGCAACAACAACCGGACTGTACAGATTTTAAAAGGTCTGCTGATCGTCTTTCTGATCAAGATCATCGCCAACTTCATGGACCTGAAGGCGTTGAGCACAATGCTGGATTTCTTCATGAACTGGGGCGTTGTTCTTGTGCTGATCATTCTGCAGCCGGAAATTCGCAGCATGCTCGAGAAGGTCGGAAAATCCAATACGCGCTTTGCGCCCAATCTGCCCGCGGAAAGAGTCAACCGGCTGGTTGATCAGATCGTCGACGCGGTCGAGGACATGTCCAAGACCAAGACCGGCGCATTGATCACCATGGAAATGGGACAGTCTCTGGAAGACTACGCGCAAACCGGCACAGCGATGGATTCCGATGTGACCACCGAACTGCTGGAAACCATTTTCCAGTACGGCACTCCTTTGCATGATGGCGCCTGCATTATTGAAGGCGACAAGCTCAAGGCGGCCGCCGCCTATCTGCCCTCCACCAGCAAGGATCTGCCAAGCAAATACGGTGCAAGACACCGCGCCGCGGTGGGCATCAGTGAAGTGACAGATTCTCTGACGATCGTCGTCTCGGAAGAGACCGGCGCCATTTCCGTCGCAAACAAAGGCACGTTAACCCAATACAATCCGCAGGCGCTTCGCCGCTTTCTGCTCAACCGGCTGCTGCCGGAAGACAAGAATGATGACGGATCCGGTAGCGGGTTCATGGGTCCGGTGATTCAGACCGCGAAAAACTTCTCGGATACACTGACCCGAAACAAATCGGGCAAGAAAAATGATGACCGCATCAAGGCGCTGGAGATCGTTGATCTGCGCACGCCGGATGAGAAAGGGGGCGAGCGCGGATGACAAACACCCCCGGACGCTGGCACAAGTTCTTAAAGAACTCGCAGCAGATGCTCAAAAGCCTTGGCAACTGGCTTTCTCAGATGATCGACAAGGTCATTTACAGCTCAAGGCTGACGGTGATCACGACGTTTATCATCGCTCTGATCTTCTGTCTGGCGACCAACTTTGAGGATCTGACCTTCCGCTTTGTCAAATCCAATGAGACCACCTTCAACATGGCCGCCGTGCCGGTGGAAGTGATCATGGATGAGGATAACTATGAAGTGACAGGCATTCCGAGCACCGTGGATCTTTCCGTCTCCGGTGATCCGGCTGACATTCAGCTGATGCGCACGCAGAACACCGTTTCGGTCAAGGCGAACCTGCGCAATATGTCGGAAGGCGTCAACGTGATTCCTCTTGAAGTGACCGGCATCCCCTCGGGCGTGACTGTTTCAGTCAATCCCTCGACGGTGCAGGCTACCATCACGAAGAAACAGACCAAGACATTCTTTATCACCCCTGACATTCTGTTAGGACCGGGTCAGAGCGCGAACGATTTTGAAACGCCGCATCTGTCCGCCACAAGTGTCTCCATCAAGGCGACCAAGGACAAACTTGATTCGATCAGAACCGTCAAGGCTGTCATCGACGCCTCCGGACACAGCGGAGAGTTCACTGTGACCGCGCCGCTTGTGGCGTATGATTCCACCGGCAAGCAGGTCAGCATCGAAATGACGCCTGAAACAGTCAGCGCGACATTGAAGACCAAGGAAAATGTCAAAATAACAACTTCGAATCCCAACGGAACACCCAAAACCGATGAGGATACGAATACAGACGGGCAGAACCGAGCGCGCTCAGCGGCAGTTTTGCCAAAAGCAGGGTCCGTTTTCATCCTGAATTCATAAACGGACTCGATACTGACGAAAGGAGCTTCGCCTATGGGCAAGTATTTTGGAACAGATGGAGTACGCGGTGAGGCCAACAGAGACCTCACCATGGATATGGCCGTCCGCATTGGACAGTACCTGGGCTGGCATGCCAGGCAGAACAGCGACACACCTAGAGTGTTGATTGGACAGGACACCAGACTTTCCGGTGACATGTTCGCAAACGCCCTGGCTGCAGGTGCGACAAGCACCGGTGCCGATGCGTGGCTGCTGGGGGTCTGCCCGACACCGGCGATCAGCCGTCTGGTGCAGACTGGCGGTTTTGACGCCGGGATCATGGTCAGCGCCAGCCACAATCCGTATACCGACAACGGCATCAAGGTGTTCAACCATGCCGGCAACAAGATGGAAGAAGACGTTCTTCTCGAAATTGAAAAGTATATGGATGGCGAAATCTCCCTGCCTCTGGCGGTGGATGATCAGATCGGCACCGTGCGCATCTGGCCCCAGGGACTGCAGGAGTACATCCACTGGCTGCAGGAGACCGTTCCGGTTGATCTGAATGGTGTCAAAATCGCGGTCGATCTGGCCAACGGATCCGCCACAAGCACAGCGGTTGAAACCCTTGAGGGTCTTGGCGCCACCGTGCTGGCTGTTCATGACACACCTGATGGACTGAACATCAACTACCATGCAGGCAGCACCCATCCGGAAGCTTTGCAGGAGTTTGTGGTTGCAAACAGCTGCAACGCAGGCCTTGCCTTCGACGGTGACGCTGACAGGCTGATCGCGGTCGATGAAAACGGACATCTGATGAACGGCGACTATCTGATCTACATCCTCGCGCAGGATATGGAAGCTAAAGGACACCTGCCTGAAAAGGCGGTCGTAACTACCGTCATGGCAAACCTTGGACTGTACAAGGCGCTTGAGCGTCTGCAGTACAACTCCATTCAGACCCCGGTAGGCGACAAATACGTCTTTGAAGAGATGGACAAGCATGGCTACAACATCGGCGGCGAGCAGTCCGGACACATCATCTTCCTGGAAGATGAAAGAACCGGAGACGGTCTGATGACCGCGCTGCATCTGCTGCACACGATGGTTGACAGCGGCAAGACATTGTCCGAGCTCTCCGAAGGTCTGACGATTTATCCGCAGGCTCTGCATAACGTGCGCGTCTATGACAAGCAGGTCGTGCTTGACGATGAGGATGTCAAAGCCTCCATTGAGGAAGTGGAAAGAGAGCTGGAAGGAAACGGCCGTGTTCTTGTCAGACCGTCCGGTACAGAACCCTTGATTCGTGTCATGGTCGAAGCGCCCACGCAGGAGCAGTGCGATGAAGCCTGCCAGAAAGTCTGCGATGTCATTGTTGAGAAGGGCTATGCCCGGGAGCAGTAGAAAAATATGAAACGCGTCATTAATATCGTGGAAGACGAGAAAAACCTGAATAATCTGGTGGCCCAGTATCTGAAAAAAGAAGGATACGAGGTCAGGTCCTATTACACCTATGAAGAAGCCGCTTCCCATGTGGACGATGATGATGTCCATCTGTGGATTCTTGACATCATGCTTGATGATAAGAGCGGTTTCGATCTGCTGGAGCAGATCCGTCTCAATGACGCCGACACGCCTGTCATCTTCATGTCCGCCCGTGACAAGGAATTTGACAGGATCATCGGTCTGGAAAAGGGATGCGATGACTACATCACCAAACCTTTCTCCCCCAAAGAGCTCGTTTTACGCGTCAATAACATTATCAAACGCGCATACAGAGACACCAACAGCCGGATCTCCATTGATGGGTATGAACTCGATGAAGAGCAGCGCAAGGTTTACTCCGAGGATTCCGAGATTGAACTGACAACAAAGGAATTCGATCTGCTCATGATGTTCATCAAGAACAAAGGCATCGCCTTCTCCCGTGAGAAGATCCTGGAAAATGTCTGGGATGAAAACTACTTCGGAAGCGACCGTGTTGTCGATGACACACTGCGCCGTCTGAGAAAGAAACTGCCCAACCTGAACATTCACACCATTTACGGCTACGGATACCGGCTTGGTTAAGCCATGGAAAAGAAGAAATTTCCTCTCAGCTTTCGCAAGCTCACACTGACCCAGCAGGTCACGACTTTGATCATTCTGATGTTCGCGTTTCTGGCTCTGTTCTTCGTGTTCTTTCTATCCAACAACCTCAAAGACGCGGTCAGCTCCCAGATTTACTCGATGATGGAATCCGAACAGGAGCCCATCGTGCAGGCGCTCGAAAACGGGCGCAAGCAGGAAACGGATCCCGAGCTGTTTGAACTGCTCGCGGCGGATCCGTTTCAGAACGTCGGTCTGATCTACGACAACCAGCAGATCATGTTCTCCGCGCCCACATCGGAAGCCAGCGAGGATTTTCAGGACTACCTGTATCAGCAGGCCATGGCACTTGGGAAACTGCCAAACGCGACCGTGGAAAAACGGTACGTCGATTACAAGGGAAACCCCATGTACTACGTGATCCAGCAGGTCAGGGGAGAGGATGGCAAAACGTCCTTTGTCTTTTCCTACATGGGCAACCAGTACGCCGATGAACTGCGCACTACATTGATGGATTCGACCATCTATGTGATCGGTCTCGCATTCTTCCTGGTTCTGCTGATCTTCTTACTCTGGGTCTTTTCGATCATTCACCCGCTCAATCAGATCAAGTCCTATATCGCCCAGGTTAAACAGGGCAAGGATGTCGAGCTGTATATTGACCGGGACGACGAGATCGGTGAAGTGGCCAAGGAACTGCGCACTTTGAAGGAAGAGCTTGAAAAGCAGGAGCGCTCCAAGGAAGAGATGATTCATAACATCTCCCATGATCTCAAGACGCCGATCGCGACGATCAAGTCCTATGCGGAATCGATCAAGGATGGTATTTATCCCTACGGTGATCTTGATTCGAGTGTGGATGTCATCCTCGAAAACACAGACCGTCTCGAACACAAAGTGCACAACCTTCTGTATATGAACCGTGTTGAATATCTTGTCAGCTCGGACGCGGAAGGTGTCACAAGCAACATGAAGGATGTGGTGGAAAAGGTCTTTCTGAACGCCGCCATGATCCGGCCCGAGATCGATCTGCAGACAGATGTCGAGGAGGTTTACTTCGATGGTCTGTTTGAATCCTGGCGTGTGACACTGGAAAACCTGCTGGAAAACGCGTTCCGCTACGCGAAAAGCTATATCCGCATCACGGTGCGCGAAAATGAGATGATTGTCGCCAACGACGGCCCGAAGATGGATGAATCCCGCATTGGAGCTCTGTTCCAGCCCTTCATCAAGGGTGAGGGCGGAAACTTCGGACTGGGTCTGTCCATCGTCAACAAGGTCGTACAGGCCAATAAATATAAAGTCGAGGGTGTCAACACCGAGGATGGTGTAGCCTTCCGCATCTGGCGGGAGGTCCCCAAACAGAAAAAGAAAAACAACGGCCGCACCGGCGCAATCAAGAATAAAGGCTCCAACCAGAATATGAGCCGTGTGAACAAGAGCGCCAAACCATCCGCTAATACAACTCAGTCAAAGAAAAAACCGGTGCGATACCGGAAGAAGGGAAAATAAGATGAAAGTCGGAACAATCGGAACCGGCGTAATCGTCGACATGGCGATCGACAGCATGAAAAGTGTGCCCGGCATCGAAGTGGACGCTGCCTACAGCCGCACGATGGACAAGGCCAACGCTTTTAAGGAAAAACATAGTATGAAACGAGCCTATGATTCTCTGGACAATCTGTTCGCGGACCCGGAAATCGACACGATTTATGTTGCTTCGCCCAATGCTTTGCACTACGCACAGGCCAAAGCCGCTCTGGAAGCCGGCAAGAACGTCATTCTTGAAAAGCCATTTACACCGACAGAGGCTGAAGCGAAGGATCTGTTTGAGACAGCGGAGAAGAATGGCGTCATGATCTTTGAAGCGATTGTTCCCATTCATACACCCAACTTCGGCATTCTGCAGGAACAGCTTGGCGCCGCCGGAGAAATCCACAACGCCATTCTCAACTATTCCCAGCTCTCCAGCCGCTACGCCCGCTATAAAGAGGGCGATATCGCCAACGCTTTTGATCCCAAAATGTATGGCGGAGCCCTGATGGATATCAATGTCTACAATATCCATTTAGCGGCCTCTCTGTTTGGAGATCCCGATGCGGTGCATTATTATCCCAACATCGGCGACAACGGCATCGACACCTCCGGCACTCTGATCATGGAGTATCCGGATCTGACTGTTGTCTGCACCGGTGCAAAGGACAGCCAGTCTCCTGACTTCTCCGTGATTGAAGGAGATGAGGGAACCTTTGTGCTTGACGGAGGGCCCAACGGACGGATTCCTTCCGTGCGCTTTGTGACAGCCCCCAGGCATAAAAGAGTCGCTTCGCAGACGTTCAAGGATGGCGAAAACTCCATGATCTTTGAGTTCATGGACTTCAACATGGCCCTGAATGAAAAGAACAAAGAAGCCTACGAAAACTGGAAGGATGAAACCCTCTCTGTTGTCAGAATTCTCGAAGAAGCGTCGAAACAGCGCGACGCCAAAGCGAAGGCTTCAGGTAAACTTGACTGAAATGATTTGATTTGAACCCCGAAACGCGGACTGCTCTGTCAGCCCGCGTTTTTTAGGTCTAAACTGATAAAGCGCATACACTGTTTGCGTGATTTGAAGAAGGAAGGGAATTTCATGAACATTCAGATGAATCCGGACCGGCTTCTTGAACGGCTGGAACACCTGCTTTACACACCGAGCGTAGTTGGCTATTATCCCGAAATTCATCAGCTTCTGGAAAATATCGCCGATTCCATGGGCCTGAAGGTTTTCTACGATCGTCAGAGAACCGCCTATATTTTCCTGGAAGGACAGGACAGAACAAAGACCGTGATGGTCGGCGCGCATCTTGATGAAGTGGGACTGATCGTTCGTCAGATCGGAGAAGACGGACTGCTGCATATTCAGTCTCTTGGCGGTAACAACTTCCATTCTCTGGAAGGAGAAAACTGCATCATCCATACAAGAGACAGCGGAAATCTCACCGGATCCGTCATCTGTTCCTCTCATTCCGTGCATGTTTTTGATGACGCGAGAACTCTGGAAAGGGAACATATGAACATGCGTGTTCTGATTGACGCGAACGTTCATTCCCGCCAGGATGTGCTCAATCTTGGTGTTCAGGTCGGCGATCTGATTTCCATCGATCCCAAACTGGTCATCACGGACAACGGTTATATCAAAGCAAGACATCTTGATGACAAAGCCTGTGTGAGTGTGCTTCTGGAAGTGGCCTGCATGTTGTGGGAGAATGAACTGAAACCGGCTTATAATACTCTGCTTGCCTTTCCGATCTATGAAGAAATCGGCCATGGCGGCACCTATGTTCCTGTAGAAGTTTCTGAATATCTGGCCATGGATATCGGCCTGATCGGTCCGGAACAGACCGGTGATGAGAAGGCTGTCAGCATTTGTGCCGCTGACAAGCATTCGCCCTACGACTGGGGCTTTACCACCGGACTGATCAATCTTGCCGAAGAACAGAAGATCGATTACCGGCTTGATACGCATTACCGCTATGGCTCTGATGCGACGGCAGCGATTATGGCCGGATGCAATCTGTATCCGGGTCTGATCGGACCGGCTGTCTGGAACTCGCACGGGTATGAAAGAACGCATCTCGACGGTCTGATGAATACGCTCGCATTGACACTTGCGTATCTGATTGAGGGAGTCTGAAGCTTCAAAGAAAGGAATTCCCGGACCAGGTCAGAGTGATCTGTTCAGACCGGTTCCAGAAACTGAAAAAAACAAATCCAGCTGTCAGGAATCAGGCGCGGCTTTCTGCAGCTGGATTTTTTCCGGTCAGGGAATGGATAATGAAGGATTCAGTGCTCTTCCATAATGTGATCGATTGCGACCTTGAGCACTTTATGGATGTGGTCGTCGTCGAGAGAGTAATAGGAGATCTTGCCATCCTTACGGACCTTGACCAGCTTGGCGTTTTTCAGGCTGGTCAGCTGATGGCTGATGGCCGAACGGGTCATGTCCATACGCTCGGCGAGGTCGCCGGAGCTGATTTCATCTTCTTTTTCCAGTTCGAGCAACAGCCTGAGTCTGGTAGGATCTCCCATCACTTTATAGAAGCCTGCCAGCGCCAGAATCGTCTCATCGTCAAGATGAGCGGAAAGGCACTGATTTGGCATGGCAGGGGTGTTCATCTGATCTGTTTCAGGATTATTCATGCCTTTATTTTAGCGTTGATTTTACGGAATGAGAAAGCGTAAAAAAAGAAAGGAACCGTGCTTGCACTGCTGCCCGAAGGGTGTATGATGGGCTCAGATAATTGAACGATTGCTCAAATGATCAATCGTTTTAGGAGGAAACCATGAAAAAGACATACAAGGTTGAAGTGGACTGTCCCACCTGCGCAAGCAAGCTGGAGAAATGTGTCCTCAAGATTGATGGGGTACAGGACTGCAAGGTCAATGTGATGACCCAGAAACTGAGCATCGAAGCGGATCCCGACAAACAGGAATCCATCATCAGACAGGTTGTCAAAGAGATGAAGGACATCGACGACGATGTCGTCATCTACTGCTGATTCAGTCTCATGACACCAAAATTAAAAAAACAGCTGCAGAAAATTCTGATTTGTCTGGCCGTCTATGCGGTAATGATGCTCTGCCAGCATTTGACGGACTGGCCACAGACCGTCTGGATTGTTCTGTATGGCATCCTCTATCTGGTTGTCAGCTGGAACGTGCTCAAAAAGACATGGAAGAATATCAAGCATAAGGACTTCATGGATGAAAACTTCCTGATGGCCGTCGCCTCCATTGGCGCGTTCATTCTCGGAGAATTTTCAGAATCCGTGGCCGTCATGTTGTTCTATATGATCGGTGAATGGTTTGAACACTACGCTGTTGGCCAAAGCCGCAAGAATATCACTTCGCTGATGGATATCGCCCCCGAGTATGCCAATCTGGAAGTGGATGGCAAGGTGGAGAAAGTCGATCCTGACAATGTTCAGATCGGCCAGACCATCGTCATCCAGCCCGGAGAGCGTGTGCCTCTTGACGGCATCATCATCAGCGGAAACAGCGCACTCGATACCGCTGCCCTGACAGGGGAGTCCGTTCCGAGAATGGTCCATCCCGATGATCAGGTGATCTCGGGCACGATCAATCAGAACGGTGTTCTGAAAGTGCGCGTCACAAAAGTTTATGAAGACTCTACTGTGGCCAAGATTCTGGATCTGGTTGAGAACGCGACAGACAAGAAGAGCCGCAGCGAGCAGTTCATCACCAAATTTGCGAAGATTTATACACCGGTGGTGGTCTATTCGGCAATCGTTCTGGCGATCGTTCCGTCCCTGATTACAGGACAGTGGAGCACCTGGGTCTACAGAGCACTCGAGTTTTTGGTTATCTCCTGCCCGTGCGCCCTGGTTATTTCCGTTCCATTAGCATTCTTTGGCGGAATTGGTGGTGCAAGCCGCTGTGGAATTCTCGTCAAGGGAAGCAACTATCTGCAGACGTTCTCTGAAGTGACTACGATGGTCTTCGATAAGACTGGAACGTTGACCAAAGGCACCTTTGATGTGACACAGGTTGAACCGCTGGGCATGGATTCCCAGACACTGTTGCAATATGCCGGAGCGGCGGAATCATACTCCACGCATCCGATCGCGCTTTCCATTATGAAAGCGGCCGGAATGAACGGCCCGCAGGCCAATACCACCAATGTCCAGGAGCTTGCCGGGAAAGGCATTATTGCACAGGTAGGCGAAAAGAGCGTCGCGATCGGCAATGAAAAGCTGATGGCGTCTCTCAATATTCCGACCGAAACTCTGTCCAAAGGGGACGGGCTTGGCACGGTGGCGTATGTGGCAGTGGATGGCCAGTATGCCGGATTGATTGAAATTGCCGATCAGATCAAGGAAGATGCCAAAGTTGTCTTTGATCTGCTGCGCAAACAGGGTGTGAAAAAGTTTGTCATGTTGACGGGCGATCAGCTCAGCGTTGCCCAGGCAGTTGCCAAAAAAGACGGTATTGATGAAGTGCATGCACAGCTTCTTCCCGATGAAAAAGTGGAATGGGTTGAGAAACTCATCCAGAGCCAGCCGCCAAAAGAAAAACTGGCCTATATCGGTGACGGCATCAATGATGCACCTGTTCTGACCAGAGCCGATGTTGGCGTCGCCATGGGTGGTCTTGGCAGTGATGCGGCTATTGAAGCCGCGGATATCGTCTTGATGGACGATCAGCTCTCTTCTTTGTTGACTGCGCGCAAGATTGCCGGAAAAACTCTGCGCATTTCCTATCAGAACATTACCTTCGCCCTGCTTGTCAAAGTGACGATGCTTGTTCTTGGCAGTCTGGGACTTGTCAATATGTGGGGTGCTGTCTTCGCGGATGTCGGTGTCAGCGTTCTGTGCATCCTCAATTCTGTCAGAGCTCTTCATGTCAAAAAGGAAAGCGCTCTGCGTCCTTAAAAAGTGTTTTGCATCAAAAAGCGTCTGTCCCGCTGGAACAGACGCTTTTTTTAGCTGATCAGGAAAACCATAGAGAAGAAGAATGGAAGAAGGGAGCGGGATCAGAGAACGGGATGAGGGAATAGACGAAAAAGCGAAAGGAGAGCCGGTGTGAAAAACAGAAGAAAAGGGGCCATCGCCTGCAGAAAGCCCTGATTCTTTCAGCAGTTGATGGTCCCGGAGGAGAAATGGAAGGAGCCGGAAAACGCTTTGAAGCGGTTTACTGGCCTTCAAATGAGGTAATGCAGATCAGTATTGATCAGGCATCGGCCTTATCGGAGAAAGCGAGAATGCCGGCGCCTAAAAGGCCGGAATCTTCTGACAAAGTGCTCTTATGAACGAGGACGAGATCGTGCAGGGGATCAAAGACTTTTTTTCTGACTCTTGCCTCAACGTCATCGACAAAGCCGTCGATCTTCATGGCAACGGAACCGCCAAGAATGACAATATCCGGATCGTTGACAGCGTAGAGAATGGCGATCATGTTGGCCAGGTATTCCTTCGCATCTTCCATGATGACCATGGCCAGATCATTGCCGTCTTTGGCCAGATCGTTGACCTCACCGGCATGATGAACATCAAGTCCGGCATCCTGGGCCCGTTTGGTGATGGCAGTTCCCGAGCAGATTGCTTCACAGCCGCCGGCTTTCAGCGTGCCATGGGCGGGGCCGTCTTTCCAGAGAATGCAGTTGGCGATTTCCTGTGCGAAACCGTGTGCGCCCTGGACGATCTTCTTGTTAACGCACTGACCGGAGCCCACACCGGTGGAGATGGTCAGGAAGTTAATCCAGTCTTTGTCCTTGCCCTCACCGACAACGGCTTCAGCCAGACAGGCCAGGTTGGCGTCGTTTTCCAGAGTGGCTGGCAGGCCGGTTTTTTTCGAAACTTCTTTTGCGAGGTGCAGTCCCCACCAGGGTTTGCCCAGATTGGGCGGGGTGAGGATGATACCGTTTTTCAGATCGAGCGGTCCGGGACATGACATGCCGATACCGACCGGCTTTTCATCAAAGCTTTCGATTGTTCTGGCGATCTCATCGATCGTTTCAGCGGGATTCTCCACATTCGTGGGGAACTGGACGCGTTTTACAATATTCAGATTTTCATCAATCAGCGCCACTCTCGTGTTGGTGCCGCCAATGTCAATGCCGACTGCGTATTTCATGGATGTACCTTCTTTTTTTCTTAAAAAAGGGGCTGCCGCAAAGCGGCGGCCCCAAATGATCCTGATTGTTAGTTGGCCTGAGCCTGTTTCATGAGTTTATAGGCGGTTTTAAGAACTTTCATACCATCCATGGCACCGTAGTCTTTCATACCATCCATGGCACCGTAGTCTTTCATGTCGATGACAGCTGCGGGTGTCTCACCGGCCAGTTCCTTAACGGATTTCAGTTCATAGCCGATCTGCGGGCCAAGAAGAATGACATTGACATCACCCAGTTCTTTTTTGGCCTGAGTCAGAGATTTTGCTTCGATGGAGCAGTCCAGTCCTTTTTCTGCGGCAGCTTTCTGCATATTGCGCACGAGGATGGAAGTGGACATTCCTGCGTTGCAAACAAGAAGAATTTTTTTCATGTGATAGGATCCTTTTCGGCAGCATGCCTGTACGTCTTTAATCAGATTGTACCTTTACAAAGGGAAGAATGACATTGCACCTGGAATCTTAAAAAGGGACCTGGCTTTTCAGCTAGATCCCACACGATTTTTCATAGATCCGTAAAAAATCCGTCTGCCTTTTGGTTGCCCGAAGTGACAATCGTGGATGAAATCGGCGGCGCAGAATACACAGTTACAGGCAGCTACGAGGGCACGGAAACTCTTGATAAAAAGCTCAAACGCATTATGGAGCAGAACGCTGCCGATGATGAATCTGATATCACGGAGGATGGCGAATGAATAGCGACACCTCTCTTGATATAAACAACCATTCCAATCCTGTACAGACAGTTGCCCAACCAAAGGAGGATAACGAAATGTTAAGGGCAACCGACAAAATCACAGCACTTTATTGCAGATTGTCCGTAGAGGACACCAAGGATGAGAAGAAAAACGGCAAAGAGGATTTGTCAAATTCCATCCAAAATCAAAAGGCTATGTTGCTTCAATACGCACGAGATCACCGCTTCCCCCACCCGACATTTTTCATTGATGACGGCTACAGCGGCGTGACCTATGATCGTCCTGGTTTTCAGAAAATGCTTGATGAAATTGAAGCCGGTCATGTGGGTACGGTCATTACGAAAGACCTGTCAAGGCTTGGGCGAAACTCCGCTTTGACGGGACTGTATATCAACTACACTTTCCCTCAGAACGACGTCCGCTACATCGCCATCAACGACCACTTTGACAGCATCAACCCTAACAGCACCGACAGTGACATTGCCGGTATCAAAAACTGGTTCAACGAATTTTTTGCCAAAGATACAAGCCGAAAGATTCGTGCGGTGCAAAAAGCAAAGGGTGAGCGTGGTGAAAGATTGACCGTCCATGTGCCATATGGCTACATGAAAAATCCCGAAAATCCAAAGGAATGGATTATTGACGAGGAAGCTGCACAGGTGGTCAAGAAGATTTTCACGCTCTGCATGAATGGGCGTGGACCGAGCCAAATTGCAGACCAGCTTGAAAAGGACAAGATACTCACACCTACCGCATACAAAAACAAGCAAGGCGTGAAAACACCGCACACCGAGCCGGAGAACCCTTACCGCTGGCACGAAAGCACCATTGTCAATATTCTTGAACGAAAAGAGTACATTGGCGCAACGGTCAATTTCAAGACCTACACCAATTCCATTTGGGACAAAAAGCAGCGGGAAAATCCCGAAGAAAATCGAGTGATTTTCTACAACACCCATCCTGCCATTATCGAGCAGGAAGTCTTTGACAAGGTGCAGGAGATTCGTCAGCAGCGACACAGGCGAACGGCAACAGGCAAGAGCAGTCCGTTTTCGGGATTGGTGTTCTGTGCTGATTGCAAGCAGAAGCTCTACTATTCCACCACCAAATACTTTGAAAAGCGACAGGACTTTTTTACCTGTTCCACTCATCGAGCCAACAAGGACAAGTGCAGCGGACACTACATTCGTGCCGTAGTTCTGGAGGATTTGGTCTGGAATCACATGAAAGAGGTTATCTCGTATGTGACCCGATATGAAGCACATTTCAGGGTGGAAATGGAGCAAAAACTCCGTCTGCAAAGCGAGGAAACCATAAGGGTATATAAGAAGCGTCTGGCACAGGCAGAAAAGCGTATAGGGGAACTTGACCGCCTGTTTATCAAAATCTACGAGGACAACGCCAAGGGCAAGCTGAACGATGATCGCTTTGCCATGATGAGCAAGACCTACGAGGATGAGCAGGCGCAACTCAAAGTTGAAATCGTAAATCTGCAAAAAGAAATTGAAGTACAGGAACGACAGATAGAAGACCTTGAACAGTTTATTCAGCGGGCACGCAGATACACCGACCTCACAGAACTTACGCCATATGCTCTCAGAGAGCTTGTAAAGGCGGTTTATGTGGAGGCACCGGATAAGTCCAGCGGCAAGCGCAAACAGAGGGTACATATCGAATATGACCTTGTGGGCTACATTCCCGTGGATGAACTGATAAAAGCGGAACAGGCATGACCGAAATCATGCCTGTTCCAAGAAATTCACATACTACTGTTTTACGACCACCGAGCATTTCAGAAGTTGTTTTTAAATCGCCCTGTTTGAGCCAGAAAAGTGCTTAAACAGAGCTTTTAGCGAGCGGGAGTTACTTCGCCGTTAAAGGCTGTCAAAAAAGAGGCTGTTAACTTCATCGAGGTAATAACTTGATTAATTAACAGCTCCTGATATCAGACGGGTGGAATGATTCATCTGTCAGCAGAAGGAACCGGCCCTTGTGAAAATCTCTTTGCGCATGCAGATTGCCCTCTATAATGAAGAGGAGTCTGGAGGTTTAAAAAGCGTATAGAGAGTGTTGGCCGGAATGGTGAAAGCCGGACAGCTCAGACAGGTTCCAGTCTGAGATAAGACTCTTTTGGCGCAGGAGAAAAACAGCCGGTTTTCAGACAATGAATTTGAAAAAGTGACATTTGTGGTCTGAATTTTGGCTTTCTGTTGTGTTTTCCCATAGGGAGGGATATATTTCAGATAGTCTCCAATTGCTTATACAAATTGATTAAATGTATAGACATATATCTCACAGTGCTCTTCATTACAACGAAAGATGAGGAAATGAACATGGAAGGAATGGAACTGATCTGTTTCCAGATTATCGCTGCAAGCGGCGGAGCAAAATCCGCATTTATGTCCGCAATTGACGCTGCCAAAGACGGCGACTTTGACAAGGCCGCCGAGCTGATGGCAGAAGGTGACGACTACATGAACCAGGGCCATGAGCCCCACGCAAAACTGATTCAGGCAGAAGCCGCCGGTGAATCCGCTCCTGTTTCTCTGCTTCTGATCCACGCAGAAGACCAGATGATGGGCGCTGAACAGTTCAAGGCTCTCGCCAACCAGATGATCACTCTCTATAAGCGTCTGTCAGACGTGGAAGGCAAATAAATCATGGCAAGAATGTTTACCACCGAGCCTTTCTATTCTCCCAGACCCTGGGGGTATGAACTCTGGACCCTGTCCACGCACAGATCCGGCCAGTCTCTCGTTCTTCCTGAAAAGGAAAACCTGCTGGAGTATCTGGGAGCGCCTCTGCCAATTCTGATCAAGGTCATCAAGGCGGATGAAAACCTGTCTGTTCAGGTGCATCCCGGTGATGAGTACGCCATGGTGCATGAAAACGACAAGGGCAAGACAGAATGCTGGTACATTCTTGACTGCAAAGAAGACGCCAAACTGATCGCCGGTATCGAACCGGGTCTGAACCGTGAAAAGATGGCGCAGATCCTTGAAGAGGGCAAACTGGCGGATGTTGTGGAATATATTGACATCAAACCTGGCGATATGATCTTTATTCCGGCCGGAACTGTCCATGCCATCATGGGCGGCATCAAGCTGTTTGAGATTCAGGAATCCTCCGATTCCACATACCGCATGTATGACTGGGGCAGAGACCGTCCGATGCATATCCAGAAGTCTCTGGATGTCATCGACTACACGTGCACTAACGGCGCCGGCAAGATTGAAAACTTCACAAAGCTTGAAACACCGTACTTCAACGTGGAAAAGGTTGAATGTGAAGGAACAGCCTCCTTTGAAGGCACCGACACCTTCCAGACCATCAATGTCTGCCATGGTGAAGGCAAAATCACATCCGGTGATCAGGTCCTTGAGCTGCACCCGGATGAAACCGTCTATATCCCTCAGGGACAGGCGTATTCCATTGAAGGGAAACTGGAAGTTTTAAGAACTTGCTGAGCAGACTGCCCGGTCCTGAGTTAACGGACGCGTTTGCGAAAAACTGATTAAGATTCACAAAGAGATGTCCCTGCGGCATCTCTTTTTTCAGTCGTGCGGCTGGCAGGGAACGGCTCAGAATTGAAAGGGCTGTCATTCATATAACTTGTGAATTTTTGAGCAAGTGAAACGGGAAAGGGTTTTATAAGTGAGAGAATGGCAGTGACAAGAAGAATAAAATGAATTTCTGAGCAGAATTCCAAATACCGCAGGAGGTTTTGACAATGTATAAAACAGATCAGAATACAGTGAACAAAAACGAATGGGAAATTTCCCAGGCTGTTGATCACGTCGCTTACTATCTTGACAACAAGGACATGAACGAGCTGATGAAGCACTTCAGCGTCGACGCCCATCTTGAAATCATTGAAGGGGATAAGCTTGTCTGCGATCTCAACGGACAGCAGGCCATCCGTGATGTTCTGGCCAAACGTCTGGAAGAGTCTGATGACGTCTTCCATCTGACAGGCACCAAGATGATCAAAGTCAACGTACCTGATCAGAACGCGACCGCAAACACCTGCTGCGTCGCACGTCTGGTACGCCGCGATCCCGATGCAGCGACCACTCAGTTCATTGAATACAATGACCGTCTGATCAAAGTGGATGGATTCTGGTACATCGTAGAAAGAACCATCCATATCATTTCTCAGAGCATCGCTTAAACATCTGCATCATGAAACTGACAGGGACAATTCTCACGGATTGCCCCTGTTTTCCGGTTTTTGGCACTTTCAGACGAAAGCCGTGTTTTCCAAAGTACGCAAAAGTTATAATGATTCACAGATAGATTGAAAGAGGAGGGCTTATTTATATATGGCAATGAAAATTATCTGCCCGATTTTTCTTGGGCTTGATGAAGGTTTTGATAACGAACTGAACGAGCTGGAAAACAGCAGCTGCGATATGATCGAAATCCGTCTGGACAATCTGTATGAGGATGCCGGTAAGGATACCGTGATCCGCGGGCTCGACCGTCTGCATGCAGCACAGCATCCCAAACCATTCATTTACACACTGCGTACCGAGGAAGAAGGCGGAGAAGCGCATATGAATGATGCGGAATACGCCGATCTGACAGCCCGTCTGTATAACTATCCCGGCTACGTGGATGTTCAGCTTGAGCGTCTCAAACGTCTGGACGCGAAAGACTTCGATATGAGCCGAACATTCCTGTCCTATCACAACTTCGATGAGACACCGGATATCTTCGAACTCTCCTACATCTGGCAGGATATGGATGAATATCATCCCAAGACTGAGAAGATTTCCGTCATGCCTAAAAATGACCGCGATGTGCAGGTTCTTCTGACCAGCTGCCGCAACCATCAGACAGAGTGTGAAAAGGCCGCCATCTCCATGGGTGAAAAGGGCAAGATCAGCCGAATTCTGGGCGACCTGTTTGGAAGCAACTATTCCTTCGCTTCTCATATCACAAGCTCTGCTCCCGGACAGCCGTCTCTGGAAGATATGGCGTTCTACCGCTCTGCCATCAACAACCGCGGCCAGTAAGGTAAAATGTGCGGTCAAAGCTTTGACACAGTTTTCAAAGCGAAATACAATTGAGCCAACAACAAAGAAGAGGACATGGTCTTCAGTAATCCAATCAGAGAGGAAGGCGGCTGGTGAAAGCCTTCTGACGATTCTGAATGACTACCACCTTGGAGTTGCTCCTGATGAAGGCAGCCGCAGACACAGCGTTATGTGAATGAAGTGCGAAGTTCCGGGTAAGGAATTTCGAACAAAGGTGGTACCGCGTGCGACAGACGTCCTTTGGATCTCTGTCGCTTTTTCGTGTTTATATGGAGGAACAACACCTATGGAACTCATCAACATCAAGGAAGACGAGCGCCTGTCCCGTCTGAACCATTCCTGCGCGCACATGATGGCTCAGGCCGTGCGTCATCTGTATCCGCAGGCCAAATTCTGGGTTGGCCCGGTCATTGAAGACGGATTCTACTATGATATGGATCTTGGCGATGTGAATCTGACTGATGAAGATCTCGTCAAGATTGAAAAGGAAATGAAGAAGATCGCCAAGGATGGCAAGAGAATTGTCCGCCACGAGATCTCCAAAGCCGAAGCACAGGAGATGTTCAAGGACGATCCTTATAAGGAAGATCTGATTTCCGGACTGGATGACGGCACCATTTCCATCTACACACAGGGTGACTTTACGGATCTGTGCCGCGGACCGCACGTTGATTCCGTCAAGGAGCTGAAAAACTTCAAGCTGCTCAAGCATTCCGGCGCTTACTGGAAGGGCGATGCCAATAATAAGATGCTGCAGCGTGTCTATGGCGTCTGCTTCGACACAAAGGAAGATCTCGAAGACTATCTCAACCTGCTTGAAGAAGCCAAGAAGAGAGATCACAAGAAGATCGGTAAGGAAATGGGCCTGTTCACTCTGTCTGAATACGCCCCCGGCATGCCGATTTTCCTGAACGATGGCATGATCATCCGCAATGAGCTCGAGCGCTACTGGTATGACAAGCACGCCGAAAAAGGCTACAAGTTCATCAAGACTCCGATCATCATGTCCAAGGAACTCTGGGAGACATCCGGACACTGGGATCATTACCGCTCCAACATGTATACAACCAAAGTAGACGACCGCGACTTCGCCATCAAACCGATGAACTGCCCCGGCGCTCTGCTTGTTTATAACAACGAACTGCACTCCTATAAAGATCTGCCCCTGCGCATTGGCGAACTCGGACAGGTGCATCGTCACGAAGCTTCCGGCGCATTGAATGGTCTGTTCCGTGTCAGAACCTTCACACAGGATGATGCCCACATCTTCGTAACGCCTGAACAGCTGGAAGACGAAGTTAAGAACGTTCTGAATCTGATCGATGAAATCTATGGCGTCTTTGGCCTGCCCTATTCCATCGAACTGTCCACACGTCCTGAAAAGGGCTATATCGGTTCCATCGAAGTCTGGGATGAGTCCGAAAAAGCTCTGGCCAACGCCTGCAGACACGCCGGCAAGGACTTCAAGGTCAACCCAGGGGATGGCGCCTTCTACGGACCAAAACTGGATATCCATATCAAGGATTCCCTTGGCCGTGACTGGCAGTGCGGAACGGTTCAGCTTGATATGAACCTGCCTGAGCGTTTCAAATGCACCTATATCGACAAGGATGGCAGCAAGAAGACCCCTCTGATGCTGCACCGCGTTGTTTACGGTTCCATCGAGCGTATTCTTGGTATTCTGATCGAACAGTATGCAGGCCACTTCCCACTGTGGCTTGCACCCAAACAGGTTGTCATCATTCCTGTTCATCACGAAAAACATCTGGAGTACGCAAACAAGGTCAACGACCTGCTGAAGTCTCTGGGCCTGCGTTCTGAAGTTGATGCCCGCAACGAGAAGCTTGGCTATCGCGTGCGTGAAGCGCAGATCAAGAAGGTTCCGTACCAGCTTGTTGTGGGAGACCGTGATATGGAAAATGGCACTGTCACAGTCCGCAAATCCGGCAACAAGGATTCCGTTACCATTCCTCTGGAAGATGCCGCCAAAGCTCTGAAGCAGGAAGTCGATGAAAAGCGCCTGTTTGACGCCAACGCCACTCTCGCGTAAGCAACGATAAACAAATTGAACGGTTTTTAATCCGGTCAAAGTCATAAATCACCCTTCCTTGATGGCTGTAAGATGAATTTACAGTTATCCCAAGGAGGGGTTTTTATTATGATGACAGAAGAACAGGCCCACATCGCGTGGCTCAAGGACAAAGCGCAGAGTATCGGACTGACCTTTGATCAGTACATGCTGTTTCTGATTTTTGAAACGCTCGAACATTCCAGCCTCAATCAGGAGACGCTTACAGAAGCGCCCTGGATGCAGGCGTACCGTGATCAGATCGGAAACAATTCCGGAAACGAACAGAATCAGGGCTTTTAAACCATTTTTATTGATGCGCTCAGGAAGGGACCGGCAGGGCATGAGCCAGCCGCGTCCCTTCTTTTTTTGCGCCCTCTTCATTAGAATGGAAAAAGATGCCCTCCAATGGGTGCATCAAGGATATGAAAAACCGTTTGACCGGTCTGTAAAAATCAGCCTGCCCGGGTCTGAATTGCCTGCAGGATTATCACGGGAATATATCACGGGAATATATATAGTAAGAAAATCGCTCAAATTGGATGATCAGGAAAGGATGATACGCATGAGAACAGTCTGGATTGCCACTGGCAACGCGCATAAAGCGGAAGAGTTCCGGGAAATTCTTGGCGATGATGTTGCGATTAAAACGCTCGCCGATTTTGACGAACCGCTTGAAATTGATGAGACAGGGAAGACCTTTGAAGAAAACGCTCTGATCAAGGCCAGAGCCCTGCATGAGAAAATCCACCAGCCGGTCATCTCCGATGATTCCGGCCTGGAAGTGGACGCGCTTGATAAAGCCCCCGGTGTGTACAGCGCGCGTTTTATGGGAGAAGACACAAGCTACGACATCAAGAATCAGGCCATTCTTGATGCTGTTAAAGGAAAAGATCGGACCGCGAGATTTGTTTGCGTGATCGCCTGGATCGATGAAAATGGTGTGGAAAGAACCTATCGCGGCACTATGGAAGGGCAGATCAACGACAAAATTGAAGGCGAAAACGGTTTTGGCTACGACCCGATCTTTTACTACCCGCCTTTTGGCACCACAAGCGCCAATGTTCCACCCGAAGTTAAAAACGCCTCGTCCCATCGCGGAAACGCTTTGCGTCTGTTCATCAAAGACTGGAAGCAGGCGCAATGATCCACGTTGTTTTATACGAACCGGAAATCCCGGGCAACACAGGCAACATTATCCGCACTTGCATGGCTACCGGCAGCAGACTGCATCTGATTGAACCGCTTGGCTTCTCTCTGGAGGACAAGTATCTGCGCCGTTCGGGCATGGATTACATCAAGGATGCTGATATTGAAATCCATCCCAACTGGCAGGCCTTTGGACAGGCCTATCCTGACGCGGACTGCTGGTTCATGACACGCTATGGGCATAAGGCGCCATGGGAGTATGACTTTAAAAGCGCGCCAGGCGACATCTTTCTGGTTTTGGGCAAGGAAAGCACCGGCGTCGACAAGCACATTCTCAGAGCGCATATGGACCGCCTGATGCGTCTGCCCATGGTGCCCAACGCAAGAAGCCTCAATCTGTCCAATTCGGCCGCTGTGGCTGTCTATGAGGTGATCAGACAGACCGGCGGTGAGGGCCTGTCCAAAGATGAATATCTGAAAGGAGACCACTGGCTTGAGACTCTTCCGCTTTCTTGACGGATACTTTCATACATCCGAACAGCGCAGAAACTGGCTGGGTCTGATCAGTTCTCTGATCTTTTTGTACAGCAGTTTCTGGACACTGCTGCTTTTGTTCAGACTGTTTTCCTTATCCGACTATGATCAGCTTTTCGCACTGTATGGCACGCTGGATGTTTACCGCGCTTCCATTCCGGCACGGATCGCCATGCAGGTGATGGTAATGCCTTTAGTCAGTGCGTGGGCGTTGATCAGAGTTCTTCAAAGCGCGCTTCCATGGTGGTTTGTGCTTGCTCTGGTGTGTGGTCTGGTGTTCATGGCAGGAAGCAAAAAACGGATTTTCTGCTGGGACTGGCTGTTTGCTCAGGCTTGTGGCTGTGCGTTTCTGTGCGTTGGAATTGTGCTGGCTCTGAAGGCGAAATCCCTTTTACAGGGTATGGAAATCATGCGTCTGTTCAGCCTGATCAGCGCGGGGTTTGTGATTTTTGCCTGTTCGCTTCAGATGGCTTTTGTGCCATTTATGATCAGAACGATCAGTTGTAAGCGGATACGACGCTTACATCCTGATGGGAAGTAAGGTGCTCGAAATTTCCTGATAATTTTTGTTTAAATCCCACAAATTTCCATAATTACCGACAACTGCCATAGGTAAAGGACAATCCTTAAAAATCCAATTGGAATTCTTAAGAAATTCTGAACGCTGTTTCGAAATAACTTTGACCCCGTCAAAAACCCTGTGTTAAATTATGGGTGTTGCAAGAAGAGGTGATTTTGAATGAATTTTGTCGAAAAACACAGTAAGCTGCTTGCGGTTGCTTTGTGTGTAGGTGCTTGCGGCCCTGTGCTTTCTACCGTTCACGCCTACGAGGTACAACCTGGCTGGCATTCCAATGGGGAAGTTAGCTACTACATCCTTGATAACCATCAGAAGGCTACCGGCCTGACTGAAATTGAAGACGATACGTATTACTTCAATCCGTCCGGCGAAATGCAGACCGGATGGCAGAGTGTTGCCAACCAGACTTACTACTTTGACAGCAATGGCAAGGCAGTTACTGGCAAAACTGAAATCCAGGGCACCACTTACAATTTCCAGTCTACCGGTTCTCTGAAACAGGGATGGGGCGAAGACGGAGCCTGGTATAACGAAAAGGGCTTCCGCATCGCGAATTCCTGGGTGAACGAAAATGGTACTCGCTACTACATCGGCGAGGACGGCATGCCCGTTGCCAATACCTGGATGGATATTGAAGGAAACCGTTATTACTTCGGTGAAGACGGCAAAGTCCAGCTGGGCAAATTTGATGTAAACGGCTCCACTTATCTGACAAACGATGAGGGTGCTTCCGTAGCTGGCTGGGTATCTCGTGACGAAGGGACATACTTCGTGAACGAAGATGGCAGTGTCAACAAAGACGCTTACAAGGACATCGATGGCCAGAAATACGCATTTGCGGATGACGGCACTCTGATTACCAACACGGAAAAAGATGGAAACATCATCAACGAAAACGGCGTTGTTACTCCGATCGCACCTGTTGAACCGGCTGCTCCGGCTGAACCAGTTGCACCGGTTGTGCCTGAGACTCCGGCTGAACCCGAACCTGTTGTTCCGGTTGAACCAGAAGCTCCGGTTGAACCAGAAGCTCCGGCTGAACCCGTCGTTCCCGTTGAACCTGAAACTCCCGCAGAACCCGACTACACAGAGCCCGAAGTTCCTTCCGAGCCTGAAGTAGAAGTTCCTGGTTGGGATACACCTGTTGAACCGGATTACGTTCCTGAACCCGAGCCCACTCCGGAACCAACACCAGAACCTGAACCCACACCCGAGCCTGAACCAGAACCCGAACCTGATGTGAATACTTCCGTATCTGACATCATCGCTGCGGCTGCCTGGTCTCAGATCGGTGTAAATCAGGACTGCACAATGCTGGTAACTAACTCTCTGGCTGCAGCAGGCATCTACCATCACGGATGGCCCGATTCCTACGTAAGCCTCGGCTCCTGGACTAGCAATCCTGTTCCCGGTGATATTTGCATTTACTCCGGACACGTCGCCATTTATGTTGGCAACGGACAGGCAATCCATGGCGGTTTCAACGGAAACAACACCATGCTTTGGTCTGTAGAATGCTCTCAGGCTTTCTACGGCTACATCCACGTTCAGTAATCGAACCAATGAAGATCCCTTTCGAGGGGTCTTTTTTTTCGATGTGCTACAATTCGTCCGACAGAAAGTGAGTTTTGAATGGAACTGATTCAATCAAATAAATTCATGGACAATCTGATCAGCCTCAGACGCCTTCTTCCGCTTGAGCGAAAAGAGGCGACAGCGCTGAATCTTCTCTGCTCCATGATCTCCAGCCGGTCGGGAAAATATCCGACCAGCCAGGCCTGGAACGAAGCATGCGAACTGGCCTATTCAACAACAATTTCCAACGGGTTATGGGGATACGGACCCAATGTTCTTTTAGAGACAAGGATCCGCTATCTGCGCCCTTTGTATATCAAAGATCCTGAATACACCGAAAAGGTGGAAGACCTCATCGATCAGGCTCTGTTTCACCCCGTTTTAACTGAAGAGAATCTGGAGATGGCCCGCATCATGGTCAGAAACAGACTGCGCAACCAGAAAGAGGATCCGGATTCCGCCTGCCTGCGTCAGGCGCTTGATCAGGTGCAGCCGGATCATCCGATCTCGATCAACATGAGCGGACGACTGGAAGAAGTCGATTCCATCACGCTTGATCAGATCAGAGATCTCTGGGATAAGATCAGCCATCTGCCCGCGCAGATTCTGTTTGCGGGACAGGAGGATGACATTCTGGAAACACTGCGCGGATCGATCGAAGAGACCACCTACCTCTATAAAGGCGACATGCTCGTCAATCCCGAAAAATTCCAGAAAGCCTCCAGTGAGCGGGCTATTTCGCAAAGTTCGATCGTATTGCTCTATACGACAAATATCAGTGTGCGTTCAGAAGAGTACTACACTGAGCTGATGCTTAACGCTTTGTTAGGACAGGCGCCAAACTCTCTTCTTTTTGAAGAGGTCAGAGAAAAGCACAGCTATTGTTATGCGATTTCAAGCGCATTGATCCGATTTGACGGTGTGCTGCTTGTCACAGCCGGCGCGCAAAGAGAGAATCTGCCTCATATCAGAGAGCTTGTCCAGGCGCAGATCGAACGTCTGATCAACCAGGACTATCCTGATGAGGATCTGGAAAAGGCAAGACTTTTCATGACGGACCGCATTGCCGGACAGGATGACTCCCAGTCCAGCATGCTTGAGCAGTGCTTTTTAAACAGCTATCTTGCAAGGCCCATGAGCGTCGAGCAGCTGATCGAAAAGCTCAACAACGTGACAAAAGATCAGATCAGCGCGGCAGCTGAAAAACTGCGTCTGGTCTTTGATTCAGAAATTGTGCAGAAGGAGGGGCAGAAATGAATCTTCCTTTGAAAAGAACCGTCGAAAAACTCGACAACGGCATGCGTCTGATCCTGCTGGAAAAGCCGGGATTTCATCGAAGCCTCTTTATGATGGTGATTCCTGCCGGAGCACTGAATATTCAGGAAGAGACTGACGGGAACCGCGTCGTTCATCCAAGCGGTGTGGCCCACTATCTGGAGCATCAGATGTTCCAGCTCAACGGTGAGGATGTCACAGGCGCGTTTGCGGCCATGCAGGCGCAGACCAACGCCTACACCAGCTACGAACGGACCTGCTACTACTTCACGACAAACGGCGCTTATGAAAAGCCACTGAAGCTTCTGATGGATTTTGTGCTCAATCTGGAGATCAGTGACAAGTCCGTCAACAAGGAGCGGGGCATCATTCTGTCTGAATACAACATGTATGATCAGGATCCTGATATGCGTCTGGTGCGCGAGATGATGCGCTCCCTCTTTCATACCTTCCCGATGAAGCTTGATATTCTGGGTACACCCGAAGATATCGAATCCATGCAGGTTGAGGATCTGGAAAGCTTCTACCGTACTTACTATGATCCAAGCCAGGTCACGCTGATCGCGATCGGTGGATTTGATTCTTCCAGGCTCGAAGATCAGATCAAAGAGCTTGCGGTTAACTATCCCGCCAAACTCGAAAAGACTCCCTCTCTTGTTTTTGATCAGGAATCGGATGAGCTTGTCCGCGAGAATTACGAGCTGGAGATGGATGTGGAAATTCCATATGCCATGCTTGGTGTGAAGATGAAACCGGAAGGGACGCTGGAAGAAAATGACCGGAAAGACTGGATGCTCAACCTCTGGCTTACCGGGACCTTCTCCGGTTTTAATCCGCATTATGAAGACTGGATCCGTCAGGGTATTCTCAACTACGGTGCCGACGCGGAAGCGGATCTCAATGATAAATACGCGATCCTGCTGTTCTCCACGCAGACCGAAAAGCCGCAGGAATTCTACGCGTTGTGCAAAGAAATTCTTGAAAAGAGAGAGCCGCTCTCCGAAAAGACCTTCCAGGCGGTCAAAACCCACTACATCGCCCAGACTCTGCGTGAGGTGGACAGCTTTGACGCGCTCGCTTCCCAGCATGCCAGATGGAGCCAGGGTGGTCTGGATCCGCTGGAAGAGATCGCACTGCTGGAAAGTTTGGAAGCCGGTCAGGTCAATGACTATATCAGAACACTCGATTTTTCCAGAATCAGTACGGTGACGATCTATCCGGATCAGTCTTTCCAGGATGATCTCGAAGAGGAAGGTGAGGAAGAGTCCTCAATGTCCGAAACGGAGGATAATGCGGCCTGAGTGGGTTTGGCCTGAATTACTGAAAGTTGTCTCTGGATGATGATAATCGTCCGAAATCGACGATTTATCAGGGCTTTTTCATTGATAAATCGAAAAATCCCCTCATTTATCCACGCTCAGCCGGTTTGAGTACCAGTGTAACAATTGGATATACTCATCGAGCGTTACAGAGGTAGAGCTCATGTGACTTAGAGAGGGGATGATATGAATACATTTTGTCTGGTCGGAAAAATCGCACGGCTGCCCAAACTGGAGGAATCTCCTCAGGGCTGGAAAACCTGCACTGTGCAGATGGAAGTTGAACGGCCCTTCGCCAACAGCAGCGGCGTCTTTGAAACAGACCTCATCGATGTGGAGGTCTGGCGCGGAGCGGCAGAAACATTGACAGCTGCCGCCCGGCAATATTCCTGGATCTCCGCAAGAGGACGCATCCAGGCGCGCATGAAGGAGCATAACGGACAGCAGATCCCAAGCTACCAGTTCATCGCGGAAAAGATTGAATATATTCACTGAAGTCAGGTTTCTTCCACCTGACTTTTTTGATTTGAGCGGGAGAACGAGCGTTTTGACACATCAGACTGATCGCAAAATGACATTGACGTTATTTCCAGCCAGGGTTCATAGTGAATGCAGAGAAAGCCGGTGCAAACCTGCAGACAGCCGTTAAAGCGGCTGCAGCAGCCGGCAGGGAGAGCTGAAGATGGATCAATGGAAAGATGCGGCGAAACTGCAGGAAATCGCCAATAAGTTTGCGATCTATGCCGATGAGCACAGAATTGAAGAGCAGGCCGCTCTGTTTACGGAAGACGGGATCTGGACCGTATATGGCGCGGATGGTTCTGTGATGGCCAGAAATGAGGGCCGCGAAAAGATTTATGAGACAAGCAGGAACACCATGGCCGGATTTGATCATTCCTTCCATATGAATGGACAGTTCTTAGTAACACAACTCGGTGAAGATACTGCGAAATCCACCTCCTACTGCAGCGTCTTTTTGCAGAAGGAAGAGACCATCGCGCGAAGCAACGTCGTCTACTGTGATGAATACGTTAAAGCGGCGGGTCAGTGGTATCTGCTCAAAAGAGATGCGCATTTTGTCATGGCGTATTCGGAGAACGCCTGAGATCATCAGCGGATCAGATCGGAAAAGGGGATCGTGCGGTCTCCTTTTTCTGTATCAGTAACGACCGGAATGCCCAAAAAGCCGGAAGATGAAAGGCGTTGTAGACGATCCGGACTTTGGCGAAGAATAAAATAGAGCTATGAAAAATAAAGTAAAAGATCTGATTTCCTCTCTTGCCGAGCTGGGCGTATCCTCCCTGGTCTTCCTGTTGTTGATGGCGAACAGCGGCTTTGGACTTCTTGCTGCGATTGACGCGGCGTTTGTCCTGTTCGCGCCAGCCGGGATCCTTGGCATTCTGATGACACCGGTTGCGATCTCCACCATGGGCGCTGTCGGTCTTGATTATTGCATTTATCTGCTTGTTCAAGCTCTGATTGAAAAGGGCCAGTCGATGGATTCCATCGAACTCGAAATTGAAGGCGAGCCTCTGCCGACCGCGGTGAAAATGCGCATGAAAAATACACTTGATCGCATCATGAAGGATGAGACAGCGCACAATCCGGAAAAGACCTCTATCGAACCTGACAAAGTCATTGACGCCATGATTGCGGAAGTTCAAAGCGTGCCTGTTGAGGATTCCAAAAAGAAGTCCGATACAGCCGCTGATAAGCCTGCTGCTCCAAAAGCCGTGGATCCCGAAGTTTCCTCGGGAAAATAATCAGACAACTCTCATTCTGAATAAGGCTGCCTCTCAGGCTGACCGATCATAATTATCCTTTATAAAACGAAATGCCGCTGTCCTTTCCCTGTTAATCTCTGGAAAAAGGCAGCGGCTTTTCTTTTATTGGTTGTGAATGAGTGCGTGTTAAAGGATGTGTTCAAAGTGAATGAATTTTTTAAACAGGGAAATGAAGCGGCCAACAAGAATCGCGGCAATCACAGTTTCAATTCCAATCCCGTTAAGTCGTCCAAAGAAGAGAAACGACAGGCAAAGGGAGACACAGATCAGAAACAGATCGAAGAAGTTTTTCACTTTTCCAAGCGGAATCGCAAAGACGTTAGAAATCGCGTAGAAGATACCATCCGCCGGAACCATGATCAGATCCGGTGTAACTTCCACAGTAACGCCAAAATCAAGCACCGCGCATCCTGCCGCAAGAAGGAGAAGGGCGACGGGGATACCTGGGTTTTGAATAAAGCCAAGCAGATCCATGAAAGCGTTGACCGTCCAGCTGAAGACGAAGATGATCGGAATCTGAAGAAACTGAAATGCGCTGAATTTCTTCTTAAGCAAAATCCATTCCAGAAGGAAGAAAAACAGATTCAGACACAACGTCCATTCTCCAAACGTCATCCAGGTAAATCTCAATGAGAGAACGTAGGGTACAGAGGAAATCGGAGAGGTGCCAAGCCCCACTTTACCCACCACCCCGGGGTATAGCTTCAAGAATCAGGTACCTGATTCTTGAAGCTATACTGCCCGGTTCACAACCTGGAAAACGCGGATGCGGGATATGAGTGGCTGTTTAACGGTCTGAATGATTACTACATTCGCACCAGCCGGATGGTGGATGGCAGGAAGGTTCACAGCATTGAACACGGCACTTTAAGCAAAGAACAGGAGCAGATCTCCAGGGATCTGAAAAATCTGTTTCCTGATTACGTCAACGCGCTCATTTTGAGGGACGAAAACGGAAGATCTCTGACCTTGAATTCAGATGGAGAAGGCTCTTTTAAAGACTGGCTGAAAGAACAGGTGCTTGGCTCTTTGAAAAAGGAGTGGAGCAGCCGGAGCAGTCAGACAAAAGTTCCGCACCTGATGGCGAATGGCAGTCGGATTGACGATCTGAGCTGGTTGAAAACAGACGAAAATGGTCCTGTTGATTTTGACTGGGACGCCTTCATTCATACCGTCACCCGCATGAAGCCGGTTCCGGCATTTGATGCGCTTGATCTTTCCTGCCCGGAAAATGAAGAGTTTGGCGATGAAACAACAGAAGCCAGACATTTCACACCCTACTCCTTTTTGCATCATCGAGGAGATCCGGCTAAAAAACGTATGGCGGATGACACAATCATTGAGCTTATGAACCCGGTCCGGGAAATGGAGAAGGGGAATGATATTGCACCCTTTTTCAGGATTCGGCACGGCTCCTTTGACCGGGATATCTCGCTGCCCATTCCCGCTATTCTTGCTTTGAAAGCGAAAGAGAAGGGCAGCGAGGTGGATTATCAGATCCCGTGGGGGCTGATTCACAGCGGTGACTACGATTTCGACGAGGAAAACGCTTGGATCAGAGACTGCTGCCAGAAGTTTGACGAGAAGAAAGTGAAATAACAGAAAGATGAAAAAATATACTCCGATTGCAGGTGCAGCTGCGGCCATGCTGGCTCTTAGCGCCTGCTCCAATGCTTCTTCAGAAACACCCTCTCAGGCTGAAAATGCAGAGGCGGTTGTCAGTGTTGAGAACACTTTGTTTGGCATGGCAGACACCAACAACAAAAGCATGCTGAAAAAGACGGTTCAGAAAACGCATGGTCCTGGTGACATTGAGATCTATCACTATGATGAAAACGGCAAACGGGTGGCTTACCCGGAAGGAACCGTCGTGGATGGCCAGGAAGTCACTTACCAGGGCAGTGTTGTTTTCAGCCTCGAGTCTGATGAGCCGATTGACGATACGAAGATCGACAGTTCAAACGCGGTTGTCAAGCTGGTGGAAGGAGACGGCTACTTTCCAGACGAGCTGGTTTTAAAAGCGAATACGCTGCTCGGTGAGTGGAAAGACGGAAAAACAGAATATACGCTTGAAAGCGAGGATCTGAGCTGGACACTGAAAGACTATCCGGTCACGGTTGAAAACAGCGGTAAGGAATGGTCCGTATTCGGAGGGGATGGAAACGGGATTTACAACTTCAACTTTGAAATCAGCGGCATTCAGTATGATGGCAAGAAGCTTGATCCTGTAGAACTGCCCATTCTTGTTTATATCTATGGCCGTGACGCTACCGATATGGGTGCTCAGTATGCTGCACTCGGCGAAATCACAGTCGAAGAACAGCCTTCCGGAAAAGAAAGCACACAGGATGTTCAGATCATCTGGCAGGGCGAAGGTGAAAAGCCCTCTCTGGCAGACCATATTGCTGACAACTTCTATGTCATCTGGAAAAAGGATGGGCAGGAGCAGGAACTCACAAAGGATGATGTCACTCTGACGCTGACTTCTGAACATGATGAAAGCAAAGTCCTCGATCAGAATGACTATGAGATTTTCAACCACGAAGGAGAAAGCCAGATCGCACTCAAATACCACAACTGGGCTTCTACACCTGTATATGACAAGCTGACAATCGATGTCAAAGCGGGGGATGAGCAGCTCAGCGAAACGTTTGAGATCGGAGCGCCTATGTCTATGTCACTCAGACTGGTGGAGGCGGTGTGGAAGAAGATGGAACAGTCGTCGCCTACAACATCTACGGTCTTGACAATCTCACCTCCTGGGATCAGGTAATGATGCCAGGCGGCTACGTTCTGCAAAATGAAGACGGACTGAATCAGGCTTTGATTGGAAACGCGGCTGTCTACACAACCAGA
>Strawberry_p1__coassemble_1788_pt1 | contig 35400 bp, 32 predicted proteins | sample Strawberry_p1__metabat2_low_PE_004 | metagenome-assembled genome bin Strawberry_p1 | reverse complement strand
ACCGACCAACGCAAACCCTTCACTAATCCCACACGCTTTTACAGAGAGCCATTTTATTCAGCTTGTCACTGTTTGATTTTGTTCGAATCACCTGTGTTACTGAGCGCTCTCTGCTTCCAGACGGGCGATGGCTCTGCCAATTCGGGCAAGCGTTTCATCTTTACCAAGAATGTGTGCGATTTCAATGGCTCCGCCCGGGGTGAACTGTTTACCGCGGATCGCGATACGCACACGCCAGAGAACCTGTCCGTTTTTCAGGCCCATATCCTTGGGCAGCTGCAGCAGAACATCATGAATCGCTGCCTCATCCTGCCAGTTTTCCAGATCGGCCAGAACAGGTCTTGCCGCTTTCAGACTGGTCAGAGCGACTTCCGGATTGCTCTTCATCTTCTTATGACGATAAAGTTCGAGATCGTACTCGGGCATCTCGTCGATGAAGTCGATGTTTTCGGCAATGTCAGAAAGCTTATCAATTCTTGGCTGCAGAATTTTCGCGATGGCTCTTAAATCGACATCCGATTTGACAGCATCTTCCAGATAAGGACGGACTGTTTCAAAATAGGTGTCCTCATCCATGCGCCGCAGATACTCACCATTCATCCAGGTCAGCTTGTCGATATCAAAGATGGCCGGGGATCTGGAAATACGCTTGACGTCAAACTGGTCGATCAGCTCCTGCATGGTGAAGATTTCCTGATCGCCTTCCGGTGACCAGCCCAGCAGTGCCAGATAGTTGATGACTGCATCAGGCAGATAACCTTTCGCGACGAGATCCTGATAGCTGGCGTCGCCATTTCTCTTGGACAGTTTGTGCTGCTCATCCTTCATGACAGGCGGAACGTGAACATAAACCGGTCTCTGCCATCCATAGGCGTCATAGAGCAGGTTGTATTTGGGCGTGGAAGAAAGATACTCGTTTCCTCTGACAACATGGCTGATAGCCATGGTGTGGTCGTCAATGATATTGGCGAAGTTATATGTCGGGAATCCGTCAGATTTGATCAGAATCTGCTCATCAAGCAGGTCACCGTCAAATTCGATATGACCGTAAACTTCATCATCAAAGGAAGTCTCACCCACGTTGTGGATCGTCTGACGGATGACAAAAGGTTCTCCGGCATCCAGTTTTGCCTGAATCTCTTCCGAAGAGAGGTGTTTGCAGGGATCGTCGAACTTGAAGGAAATACCGAGAGATTCTGCTTCCTTTCTCTGCGCTTCGATCTCTTCCTGAGAGCAGAAGCAATAGTGGGCACTTCCGTTTTCCACCAGCTGTTTGGCGTAATCCATATACATGGGCAGACGCTCAGACTGTACGTATGGGCCGTAATCGCCGCCGATATCGGGCCCTTCATCCCAGTTGAGGCCAACCGAGCGAAGTGTGTCATAAATAATCTGTTCGGCGCCCTCCACTTTTCTTTCCTGATCCGTATCCTCGATCCGCAGCAGGAAATCTCCACCATCGTGCTTGGCGATGAGATATTCAAACAGCGCTGTGCGCAGGTTTCCGATATGCATATAGCCAGTCGGACTCGGGGCAAAACGCGTTCTGGTACGTCGTGTCATAAAACTCTCCAATCTTGTGCTTTACAGCCTACATGATAGCGCAAATTTCCCATGAGATAAGTCCGTTCGGCCGTCCTCGATTTTTATACACGAAATTTAAAATATTTTGACGGTTCTGCTTGCATTCCGCCCTTGGGCCTCTTATTATAAATGAGCGCATTGGGGTATAGCCAAGCGGTAAGGCAGCAGACTCTGAATCTGCCATTTCCGTGGTTCGAATCCACGTACCCCAGCCATGTGAAATTTACCCGGACAAATGTCCGGTTTTTTTATACTTAAGCGATTAAGCCTGTCTTTTTTGCGGGATTGTTAAAAGTTGTTTTCCCTCTCAACAGTACGGAAATTGCGTTTTCTTCTATAGTAGTGAGGCCGAAAGGCCAAAGACAGGAAAGAAGCCATGTGGTTTGTTTATATTCTCAAATGTAAGGACAATACGCTTTACACCGGCAGCACCAATAACATCGCAAAGCGATTTGCTGCTCACAAGAGCGGTAAAGGAGCCCGCTATACAAAAGGACGCGGACCTTTGCGGCTGGTCTATTGGGCCTCGTTGACGGATAAACCGGCCGCTCTGCGCCTGGAATATGCCATTAAGCAGAAAAGCCGCAAAGAGAAGCTGGCTTTGATTGAGTCCTGTTCCCTGCTTCCGGCAGTCATTGCTTCAGATTTAGCAAACGGACAGAAGGCTTCTTCAAAAACTGTTTTAAAAAAGGCATGAAGTTGTTCGCTTCATGCCTCAGTATTTGGTGATTAAAGAGTGGTGGAAGAGAGCTCTTCCAGACGGGCTGATTTTTCCTCCCATTCTTGGGTGTATTTTTCGATCTGATCACTGATCTCGTCGATTTGCTGCTGGAGCTCATCCATCTTACGAAAATCCTGATAGTACTCCGGTTCATAGCGAAGATCGAGAAGATCTTCCTTTTTTATTTCCGCTTCTTCCAGCAGCTGCTCAAGACGCGTCACACGGTTGGAAAGTGTGTTTTTCTCCTGGCGAAGCTGGGCGGATGTCTTTTGCGGAACAGCTTTTTCTTCCCGCGTTTTGATCGGGGTGGTTGGTGCGCTTTGCAGCGTGCCCTCTTTTTTCTTCAGGTCATATTCCGAATAGTTCAGGTTATACAGGCGTGACTGAGGACCGATTTCAAGAACGCGGCTGGCCATTTTCTGCAAAAACATACGGTCATGGCTGACAAAGATCAGTGTGCCATCATAATTTTTCAGCGCTTTTTCCAACGCTTCTCTTGCCGGGATGTCCAGATGATTGGTCGGTTCATCCAGTACAAGGAGGTTGTCATGATCTTCCATCAGACAGGCCAGCGCCAGCGCGACCCGCTCCCCACCTGACAGGGCGGAGACATCCTTAAAAACTTCCTCTTCTGTAAACAGGAAAGAAGCCAGCGTGTTGCGAATCTGTGTCTGAGTCATATCCGGATGGCGGTCCCAGAGTTCGTCAATGACAGTTTTCGTGGAAGAAAGCTGAGCGGAATCCTGATCGAAGTAGCCGACATCAATCTGGTGTCCGAACGAGAATTCTCCACCAAGAGCGGGAATCTTGTTCATCAGCGTCTTGATCAGCGTCGACTTCCCGGATCCGTTGGGACCGACAATCGCGAGATGGTCTTTGGCGATCAGCTCAAAAGAAATGCTTGAAAGCGGATGATCATAACCAAAGGCCAGATTGTCCACCTCCAGTACTCTCTTGCCGCCTTTTCGTGCGCTCGAAAAGGAGGCGTGAATAGAGGATTTGTCGCTAGTTGAATCTTCAATCCTGTCCATCCGGTCAAGATATTTGATCTTGGACTGGGCGAAGGCGGCCTTGTTTTTCTTATAGCGGAACTTTTCAATCAGCCCTTCCAGACGCTTGATCTCAGCCTGCTGGCGCAGATAGGCTTCATGGTTGTGTTCCAGCCAGTCTTCCTTAGCCTGCACAAAATGGGTGTAGTTGCCCGGATAGCGGGTAGATTTGCCAAATTCGATTTCGACAACTTCATCCGCCACACGATCGAGAAACATACGGTCATGGCTGACGACGATAACGGCACTCGGATAATGCTTGATATAGCTTTCCAGCCATTCGATGGAATCAACATCGAGATGGTTGGTCGGCTCATCCAGCAAAAGCACATCCGGTTTGTCGAGCAGCAGGCGCACCAGAGCGATGCGTGTTCTCTGTCCGGACGAGTCAAGATCCTCCTCTTCAAAGCCAAAATGGAAAAAGACGTTTTTCAGTTCAAATTCGTAGTCATATCCGCCCAGAGCGTCAAAGCGTTCCTGCAGTCTCGCATATTTTTCGAGCTGCTTTTCACTCGCATCCACTTCAAGCAAAGCGGCCTGCTCATTGAGCTCTTTTTCAATCTGCTGGAGGCTGTCAAATGCCTTCATCAGTTCATAGCGGACGGTTGCTTCGGTATCCTCAAGGGCGATCTGGGACAGATAGCCGACACGGACACCGTTTGTGATCATCAGATTGCCGGAATCCATGGATTCCTCTTTGGTGATGCAGCGAAGCAGTGTCGTCTTTCCGCAGCCATTGCGGCCGACCAAAGCGATCTTCTCGTTGCCTTTAACGGTCAGATCCGCTCCCTGCAATACATCATGGGCTCCATATGATTTCCAGACATTCGAAATCTGAAGCTTCATTGATCCTCCTGTGGTTCCTGTTCGGGAACAATCTGGAAATAATTCAGAATGCCCTGCGCGATGGAGCGCGCGATCGCATCCTGGTTTTCAAGGTAATACTGCTGCGATCCGGGATTTTCCATGGATGCGTAACAGAAAAGAATGCCATACAGACCGTTGGAGTCTGAATGGTTGGCGTTTGCTTCCATACCCTCTCTTTGTCCGGCATAAGTCGCCTTGCCGCCTGTTTCGCGAATGCGTGCATCTGAACTGAAATTGGAAAGGGTATCCTCAGCCGTGAGATTGAGCTGATCGAACCCCGTTCCTTCATTGAGTCGCTGCAAAGAAGAGACGTTGCTCATCAACACACCGTTATTCTGCATGGTCCAGGCGATTTCATTGGCCAGACTGCCGCTGGTAAACGGGCTGGAAAGGATGTACGGATAGGGTTCGTCTTCCTCCGACATGCTCAGTCCGAGGTAAACCTTGGCCTGTTTTTCATATCCAAGGGCGAGACGGCCATGTGTCCCATAGTATGTTTTGGCCTCATCCGCGTCTCGTGTGATCTCTGTGCGCACGCCGGCATCTTCGAGATAACTCTGAACCTGCATGGCAAGCTGATAGGAGACACGGCTTTCCTCAAATCCGTTCTCGTTATAGCCCTCTTCATAAATCGGACCGCTCATGGCCGCGGCCAGGCCGCTTGGATCGATGATGACATCAATCGTCTTGACCCGGGGCAGCTGATCTGTCACGGTCAGATACAGATAGTTCTGGTCCCCTTCAATGTCGAATTTATGAAGGAAATCACTGTCTGCATCGAGAACAATGCTGGTGACCTCTTTGTTGCGGCGGATTGTAATGAAAGGATCCGATTCAAACTTGTCGTTCATATAAACCCGCTGAGGAGTATAGTCGTCATAGACATAGACTTCATAGACACCCGGAGGGAGCGATCCTAACTCAATGCCATTGTCGACACCACCGGAAAAAGTGAAGAAGTACTCTTCCCCGCCTTCGAGTGATTTCAACATGGCAATGCGTCCGTACAGATCATCGTAGTCGTCCTGATTGTATCGATCCTTATACAGGACCAGCGATTCCCCATAGATCGTGTAATCCCTGATTTCAAACCGGTTGTCAAAAGAAGCCTGCGGTGTATACGCCAGATTGTCCTTGTTGAGCTGGTCAAGGTATGTCAAAGACAGTCTGTCAAGAATGGTCGTCCTGTTCTGAAACAGAAAGAGGCCGATCACAACCACGCCAGCTAAAACAATCAGCATAATGCGGGCTTTTAAGGACAGGTTGAAGTGTTTTTTTGTCGTGCCGGATGTTTTTGTATCTGCTTTTCCGGCACGTTTCGTTCTTTTTCTTTTTTGTGAAGCCATACTGGAATAATACTAAAAACTGGCATTCAAAAAAACCGTCTGAACGATCCCGAAAGAAGTGCAAGATACCGTGATAGGCTGGAACACTTTTTGAAAAGATACGCTCATCAACAAAGAATCCCTTTTCAAACCAGGTACGCCGTTTTTTGAAAATCATCCTGATGAGATACATATTGTCTGCCCTATGCATTTTTGGCGTCCCGAATGGTCAACCCAAGTATGCACATAAAGATGGCATAAAGGCAATGATATATTTGTATCAGAAAAGAGATCCATTAAGAAAGAGCAGCACATGCTTAATGAACGCTTTTCCATCATTTTCCTCTTTCAAATACTCGGGACAGGAGGGTATGGCGGCCCTCCTTTTCCTGTTGGGGGAGCGGAAAATTTCCGCCTTTCCATGTGAAATTCTTGGGTCGGATCTTATCGATCCGCTCCTAAAAAAGATAAAGGCTTACATTAAGATCACATTAAAATTATTTGAGCATTCCATGCACCGCGCAGATCGCGGCGATGTATTATGGCATCAGGAAATCAGGCAGCAGATTTCCTGAAATATCATTTTTCCTTTCTTTTTTCTCTTAATCCAACATGAAGAAGCTCCGGGCCGCCTCCCGGAGCTTTCTTCTGTTTACGGGTCTTTAAAGCCTCGAAATCACACCTGAGCGGTTGTACCGGCCTTCAGGAGGAAGGCCGAAGAAAAGCCGGTCTGGAACAGGTCCGGACCGGCTTTGATGGAGTATTCAGGATCGGGAAATGAGAGAACCCGTCAGTCCGCGTCCTCTTCTTCTTTCTCAGTTTCTTTTTGAGCGGCTGCTTCTTCCTCTTCGGAAACAGCTACCTGGGCAATGTTCTTTTTATAGAACAGGGTAGCCGCGTCGATTTCCTCATTCAGTCTGTCCAGACCGAATGTTTCGGAAAGCGTAGGGGAATCGCTGTACATATTGGTGCCAAGACCAAGTCTGTTGCCATCGATGGTAAAGCCAAGCGCGCCAAGTGTGGTCGGGAACAGATCCATGATCGTATAATCACGCTTTCCGTTCAGATATTCCGGGCCGTTGATAATAGCCGTATACACGCCGCGTCTTGTCACACCCATATCCTTGAGTTCCGCGTTGACTTGCCCGTCCATGGTGGAGTGATCCCCTGTAATGACAATAACAGTGTCTTCATACCAGGGCTGCTGTTCACACCAGTCCAGGAAGGAACGAAGCTGTCTGTCCGTATCAGTGAAGACATTCTTCATCTGATTACCGTAAAGGTCTTCGCACTCCTCATCGCAATAGCCATCCGGAAAGTGCGTGTCCGCTGTCAGAACCAGACAGTTGAATGGCTGATCCTGCTGGGAAAGAGCAGTCAGTTCATCCTTGGCCATCTGATACATGATACGGTCTTCCACTCCCCACCAGACCCAGTATCCTTCAGGGGCGTAGCCGCGTTCAACAGCTGCGTAGTAATCGAGAATGTTGTAGTTGCCGTGCTGCTGGAAGAAGTTCTTGCGGCCCGAGTATTCAGAATCCGAACCAAGAATGAAGGTGTTGGAGTAGCCGTTTTCTTCCAGAATCTGTCCAATTGAGACAGCTCCGGGAAGATAAGGCTTATCACTGTGTCCATACCACTCTTTCTGCTCCTTAATCTCATTAGAAACATAGGTCAGAGGAACACCAGTTGATAATCCAACCAAAGCTGCTGCTGTATAGTTCGTTCCATTTGTACATTCTGACCCCTGCATGATTCCTTCATCAGAAAAGCTTGTATTGTTCAAAGCGATATCTGTCAGAGCAGGAATGTAGTTGACATCATATACACCGCCGTGTTCCTTGTCGGTATATGTCACTTCCATGGACTCGATCACAATGGTCAGAAGATTCTTTTTCTCTTCAGGCGCTGTGATCGAAACCTCACGCGGATTCATGTAGTAGGATTCAAAAAATCCTGTATCCTTTCCCTGATTTTCCAGATAACGGTAGTAGCCCAGGGAATCGAGGGTGGAATCAGCAGTGAACATTGTCTGAGCCAAAGACAGGCACATCAGGCAGGCGCAGAAGGTGCGAAGCATTCTGCTCTGAGATGTGAGCTCATAACGGGAAGGAAGCAGATGCTTTTGAGCATTCTTCTTTCTCTGTCTGTACCAGAGGCAAAGCACAATACCGGCGATCAGGACCACAAGCATTATGAGCAGAGCTGTTCCATACCTTTCAAAGAACTGTGAAACGACAGTCTGCCAGACATCATCAGCGCCCTCCATTCCCATGTTCAGGTTGAAGAGAATCTGATTCCAGTTGTTGACGAAAAGTACATTTCGCACGTAATAGTTGCTGTATTCAATCACGCAGCTCAAAAAGAACGCGATATAGGCAAGAATCAAAAATAAAATACCGAGCATTGTTCGCCCCCTTTCACCGTTGCCGGTCTGATCAGATATCTGTTCAGTAAGTTAATATGCAAAAATCCAAGAAATAATACTACCGGAAGCAAAACAGATTGAAGGGTATTTTTCTTGATTTATGGTATTTCACATCTCCTGTCTGAAAAATTCTGCTTTTCTTCCGGTCTTCCAAAACATGCAAAACACCTCTTCACAACGGAAGAGGTGCATTCTCTGATAAACAGGGTTTAAAAATCTGTGCTTTAAGTACGTATTACTTTACTTAGGGCAGAACCGGATGAACGTAGGCGATAAAGGGCTGGCTGCAGTTAACGGACCAGATTGCTGTCTGATTACCGTTCCAGCCGCCGTGTACCGCCTGACCGTTGCCGATGTAGATGGCAACATGTCCCTGGTAAACGATGATGTCACCCGGAACAGGGTTGTCTGTGGTCGGACCCAGAGACAGATACTTGTAGGGCGCGCCATGGAAGTTGATACCAACAGCTTTTAAAGAGTTGGTCACCAGCATGGTGCAGTCCTGATAAACGCCAAGCTGTGCGAGCGCTGCATCAGCGATCATCTGATAACGGGAAGCATCCACGGTGCCCACCCCGTTTTCGTCATATTTGTAACCTTCGACTGTAACATTGGTCTGCATGATGCCGTTGTCATCGAACAGATAGCGTTTGCCATCGATCGATTTGGCACCGACTGTCATGAAGCCTTTTTCGTCGTAGTATTTGGTGCCGTCTTCCTCTTTGTTCCAGCCAGTCAGCAGTTCGCCGTCTTTCTGGAAGCTGTAGATGGTGTCGTCGATTGTCAGCTCACCATCAGCCAGCACACCGTTTTCATCGAATCCAAAGGTTCTGTCTTCGATGATCTGAAGACCGGTCTGCATTTCACCATCTTCGTTGAAGTAGTACGTGTTGTTATCTTCTGTTTCGAGCCAGCCGGTTACACGCTGACCATAGCTGTCGAGATAAATTGTCTTGTCATCTTTTTCAATAAACCCGGAACGGATTTTTACAAGAGAGCTTTCAGGCTGCTGCTCCCCTTTGGAACCCAGAACCGTTGCTCCGATGTAAGGGGACTGGACATTGCTTTCCGTCGCCATAACCGGAGTGCCCATCAGCAAGGAAGCTGCAGCTGCAAACGCCAGCACAGATACCCTGGATCGTTTATTCAGTTTCATAGTTGTTTCCTCCTTGATTGCCCTGAAAGAATACAGAGCAAAAAAGGAGAAAGCAAATTTTCGTTTAGAATTTCTTAAGAATTACCAACGGAAAATGTTAAGAAAAAGAGGCGAAGGCCCCTTATATAAAGGGTCTTCGCCTGCTTTTTGTGTAATCTTGTGAAACTGTAGAATATTAACAAATTTATAATTATAGTCTTTAATTTTGATTTATCCCGTCAGATGCTCTTAGAAAATCATGTTTCTCGGTGTGCGCGGATAGGGCTGCACGTCACGAATGTTCTGAACACCGGAAAGATACATCAGCATACGGTCAAAGCCAAGGCCAAAACCGGAATGCACGCATCCGCCCCAGCGGCGCAGATCGAGATACCACTGCAGAGTGGACTCTTCCATGCCAAGCTCATCCATTCTTGCTTTGAGCTTGTCGTAGTTTTCCTCTCTCTGACTGCCTCCGACCAGTTCACCAACATATGGAACAAGCAGATCGCAGGCAGCGACAGTCTTGCCATCCTCATTCTGCTTCATATAGAAAGCCTTGATATCCTCGGGATAATCTGTCAGGAAAACAGGACCGTTGACGAGCTTCTCGCAGATGTAGCGCTCGTGTTCACTTTCAAGATCCATACCCCAGTAGATGTTATTGTTTTCAAACTGACCTTTGGCTTTCTCAAGCTCGGCGATCGCCTCCGTGTAAGGCATTCTCTTGAATTCACTGGCAGCGACCGCTTTGATGCGGTTGACGCAGTCATGGTCAATCTGCTTTTCGAAGAACGCCATTTCTTCCGGGGCGTGCTCGAGCACGTAGTTAATGCAGTATTTAACCATCTCTTCGATCACATCCATATTGTCGGACAGATCCGCGAATGCCATTTCCGGCTCAATCATCCAGAACTCGGCCGCATGACGCGTAGTGTTGGAATTTTCAGCGCGGAACGTCGGGCCGAATGTGTAGACGTTGCGGAAAGTCTGCGCGAAAGGCTCCACATGCAGCTGGCCGGAAACTGTCAGCTGTGCGTGTTTGCCAAAGAAATCCTCTTCCCATTTCTGGTCATCGCGGGTTGTGACGGTGAAGACCTGTCCCGCGCCTTCCGCGTCGTTGCCTGTCAGCTCAGGGGTATGTACGTAGACAAAGCCGCGGTCCTGAAAGAAGCGGTGAATGGCCATGGCCAGATGGCTTCTTAAACGGAACATGGCGTAATAGGTGTTGGCTCTTGGACGGATATGCGGAATCTCACGCATATATTCAAAGCTGGCTCTTTTTTTCTGCAGCGGATAATCGTGGTCCGCCATGCCAAGAACCGTGATCTTCTCTGCCTGCAGTTCCAGAGGCTGCTTGCTTTCGGGTGTCAGAACGATGCGGCCTTCCACTTCAATGGCAGAACCCGTTGTGATTTTGGATGCTTCTTCAAAGCCTTCCATCTGCGGTGTATACACAACCTGCAGGTTGGAGAAGCAGCTTCCATCATTCAGCTCCAGGAATGCGACATTCTTGGATTTTCGGTTGGTGCGGACCCAGCCCTGGACTTTGACCTGCTGGCCATCCATCTGATCTGCTTTTTCTTTGATCTTCTTAACTAACATAACCTCTCCTTTTCCGCTACTAAAAAAACCGTTCCTGATTAAAGGAACGGTTTAACCGCGGTGCCATCCTGTTTCCCTTTACCTTTTGGCAAAGGACGCTCTTAACCTTAACGCGGTCAGACGGGGCCGTCTACTTCAGTTCTCCGGCCCGGCTCCACAGGTGTTCCTTTCAAAAGCATTCGTTCGGCTTTCACCAGACGCCGACTCTCTTGATCGAACGCGTTTTTTGAAAAGTCCTATTTCGCGGCTGTTGTATCCATTGAATTGGTCTGGAACACAAGTTCCTGGATGGATGATACGACATCCACCGCTTTCACGACCACTCCTCTGGGAACGAGGAAGTGCTCGTGGGTAAAATCAACGATTCCGGTAATTCCGTTTTTCGTCAGACGGTTTACGGTATTCTGCACATCGTTGGAAATCGTGAGGATCGCGATGCGGCATCCTTCAGGAATCTTCTCTTCGAGATCATCCATGCTGTAGACGTTGACACCGAACACCGTGCCAACCTTGGCAGGGTCTGAATCAAACGCACACGCAATTTCTCCCACAACATAATCCCATTTGTTGTAGTTGAGAAGCGCTCTTCCCAGGTTTCCGGCGCCGACCAGAATGATTTTTTCATCGAAATCTCCGCCAAGCTGAGAGTTGAAGATCTCAATCAGACGATCCACATCATAGCCGTACCCCTGTTTTCCGAGGTTTCCGAGAAAAGAAAAGTCACGTCGAATCGTTGTCGGTTCGATGTCTACAAACTGACTCAGTTCCTTTGACATAATTTTGGAAACCCCATTTTTCTGAAGCTTGCGCAGCGCTTTCAGGTAAACAGGATAGCGCTGCAGCGTCGCCTTTGGGACCGGATTCGCATTTTTCATGGGTATCACCGGTGTCATATTAACATAGACGGAGCTCATTTGTGAATTTATTCAACAAATGAACAACTTAAATCAGAGGAAAGCGGGGCGCCCGCATGTGCAGGCCTTTTTCAAAGGCCGCATGCTCCTCATCCAGCATGTCCACCAGACCGTCAAAGGCGGGCTGCACCAGCGCGGGGACCAGCCAGAAGTGGCCGATCATGACCGCTGCAACCCACAGCAGTGTGCAGAAAATCCAGACAGCCCAGAAGTTCAGACGCAGAAGCAGAACACAAAGAATCATCAGAAATATCCAGGCCAGAGAGCAGACAAGAAGCCACTTTTTTTCCAGCTGCTGCACTTTCTGCGCATAAAGGGCTCTTTTGCGGCTTCCCACTTTTTCCAGAATCGGAATCTCCCCTTCTGTAAACTGAATCATCGGATACACCGTGGACAGAATCGAAGAGGATCTTGCCAGAGAGAGCCGTTCGAGCTGAAGGAGGCAATAGTACATCTGCACTTTCTTTTCTCTTTTTCGATAGTGCGCATAGTACATACCCAGCAGTCTGGCATACGCTCTGTCGCTGATGCGTGCGCCGGTAATTGCGCGCACATAGCTGGTAAAGCGGCTGGCGCCTTCATAAACAGAAATGGAATCCTGCATTGACTTTTCAATCTGTCCAAGCGCGAGATACACCTCATCTTCCATACGCCTTCTCCTCCCCTTTCTTTTCTCAATTCTCAGAGAGCAGGCAGCACCGATGACGGCGCTGCCTGATCGTTCTCTTTTTTATTGTTCTTTCTGTTTTCTCTGTTTCCCGTTTTCCTTCTCAGGCGGCTTTCGTCCTTGCTTTGCTTTTTTTGATGCCAAACCTTGGAGCAAGACGTTTGAGCAGCTGTTCGGTCAGTGCCGCGATGCAAAGACCTGAAACGATGGATAAAGCAAGGAGAGCGGGTAAAAACAGCTGCATGAAATACTGCTGATAAATCGCGGTGATCGCAAGCACCTGCCCGACAGAATGCGCTGCCGCTCCGGCAACGCTGACACCATAAATCGAAAAGATGCGCGCCCTGTAACAAAGGCTCATCGCGATCATCGCAAACACACCACCGCTGATCGACAACATGAACGCCACAGAAAACAGCGTTCCCTGTGCGAGCGCTGCTAAAAAGATGCGCAAGCTGGTTACAATGATCATGTCTTTGATGCCAAAGGCATACAGGGCAAACAGACCGGCAATGTTAGCCAGACCGATTTTATAGCCCGGGACAATGACAGGCACCGGAAAAAACGCCTCGATCAGCTGCATCAGAATTCCCGCCGCCACCAGAAAAGCGAGAATGACAGTCTTTCTCGTTGATGTGATCTTCTTCATGAGACAACCATATCTTCCGAACTGTCTTCACCGTTTTCAATGGTGATCACCGTTTCATTGGGCAGGCAGACAATGGGTGTCACACTGCTGGTGACATAGCCCTGTTTGGAACAGAGATGATGCGGTGAGTTTTCCTGCGTGACGGCCACGCCGCCATCCTTAACATCGATATGGACATCGCCAAGCGTGCCTTCCACGGTGTAGCTGTCATTTTTTGTCAGATCGATGCGTAAAACTTCTTTATTCTTCACCTGAACGGTCGCGATCGCGGCCTGAGGCGCGTTCTGCATCAGCGGGATCAGCAGCAGGACACAGCAGGCCATGATGAAAGCGATCAGAATACCGTCTGCTTTTTTCATGAAACCTCCACAATAATATGCTGAGAGGTGCTGTTGCCAAAGCGGTCTTTGATCACAACATCCACCTCGTTTTCTCCATAATTATCCGAATAACCGGCCGGCGCGTCATAATAGACTCCCGAAAGATCAGAAGCCTGAAAGACGGACGCCCAGTCGATCTGCTCTCCGGGATATGCCTGCACACGATCAGGACGTGAGCTCAGCGTTGGGGGCTGGGTATCCTTCACTTTCAGCGTGAAGGGATATTCCTTCGATCTGTCCGTCAGGACAAAATCATATTCTCCCACCACCAGATAGTCCTGATTGTTGGTGACAAAACGGTTCTTGTTGACAGCAATGCCCGGCGTTCTGGAGCTGACACTCATGGATCTGGTCGCTTTATCCGGATCATCGAGATAAAGCGAGGGATTGGCGTAGACATCTTCGCCAAGTTCCACCACAAATGTTTTTCTTGCCAGAATGTCTTCCTGTGCGCAGCCCGCAAGCATTGCGCAGACTCCAAGGCATGCCATTCCTTTGATCCATTTGTTCTTTATAGATTTATTCCACTTATTTCTTTTTCTTTTCATAGCATTTAGATAAAGCTTATCCGGCTCTTCGAGACTGCTGAATCGTCTGCGCTTCCTGAGCAAGCTCCTGAATCCGTCTGAGACGGTGCTTCATGCCGGACTTGGAGATCTCCTCTCCATTCTTTTCCTGCACCCATTCACACAGCTCGAGAATACTTGCATCCGGATTGGCTTTTCTGGCCTCCATAGCCTGTCTGACTTTTTGCGGGACCTCCAGAGCGGGACAGGATTCAATGATTTCAATCCATTCCAGCTGCGCTTTCGCCGCTTTTTGCGACTTCATCTCATTGGCCACTTCGCAGTTGTCCAGACGCGTGATCTGGTTGTAGAAATCACGGGTAATGCGGCTGTCTTCAAACTGAAACAGCGCATCACTCGCACCAAGCAGCCTTAAAAAATCCGCAATCCGCTCTGACTGCTTGATATAGACGACAAACTGTCCCTTGCGCTGGGTAAGTTTTGGTTCAAATCCAAAGCGTTCCATCGTCTTTTTTACAGACAGGGCGAATTCTTCCTCTGAAGCGGTGATTTCCAGATGATATTTTGCGGTTTTGGGATCGCTGACCGATCCGGTGGCCAGAAACGCGCCCTGCAAGAAGGCTTTGGCGTTTTTGGTTGAACGCAGCAGTCTGTAAGCCGGTGCGTGGCTTAAGCCTGATTCCCGCAGAATTGTGAGATCTTCAAGAATCGCGCCGCTTTGTTCACTGATAATCAGCCGGTAGATGTTGTTCTTTTTCAGATTCATTTTCTTCAGAACAGACAATCCGGCCGTCACACCATAGAGTGTGCGCAGAATTTCAAAGACGCGCTTGGCGATCGCCGCGTTTTCTGTCTGAAACGTCAGATAAATGCCCTGGGCATTCATCGTCAGGGTCGCTCGGGCAAGAAGCAGAGCACAAAGCTGAGCCCGTTTCTGATTCTCATCTGCTTCAAGCTGGCAGATCTCGTGCTTCGTTTCACTTGTAAAAGACACAATCAGTCCTTCTCCTTTGCAAGGGCCAGAAGCTCGCTGACAGCGGCAGCCACGGCTTTGGGATTATGACGGATTCTTTTCTTATCGTCCAGCATGATCAGAGGTCTTGCCAGAATCCGGTATCCTTCTTCTGAGCCATCAAGCTCTACCGGATAGGAGCCAAGGGCCTGATAACGGCTGGCAGCCGGTTTGCAGACCGGTGTGGAATTGACCACAACAATATCGACAGGCATTCTTCCGACATGTTTTTCCAGAGCGCGCACATGATCAGCCACGCTGAAGCCATCCGTTTCACCCGGCTGCGTCATCGCGTTGCAGAAATAGACTTTCTGACACGGATTGGCGTAAATCGCCTCCGTGATCTGTTCAATGATGACATTGGGCATGATCGATGTATATAAGGAGCCGATTCCATAAATGATCAGATCCGCTTCCACAATCGCGTCGAGGGCTTTCTGATAGGCCTTGACCGGCACCTGATAAAAGACCTCGTCAATCGAGTTTTCTCTGTCAGGAATGTTCTTTTCTCCGCGCACGAGGGTTCCATCCATCATGCGGGCGAACAGAATGCAGTTATCCAGAGAGCATGGCAGAATGTTGCCCTTTACGTTGAGAACGTGGCTGATTTCCTGCACAGCTCCCATGAAGGATCCGGTGATCTGTTCAAGCGCGACAAAGATCAGGTTGCCAAGCTGGTGGCCGCCCACATCTCCCTCACCGGAAAAGCGAAAGTTCATCAGCTCGGAAAAAATCCCGTTGTCATCTTCCGCCATGGCGCAAAGCACATGACGGACATCACCCATCGCCGGTGTTTTATACGCATCGCGCAGCCGCCCGGTGCTGCCTCCATCATCGGCCACGGAAATAATGGCGCTCAGATGGACATCCTTCAGGGCTTTGAGACCGGTCATCATGGCGGACAGACCTGTTCCGCCTCCAATCACAACAACATTTTTCATTTACTGCCCTCCGCGTCCCGATGGCTTTTCGTGCACCGGTATTGATCCTTGTACTGATCGTAAAGCCAGTTGGCGATGGAAACAGAGCGGTGCTGCCCGCCGGTACAGCCAACGGAAATGATCAGATGCTTCTTCTGCTGGGAGCGGTACGCTTCCAGCACATAGTCCAGATACGGTTTGAGGCGGCCAAGGAACTGCTTTGTCTCATCCTTGTCCATGACATAATCATAAACTGGCTGGTCATTGCCGGTCAGGGAGCGCAGATCAGGATCATAGTAGGGATTTGGCAGAAAGCGCACATCTATGATTTCATCAGCATCTCTTGGGATGCCGTGTTTGAATCCGAAAGACTGGAATGTGACCATGAATTCATTGTTGCCCGCTCCGGCAATCCAGGAGCGCACCGCGTTGGCCAGACTCTGGCTGGTCATTTTTGTGGTATCAAGCCGGATCGTGTCGAGCTGATTGTTGACGTAACTGTTGAAGGTATCCCGTTCCAGCTCGATCGCTTCCTCCACCGTGCTCGCCTTTTTACTGGTGACAAGCGGATGCTGGCGGCGTGTGAAACGATAGCGCAGCAGCAGCTCCTCATCGGAGCAGTCAATAAAAAGGATGCGCATGGAGCGGCTGGAGTTGTCGAAGAAGTTCGCCACTTCCGGATAATCCTGTGAGGAGACCGAAAGAGCCAGTTTCTGATATTTTTCCGGCTGCTTATGGAGCAGATCACGCAGATCATCGAGCAGTTCGATGGGAAAGCTGTCAATGCAGTAGTATCCGAGATCTTCCAGAGCGTTCATCGCGGAAGATTTTCCGGCTCCCGACATACCGGTGACCAGAACAAGTTGTTTATCCATCTCAGATCTCCTTCCTTTTATTCTTTCTATTGTACATGGTTCCGTGAAGAAAAAAGAGGCCGGGTTGTCCCAGCCTCTACTCAGTCGTCCTGAGTGTCCAATTCGAATTTATGAATGTTTTCGTTGCTTCCGATAATGATAATCGAATCATTGGCATGGAAAACATAGTGCGGATCGATTTCCTCGATCGTATTTCCGTTGCCGGTCATGATGGCGATAACGGAAATTCCCCAGCGCTGGCGCATTCGCAAAGTAATCAGTTCCTGACCGATGAAACTGGTCGGAATCTTCATCTGCGCGATATCCATATTGCCGGAGACAGAGAAGTAGTCAATCATCTTTTTGTTGAGAAGCTGGTTGGCCAGACGTTTTCCCATATCTCTTTCCGGATAGATGACGGAAGCCCCCAGCTTTTCAAGAATCGCACCCTGATCAAGAGAGTTTGCTTTGGCGATGACTTTCGGGATCTGCAGGTTGATGCAGTAAAGCGTTGTCAGAATGTTGGCATCCATGGCGCTTCCGATGCAGATAATGGCGACTTCGCATTCACCCACACCGATATCTTCCAGGTTTTTCTGATCGATATGTTCAATCACATAGGCAAAATCCGTCAGACGGCGCATGTCGCGCACTTTTTCAGGATCTTTGTCGACCAGAATGATTTCCTGCCCGGCCTCCGCCAGTGTTTCTGCTACGGCGCTTCCAAACCGGCCTAGACCGATCACGGCATAAGTTGCCGGTGCTTTATTGAATAATTTCATACCATTCCCCTGTTTCTATCCAATCAGGACGTCCTCTTCCGTGTATCTTGCGCTTCGCGCTGTTCCTGCCACCACGATACCTGCGATGGTCACCGGACCAAGGCGGCCGATGAACATGATGATGATGATGACAAGTCTTGAAAAGCAGTTGAGATCCGCCGTCACACCCATCGACGAGCCGACGGTGCCAAACGCAGAGATGACTTCTACAAAAACCTGTGTGATATCCAGCTGCGGCTGGAATGTCAGAATCAGAAAGGCACCCGAAATAACGACGAAAATTGCGAAGTAGAGGACCGTAAACGCCTTATCAAACACGATTCCAGAGATTTTGCGATGAAAGCAGCTGTCTTCATCATGTGCCGAGGAAGAGGAGATGGCTTTCAGTCCGGCCACAAACACGGTCGTCGTCTTGACACCACCGCCTGTGGAGTTCGGGTTGGCTCCGATAAACATCAGAATTGAGAAGATGACAATACCGGCGGAGGAGAAATCCGCAAGCGGGACGGTGGCAAATCCGGCCGTTCTTGCGATCACACTCTGAAACCAGGACTCAAGCCAGGTCTGGCTGGTGGTGATCTTTAACAGAAGGGTTCCGCCAAGCAGCAGAATCGTGGTCATGTAGATGCAGATTTTCGTCGTCAGATTCAGTCTTTTCCACCTGCATTTGTTTCGGATCAGATCGATCAGCGAGAGAAATCCGAACGCGCCTAAAATAACTTCAAATGAGGTGATCAAACAGAGCGGCACGTTATTGGCATAAGAGATCAGTGAATCGGTTCCGCCCAGGATATCAAATCCCGCGTTATTGAAAGCGGATACGGAATGGAACAGCGCGATGCCCAGTCCATGCCAGGGTCCGTAATCCAGCGCAAAAATCGGCCAGTAGAGCAGAGCACAGACAGATTCGACCAGAAAGATGATCTTGAATATCTTTTTGGCCAGAATGACCAGACCGCTGAAGCCAAACAGGTTCTGCGCCTGAATGAACAGCGCCCTTGTTTTGTATCCCACACGCCCTCCGGCGATCAGGATGAAGGCGATGCTCAGCAGAACAACCCCCATACCGCCGATCTGAATTAAAACAGCCATCACAAACTGTCCAAAAAAATTGAACGTGTTGCCCACTCCAACAACCGTCAGCCCTGTCACGCAGACCGCGCTGGTCGCTTCGAACAGAGCCTCAAGAAATGTCAGAGAAATACCGGGCTTATGGCTGAAGGGAGCCCATAGCAGCAGGGTTCCAATCAATATGACCAGTCCGAAACCAAGCACGAGAAGTCTTGGCGGGGACACTTTTGCGAACCATCTTCGCACAGATGCAATAAGACTCATACCAGTCAGGTTCTCCAATAATTCAGGTAGTTTTACGCATGATAAGATAGCACATATGAACAGACATCAAGTCCCTTAGCCCCGGCGCGTCACCTTTGATCCTGACGCACCTGTTATTTTCTGCGATATCGACGGAGTTCTCACTCCGCGCTCAAGACAAAAGCGAGCGCGTGGAGCTCTGTTTGATGCACAGTCTTCCCTGCTTCTTTGCAGACTGCTGCACACTTATCACGCTCAGATTATCATCTCCAGCTCATGGCGGTTCATGTGCTCCCTCAGTCAGCTGCAGAAATATTTCGCACAGGATGGAATGAGTCCTGTCACAGGCGTCTGCGAACCGGGAGAAGACAGAGCCGGAACCATTCTGGATTTTGTCAACGATCATCACGTCGCCCATTGGATCGCGATTGATGATCTCAACCTGACCTCTTCACTTCCCGAAGGCCATTTTGTCTGGTGCCCGCGCGGTTTTCAGCAGGCGCAGTTTGAGCAGGCAGACAGATATCTTGCCATACAGGTGCCCGATCCGGACCAGGGACACGTCATTCTTCATGTCGGCTCACAACAGAAATAAACCGCTCTTTTCAAAGCGCGTTTTTTATCCATAAATAATCTGAAGTCAAACCCTTCTTTTTTGTTTTACCCTTTGCTTCTGCAGACCACCTTATCTGGCCTTATGACTGCCTTTCTCTGCCCCATGAGGGGCTTTTTACCCCTGCAGGATGGGTTTCATCCCCCACTTTTGACGCCAAACTCGCTTTTTGCGCGAATTCTATGCTAAATTGTGAGAAGTAAGGATATGAAAACCAGATCATCAAAACGACGAAAGCGGCTGCTCATTTTCACTTTTATTCTGCTAGGATTCGCCGCCCTCGCCTTTCTCGTACCTGTTGTACAAGACATCGTTCATCCTGTCCGCTATATTCGCTGTGATGGACCTGAATTAACGCTTGAAACTCCATATATTGAAAATGGTGAAGTCGCCTCCGCAAGCACCACCCTTCTTCGCGGCACCAAAGTCACTCTCGAAGAAAAAGGTGAAACAACTTCCACCATTAAATATGATGGAGGTCTTTGGCTTGTTCCCAACAGCAATCTGGTTGAGTCTCTTCAGGATGTTGTCAGCTACGACACTGTCTATCCGCGCAAACTTGTCAATCTGCGCACCGAAAAAGAAGGACGTCTGAGTGATGTCGTTGTCAAAAAGGGAGAACCGGTCAAAGTTGTCTCCGTTCTTGCCAGCGATCTGAACAGACAGACCGGTGTGATCGACTGGTTTGAAGTGGAAAAAGACGGCGAAATCTACTATCTGCCAGGAACCTATGTGGAAATGACAGAGGAAGCCGCCAATAAAGACTATTCAGAACTGTTCGCGTACAACGCCATTCTTGATAAAACGTTTGGAGACGGATGGAGCCGGAAAGAATATCTGGAGTCCGCTGATCTCAAAGGCATTCCGACTGTCATCTACCCTGACAATCCCCTTCCGGACGACGCACGCGGAGTTCATATCACGCTTGAAAACGCCATAAATTATAAAGACGAACTGCTCCAGCTTAAAAACGATACGGAGCTCAACTGTCTTGTCATCGCTTTGAAAGGTCCGGACGGACGTCTCCAGTATCAAAGCGATGTTCCAGAAAACTATTTCAAGGACACTTCTTCCGTCCTTGGATATTCCCAGCTGACCAAAAAAGAACTTGCCGACCTCATTCAGGAATATAAGTCTGCCGGTTTTTACATCGTCGGACGTCTTGAGACGTTTGCGGACGCAGCTTTTGCCCAGGACCGCAAAGATCTCGCCATTGTCGACAATAACGGAGAGCCGGCTTTATACAGCGACGACTACTGGGTCTCTCCGTTCCAGAGAGAAACATGGGAATACAATGCTGATCTTGCCGAAGAGCTTGCCGATCTTGGCGTCAATGAAGTCCAGTTTGACTTTGTGCGCTTCCCGGTCAACACCATGGAGGACGACGCCAACAACAAAGTCAATTTCCGCAACACTTACAATGAATCCAAAGTCTCCGCTCTTCAGGGATTTTTAAGTTATGTCCATGAAAGGCTCGCTCCCAAACATGTCTATACCGCAGCGGACGTTTATTCGGGACCAATTGTTGAAAGCTATGACTATGGAATCGGTCATTACTACCCGGCAATCGCAGCAGCGGTGGACGTCATCAATCCGATGGTTTACGTAGACATCTTCCCGGGTTTCTATTTTGGCATTGAAGATGCCGGAGCGCAGTGCCGCGAGCTGATTGCGAAGTTTACGGAACTGGCTTATGACGAAGTGGATGGCCTGCAGTACGAACCGATTCTGAGAATGTGGCTGCAGGGTTTCAACAACACAAGCGGCGAAAGAATCGCGAAGGAAATCCGTGGCATTCATGATGGCGGCGGAGGAGGCGGATGGCTGCTCTGGACCGACCAGGGCGACATGGAAGATCTCAACTACCTCAAGAGCGGTATGATCAACGCGAACAAGCCCTGAACATACCGGATGATCAAGTGAAAACGAAATATAAAAACGTCTGCAATACAGGCAGATCTTACGCGGTGATCACGTAAGGCCTGTCTTTGCAGACGCTTTTTTCATGCAAGTTTGCTCATGAATTTTTCAATGTCGACAACAGCCCGCACATGCTCTCCTTTGCCAATGCAGGTTTCATTCATATAAGCTGCAACTTCATAACTGATGATGGATTTCTTCTGTCCGACAATTTTCGCATACACTGTTATCATGGCGCCTTCAGGACTTGGCGCATCATGACTGACATCCATTCTGATCCCGACGCTTGTCAGATTCTCAGGCAAATCAAGACAGGCGCAGGCCGCCTCTTCCATCCAGGCGATCATCTGCGGGGTAGCAAGTACGGGCAGACTTCCGCTTTTCATGGACATGGCCAGTCCTTCTTTTGTGACTGCTTTTTCAAGTACAACTTCTTTCAGTTCAACAGGTTCGAGGTTCATATACGTCTCCTTGAAGTTCATTTTATACAAATTCTTTGCGCAAAGAGGATTCTAAGAGACCGGTTTCTTTCAGTTTGTTTATCAAAAACCAGCCTGATTTCAGGGATGCTAGAATATTTTTATGAAACGTAGATATGACAGTGATTTAAAACTTATCAAAAAATCAGAAAGGCGCGTTCTCTTCTCCATCATCGGCGTGGTGATCGCCTCTCTCGCCTTTCTGCTCGCTTTATTCTGGCTGTTCACCTTATCCTGGTTTTCTCACTCAGACTTGTTTGAGAAGGCGTACATGGTGACCGTTCTGATTGAAACCATCCTTCTGATGATTCTGGCTGTTCTGCTCTATAAGCGGGTAAAATCCGCACGTGTGTGCGTGAGTATTTTTGGGGTTGCGCAGTTTTTTGTCAGCGCTCTGCTTGTTTATCAGGCATGGAAGAGTCAGGGGCAGTGGCTTGCCTGGCTGGTCTGGGGAATCGGAATGTTTCTTTATGGTATGGGCCTGCTTGATTATGCTGGGTGGCTTCGAAGAGGGTTCTGGCCGAAGATCTATTTTGACAGAATCGTCATTCGTGATCCCGGAGACCAGGATGCCGGATATCAGGAAGATGACTATTATCAGCGTCCGGCAAGGCAGATCGTGGAGCAGCCTGCCTCCTCTCCCGTACAAAGGCCATCCACAACTGCCAGCACGCAGCCAAAACGTGTTCATCCTTCCACACCGGCTCCTGTCGTGAACTCATCTTCAAGAGAAAGTGATGTGATCTACACCACCCCGGAAAGAGTGGAGCCCGCAAAGGATACCATGGCAGTCTACCCGCGAATGGCCATCCGCATTGGCGTGGTCGTCTATCTGGAAATGATTGTTTTCCCGATTGTGATCAATCTGTTTCCCTCCTTATTCCTGTCTGATGACAAGAAGCAGAGCTTCGCGAGCCCGATGATGTTTTCTCTTTGCATCATTTCCGCAGTCGTCTGGACTGTGGCTATCTATTTCCTGTATCTGAAACAGCCTGATTTTAAAAAGGCGCTTCAGATCTGCCTTGGAATCGAGATCGTCTCTCTGGCCGTCAGCACGTTCCTGCTCTACCGGTATGCCACGGGAAGTGATGTTGTCTACCGCTGGCCGGCCATTCTCGCCTTCACCATTCTCGACGCAGTTCGTCTTGGAATTCTTCTTTGGGGTGTCTTACCAGCCTTTAAACTGCCGCCAATCGACAAAGGCTCAAAAGATTCTGATGATGACTGGAAAGCAGGCTACAGAATTGTTCTGGAAGAAGAGGATTTTGACAACGACTCTCAGGATGATTTTGAAGAGGAAGAATCAGACGGCGAACTGCCCTATTGAATTGATATTGACCGAAACGCGTTAAAGCCGGAGAGCTTCAGGATCATTTTCTGCAAAGCTCTCCGGCTTTTTCCATCCGATTCAAATGGTCTTCAAGATATCTGTTCAAGTCCCGCAGATTTCCATGCGGATGATCAAGATAGGGATATCCCTCTTCGTTCATGAGTCTGTCTGTTACGGTGAAAAACTGAAGACCGGCGTTTCTGGCTGCCCAATCCATAGAAAGATCGTTGCCAACCATCAGAACTTCTTCCGGTTTCAATGAGAATTGCTCACACAGCGCGAGAAAATAGGACGCATCAGGTTTGGAAGATCTGGAATTATCGTATGTGGTAATCCAGTCAAACCACTTTGGATCAATCTTTCCCCACGAAGCCCGCTGACAGGTCGCAGTTGCCGGAAAAAAGGGATTGGTTGCCAGAATGATAGGACCAATCTTTGAGGCGGTCTGCACCACCTGCGCGTTTCCATCCATCACGGAGATTAAAGAAGCCAGCTTACGATAATCATTCTCGTAATACGCTTCAAACGCGGAAATATCCGCAATGACCCGCTGACCGAGTTTTTCTCCCATGGCTTTCCAGAAGATCTGTTCATTGGTTTCAGGACCGCGGTTTGCTGCCATTCTTTTCAGGGAAAACAGAATAGCCTGCACTAGCTCGTTGGGATCATACCCAAGCGGGCTCATCCACTCAGACAGTCCTTTAAGATAGAATTTGACAAACTCATCTTCATCAAAAGCGATCAGGGTGTTGTCCAGATCGAAGAAGACCGCTTTAATCGTATTCACTCGTCTGTCTCCTCTTCCAGCTCGTATCCTTCTTCATAGTTGAAAGACGCATCGATTTCTTCTTCTGCGGCAGGAGAAGATACCAGCAGAGTTCCATTTTCAAACTGCGGCCTCCAGTCCGGATTAAAGGAGACATTTTCGTAATCTTTGAAGACTGATTCGTCTTTGCTGACAAGAATCGCGTACACAATCGCGCTGATCTGCTCAATCATGTCAATCGCGTAAGGTTCAATGCGCAGCTCGTCACCTTTATATCCATCCCATTGGATGCAGAGAATGTAGGTCAGATCATCCGCATAGATAATAGCGGCATCATTTTGAACGGCATCCAGTTCCCCGGTTTTGTTGGCAGTTTTTAATGAATCAGGCAGAAGAGCGGGAATCTTATGGGTGTAATACTGATTAGCCATCAGATTAAGAAGATGCTCGGATCCAGCCCGCTTGCCGGCAAGAAGATCTTCCAGAAACTGAGCCGTTTCAGCGGTAGTCGTCGCGTTGGTGGTTCCCGTAGGATCAACACCGGTAAACAGAATACCCAGCCATGTATTTTCACCGTAGCCGTATTTTTCGCAATAGGCGTTTACGCGGGCTTTTCCTTCTGTCGTGTTTCCATGACCAAGCATTCCAACCAGAGCGGTCGCACTGTCGTTGTCCGAGATGGTGATCATAGCATCAAGGCACTGGTCAACCGCATCCGCTCCATAGATCTCCGCCAGCTCATCATAATTTTCAAGAACCGTTCCGGCTACAAACAGTTTGACTGTTGAAGCGGCCGCCTGAGGCAGCTGGGTTCCGACATGAACCGACTGACCTGAATCTGGCAGAAGAAGTGTGACTGACCATTCCTCCGGCCATGCCTCATTCTGATCAAGGTAGGCAGAGACGCATTGAGCTACCAGAGGCATCATCATGACCTCATCGACCGCCTTACGGGCAATGAGCTTCGCTGTTTCAGTCAGTGAATGTGTATCTATTTCAGAGTCTGAAGAATCAAGTGCCTGAATTGGAAGAATTGCGGTAAGCGCAAGCGCGGCACTGAGTCCCAGACACAGGGAAGTTTTATTTATCATTGCTTCATTTTTGCACAATCAGAAATCTTTAGACAGCGGTATTGAATCGATTTTTATTTTGCCTGCTCCAGAGCAGGCATTTGATCCAGTTTCCTGATGGCCTGAATGCTGACACATCCCGGGCCTCCCTGCGCAAGAAATGCCGGCGAAAGCGGCAGTCTGACGATCTGCGCAGATGGAAAGAACTCTCTCACTTTCTGCTCCGCTTTATCAGCTTTTTCCTTATTTTGCGCATCGCAGATATAGATGATCAGATCTTCTTTGCCAAGCTTTTGCGCGATCTCTGTACAGATCGCGGTGATATTGGCACACCAGGTCCGGTTGACGCTGAATTTTTCCAGAGATTGCCCATCTTCTCGGAGCCTGACGGACAGGATCAGCCGCAGCAGTTTTCCGGCCCCGGCTTCATACCCTTTCAGCCTCCCACCCCTTTTCAGGTAGGAAAAGTCAGGGCAAAGCAGATAGGAGTCTGTCTGATTTTGCAGCTGCATCAAAGCTTTTATAATCTCTTCTCTGCTTTTCCCTTCCCCTGCCAGTCTGACAGCCTGCTCCGTCATGTAACGCTGTGGTCCGCAAAGCGTCTGCGAATTAAAAACCGTGATGTTGGACGAGCCAGTCTGGGCTGCCGCCAGACAGGCGGTGGAGTAAGTACCGGAAAGGCCATCCGCCAGCGTGATATCCAGAACATCTCCTTTTCGAAGCAGATGTTCATACAGACTCACCTTATGTCCAAGAGAGGGCTGCGATGTCACGGGCGCTTCTTTCAGTTCAATCTGATCCATCAGCTGTCTGGAAGAGATGGATTCATAGTCCTTATAGCAGCCAAGATTCGTTGTGATATGAAGAGGTAAAGAATAGAAGCCGCAGTTTCGGGCCTGTTCGATTGTGTAGAGCGTGGATGAATCTGAAACGATGTTAACCATACCGGTACCTCCAGAGCGATTATAGCATCAATAACCTCTTCATCTTGTTTTAATTACTAGATATAGAGGCTATTATGACTTTCAAACTGAAACGGTATAATACGGCTATGGAAAAGAACGCAAACCAGGTTTTGAAAGAGCTCAAGGAATTCAAAGCGCCTCGCTATCATGAACTGCCTCAGATTCCGCTTTATATGGATCAGGTCGTCTATTATGTCAATTCCATCCTAGATTCGCTCCTTGTCAATCAGAAAGGACCGTCCATCACCGCAAGCATGGTGAATAACTACGTCAAAAGTTCCATCGTCAAACCACCCGTCAAGAAGAAATATAAGGATTACCATCTCGCTTTTCTAATCGTTGTCTGCCTGCTCAAACGCTGCTACTCTCTGTCAGAAATTGAACAGATGATCCAGATCCACTCCAATATTTTTGATCCGGAGCGGTATCACATGAGTTTTGACAGTTTTATTGGAACATTTGAACGATCTCTTCATGAAATCATGGAGACCGGTCAGGTTGTGACGTCCTCTTTTGAGCATCCCACTCCTGAACAGAATCTGATGGAAACCGCGATTCACGCCGTGGTCTGTAAAATCTGTACAGAATATAAACTGCTTGAATTCGAAGAAATAAACGTACACTCCAATTCAGAAGCCAAAGATCAGCGGAATTGAATCAACCGCTGCACATGCACAAGACAGTCTCGAAGCGGGTGACCCGCTTCTTTTTTGCGTGTTTTCTTCCTGGAATCGCTGTTTTACAGGGTTTTTCCATCGGAACAAGGGATTGAATCACCAATCACTCCCACATTTAAATGGATACCAGCAGTATTTGTTTATTTTTACGATTCAAAAGAATAATTTGAACGCAAGGATGCTAGAATGTTCATTATATTGAAGGAGAAACCGGAAATGAACGTAAAGGATTGGGAATTACTCATTCTGCTTAATGAAGATCCGGCTCAGTCTCAAAGAACTCTGTCATCCAGAATCGGATGTTCTCTGGGCTCAGTCAATAAAATGCTTAAAACGCTGATGGAAGAAGGGTTGATTGAAAAAGACCACACCCTCACTTCAAAAGCAAAAGAGGGCCTGAAGGAAACGTCTCCAGCCCATGCGATTATTCTTGCGGCAGGTACCGGGCTGCGTATGGTTCCGATCCATACAGAATCCCCCAAAGCGCTGCTTGAAGTTCAGGGTGAGCCTCTCATTGAGCATCAGATCCGGTATCTGAAACAAGCCGGCATTACAGATATCACCATTGTGGTCGGGTATCAGAAAGAAAAATTTGAATATCTGATCGATCAGGAAGGTGTACTGCTCAAAACCAATGCGGATTTTATCTCCAAGGGTAATCTGCACTCTCTTGCTCTGGCAGTGGATAAGCTGGAAAACACCTACATCATCCCATCCGATCTCTGGTTTGCCTCCAACCCGTTTCGAAAAACAGAAGCGTTCAGCTGGTATTCCATGCTGCTTCCGGAATCCGTCTTTGACAGAAAACCGATAAAAGCGCTTCAAGCTCCCAAGTCCTCATATTCAAAATATGACAAGGAGCACTCCGGATTTCTTGGATTAAGCTATATCACCAAAGAAGACGCACAAACTCTGAAAAAGAATCTTCAGGCGCTTGAGAACAGTCCGGATTACGAGAACGCCTTCTGGGAAGAAGCGCTTTATTCTCCATCACCTGTTTCGATACAGAAGAAGTACTATCTGGCTTCTGAAGTGAAAGAGATTAACACGTTTGAAGATCTTCGTGATCTCGATGATTCCAGCCAGAACCTGAAATCGGACGTTATGGATGTCATCTGCGATGTTTTCCAGATCCCGCTTCAGAAGATCCGTAACGTCAGCACCCTGAAAAAGGGTATGACAAACCGATCCTTTCTGTTCACAGTTGGCGAACAGAAATACATCATGCGTGTCCCCGGGGAAGGCACCAACAAGCTGATCAACCGGGCTCAGGAATATCAGACCTATCAGTTGATTAAAGATCTCCATCTCTGCGATCCGCTGATCTATATCAATCCGGAGAATGGATACAAAATTACACGCTATATCAATAACTCCCGGGTCTGCGATCCTGATGATGTTGAGGATCTGCAAAAATGCATGAAGCTTCTGAAGAGCTTTCATGCAAAGAAACTTCAGTCTGATTATGAGTTCGACATTTTCGCACAGATCGACTACTATCAGTCTCTCTGGCCAAAGAACAGCTCACTGTATCGTGATTATGAGACAGTCAAGAACCAGGTCTTAGAACTCAGACCCTACCTGGATCAGTTTCAGTCTGAAAAATGTCTGACCCATATTGACGCAGTTCCGGATAACTTCCTGATTTATACAGATGAAAACAACCAGGAAAGGATCCGTCTGATCGACTGGGAATACAGTGCCATGCAGGACCCGCATGTCGATATCGCCATGTTCTGTATTTATGCCATGTATGAAAAGCCGCAGGTCGATCGTCTGATCGATATCTACTTTGATCATCAGACAGATGAAAAAATTCAGACCAAGATCTACGCCTACATCGCGGTCTGTGGTCTTCTCTGGAGCAACTGGTGCGAATATAAGCACACTCTGGGCGTTGAATTCGGCGATTATTCCCTGGCCCAATACAGATATGCCAAAGAGTATTCGAAGCTTGCATTGAAAAGGATGGAACAGATAAATGAGTAAAGTTGAACGGGCTATCATCATGGCCGCTGGTTTTGGCTCAAGAATGGAGCCGGTGACCAATGAAATTCCCAAGCCGCTGGTCAAAGTGAATGGCAGAGCCATGATTGAATCTATCATTCAGGCGCTCAAAGAAAATGGAATTGACGAAATCTATATTGTGGTCGGCTATAAAAAGGACAAATTTGCCTTTCTGGAAAAAAAGTATCCCGGATTAAAACTGATTGAGAACCCCTGGTATGCTCACAGCAACAATATTTCTTCCATTTACGCCGCGAGAGACCATCTGGAAAACTGCGTCATCTGTGAAGGTGATCTGCTGATTGACAATCCGAAGATCCTCTCTCTGCCCATTGAAGGATCCGGCTATGCCAGTCTTTATGTGGATCATCCTACGCATGAATGGGTTTTTGCAGAAAACAATCACCATATTACCGGCTGCTCTAAAACGGGTGCACCATCCGGCTGGCAGTTTTATGGCATTTCCAGATGGAGTGAAGAGGACGGAAAGCAGCTGAAAAAAGACCTGGAAACTGAGTTTGAAGAGAGAAAAAACACCAATATTTTCTGGGATGAAGTGGCTCTTTTCTGCCATCCCGAGCATTACGATCTGCGGCTTTATCCTCTCCAGGAAGGAGATCTGCGCGAGATTGACAGCCTTGATGAACTGATCGCTCTCGATCCTTCCTATACTCATTTAAAGGACAGTCAAAAATGAAAAGCCAGACCAGGACAGATAAAATCAGGACAAATGAGATTGACTGGATCCTGACGCTCGTTCCCTTCATTCTAATCGTTTTCCTCTGCCTGCTGTTCTTTGTCTATCCGGAGCAGTCTAAAACAGTGCTTCTGCAGATCCGCTATTTCTTCGGAGATACCATGGGCCTGTTTTATCTGATCACAGGATTGGGCATCTTTCTGTTCTCTCTTTTTCTGGCCTTTTCCAAATATGGAAATGTCGTTCTGGGTAAAAAGAACGAAAAGCCAAAATATTCCTTCTTTGTCTGGGGCTCCATGATGTTCACCTGTGGCCTGGCGGCCGATATCCTGTTCTATTCCTTCTCGGAATGGATCATGTATGGCTCCGACCCCTACATTGAACAGCTTGGAGGAATTCAGAAATGGGCGGGGGTGTTCCCGATTTTCCACTGGAGCTTTATCCCGTGGGCTTTCTATCTGGTTCTGGCCGTCGCCTTCGGCTTCATGCTCCATGTCCGAAAAAGGAACAGACAGAAGTTTTCCGAAGCATGCCGTCCGCTGCTTAAAAACCGGGTGGATGGATGGCTTGGCCGCCTGATTGATCTGATCGCGGTTTTCGCTCTGATTGCCGGGACAGCCACAACGTTCTCCGTCGCCACTCCTTTGATGGCAGGCATCATCAACACACTCTTCCATATTCATATCAGCCGGACTGTCATCACTGTCATCATTCTGATTGTCACCTGCTGCATCTATACCTACGCGCTGATTCACGGCATCAAAGGCATTTCCAGACTGGCCAACGCCTGTATTTACATGTTCTTTGGTCTCCTGCTCTATGTCCTGCTTTTCAGCGGACAGACGCGCTATATTCTGGAAACCGGATTTACCTCTCTGGGAACCATGCTCCAGAATTTCCTGCAGCTTGCAACTTACACCGATCCATTAAGAGAGTCAGGATTCCCTCAGAACTGGACGATCTATTATTGGGCCTACTGGATGGTATGGTGTGTGGCGGCCCCGTTCTTTATCGGTTCCATCTCTCAGGGAAGAACGATTCGTCAGACTATTCTGGGAGGCTACGTCTTTGGAGTCGGCTCAACGATTGTCAGCTTCATCATTCTTGGCAACTATTCCATGGGTCTGCAGATGGAACAGATTGCGGATTTCATCGCTCTGTACCAGCAAAACGGTGATCTGTACGGTCTGATCATCTCCATCATCAACACGCTGCCTTTAGCGCCCTTTGTTCTAATTCTTGTTCTGGTGACAATGATTGCCTTCTATGCCACCTCTTTTGATTCCATCGCCCTGATTGCTTCCAACTACAGCTACAGACAGCTGGACAGCGGAAGCGCTCCTGCCAAGTGGGTGGAACTGCTGTGGTGTATCCTGCTGATTCTGCTTCCTATCGCTTTAGTGTTCGCGGAAAGCAGCATGAGCAATCTGCAGTCCGTCAGCATCATTGCTGCCTTTCCGATCGGGATCGTCATCATTCTCATCTCTTTAAGTTTCTATAAAGAGCTCAAGGAAACAGCCAGAAAATAATCATGATTCACAATAACCGCTCTTCATCTTCCCGGAAACGTTTCCTTCCTGAAGTCACCCGGAAAGATGGCGAGCGGTTTCTTTCAAACAGACGGAAGGCCAGCTTGCGTTCAACAAGCTGGCCTTCCTGGTTATGGTCTGTCATGCAGCTGATCGGTTTTTCACGGATCAGTTTTCGATCTTATAGGCGGGATCGATTTTCATCAGATCCTGCAGTGTGTCAATTTCTGTAATGTCATCAAAGGTGCAGGGGCGCACACGAATACTGTAATGCTTCAGACAGTCCTGCAAAGGAACCTGATCCCAGTACCGCTCCCGACCTCCCGGCATATGGAAGACGCTGACAACATCTTCTTTCAGTCTGGCACCGTCTTTTTCATCCCAATAGGAAATGCCATACATATGGTTGCAGTTGGTACCGCCAATGCTGACTTTGGTGATGACACCATTTTTCGTATACAGACACCAGTCATCTGTTTCCTTCACAGGAACGCCGAGATAATTGCTGGAATACTGGTACTTCTGAATCAGATCCTCATTGTAGAGAAGTAAATCAGCTTCACAGATATACGCGTTTTGTAAATGTTCTCTGGCGTAATAAATCGAGGAAATATTGTTGGCGGTATTGTAATCAGGGTTCTCGATGAACTTCACCTGCGGATACTTATAGAGAAGCTGATCAAACTGTTCTCCCAGATATCCTCTGACAATATAGATTTCTTCAATCCCCTTTTTAATCACCGCATCCAGCAGTGAATCAATGATCCGTTTTCCGTGAACACGCACGAGCGGTTTAGGAGAATTGAACGTGATGGGGACAAGTCTTGATCCGAATCCGGCCGCAATAAACACAGCCCGTTTGACCCTGTATGGTTCCAGCGCGTCCAATCCTGCCTGAGTAATCCGGTAATTGTTGATCAACCCTTCTTTGCCGAGCTCTTTAAGGATTGTGTTGATCGCCCCAAGGGAAATGTTCGTCTTTTCACTGATCTCCCGCTGTGTTGAAATGCCAGGGTTTTCTTCAAGACAGACAAGAACATCAAATTGTTTTTTCGTTAACATTTTTCTTTCTCTCCTTTTCAGACAGCTCTGGAGCTTCTTTTTGCAGAGGCTCGATTCAGAAACAGCACAGCCAGTTTTACGATCAGGTTGATCAGCAGAATGATCATGGAAACGATCGCGGCGCATTCAAGCTGTGACTGAGATTCAAACTGATTGATCATCAAGGCGATGGGTTTCGTTGCGTTGGTTGCCAGAAAGGAAACCGCAGAAATGGTCATCATGCTGTTGACGAAGAAATAAACCGCCATCCCCAGCAGAGTTGATTTACTTTGCGGGATCAGAATGTCCCAGATCATCCGTTTGCGGGATATACCCAGAGTTGCACCAACGTCTTCCAGACTTGAATTGATCTTGCCCAGTGAGTTGTAAATCATCAGGTAAGGAGACGCGAAGAAGTGCATCGTGTTGACCAGAATCAGAATCAGCAGTGTTCCATAAATAAAGGATGACTTGAAGGCAAAGATGTAGGACAAGCCCAAAACGATACCAGGAATCGTCGCGCTCGTGATGCTGACAAGATGCAGAATTCTCGAACTGGGAGTTTTCATCCGCGTTGTCAGATAAGCCGTAAAGAAGGCAACGACGGTGCCAATCAAGGCGACAGCTGCAGCAATTTCAATGGAGTTGATTAAATATCCGCCAACACCGGCTGTAAACGTCTGCTCGATGGAACGGGTTGAAAAGGCAAGATTATCCGGATAACTCTTTGAAAGCCCCAGGATACAGAATGCCATGATTGGAAGCACGATCAGCACAGCAGCAAGCAGACAAATCAGATAGGAAACTGTTCTGGTGCTTTTTCTGCTGGAAGCCTGATCTGTCTTTGTGACAAACGAAGAGTTTGCGGAGTCCTTATTGAACAGGTCAAAGAGAAAAGAGATGACAGCCGGCAAAAGCAGGAAAATCGCGTAAACTGCTCCTCTTCCAAACTTCATCTGACCGATGACATCCTGATACATCAGAACCGGAAGTGTGAGGAATTTTCCTCCGACAACCAGCGGTACCCCGTAGTCCGTAAAGATCATGGTGAAAACCGCAAAGAAAACCGAGATCATCGGCTTTCTCAAAAAGGGAGCTGTAATCGCCCAGAACTGATGGAACTTGTTAATGCCCATAACTTCTGCCGCCTCGTACGGCGTGCGGTCTTCATATCGAAGGACATCGCTGAGCATGATAAATGCTACCGGAAACGAGTACATCGTCGATCCAACGATGATGCCCAGCGGGCCATAAATGTTCCAGCTCAGGTTAAAGAAGCGGGTCAGCATACCGTTGTTGCCCAGAAGGACGATCAGACCGATCCCGTGTGAGATCGACGGAATCAGCATGGGGATGGTAAACAGCAGTATCCACAGCCTTTTCAGACGGATGGATGTTCTCTCGACGCACCAGGCCAGAACAAAAGCGATTGCGATGGACAATACGGTTGATCCAAGCCCTACCAGCAAAGAATTAATCAGCGCTCCTGAAAAGGAGTGGCTGGATAATACCTGTCTGAAGTCCTCTCCATCCATCGAGAAAAACAGACAGATCAGCGGATATATAACACCCAGCAGGAAAAACAGAATCAGAAAGATCCGGCACCAGGTCGACATCTTCCATCCGGCAGGCTTTTGAAAAGCACTCGTGGTCTTTTTCATACCCGCCTTACCTCGCAAACTTGATCAGCGAATCAAGTTTAAGCTGGATATTATCATTGACGAAAGACTGCACATAATCATTGGCCGGATGATCAACAATCTCCTGAGGTGTGTCGATCTGAACTACTTTTGCCTCCTGCATCACCATCACCCGGTCAGACAAAGCGAATGCTTCTTCCTGATCGTGAGTGACATAGATCATGGTCGTTCCATATCTCTTCTGGATATCCTTGAGTTCCCTGCGCAGCATCAGTCTTGTTTCCACATCGAGTGCCGACATCGGCTCATCAAACAGAATGATATCCGGATTGAGAACCAGTGTACGGGCAATCGCAACTCTTTGCTGCTGTCCGCCCGACAGTTCAGCCGGTTTCTTGTTCGCATGCTCAAGCAGATTCATGTTTTTCAACATGGCCTCTGTTCTTTCTTTAGCCTGTGCTTTAAAATCCTTTCTCAGTTTCATGGCGTATTCTACGTTTTCGAAAACGGTCATATTTTCAAACAGAGCGTAGTTCTGAAACACAATGCCAATTTCGCGATCCGCAGGACGCAGGGACGTGATATCCATTCCGTTTTTAAGAATGCGTCCGGTATCCGGCTTCAACAGTCCAATCAGAATTCTCAACAAAGTCGTTTTTCCACAGCCGGATGGGCCTAAAATCGACAGGAATTCCCCATCATATATTTCAAAATTAACGTCAGCCAAAGCCTGCTTACCTTCATAGGTTTTTGACAGGTGTTCAACTTTCAGCTTGACGGAGTTATTCTCGTTACTCATACAGGCCTCCTTCTGACCTTCTGAATCGAAAAACAGAATGAGCAGCGCGCTGATCACTCTGTTTATTAATAAATTAAGTTTTTATGTTTGCTCGATGATTCGTCTTAGTATTTCCACTTTTCTAACAGACGATCTTTTTCATCAGGCGTGTTATTGGACATGTCCGCATATTTGATATTGGAAGGATAGTTTTTAACGACCACATCCATATCTTTGAAAATTGGTTCAGGATAGAACTGCTCGACAATTCTCTTGGAGTAGTCAGTGATCATATAGTCAAAGACATCTTTGACAGCCTTTTTGGTTTCCTTCCCTTTGATGATTGCCTGACCATACAGACTGTACGGAGATCCATCTTCAAAGAAGAGAATATCGAGAGGTGCGCCTTCATTAATTGCGTAAACCGCCTGACTGGTCATGCCAAGGCCAATCGCTGCTTCCTTGTTTTTCAGAGCAGTGACAGGACCTGAACCGGAAGAGGTGTAGGAAAGAATGTTGTCATTGAGTTTATCAAAATACTCAAAAGCTTCATCTTCCCCCATCTCATTGACCAGAGCTTTCAGGAACATGTAGCCGGTTCCGGAAGATTTCGGATTAGGCATGGAGATCAGACCTTTATACTCCGGTTTCAGAAGATCTTCATACGATGTGGGAACATCAAGACCTTTTTCTTCGAGAACTTCACGGTTTACAATAATGGCTCCGCCATTACGGCATTCAGGCAGATAGTAATCGCTGACAATCACATCGTCCACATAATCGGATGTGTCATATTCGGACAGGTCTGCAAGAGCCCCTGCTTCCTCAAGCTCGTTGAGATAGGGATACTCCAGATCAAAGGTAATATCCGCTTCCGTATCGGCACCTTCTGCCAGCAAAGAAGCGGCATGACTTCCGGTATTTCTGTAATCAATTGTGATGTCGTAATCAGGGAATTGTTCCGTCAGTACCTTCTTCAAATCTTCGACGCGGTAATCTTCCGCGCTTGTATAGATCAGCACTTTATTTTCATCGTTTCCTTTTGAACATCCTGTCAGAGCAGTCAGTGCGCAAAAGGAGGCGCCAATCATCATCGTTTTAAAAAGGCTCTCTGTAAAAGCGTGTGGGATTAGTGAAGGGTTTGCGTTGGTCGGT
>Strawberry_p1__coassemble_1782_pt1 | contig 35803 bp, 28 predicted proteins | sample Strawberry_p1__metabat2_low_PE_004 | metagenome-assembled genome bin Strawberry_p1 | reverse complement strand
GATCAAGAGTCTGAAAGTCCTGTTCCAAAGCGGGGGAAACTTCCACTTCATAGCCAGTGAGCACATCCGAGATGAAGATCGGGATGCGGCTGCCTTTGGTCATATGGACAAATTCACCGATTTCAAAGGGATCCTCCGCTTTATAGTAGCACCAGAATTTGCGCGCCAGTTCTTTTGGCGCCATTTCCAGCCCTTCTTCTTCAGCCTGAGAAACCAGGCAGCGGATAGCCGCGTCGGGACCATAAGGGGGCAGCTTGGTGAGGTAATCGACTTCTTCGACCATGTTGGAGATGCGGTTCAAAAAGTACTCGTTGCCCTTTTCTCTTGCCTCGGGTGTAAGAAGCGGATCATCTGTTGTGGTCACGATCACATTCATGTTGCAGATCTCATTGGCGAAGGAGTTGGTCAGAAGCAGCTCCAGATTCTGCAGGCGTGCTTCGACTTTTGTGAACTCCACCTGTCTGATCATCAGCACGACAGGCTCATCGACATCCATGAGCAGATCAAGAATCTGCGGCAGGAATTCAAGGCAGTCCATGCCCATTTCCACAAACCGCACATCCGTGTCATCCATCATTTCAAAAGCCGTACGCACCAGATTTTCCGGCTGAGAAATGAGCGGACCGGAGACCATGGTCGTCAGAAAGTAATCGTTGGCGGCGCCTTCCATCATGGCGATCAGCGTCTGCATGACTTTATGATCCACCGGAACTCTCATCCGTCTGGTGGAGGTATCGAGATCATACTGTTGCAGATGCCATCCGACATGATCCACATCCGGTTCAATGCGCATGCACCAGCCGGAATCGACCAGTTCCCGCTTGTTCATCGGATTCTGCTTCCGGAAATATTCCCTGTCGTTCTGCTCTTCTTTCCATTCCTTCTCCATCCCATCGAGAAACATGGTGATCAGAACGGAAGCTTCATCTTCATACCCTTCGACAAGATCTGAAAGCTCAGAAACAAAATTATAGCCAGTGTCCACATCGTCAATCAGGCCCAGATCGGCAGCCATCTCCATCGAGGCATTCCCGGCTCCTCTGATCATATCGCCCAGATTCTCGTTTTCGAATGGGCTGTATTCACTCTCAGACAGAGAGTCGAGATACTCGAGAAACTGCGGATCATCCGAAAAATCGAATCCATCCTCATTCAGCTCCTCTTCCTCTGCCAGAAACGCGTCCGCCAGGTCTCTTTTCAGACCGTCATACATCTGCTTTTCAATCAGTGCGTTTTCGGACTGTGTCTTTTTCGGTTTTGGTTTGTTGGTCTTTTTCTGCGCGTTGGCAGGTTTTTTCTTGGTGTTGTTTGCAGCAGCCACACTCATTTCCTCATTCTTTCCGCCTGAAAAAGGGCGGAAATATTCTCTCTTTATGACAAGGATAACAGACGGTGCGTACAGAGACTATCTTCTTCAAAAAAGCGTCGCAATAAAAAATCCCGGCTGTATCACCGGGACGTTTCTTACTTGGTCTGGAAAACCTCAACCTTCACTTTGTGTTCGGAAGGCTTGAGATCATACGTAATCTTGGAAAAGGAGTTGTTTTCATCGGTGACAATGTCACGGACAGTGTCGAAAATCTCGTCTTCGTTTTCCTGAGCTTTGCAGTCATATTCAATGGACGTGACAACATGCTTGCGCACTTTGATGTCCTGAAGTTCATCGACAATCGTTTTCATAGTAAAGGCCTCTCTTCTCAAGATTGTAGCGCCCAAAGAGTCAGGAATCAAACATCATAGAACGAGACAAGATCGGCGAGTGTCAGATCCTTTTTGGCCTGACCGGAAATGTCATGCGTGATCTTTCCATCCTGGAAGATCAGCAGTCGATCACCGTTTTCCAGCGCGTCCTTGAGGTTGTGGGTGATCATCATCGCGGTCATCTTTTCATCTCTGATCAGGCGGTTGGTGATCTCCATGATCGTGCTTCCACTCTTGGGATCAAGGGCCGCGGTGTGCTCATCAAGCAGAAGCAGTTCAGGCGGATTGAGCACGGCCATGATCAGAGCCACCGCCTGTCTCTGTCCGCCCGAAAGCAGACCGATCGGTGTTTTCAGACGGTTTTCAAGATCCATGTTCAGCACCGCCAGATGTTTTTTGAAGTTCTCCCGATCCCTGCCGGTGATGGCTAAATGGAGTTTCCCTCTGTGTCTGCCGGTAAGGGCGAGATTTTCCTCAACGCTTAAATGCGGCGCGGTCCCCTGAGAGGGGTTCTGAAACAGGCGGCCGATCGTGTGGGAGCGCACATGTTCAGGCTGTTTGGTGATGTCCTTGCCATTGAGAAAGATCTGACCGGATTCAAGAGAAATCGCGCCGGTGATCGCGTTGAAGAAGGTGGACTTGCCTGCGCCATTGCTTCCAAGGATGGTGACAAATTCACCGTCGTTGATCGTGACAGACACATCATCGAGCGCTCTTTTTTCCAGGGTCGTTCCCTGGTTGAAGATGACCGTGGCGTTTTTGAGTTCAAGCATGCGCTTTTCCTCCTTTGCGTTTCAGATACTTTTTCTGAATATATGGAATGGAAATCGTGATCGCAACAAGGACGGCGCTGACCAGGTTCATGTCGCTGGCCGCAAAGCCAAGCTGCAGGGCGAAGGAATAAAGCAAGCGGTACAGGATCGCGCCGATGATGGAGGCGGCAAGACCGCAGCCAATCGAGGATTTGCGAATGATCGCTTCACCGATGATGATGCCAGCAAGACCGAGCACCAACATGCCGCTACCGGAGGTGACATCGGCCGAGTTCATGAACTGGGCGTAGAGCGCGCCACTTAATGCGACCAGACCATTAGAGAGGCTGAAGCCTAAAAACTTCATGCCATCCACATTGATCGAAGAGCTGCTGACCATCTCCGGGTTGTCTCCAACTGCACGCAGTGTCAGACCCAGATTGGTCTTGAAAAACCAGTACAGAATCAGGGCGATCACAAGCACGATCACGCACAGTGTCGCAAGCTGCGTCGAGGGATCAGAAAGCAGCGTTTTGAGCGGCTTGCCCGCCTGATAGAGGGAGACGTTAGGCATGCCGTTCATGATGCGCAGGTTGATCGAATACAGACCGGTCATGGTCAGAATACCGGCAAGCAGCGTCTGAATATGCAACTTGGTCTGCAAAAAGGCGGTCACACATCCACAAAGCATGCCGGCCGCAAACGCGGCGGGCAACGCGAGATAAGGATGACCGGCCACCGTCAACATGGCGGCCGTGCAGGCGCCTGTCACAAAGGAGCCATCCACCGTCAGATCCGGAGTATCCATCACGCGCACCGTGATGAACTCACCCATCGAGAGAATAGCGAAGATCAGCCCGAGCTCTACCGCTCTTAAAATCACTGTCATATTCATACAAGCACCTCCACGTCCGGGCATTTTTCAGCAATCAGCAGCAGCCCGCACAGGCTGCTGCTTCATGTATTGGAAAGAAAATATAAGAATGAAACTTCAAAAGGAAATTGGGGAAAGTGACGCTTTCCGTTTTATGTCTTATTGGGCGTCCATTCCAAGATAGATCGGTTTGAGATCTTCAGGAATCTCAATGGCGATTCTGGACTGGGACTGCAGCTTTTCAAGCGTGTTTTTGTTGATGTAGACGTTCAGATCATCCTTGAAGATACGCACCGGCATCTCACCGGGGTTCTTGCCATCCAGCACGTCCTTGACCATCTGCGCGGTCTGGCGGCCGAGGTCTTCATAGTTGATGCCGACAGTCGCGAAGCCGCCATCCTGAACCATAGAATCCGCACCGACATAGTAAGGAACATCCGCGTCCGCGAAGATGGAAGCCAGTGCGCTCATGCCGGAAGCAACGGTGTTGTCATTGGGAGAGAAGACCACATCCACACTCTGCGCGAGAACTGTGGCGCTCTGCTGAAGTTCGGTCAGATCCTTGCCGGTCTTTTCCACAACTTCCAGGCCCTGCTTTTCGGCATCGTCTTTAAAGCGCTGCACGTTGGAAACGGAGTTGGCCTCACCCATGTTGTAGAGAACACCGACCGTCCTGGCGGAAGGTGTCAGTTCTTTCATCAGATCCACGATCTGATCAACCTGCACCTCATCGCTCGTCCCGGAGATGTTTCCGCCCGGCGCCTCAACGGTTTCCACCAGACCGGCGCCAACCGGATCGGAAACAGCGGAGAAGATCACGGGGATCGAAGAGGAATAGTTCTGCGCGGCCTGCGCGGTCGGTGTGGCGATAGCCACGATCACATCAGCACCCTCACTCGAATAACCGGACATGATGGTATCGAGGTTGGATGTCTGACCCGCGGCGTTTTTATAATCGATCGTCACGGTTTCGCCGTCTTTGTAGCCAAGCTGTTCCATCTCATCCAGGAACGCGTCACGAATAGTGTTCAAAGACGAATGATCCACAAGCTGTGCGAGTCCGATGACGGGTTTGTCCGTGCTCGAAGAGGAAGCGGAATCGTCAGTGGAAGGTGTGGAAGCCGAGCATCCGGTGAACATGCCTGCTGCGAGCAGGGCGGCGATCAGTTCTTTTGAGCGTTTCATATGAGCTCCTCCTTTATTTTCTGGAGGCAATCTGAGCGAGTCCTGAGAATAAAAAAGTCCTGCTCCCCATGAAAAACGGGAAACAGGACAGAATTTTCAAATATTCTGCGGTACCACCTGAATTGGCGCAGGACGCCCACTCTGCGAATGCCATCACATTCTCCTTCCTGTAACGGGAAAGCCCCGGCTTGACTACTCTGAATCCATTTCATCTTGCCCTTGGAAGTCCATTTGCGAAACGGCCGCTGCCGGGATTCCACCATCCCCGGCTCTCTTTGAGTACCTTTTTTCGTTTGATCTCTTCCTCATCGGTTTGTGAGTCCACCATACGCCTGCCTCAAATCTGATTCAAGACAGATGATGAAATATTTTTGAAAATTTCTGAAAACGTCTGAAAGTCGTCGCAAGACGCGGTTAATACCCGATCCAGGACAACCATGCCAGCACGGCTAAAATCGCCATGGCGATCAGCCACGACCAGGAATGCTTGTCCTTACGCCGCAAAGCACCGATCCAGCCGATGAAGGCGCAGACAAAAAGTGCGGCTTCCAGAATAAAGATTGCGTTCATAAAAGCATATTAAGCTTCACAGACAGGAACAGTCCAGCCATAGGGATCTTCAATCTCACCCCACTGGATGCCTGTCAGCGTATCATACAGCTTCTGTGTCAGAGGACCTGTATTGCCATCACCAACCAGAGCCGGCTCGTTCTTGTAGCACAGTTCGCCGATCGGAGAAATAACGGCGGCTGTCCCGGTGCCCCAGGCTTCCTGCAGACGGCCATCTCTTGCTGCGGCCATCAGATCATCAACAGAGAGATGCTCTTCATGAATCTCATAGCCCCAGTCGCGCAGCAGATGCAGGATGGAATCTCTGGTAACGCCGGGCAGAACGGTTCCTTCAGTTGGCGCGGTGTACACTTTGCCATCGATCAGGAACATGACGTTCATGCTTCCGACTTCTTCAATATATTTTTTGTGCACGCCATCAAGCCACAGAACCTGTGTATAACCGGCTTCTTCAGCCTTTTCCTGCGCTTTCAGAGAACCAGCGTAGTTGCCGCCGCACTTGGTAAAGCCGGTGCCGCCGGGTGTTGCGCGAACATATTCATCTTCAACCCAGATTTTGACGGGCGCCATACCCTGAGGATAATAAGCGCCAACAGGAGAGAGGATGATCATGAATTTATAGCTGACAGCCGGATGAACACCGACCTGTTTTTCTGTCGCGAACATGAAAGGGCGCACGTACAGAGATTCCCCTTCTCCGCTTGGCACCCAGTCCTTTTCCTTTTCAACCAGAGCCTTGATCGCGTCTACGAATACGTCCGTATCAACCTTGGGCATGCAGAGGCGGTCGTTGGAATTCTGGAAACGCACCGCGTTTTTCTCCGGGCGGAACAGCTGAATTTTGCCATCCGCTGTTCTGTAGGCCTTCAGACCTTCAAAAGTCTCCTGCGCATAGTGCAGAACCATGCTGGCGGGATCGAGTTCAATCGGAGCGTAGGGAACAATACGCGCATCGTGCCAGCCGCCCTGATCCTTGTCATAATCCATGACGAACATGTAGTCCGTGTAATATTTACCAAATCCAAGAGGTCCTTCAGGTTTATCCTTCAGATCTTTCGCTTCTTCGTAAGCAAACTCCATACAATTTCTCCTTCCAATCGGTAATGGCTACAGTATGCCACTCTCTGACGCTTCGGATGACATTATTTACACAACGATTTACATTTTCTTTCATTTTTACAATCAATTTTCAATCTGTCCGCCTTCTTTGCGTGGACGAAGAAACCCCCGCGCCTGCCAGAATTGAGTCAGTGCGGGGGTGATATGCGCGAAGCGTCAGACGTGATGAGAGTGATGATGGGCCATATGCGGCTCACCAACCACCCGCATCTTGCCAGTTGGATACAGCCACGTCTTACGGTGGTAGTACCAGACAAAGAAAATCGAGGACATCGACCAGGTCAGCGGATAAACCCAGTTGACGAACTGAATGTTATGGAGCGGAGCGGTCAGTGTCAGAAACGTGACACGAATGACGCACCAGAACAGAAGCATGACATACATCGGGACAGCCGGTTTTCCGCCGCCTCGGCAGACAGAGGAAACCGCATGGGAATAGGCCAGCAGGAAGTAGAACAAAGCGTTGCATCTTGCACGTCCCACCCCATAGGCGACAACTTCCGGCGTGTTATCAAACATGGCGATCAGAGTGGGCGCAAAGATAAAGAAGATCACACCGATGAATTCCGCCATACCTACGGAACAGAGAATGCCGAATTTGGCACCATCCTGCGCACGGTCGTATTCCTGCGCGCCGATGTTCTGGCTGACAAAAGTCGAAATGGCCAGGTTGAAGGACATGATCGGCAGGAACGCGAATCCCTCAAGCTTGGAGTAGCTGCCAAGACCCGCCATCGCGTGCGCGCCAAAGGCGTTGATATTGGTCTGCACCACCACGTTGGCCAGAGAAATGATGGAGTTCTGAACGCCTGTGGGAACGCCGTAGCGGATGACTTCCTTCATCGGAGCCCATTCCAGAGACAATTTGGACAGGAACAGCCGATGTGGTCCGTCCACACGCATCAGAACATAAAGAGCTAAAAGAGCCGAGAGGATCTGAGAAATGATGGTGGCCACAGCGGCACCAATCACGCCCCAGCCAAAGAAGATGACAAAAATCAGATCGAGGCAGACGTTGGTCAGTGAAGACGCGATCAGAAAGTACAGAGGATGTCTGGAATCTCCGACTGCGCGCAGGATTCCGGAAAACATGTTGTACATGATCAGACCGGATATTCCCGCAAAGTAAATCAGGAAATAGTCATTGGAAAGAGGCAACACCTCTTCGGGGGTTCCCATCCACACCAGCAGAATCCGGCTGGCCCAGATGCCAAACACCGAAAGAAAAACAGACATGATCAGACCGAAGACCACTGTCGAATGAATGGTTTTCTGCATGTCCTTGTACGCTTTGGCGCCAAACTGTCTGGAAATCACGACAGACGCGCCCATTGAAAGACCATTGAAGAAGCCGACCAGAAGCTGAATCAGGTTGCCGCTCGAACTGACAGCGGCGAGCGCTTCATAGCCGCAGAACTGACCAACAATCAGCGTGTCCGCGGTGTTGTAAAGCTGCTGAAACAGCTGGCCTAGAAATATAGGAACCGCAAAGGCGATCATCCGGCTCGAAATGGAGCCTGATGTCATGCTCACTTCGCCTTTTCGCATCTCCATCACTCCTTTCCCCCCGATTATTTTATGCCCGATTTCCCTTAAAACGGACAGGATTTTCTTTGATCATGAAATACGTATTCAGAAACAATCCTGCTCTTTAACAGCTGATAATTGATTCACTTCAAAGTAAATAATTTCAATGTTCGTGAAAACTTTTACATTCCGCAAGTCAACCGGTTTCAGAGATGGTATATTCTTTGGCATGGAAATTCTTTTTTATTTCCGGATCAAGGATTTTGGAGAACAAATATGAACCTGATTATTCCGCAGGACTATGACCCGGTCCTGAGCGTAAGAGAAACTGAAGAAGCCATCAAATATATCCGCGACACTTTCCAGAAGGAATTTGGCAGAGAGATGAATCTCTCCCGTATTTCCGCCCCGCTTTATCTGCCCAAAAGCAGCGGTCTGAACGACGATTTGAACGGCGTGGAAAAACCAGTCCATTTTTCCATGAAGGAACTGGGGGATGAGGACATTGAAGTCGTTCACTCTCTGGCCAAATGGAAACGTATGGCTCTGGCCAAATACGACTTTGGCATGCATGAAGGCCTCTACACCAACATGAACGCGATTCGCAAGGATGAAGAGCTCGACAACCTGCATTCCTCCTATGTGGATCAGTGGGACTGGGAGAAGGTCATCGCCAAAGACGAGCGCACCAAAGAAATACTGGAAGCGCATGTGCGTGAGATCTTCAAGATCATCAAGCATATGGAACATGAAGTCTGGTACAAATATCCGCAGGCCGTCAACCATCTTCCTGATGACATCACCTTTGTAACCTCCACACAACTGCTGGAGCGCTGGCCGGATCTGAGCCCGAAAGAGCGGGAAAACAAAGCCGCCAAAGAATATGGCGCCATCTTTGTGGAAGAGATCGGCGATGTTCTCGCTGATGGCCAGAAGCATGACGGCCGCGCGCCGGACTACGATGACTGGATGCTCAACGGTGACATCCTTTTCTGGTATGAGCCTCTCAACATGGCTCTGGAAATCTCAAGCATGGGCATCCGTGTCGACGAAGACTCCCTGCATGAGCAGCTGGCCAAAGAAAACTGCCTCGAACGTGAGAACCTGCCCTTCCATAAGGCTCTTCTCAACCAGGAACTGCCCTACACCATCGGCGGTGGCATCGGACAGAGCAGACTGTGCATGCTGCTGCTCAAGAAAGCCCACATTGGCGAAGTGCAGGCCTCTCTCTGGCCCAAAGAGATGGAAGAAGCCTGCGAAAAAGCCGGTATTCCCCTGCTTTAAACAAGCTGATCATCTTTCGCAAACTGTCAAAAATGACAGGTCATCCCCTTTCCGTTCTTCTTTTGAACGCTTCTACAATAAGAATGAAATAAGGGGGGCAAAGAAATCATGACCTGTACAAAAGTGTTACTGGCCGTGCTGGCCGGCATGATGGTTTTGTCGGGGTGCTCCGGGCACTCCAAAAAAGAAGCTCAGCAGGTCACTGAGCAGGCAGCCGAAGAAGTCAATGACGACTTCAAGGAGCTCAATGAGGAAACGACGGATTCCGTCGAGGAAAACGGCAAGATTCAGGAAGAACTTGTCAAAGAATCCGAGCCGTCTCAAAAGGAAATCGATGAGCTCTCAAAAGATCTCAAAGACTCCAAAGACAAGAATGATTCATCCAAAGATCACGACTGAACAATTGAAAAAGACCGGACAGGATTTGATCCCTGCCCGGTCTTTCTTTTGGCCGGTTATTGATTATCTGTTATCCGCGAGCTGATCAAGAATCAGGCTGGGATACTGCTCAAGAAAGTCGTACAGCTCCTTTTTCACCCGAACAGGATCAGCGCCCGATTTTTTATTGAAACGGACTTCGATATTGTGCGGCAGGTTGCAAAGGCTCACTTCCGCCCTGCCGCTCTTGCCATCTTCTTCATATGTGATGATTGCGCTGCTGCGTTTGACATCCACTGAAGTCAGCGTGTCGCTTTCCTTGACGTAATTGGACAGGTCTTCCAGCACCTGCTCCTTGTACGGACCAAAGGCGTCGCGACTCTGGCGGGAGGCGATGTCTTCCTGTTTGACCTTGTCAAGATCCCTTAAAAGATCGGAAACGGATTTGTGAAGCGCTTCAAGCACCATCTGGGTGACGTTGTACAGATCACCCGAATCGGCGCTCGCGCTTTGATCATAGGTCTGCTCAGCATATGTTCTCAAGCGGGTCAGATCATTGCGGCTGACCTTATCGCCGTTTTCATCAAGAATCAGCACGTTAGACGCGTCTCCGTCAATCAGAAGACCGAGATGGGCGTGATTGTCGCTGATCGCTTCTTTGAGAATGCTGATGGCGCCCTCATCATCAATGCTTGGCTCATGGGCAGGGAAGGTGCCGTCCGGCTCCAGACACACACTGCCGGTGATATCCGCGCCAAGATCGCTGAGAATCTGCGTCGCGAAAAAGCCGCCCGTGCCATTGGAAGCGTCCACCACGACTTTCAGACCGCTCAAAGGCTTTTCGACATCCATATCCATGCGGGCAAGAATCGTGTCTTTGAGATAGTCGGCATAAATCCGTCCAAGATCAATGCCGCTCACCGATCCGTTGGAAAGATGCCGGAATCTGGAATGAGCAGCCCGATCAAGTACTTCTTTAAGCTCTTCTTCATCAAGCTGACTTCCGGAGATGTAAAAGCGCAGGCCGTTGTCCGTGGCCGGATGATCGGCGCCGGAGACCATGATGGCTCCATCCATACTTGTTTCCGGAAAAACGGTCGACATGAAAAGCGCCGGCTCGGGTGCCTGTCCCGCTTCAAACACATCCACGCCATCAAAGACGAGACCATCGCTGACCGCCTGCATCAAAGACGGACTGGTCAGTCTGGCATCACAGCCCACCGCGATACTGACATCGGATTTATGCAGTGTGTCACGGAGCCATGCGGAAAACGCACGGGCGATGGTGTAGACCGTCTGCTCGTCAATTTCAGGCTTTGCCCCCTGATGGGCGGGCAGAGTATTTCCAAGAACCATGTTGTGGTTCTGAAGTTTTGAATAATCCATAGAATATCCCTCTACTGCTCAGTCTATCACGAGTTGCAAATTCAACCATGTTCAGAGCCAGTTTGACGCGCTCTCACGCGTTTGGCGCTTTCTTACTGACCGCTCTTTTCAAAGCTTTAGCACGCACCTTCTGCTCATCGCTGATGCGAAAGCTTTCCACCATCTTCTGAATCGTCTTGTTATGAACGAAATCATCCCTGATCCGTCCCTGTTCAAGAAGCACAAAGACATCCCGGGCATGATCCACCGCGGCGGTTGCCAGATACCAGGCCTGCATCATGCGCACATAGTAGTCATTGACATCCACCCAGATCACCAGATCGAGATGAGCAGGATCATACTGTGTCCCAAGAAAGTGTTTCATCAACATCAGAATCGCGAAGCGCACGGTGTAGGGTCTGTCCAAGCGGATCCAGATGTGAATGTGTTCCAGCAGCCTGTCCGGATCTTTGGCCAAGGCGGGGCAGCAAAGCGCATCACACACCGCCCAGCAGTCAATCTGAGGCAGGAACTCCTCCATCAAAGAAAGTGTCCTGTCAAACTCCTTCTCTTTGTTAATCAAAAGCGCATGGATCAGCTTTTCTTCATAGAACGCCGGAGCGGTATTGGTAAGAATCAGATCCTGCTTTCCGGCTTTTGACAGGGCGGCCGCCTCTTTTCGCAGCACTGGCATTCTGATGCCCAAAACCGTATTCGGATCAATATTGGGAATAAGTCTGATGTGAAACGCCCTGAACTTTGGATCGGCCAGCGTTTTTAAACGCTCTTCAAGCTGTTCAATGTCCTCGATCTTGTCATAGCTCATACGTCTTTCCTTCCCCTTTCGTCCATCCCCCTGGCTCCTGCCTGTTTTCTTATCGCCGTTTCAATTCTGACGAAACCGCCCGTGTTCTTCAAGTTTGGACTGCCCGGCACATCCGCCACGAAAAAAGCTGTCCAATGAATCTCTTCATCAGACAGCGATTTTTATTTAAGAATTACTTTCTGGAAGCGTCCATACGCTCGAGGGCTTCTGCGAAGCCTTCCGGATCGTTCAGGATGGAATCGTTCTCCATCATGGAGAAGTCATCTCTGATTTCCGGCAGTTCCTGAGGTTCGGGCTCTTCAACGGGTCCCTGAGAGTTGGCGACGATCTTGTCGAATTCGTCATCCACTTTCTCCTGAACACGGGAAATTCTCTTGGCACGCAGCTCAGCGGCCTTGGCGGCTACCAGAGCGTTCTGAGGACGGTCACCCTTGCAGCCGGTTCCGGCAGGAATCAGCTTACCGATGATGACGTTCTCTTTCAGGCCGAGCAGATGGTCGGTTTTGCCCTTGATGGTCGCGTCGGTCAGAACCTTGGTTGTCTCCTGGAAGGAAGCGGCGGACAGGAAGGAATCGGTCTCAACAGAGGACTTGGAAATACCAAGCAGAACAGGCGCGTAAGAAGGAGGCGTCTTGCCTTCCTTCAGGCAGTTCTTAACAATTTCCTCAACCTGTTTGAGGGAGATCTGCATACCTTTGGTCAGATCGGTATCACCGGCGTTGGTGATGATAACCTTCTTCAACATCTGACGGATCATAACTTCCAGATGCTTGTCGGAGATTTCAATACCCTGAGACTGGTAAACCTTCTTAACCTCTTTCAGGATGTAGTTCTGCACTTCATTGACACCGGCAACAGCGAGCAGTTCCTTCGGATCCAGAGGACCTTCGGTCATGGCCTGGCCGGCTTCGATCGTTTCACCGACTTTTACCCACGGACGCAGGGTCTGGTTGGCGTCGATCTTATGAGAAACTTCTTCCTGCTCATTGGTGACAATGACTTCCTGACGCAGGGTTCCCTCGATTCGGCTGATACGAGTGATCGTACCGCTGATCTTGGAGATGACAGCGACACCTTTCGGGTGACGTGCTTCGAACAGCTCTTCGACACGGGGAAGACCCTGTGTGATGTCGCCGCCGCCGGCTACACCACCGGTGTGGAATGTACGCATGGTCAGCTGGGTGCCAGGTTCACCAATGGACTGCGCGGCCATGATGCCGACAGCCTCACCAACCTCAACGTCCTTACCAGTTGCCATGTTCTTGCCATAGCACTTGCGGCAGATACCGTTGACGGTCCGGCAGGTAAACGGAGAACGGATATACATGCCCTTGATACCGGCGTTGACGATCTGATCAGCGATTTCGTCTGTGATGTACTGATCGCTTTCAATGATCACTTCGTTGGTTTCAGGGTTGATGACATCCTGTTTGGAATAACGGCCGATGATACGGTCTTTGAAGGGTTCGATGATCGTGTTGTTCTTGCGGTCAACAAGATCCTCAACCCACAGACCCTTATCGGTTCCGCAGTCGTCTTCTTTGATGATGACATCCTGAGCCACGTCGACCAGACGTCTTGTCAGATATCCGGACTCGGCGGTCTTCAGGGCGGTATCGGTCAGACCTTTACGCACACCGTGCGTAGAGATGAAGAACTCGGATACGTTCAGACCTTCACGGAAGCAGGAGTAGATCGGTACCTCGATGATGGAGGGAACATACTCGCCGGCTCTTGATTTACCCTTGGCAGGGCGGGCCATCAGACCACGCATACCAGCCAGCTGGGTGAAGTTGGAGGCGTTACCACGGGCACCGGAAGTGGCCATCATGTTGATTGGGTTCTTACGCGGCAGGTTGCCCATCAGCTCGACAACGATATCGTTCTTGACATCGCCCCAGAGCTTGTTGAGGTGCCGCTCCCACTCTTCCATGGTGACAAGACCCTTCTGCTGCATTCTCTTCAGTTCATCGGCGCGGGCGCGGCCTTCAGCGACGTGCTCTTCCTTATGAGGAGCGACTTCGATGTCGGACAGAGCGACGGTGATGCCGGCGACTGTGGAGTATTTGAATCCGAAGGATTTGATCTGATCCAGGATTTCAGCGGTCTGATCAACAGGGTAACGGCGGAAGACTTCGGCGATGACCTTGCCCAGATCCTTCTTGATGACAGGATCGGTCAAAGGCAGCTGCTTGATGTAGTCTTTAACGCTGTTGCCGGGTTTTACGAAATATTTTTCAGGTGTGGCTTTGAAGTTGGCTTCGCTGACTTCGTTGATATAGGGGAAGTCTGCCGGGAACATGGAGTTGAAGATGGTCTTGCCCACAGTGGTGACAAGGTAATCATTTTCATGTTCCGGCGCGAAGGAGGTCTTTTTCAGACCCTTGACGGGTAGACCGATTCTGGAGTGCAGATGAACTTCACCACTCTTATAAGCGAGCATGACTTCATCAACATCCGAGAACACGGTGCCTTCCGCATCCGCATAGCGTCTCCATGCGGCAGCTTCCTTGGGCACACCGGCTGCTTCGTAGCGGTCGGCTTCTTCATTCAGTTCCTGGGCGGTTTCTTCCATCGTCAGATAGTAGTTGCCCATAACCATGTCCTGGCCAGGGGTAACGATAGGTTTACCGTCTTTCGGACCCAGAATGTTGTGGGAACCAAGCATCATGACCAGCGCTTCGGCACGGGCCTCTTCAGACAGAGGCACGTGGATCGCCATCTGGTCACCATCGAAGTCGGCGTTGAACGCGGTACATACCAGAGGATGCAGACGCATTGCGCGTCCTTCTACCAGCTTGGGCAGGAAGGCCTGAATACCCAGACGGTGCAGGGTCGGGGCACGGTTCATCAATACGGGATAACCGTCAATGACCTTTTCAACAACGGGCCAGATTCTTGTATCGCGCGCTTCGATCATCTTCTCGGCGGCTTTGGGGTTCTGGGCAAGTTTCTCGTTCACGAGTTCATTGATAACGAACGGCTTGAACAGGTTGATGGCCATTTCACGGGGAATACCCATCTGATACATCTTCAGATCCGGTCCTACCGCAATTACGGAACGGCCGGAGAAGTCTACACGTTTACCGAGCAGGTTCAGACGGAAACGGCCCTGTTTGCCTTTCAGATTGTGGGACAGAGATTTCAGCGCACGGCCGCCAGGTCCGGTGATGGGCTTGGAACGGCGTCCGTTATCGATCAGAGCGTCGACCGCTTCCTGAAGCATACGCTTCTCGTTCTGCACGATGATGTTCGGCGTGCCAAGATCGAGCAGTTTGCGCAGACGGTTGTTACGGGTGATGACACGGCGGTAGAGATCGTTCAGATCACTGGCCGCGAACCGTCCGCCGTCGAGCTGCAGCATAGGGCGCAGATCAGGCGGGATAACCGGAATCTTGGTCAGAATCATCCACTCCGGCTTGTTGTTGGAGTGACGGAAAGCGTTGATGGTGTCGAGCTGCTTGACAAGCTTTTTCTGCTTCTCGCCCTTGGCGGTCTGCAGAGCTTCCTGCACGCGCTCGTACTCGGCCTCAAGATCGACGTTCTGCAGCAGTTCAAGAACCGCTTCCGCGCCGGTTTTTGCCTTGAAGGCGGTGGGACCGTATTTCGCCTGATATTCACGGTACTTGCTTTCGGAAAGCACCTGTTTGTATTTCAGCTCGGTTTCGCCCGGATCGGTCACGATGTAGCTGACGAAGTATACGACTTCTTCCAGCTGCTTGGGTGTGACTTCGAGCAGCAGCGCCATCCGGCTGGGGATGCCGCGCAGATACCAGATGTGGGCAACCGGAGCGGCCAGATTGATGTGGCCCATACGCTCACGGCGCACCGCGCTCTTGGTGATTTCAACACCGCAGCGATCGCACACGACGCCTTTGAAACGGACTTTCTTGTATTTGCCGCAGGCGCATTCCCAGTCCTTGGTCGGGCCGAAGATACGCTCGCAGAACAGACCGTCTTTTTCCGCTTTCTGAGAGCGGTAGTTGATCGTCTCAGGTTTGGTCACCTCTCCGTGAGACCACTTTTCAATGGTCTCAGGAGAAGCGAGGCTTACCTGAATTGAGGAAAAATTGTTAACTGACATGTCTGGCGATTATTCCTCCTCTTCATCGTTTCCATCAGAGACGGAGAATCCTTCGAGCTCTTCCGCGAGGTCGAGATCATTGACGAGCTCTTCCTCAGGCTTGGCTTCGGGTTCTTCCTCTGTATGTTTATGTTCAGTAAATTCAGCAGTGACAACATCGTCGTCGTCGGTGTTCAGATCGACTTCGTTTCCGTCGTCGTCAAGGAGTTTGACATCGATGGCCATACCCTGCAGCTCGTGCATGAGGACGCGGAAGGATTCAGGCACACCGGGTTCCGGAATGTCCTGGCCCTTGATGATGGCTTCGTATGTCTTGATACGGCCCTGAATGTCGTCGGACTTGATGGTCAGAATCTCCTGCAGAGTATGGGAAGCACCATAGGCCTCAAGAGCCCATACCTCCATCTCACCAAATCTCTGACCACCGTTCTGAGCCTTACCACCCAGAGGCTGCTGGGTAACCATGGAATACGGACCGGTCGCACGGGCGTGCAGCTTATCGTCAACCATGTGGGCCAGCTTGATCATGTACATGACGCCGACAGAGATCCGCTCATCGAAGGGCAGACCGGTCTGGCCGTCGTACAGTACCTGTTTGCCGTCGCTGGTCATCTGAGCTTCCTTCATGACATCCGCCAGGTCTTCGTTGGTCAGACCATCGAATACAGGTGTCGCGAATTTCTGGTTCAGTTTCTGAGCGGCGTAGCCAAGGTGAATCTCCAGAATCTGACCGATGTTCATACGGGATGGTACACCGAACGGGTTCAGGATGACGTCGATCGGACGGCCATCCTGCATGAAGGGCATATCCTCGATCGGCAGGATCTTGGAAATAACACCCTTGTTGCCGTGACGTCCGGACATCTTGTCACCTTCAGAAATCTTACGTTTCTGGGCAATGTAGACTTTGACACGCTTGTTGACTCCGGGAGGCAGCTCCGAACCGTCGCCTCTGTTGAAGACACGGATCGAATGCACGATGCCGGCACCGCCATGCGGTACTTTCAGGGAGTTGTCGCGCACTTCTCTGGATTTCTCACCAAAGATGGCAAGCAGCAGCTTCTCTTCAGGAGACGCTTCTGTCTGGCCTTTCGGAGTGACTTTTCCGACAAGGATATCACCTTCACGCACTTCGGCGCCGACCATGATAATGCCGTTTTCATCCAGCTTTCTGGTCGCGTTCTCACTGACGTTGGGGATATCGCGGGTAATTTCTTCCGGACCCATCTTGGTCTCACGGCAGTCGATGTCGTATTCCTCAAGGTGGATGGAGGTGTAGACGTCATCGCTGACCATGCGCTCGGACATGATGATGGCGTCCTCGTAGTTGTATCCGTACCAGGTCATGTAGGCGATGGTGACGTTCTGGCCAAGAGCCAGCTCGCCGTTTTCCATGGACGGGCCGTCGGCGAGGATATCGCCTTTTTCAACCCGCTCGCCGACTTTGACGATTGGTTTCTGGTTGATGCAGGTGGACGCGTTGGAGCGGCTGAACTTGCGCAGCTGGTACGTATGTTCAACGCCTTCGTCGTCCTTGTTGATAATGCGCAGGGAGTCAACGTACGTGATCGTGCCGTCTTCCTTGGCATTGATGCCCACGCCGGAGTCCTTGGCAATCTTGTATTCGATACCGGTTCCGACATAGGGAGAATGAGGCTGCAGCAGAGGCACGGCCTGACGCTGCATGTTGGCACCCATCAGGGCTCGGGATGCGTCGTCGTTTTCCAGGAAGGGAACGCAGGCGGTCGCCACGGAAACGATCTGTTTCGGGGAGACGTCGGCAAGTTCGACTTCGTCGCGGTTAACGATGATGGTATCGCCGTTTTTACGGGCGATGACACGGTCGTTGATCAGTCTTCCGTCCTGCACTTCGTTGGCCTGAGCGATGACGTAATCAGCTTCATCGTCAGCGGACAGATAAACAGCTTCCTCGCTGACCTTGCCATCCTTTACAGGACGATACGGAGTCTGGATGAATCCGTACTCGTTGATCTTGGCGTAGGTGGTCAGGTTGGAGATCAGACCGATGTTCGGTCCTTCAGGTGTCTCAATCGGGCAGATACGGCCGTAGTGGCTGGAGTGTACGTCGCGGACTTCAAATCCGGCACGTTCACGGCTCAGACCGCCAGGTCCTAACGCGGAAATACGTCTCTTGTTGGTCAGCTCGGCCAGCGGGTTCTGCTGATCCATGAACTGAGACAGCTGGGAGGAGGAGAAGAACTCCTTGATCGCGGCCGTCAGAGGACGGGTGTTTGTCAGTTTGTTGGGGGTGATGGTGTCGACATCCTGTACGGACATACGGTCCTTGATAACGCGCTCCATACGTGACAGACCGATTCTGAACTGGTTCTGAATCAGCTCGCCCACAGAACGGATGCGTCTGTTGCCCAGCATATCGATATCATCGGTCTCGCCGATTCCGTCCATGACGTTGAGGTCGTAGGAGAAGAAGGCGTAGATATCCGGGATGGTCACGGTGTGCTTGTTGGCATACGGATCGTTGCCGGTGATGTGGATGCGGTCGCCGTCTTCATCAAGAACGTCGATTTCCTGAACAGCGGCGCCGACAAGCCATGCGGTTACACCGTTGTCATTGACTCTCTGCTTGAGGTCAACCACAACAGCGTCATCCAGCTTGTCAGGAACAACACCGATCTCATAGCGCGGAGCGATCAGCTCGAACTGATCGTCCATCAGATCCTGGCCTTCCGGATTTGTCAGACGGCCAAGAGCGAACAGTTTCTGACCGAAGTCGAGTGTGTTGTCGATGTTTTCTTCTGTCAGTTCAACGGGTTTGGCGATCAGGCCTGCGAGAACCTTGATGTCGCGTCCGTCTTCAACGATCTTGGCGACGTCCTGAGGAGTCAGAACCTGGCCGCGCTCGAAGAGCTCACCGTTGATTTCAAAATCCTCTCCGACCAGACGGCCGATCAGGCCGCGGTTGTTGGTGGCAGGAACGGTCACCAGATCCTCTTCGAGGAATTCCGGACGGAAGGGATAGGGGTTCATGTAAGTGCCGCGGGCCAGCTCATCACGCAGAGCGTTGCGCTCGTCTCTGTGGATGTGGGTGCCGGCTTTCATGAAGACGTTGCCGTCGGCATCGATGATGTCATGCGCCAGCTGCTGGTTCTGGGCGCGGGCAGCCGCGTTGAGCTTCTTGTTGAGCTTGTAACGGCCGGCCTTGGTCAGATCGTAGCGGCGGTGATCGAAGAACTTGGCCTGCATCAGGGAGATGGAACCGTTCAGTGTCGGGATTTCGTCACTTCTCTGGTTCTCATAGAACTGAAGCAGAGCTTCTTCAGTGGTCTTGACCTTGTCGTTGATCAGAGTGCGTTCAATCTCCTCATTCTTGCCAAAGTAGGCGTTGTAGAGCATGAGGTACTGATTGATGTACTCGCGGGGTTCCTTTTCATCGTCAACTGCGACATCATTAAGTTCCTTGCCCATGGTCTTGAGGAACTGCTCAAGAGGCTTGGTGTCATAATGGTCTTCGCCCTTGTCGATGGAGAAGGACATTCCAAGTGCTTTGAAGAAAATGGAGAACAGCATTTTTCTGCGGCGGTCAATGGAAACGTTGATCGCGCGGCCGTTTGTGTTCTTCTTATCTTCTGTAAAGAACTCGAGCCAGGTTCCGCGGGAGGGAATCAGCTCAGAGCTGTAGTTCTGTTTTCCTGTCTTGGCGTCTACGCTTTCAGCGAAGTAAGCGCCGGGGGAGCGGACAATCTGGGAGACAATGACACGCTCAGCACCATTGATGATGAACGTACCGGTTTCTGTCATGATCGGGAAATCGCCGATGTAGACAATTTCCTGCTTTGTGATGACTTCACCGTTTTCCTTGGTGATCTCCAGTTCCATGTTGGCATAAAGAGGTTCGGCATAGTTGCATTCGCGAATCATGCACTCTTTAGCGTCGTATTTGGGACCGAAGCGCCGTTTGTCTTTTCTGGAACCCAGTTTTTTCTCGTCGCGGACGAGTCCCTTGAAGTTCAGCCGGATATTGCGGCCGTAGTTTTCAATGGGGAAAATCTCGTCAAAAACTTCCTGGATTCCTTTGTCCATAAACCATTTGAAGGAATCGGTTTGGATTTCCACCAGGTTTGGAAGCTCGAGGTTTCCGGATACCCTGGAGTAGTCCCGACGGAAAGCCTTCTTTCCTTCCGGGACAATGTGGTATGCTTTGTTGCCGTCCATGCACGCCATCCTTTCTTCAGAATCTGTATGTGAAAAAGCGCAAATTGTTCATGATAAACATTATTTTGCAATTTACAATAATATGACTGCCTGTCTACTGTGTCAAACAATCAAGCAGCCATATCCATAAAATCGGTATTAAATCATACATTTTGTCAGTTCGCAAGCTTGTCATCAACGTGAAAATCTGCTTAGACCGCTGATTTTCATCTCTTTTTTCAAAGCTTTCGACATTTTCACGAACTTCGACAGTTCAAGACAGTTCTATTATGAATCCTTACCGCCATCTCGCTGACTCTGTTGCCTGTAGTCTGAACAGGACAGTTTTTATTTGATTTTCTTTCTGCATTCATTGGTTCTTTAAAGAAGAGAACCGCTTCTCTTTTAAAAAGCAAAATCAGAGCGACCTGATCGGATCCCTCTGATAAAACATCATCGCAGTCTGGCGCTGGTTTTCTTTCTCATATGACCGGCTGCCGGCTATTATTCCATCTCTTCCTTATATATGGAGAGGAACGGAGAGACTAAGAGAAATAGTCCACAAGGCTGCACAGAACAGAAAGGAATACTTCTTACGCTTTTAAAGCGTTGAGAATCCGCTCCACATCTTCCGGCTCAGCCTGAGGCGCTTTTAAAAGCATGTATCCTTCCATGATCGTCTGGGCGTAGGCCGGATCATTGTTGACGCGCTCCCGGCTCATGTTTCGAATCAGATCATACAGCTCTTCACGCATGGCGAAGTACGCCTTTTCCTTTTCAATTTCTTCAAGCAGAGCCTTGAAGGTCCAGGGCTTGTTGTCGGCCGTTTCCATGGCCATATCCGGGAGTGGATTGAATTTTTCAGCCATGGAAGAAAGAATCCTCTGCGCATCGGCCTGATCGTTTCCTGTCACGAAAATAAAAGGGGTAAGAGATCCGGGCTGACCGGAGATCAGATCATGGTCAACCGCTGCAAGCTGCTCAATAGTCATGTCAAGCGCCTGATCATCGACCAGAACAAGCTTTTCTCCTTCAAGCGCCTTCCTGTATAAATCCGCTGTCTGCGGCTGATTGCCTGTATATAGAACCACCATAGAATCATCCTCGTTTCTGATACCATATTACTCAGGAGATAAACCAAATGAAAAAATTATTCACCGGACTTCTTGGTCTGATCCTTGTGCTCGGACTGATACTGACCGGATGTTCCTCAAAACAGAAAAACACGGATGATATTCAGGCCTTCTTCAAGGCCTTCAATCATCTGCTCGAATCAAAATCCCTGCATCTGGAAGGATCACTTGATTTCAATGGCGCCACTACACCCGTTGATCTCTGGTATGACAGTCAGGATGGCCTGGAAGCCGCGTTTGTCACATCTCTTGATGATGACATGCCAGTCGAATTCTACATCAAGGACGGCGGCACCTACCTGGATTTCGCGGGCACAAAATCCAGCTCCACACTCGCCAATCTCGGTCTTGATAACAGCGCCTCTCTTGCAGGGCTCAATCCGTTTCTGGATCTGTCCACCGATGATCGTCTTGCTCTGATCGATTCCACTTCTCAAAACAAGGATGTCCATACCCTGGTTTTGAACACCACCGAACTGTCCAAAGCCATTGACTCTTACGGATCCGCCAAAATTTCTAAAGCCGAGATTTCCTACACGCTTAAAGATAATGAGATCAGCTGGCTGAGCTTTGCCCTGGAAGGCACCTCCGAGCTGACACAAACCCCGACTGATCTGAATCTGACGATTGATCTGACGGTTCATGCCCGTAACGAAAAACTCAACATCCCCTTCCCCGCCGATCTTGCAAGCTGGCCAAGAGGATAAACAGGCAGACTGTCAGAAAACAGCTATCATAGAAACAGCGGCAGGAAAGCATTGAAACGCCAGAATTATAAAGATAAAGACAGCAGAGATTATGCAGACAATTAAGGAACTCTACAAAATCGGTCCGGGACCATCCTCATCCCATACATTCGGACCGACCAGAGCCGCCAAGGACGCTCTGGAAAGATATCAAGACGCTGACACCTTCCATGTGATTCTCTTTGGATCACTCGCTCTGACCGGCAAGGGACATCTGACCGATCACGCGATCAAGAAGGCGCTGCGCTCTAAAAAGGTCGACATCGACTTCGACTACAAAACGCATGTCGACCACCCCAACACCATGACCATCGAAGCGTTCAAAGATGGAGAATCCCTTGGAAAGCATACCTATATTTCTATTGGCGGCGGCAAGATCATTATCGATGGCAAGCAGCCTGAAAGCGCCAAGGACATCTATCCTCAGACCACGATGGATGACATCCGCAAGGAATGCCATAAATCGCATCTGCGCTTTGATGAATACGTCACGCAGGTTGAAGGCAAGGATATCGACACCTTCATGTCCAAAATCATGCAGGCCATGCTCCACAGCGTGGATAAGGGTCTGTCCAAAACAGGCGTGCTGCCAGGATCACTCAAACTCGACCGTGTCGCCTATGCCCTGTATGAATCCGCCAAAAGCCTGGATGATGAAGCGGACCGCAATGCCCTGCTTTTACAGGCATACGCCTACGCGGCCAGCGAGCAGAACGCCTCGGGCGGAACGGTTGTCACCGCACCGACCATGGGCAGCTGCGGTGTGCTTCCCGCTCTTGTCACCCACTATTACAGAGATCTTGGCTATCCCAAGAAAATCATCCTCAACGCTTTGAAAGTGGCCGGACTGATCGGCAACCTGATCCAGGAAAACGCGACGATCTCCGGTGCGAAAGCCGGCTGTCAGGCGGAAGTCGGTGCGGCCTGTGCCATGGGCGCAGCCTTCGTGGCCTCCTGCGCGAGACTGAGCAACGAGCAGATCGAATGTGCCGCTGAAATCGGCCTTGAGCATCATCTTGGCCTGACCTGCGATCCGGTCGGCGGGTATGTGATGATTCCCTGCATCGAACGAAACGCGGTGGCTGCCACCAGAGCGGTCGACGCGGCAAGACTTGCCAAATATCTGCGCAACGTGAAAAAGAACCGTGTCTCCTTTGACATGGTCGTTCATACGATGAATCTGACGGGCAAGAAACTGCCCATGGAGCTCAAGGAAACGAGTCTCGATGGTCTTGCAGTGGTTGTTCCCTCATCGGTCGATCGCAAATAAGGCCGTCTTCCAATCTGAATTTTAGAAAACATAAGAGGAATCTTTGATGGAACAAAAATCAGAGATCCCTCTTTTTTGCGCGGTGAGATTCCAGCTTCAAAATATCTTTCATAAGATTTTACGCAATCGAAACCCGACTGTCGGACTCTATAATAAAGAGGAAAGAGGGAATGAAAATGGCAAAATCAAAAGTTTACTTCACTTCCGACACCGGTCCTCAGGCTTTAGTCAGACTGTACGAAAAGCTTGGCAAGGAGCTCAAGGGAAACGTCGCTGTCAAGCTGCACTCCGGCGAAGACGGAAACCAGAACTTCCTGCGTCCTGAATTTGTGAAACCCATCATCGACAAGGTCAACGGAACCGTTGTTGAATGCAACACCGCTTACGGCCACGATATGGGCGGCCACCGCTTCAATACCACCGAGCATATGCAGGTGCTGTCCAAACACGGCTGGCTTCAGAACTTCGATGTCGACATTCTGGACTCCGAAGGACCCGATCTGGTTCTTGAAATCCCCAACGGCCTGCGTCTGAAAGAAAACTATGTTGGCAAGGATCTCGACAAGTATAATTCCATGCTCGTCTTAAGCCACTTCAAGGGTCATCCGATGGGAGGGTTTGGCGGCGCTCTGAAACAGCTGTCCATTGGTGTCGCTTCCAGCTCCGGCAAATGCTGGATCCACTCTGTCGGCAAATCCAAAGATATGAGAACCTGCTGGTCCGTTCCTGTAGAGCAGGATGAGTTCCTGGAGTCCATGGCTGACGCCGCTGAAAGTGTCAACAACTACTTCAAGGACAACATCGTCTACATCAACTCTCTGGTCAACCTGTCTGTTGACTGCGACTGCTGCCACGTTGCGGAAGATCCCTGCATGAAGGATATCGGCATCATGATCTCCACCGATCCTGTCGCGATCGACAAGGCTTCTCTGGACATGATCTACAACTCCAAGGATCCTGGACGCGATCATCTGCTGGAAAGAATTGAATCCCGTCATGGCGCTCATACCATCGAAGCGGCTGAAGCTCTTGGCTTTGGCTCCACCGACTATGAGCTGATCAACATCGACGAAGAAAAGTGACCCAATCATGAACAGCCGGAGAAGTCTCCGGCTGTTCTTATGCCTTTGCCACAGAGAAGAACTCTTGCTTCAGGGCATTGCTCATCTGTATCAGGCGCGGTGAATTCCACTATACTGTAGGAAAAGGAAGGAGACGAATCATTCTCATGATCAATATTGTCTACGAACCTGAAAGCCACCGCTCCGCAGCGTACGACGGTGATCAGGTCATCGGCGTCTGCGAGTATGAAGTCAACGGAAACGAATGGCTCATCACCCACACTGTTGTCTCTCCCGAATATGGCGGACAGGGTATCGCGAGAAAGCTCGTTCTGCTTGTCGCCGACAAGGCGAAAGAAGCGGGAAAAACAATCGTGCCGATCTGCTCCTACGCAGTCAAGGTTCTTGGCTGATCCCTTACATCAGACAGACAAGCCGGCATCCCTTCCATAAAGCGAGAAGGGATGCCGGCTTTTGTCGACAGATCAGATTTTTAGCAGCACCGCTGCAATATTACTTTTCAATAAGACAGTCCGCCTTCTGCACGCTGCCCATGAAGACAGGCACATTGGTCCGCTCATCCATGACAATGTAGAAGAAGGGTCTGTCGTATGTCAGTTCAATCGGGTTTTCATCAGGCATCGCCGAGGTTGTCTTAATTTCCACCTCGGTCGTACTCGCCCCTTTGGTTCCCTTCTGATTGACGGTGAGCAGACTTTTTTGAAGGATGTTTGAGATGAACAGTCTGCTGCTGTCCTCTGACATCATTCCTGAAAAATCACCGTTTTCAAAAATCTCGTTCATCCCCATCTCTTTGAGCGGATCAATCAGAGACAGTTTTTGTTCCAGTTCAAACTGCGGGAATTTGAAGTTGACCTCTTTTCCTTCAGACTCATTGACCGCTTTCAGCAGAGGTGCGGCATCTGTCTTTTCAAGTGCGGTATTGAGGTCTTCTTCCTTTGGAAGAAGCAGGATCAGAGAATAACGGGGATTCTCATACGGCAGCCGGCATCCTTCCAGCTGGTCCGTTTCAATGTAGGAATATTCTGAGCCGCACAGCATCGGAACGCTCTTAACCACGCCATCGATGTCAGTAAAGTCAGTGAGCTGAACCTGCGCATCAGTAAATTCATCCATCCATGGGGCTTCAAAACTCAGCGCGTTGATCAGAAGAACAGCCGTGTCATCGTTGAGGTTTTTAATCATGTTTTGAATCTGTCCATCTGTGTGATCTGAAATCCAGCTGTTGACGACATAGACATCCTTCTGCGCAAAATCGCTTAAAAACGCCTCACCGTGATAGTCCTCTTTAAGAAGGTTTTGATAAGACTCGTTCAAAGAGCTGGCTAGTTCCTTGTTCACCCACATGGAATTGGCAAGAGCAAGCATCTTTTTCTCGTCTTCCGATTGCGCAAAGGACGCTTTCGCGATCGTGTTAAACTGCTTTGGATCAAGCCCCAGTGCCTGTTCCATCTCTTTGAGCGTCGATCCGGAAATCCCGTTTTCCACCATGCCTAAAGCCATGATCGCTGACAGAGGAGAAAACAGACTGTTCTCATCCTTCTGCTGGAGTCTGTTATAAAGTGACCAGGACAAAGCAAAGCCATCCGATCTCTGTTGATCGTCAAGCTGAACAACGGTTGGTTCCGTCTGCGGCTCTTTCTGATCGGGTACGGGGTTGGAAGAACATCCGGCAAGCAGTGAAGCAGCGCAAAGAACGCCCAGACTTCTTTTGAACTTCATTTCTGATCCTTTCCGGCTCTTTGTTTCAGACAGAAGAGCTCTTTTTTTAAATTATACGAAAAGGCAGCTGTCTGCTGTGTGATCCCGCATCCATATAAGGAAGCGGATTTCAAGTATACCAAACCAGAACAGCAGCAAGCCTCTCTTCCTTCAAAAAGGAGGCTTGCTGCTGATAATTGATTTATTACTCTCTTCTTTGGCTTTCGTTTCAGAATATTTCGCGTTGTTTTCGGCGATCTTTTTCCTGAGCTGTTCAAGCCAGGCGCTTCCATCTTTGTGCAGTCCATAATCGCCTAAAGAGATGGAAGGCTTTTTCTCTCCGTGGAAATCCGATCCGCAGGTGATCAGAAGATCATGGTCTTCAGCCCATTGCTCATACCATGCGTTCATGTCATCGTCATGGTAGTTGGAGTAGGCTTCCAGGCCATCGATCCCCGCATCAAGAGCGATCTGAAGATTTTTATCGTTCTTGAAGAAGGTTCTGAAGGGATGGGCGACAATCACCACGCCGCCCGCTTCGTGAATTCGATGAACGGTTTCGGTAAAATCAGGCATCTTCGCTTTCACATACAGCGGGCTTCCTGGCTGACAGTTATCCCAGAAGAAGTTGACAGGGGCCGGATCACTGCGTTGTCCACCCGGCAGATAATCCTGCCAGTCCGGGTGATCCTGAATTTCCGGCATCTTCAGGACTTCATCGATCAGGGTAAACCAGGGATTCTTGCCGTTGGCCAGCTTTCTGATTCTCTGCTCATCGATTGTGAGGTGGTAGTAATTGGCGAGTTTCTCTACGCGCTTGGAGAACGTCTCATCCATGTTTTTCGCCGCTTTCGCTTCCAGAGAATTCAGCCATGGATCGTCCAGATCCACACCATACCCAAGGACATGGACGCCATACTCACCAAGTAATGTTGAGCATTCAATGCCATGAATCACATTGATGTTTCTTGCTGCGCATTCCTTTTCAAATTCCCGAACACCTCTCAATGTATCATGGTCGGTCAAAGCCGCTGTATCCAGCCCAGCCTTTTCCACCAGTTCAGCAAGCTGTGCCGGTGTAAATTCTCCATCAGATGAATAACCAGAATGCATATGAAGATCAAACATTGAATTCCCTCCCTGTTCAAAACCGCTTCTAATCTTAGCGCGCATATTCCTTTTGTCCATGAAGGTATTTATTTTGCGAATCAGAGGCTCGATTTTTGATATTCACAGTTCTCCAAACATCTTCTGCGCCATGCCTCCTCACATTCTGCTTGTTTGCTCCACCAAAAAAACCTCTCCAGATTTTCTGAAGAGGATAAGCATATTATCTGCAGTTCGGATTGTTCGAGTGATTTATCCCATAAGGTATGTTTAAGATTGATCTATTTATTGTCTGACGTTTTTAACCGATAGTAATTGGCATTCTTCTTTTTGTATTTTACGACAAGATCTCTGTCTACCAATCTGTCCATTGCAGCCTGCGCAGATGAATAAGCGTTAATTGATTCAACCGAATCAACGATCATACGATGATTCAATTCTTCATATTTATCAAAGAGAGATAAGATTTCCTGATCGGTAGCACTTAATTTTTCAGAGTCCGTATCGATCCCCGAATTTTTTGAAGTGTTTATTGTATTTGTCAAATAGTAAAATGTCTGAGTGCCATCCTTTTCTAATCCAATCAACTGCTTTGCTTCCAGAGCTCTTAGCGTTTTCTCGGCTTAGCCTCTTTCCACATTTAACGTCTGATATAAAGAGAACTTACTTACCCGTTCTTCCGCAGCTATTTCAACCAGGGCTATTTTTTCAAGTTCGGTTAGGTTGTAAACCTTTGAGCCAAACTGATTCTCCAATTTTTCCAGAGTCTGCTGTGGAATCTGATCAATCATTGAAAGTTCGAGTTCAACGCAATGCAGTTGAAGACGGTCTTTCAGATCCGGTCTTCTCCATCCGTTACTCTTCCATGCCTCCAAAATAACAGGAAAACCGGAACCAATATTTTCGCAAAAACCGATCATCCGAAACATGGTTTGTAATTTAGGATTTCTAGCAGCTGTACGGCCCCCGCTATAGATGCCAATAACAGGCAGCTTAAGATTGCCCGGATTAGACAAAAGAAATCCATCAGAAGACCGTACAACTTTCAGCTGTCCACCAGTACGGTAATCAGCATGAATCACCATATTAATCAAAGCTTCACGAACCGCTTGATGAACCGGTGATTCGTCTATTCTCGTGATTCCCTCCATCATGAATGGCTTTTTTAAATCTTCAGTCATTTTCGAAAGAACTTTCTGTACAAAGTTAAACAGGTTATTCTCCCAACTTCCATCCAGAGTTATTCGATCCGTCCACCGCTGATCAGTCACAGCCCCTCTTTGATCAAGATAATCCATTGCCAGGAGTGGAAATCGTTCCCTGATTGACAGTCCTTTCCCAAACATCAACAATCCAGCAATGCTTAGTCCTTCGTCTCCGGTCTTACGGTCTTTCACATATCCACCAAGTTGCCTGAGGAATTCCAGGTCTGAATACGTATTGTAAATATGTCCTCTATTTCTCACTTCAAACAGGTTGCGGTAAGCATGCAGAGTATCCAGATCGACATCCTCCATCCCATAATTCTGAAGCAAGAGAGAATCTGATGGCTCATCACTGGAATCGCGAATCATAGACTTCACTTCTTCTTCTTTGCAGTGATAATCCCCTTCGAAATTTCTGCGATATGTCCCAAAATAAGGGTTTTTATTAATGAACACCGGCTTTTCAGAATAATCAGCAGCAGGAACATGGATGACTATAATGCATGGTCCATCTTTAAACTGAACTGGCTTAACATCCTGATCTATCAACAGATTTCGATTAACCTTCTCATTGTTGTTAACTGAATCCCAGAAATCTTTCATTCTCTGCGACGGATTGTTTACGCCTGTCAAGATGAATCTTTTTTTCGGATTCTTCTCCTTCAGGTTTTCTCTTACCCCAAGCAGGATGATTCCTCCATATGTATTTGCAAAAGCAGAGTAAGTTTCCCAGACATCATTAGGAATAGCATTTCCTGCCTCTTTGCATTCCAGGTTAATATGTTCCCCGGTTCGCATGATCTCTATGATTTCCTCTTCTGACCACATAAGTTTTCGCCTCGAATTATTAAACTTAGAATTTAGACTGATGATCGGATCTCTTTCATCCCCTTCATTAATCAAACTGATTAATGAACTTACCCAAAGTTTAACTTTCTGCAAAGTTGGAGCGTAAGTATCAATATGACTTCTAACGTGACTACCAGAGTGACTGTGACTTCTAACGTCACTCTCAACGTAAATGTGATCTTCGTTGCAGCCATAGAAAAAGGAGAACGCCTCATTCAAAGAACATTCTCCGATTTGAATCTTTATTGAAACTATTCGCAGGTGAAGCCGGAAGTTTCGAGCGCTTTGACAACATCCTCGATCTTTGTCTTACCATAAATTGTCGGGTCTTCTTCCGTACCGGTGACGATGACATTGTTGTCAGCGATTTCAAAACTCAGGGCATCTTCCGGAAGCTCCTCATCCGCAAACATCTGCTTGACGGTATCAAGAATCTTTTCCTCATCACTGACATCCACGCCAAGCAGGGACAGCAGTGTCACTGGAATATAGGCTTTGATCGTCATCTTATTCATGGCCGCATCTTCTTTGGGCGCCTCCATGACCATTTCCACCTTCATGCCGGAATCTTCTGTGGAGCAGGTCTTTTCCACTTTGGCGGAGCATCCGCAAAGCATCAATAAAGAAAGAGAAGCGGCGAGCGCTGATTTCATTTTCATTTCATTTTCCTCATTTCCAAATTTCTATCCCTCTTCAAGAGGCACAGACATCATAGCAGAGCACCTCTCAAATCATAGAAACGCTCCATCTGTTCTTCGCCTCAAAGCAGAAAAGCAGGACATTCCGTGTTGGAAATATCCTGCTTATGATACAGATTCAAGAAAGAGTCAGTCGAACCCGCTAGTCCCATTCGAGAACTTCGTAGCCCTTGTCGTTGAGAATATCCTTGAAGGATTCCGGAGCCTTACCGTTGGTTTTGATCAGAATCCGGGCGCCATCATCGGCGAAGGCGTAAACACTGACGTTGGAGATGGAAATGCCGTTGTCCGCGAAAAGCTGAGACAGTCTGGCCAGTGCGCCGACATCATCATGCACGCGTACGATCAGTCTGGTGCCTTCGATCTCCCATCCAAGCATATTCAGGAACGCTTTGAAGATGTCATTCTGTGTCAGAATGCCGACCACTTCACCAGCCTTGTTAACAACAGGCAGACATCCGATGTCATGCTTGAGAAGCTTCTGCGTGGCTTCTTCCATCAGAGCATCGTCCTCGATATAAATCGGGTGCTTCTCCATCACGGTTTTGACATCCGTTTTGGAAAGCAGATAGTTCAGTTCATAGATGGAAAGGCTTGTAGCGGCGTTGTCGTCACCAATCATGCCTTCCGTGATCAGACCCTTTAAATGATTCTTTTCATCCACAACGGGAATTCGGTGGATGTGATGAAACTTCATCAGATCGATGACAGCGGAGATCTTTTCTTCCGGTTCAACGGTGATCGGATCCTTTGTCATAAAATCGGCTGTTCGAAACATGACTGTGTTCTCCTTTTCCCTTATTTTACGTCAGCAGGCTTGGCGGTGTCTTCTTTCTTCGCACCGCCAAGATAGGCCTGCTGTACTTCATCGGAGGCGATCAGTTCCTGACCGGTTCCTTCCAGAACGACCTTGCCAGTCTCCATAACATAAGCATAGTCCGCGACAGACAGCGCCATACGCGCGTTCTGTTCTACCAGAAGAACGGTTGTTCCGCTTTCGTTGATGTCCTTGATGATGGAGAAGATTTCCTTGACCAGAATTGGCGCAAGACCCATGGAAGGCTCATCAAGCAGAAGCAGTTTGGGCTTGGCCATCAAAGCGCGGCCCATCGCAAGCATCTGCTGCTCGCCGCCGGACAGTGTGGAAGCATCCTGGTTTTTGCGTTTCTCGAGAATCGGGAACCGTTCGTAAACCTTCTGCAGATCTTCCTGAATGCCCTTCTTATCCTTGCGCTGATAAGCACCCATCATCAGGTTTTCGTAGGTGGTCAGGCCAGGGAAGACGTGGCGTCCTTCGGGAACCTGAACAACGCCGGCGGTCACGATTTTACCGGGTTTGAGGTTGTAGATGGATTCTCCGTTATAGAGGATATCGCCGCCGCTTTTCTTGATGATGTTGGAGATCGCATGCATCAAAGAGGTCTTACCGGCACCGTTGGCTCCGATCAGGGAGACGATCTGTCCTTCTTCCACTTTCAGATTGACGCCCTTGAGCGCTTCAATCACACCATAGTGGACATGGAGATCTTTGATTTCAAGAACTGTCATCAGATATCCTCCCCCAGATAGGCCGTAATAACGAATTCGTTGTTCTTGATCTCATCCGGTGTACCGGAAGCGATCAGTTTTCCATAGTTCAGCACGAAGATTCTTTCGCAGATCTTCATGACCAGAGACATATCGTGTTCGATCAGAATGATTGTCAGATTGTATTTCTTGCGGATCTTGTCGATCAGATTGACCAGATCGGCGGTTTCCTGCGGGTTCATACCAGCCGCGGGCTCATCCAGATAGAGCAGTTTCGGTTCGGTCGCCAGAGCGCGGGCGATTTCCAGACGGCGCTGTTCGCCATAGGGCAAAGAGGTCGCCTTTTCAAATCTCTTGCGGTACAGTCCGACGTCTTTCAGGTATTCCAGAGCCTTTTCTTCAATGACGCGCTCCTCGTTGTAGTAAGCGGGGGTGCGCAGAAGACTGTCGACCAGCTTGTATTTGATGTTCTTGTGCATGGCCACTTTGACGTTTTCCAGAACGGTCATCGACTTGAACAGACGGATATTCTGGAAAGTACGGGCCACACCAAGTTCCGTGATCTTGTAGGGCTTCATGCCGCCGATCTGAGTGGTCTTGCCATCCACGGTCATTTCCACCAGACCTTCACTAGGCTCATACACGCCGGTCAGCAGGTTGAAGAAGGTTGTCTTTCCGGCGCCGTTCGGACCGATCAGTCCGACCAGTTCGCCCTGATCAACGCTCAGGTTGACGTTGGAAACAGCTGCCAGACCACCGAAGTTTCGTGTCAGGTTGCTGACTTTGAGGATCTCAGGCATCGGCAGGCTCCTTTCTCTTCTTCATCTTGTTCAGCAGTCTTTCCAGAGAGAATTCCCATGTGCCAAGAATTCCACCAGGTTTGAAGATCATCATCAGAACCAGCGCTGCACCATAGATGATCATGCGCAGGTCAGTGAACTGCTGCAGGTACATATTGAGCAGACCAATCAGCACAGCCGCCACAACGGATCCGGACATACTGCCCATGCCGCCGAATACAACCATGACGAGGATGTCGATGGATTTGTTGAAGGTGAACTGGCTGGGGTTCAGAACATAGAAGTTATTCGCGAACAGCGCGCCGGCAAGAGATGCCAGGCAGGCGCCGATGACGAAGGCGATAACCTTGTATTTCGTGGTATTGATACCCATCGCTTCAGAGGCGATTTCATCTTCACGCACCGAAATGCAGGCACGGCCATGCGCGGAACGGACAAAGTTGGTGCAGATCATGATGGAGATCACAGTGCAGAAAAACAGGATCGTCCAGTTTGTCAGAACGGGGATGCCCGTCAGACCCGCTGCACCGTTGGTGATCTTCATGTTCTGAATCACGATACGAATAATCTCAGAAAAACCCAGGGTGGCGATCGCCAGATAGTCACCCTGCAGGCGCAACGTCGGGATCGAGACAATCAGTGCGGCGACGATCGAAATCGCGAAGCCGACCAGAATGCCTAAAACAAATCCCCCGTAATTTGGCATCATGCGGGTGATGACACCGGCGCTGTAGGCGCCAATCGCCATGAATCCTGCATGGCCTAAAGAGAACTGGCCGCAGATACCGACGATCAGATTCAGAGAAACCGCCAGAATAATATTGATGAAGATCGTAAAGATCGTCGCTTTCCAGTAACTGTTGATCACACCGGTGGTGATCAGCACTTCCGTCAGCGCATAGAAGACAAGGATGATGACAAGCCAGATCAGATTGGCTTTGGAGAAGAGCTTCTTGGACATCAGACTTTCTCCTTTTCATTTTTACCGAACAGACCGGTCGGCTTGATAATCAGCACGAGGATCAGAATGGCGTATACGATCGCGTCACGATACATGGAACCACCATACGCGGAAACCATGGTCTCGGCGATACCGATAAACAGACCGCCGACAAGTGCGCCGGGAATGGATCCGATACCACCTAATACGGCGGCAACGAACGCTTTCAAACCGGGGACCATCCCCATCAAAGGTGTGGCGGCGTTGTAGTAAATGCCGACAAGCATACCGGCGGCGCCCGCAAGAGCGGAACCGATCAGGAAGGTGAAGGAAATCGTATTGTCCACGGAAATTCCCATCAGCTTTGCCGCATTTTCATCAGCGGAAACGGCACGCATGGCGCGGCCGATTTTCGTCTTCTGAATGATGAATGTCAGCAGAACCATCAAAACAATCGTGACGGTGAAGATCACCATCTGAATGTAAGAAATACGGACAGGTCCAAGCTGCCAGGAGGTATTTGGCAGCAGCTGCGGATAGGTGCGTACGGACGTGCCCATGAAGAACTGAGTAGTGTACTCGATCACATAGCTGACACCGATCGCGGTGATCAGAGCGGTGATACGGGGTGATTTACGCAGAGGCTTATAAGCGATGCGCTCAATCAGGACGCCGAGAATACCGCAGACGATCATGCAAACGATCAAAGCGGGAATGAAGCTCATTCCCATATAGGTTGTAACAAAGAACGCGGTGTAGGCGCCGATCATGTAGATATCGCCGTGAGCGAAGTTAATCAGCTTGATGATGCCATACACCATGGTGTATCCCAGGGCGACCAGCGCATAGATGCTGCCCAGAGACAGGCCGTTTACGATCTGCTGAAGAAACGATCCCATTGCGTTGCTCCTTTCTTAACTGAAAAAGCAGGGGAGGTCATCCCCTGCCTGTTGGTTCATTATTCAGCGTTTACTTCTTTTACGTTGCCCTGAACACCGTCAACCAGTTCTACAACCAGTACGGATTTATTCGGGGTATGTGTGGATTCGTCAAAGCTGAACTTGCCAGTAACGCCAGAGAAATCTGCCTTTTTGATTTCTTCGTTGAGAGCTGCGCCGGATTCACCGGAAGCTTCAAGGCTGGAAAGCAGAAGGTTGGTAGCGTCATAAGCGAGAGCGGAGAACATGCTGGGCTCTTCATTGTATTCTTCTTTGTATTTGTCGATGAAGGCCTTCAGTTCATCACTGGGATCGAGCGTTGTGTAGGCAGTTGTGTAGAAGATGTTGTTCGCATTTTCAGCACCAATCTGTTTGATGAAGTCATGGGAATCGAAACCATCAGCACCTACGATGGGTTTGTCTACGCCATCAGCCTGCAGAGCCTTAACGATCTGAGCGGTTTCATTGTAGTAACCGGCGATGTAAACAACATCGAAATCCTTTTTCTCAGCTTCTGTAACGATCGCCTGGAAGTCCTTATCGCCGGACTGATATTCAGCTTCATAAACAGTCTCGCCACCAAGAGCCTTCAGCTCTTCTTCGAACGCATTCTTCAGGCCACGTCCGTAATCGGAAGCTTCGTTGAAGACGACGGCTTTTTTAGCACCAAGCTCATTGACAGCATACTCTGCCATGGCTTTGCCCTGGTAGCTGTCTTCGAAGCAGACTCTCCATGCATATTCATAAGGAACGCCATCCGATTTCATCGTTGCGCCATCCTGAGTAGCGGAAGGAGAAATAACAGGAACGGCCTTGGAAGCAGCAAAGTCATATGTTGCGATGGAAGAAGCGGATGTCGCAGGTCCGACAACGCCGACAACGCCATCCTGTTCAATCAGCTTGGTGATTGCGGTGATGGATTCATCGGGTTTACCCTTGTCGTCGATTTCTACGCCTTCAACTGTGAAGGGTTTGTCTTCGCGGGCGTTGAACTCTTCGATTGCGATTCTGGCGCCGTTGATTTCTTTTGTTCCGTAGTCAGCAACTTCACCGGACAGCTCGAAGTTCAGACCGATTTTAACGGTATCACCGAGTTTTGCACCGGAAGGTGTGTCTGTCGTGTCTGTGTTGTTGGACTGATCATCAGCAGCTCCGGTGGAGCAGCCAGCGAGTGCGCCAATGGTTAAGGATGCAGCCATCAGCTTTTTGAGCAGATTGCTTTTCACTTTGAGTAAGACCTCTTTCTTTCCAAAAAACTGTTTGTATGATAACCACAATTTCCCATGGTTTCAACAATTCATCCCGTCTTTGTAAATAATTTCATTATTATGTAATTTTCTTTCAATGATACGGACAATTTTTCTCGATTGTCCTTTAATGAACCATCTCTGTCTATTTCACGTAAACGCTTTCATGATTATTATGGGAATATTCACATATCATTGGCGTCAAACACGAACTGCACTCCCCTGCCGGTCCCGGAATGTGGATTTTTTCTCCTTCGATGTAAAATTCATGAAAATGTTTCATCGGCTTTTTGATCTTAGAAATCAAACAGACCATGCTTTCAGACTCTGTTCTCTCTATTCCGGCGTTAAAAACCTCGGACCAGAAGAACTGATCCGAGTGATTGAAAGCTTAATGAATAAAGACCATACTCCAGAAATCCACAAACCACGAAATGACGGTGCTCTGCATCATGCCAAGCGGTCTGCTTAACAGTCCGGAGAAAATCACCAGCATCAAAACGATCTGGATTATGGCAGGCGGATTCATCCATTTGCGGTATGTCTGCCAGGGCAGAAAGGACCAGAAGATGCGCGAGCCATCCAGAGGCGGGATCGGAATCAGGTTGAAGATGCCAAATCCGGCCGAAAGAATCGCCGAGTAGCGAAGCAGTTCGAGCAGGTAGGAGCCGATGCCGGTGAACACAAAGCGCGGCACGAAGACAACCAGCGCGCAATAGATG
>Strawberry_p1__coassemble_1774_pt1 | contig 36370 bp, 37 predicted proteins | sample Strawberry_p1__metabat2_low_PE_004 | metagenome-assembled genome bin Strawberry_p1 | reverse complement strand
AGCAAGCTGCCAGGCCAAAGTTAACTCCCTTACCGTAAAGGTTTGGGAGTTTTTTCTTGTTCCTCTTTGGATATAAGGCGGAAACGCCCCACTGGTGCCCTTGTAAATAGTGGCTTTTTCCATACAGGTGAAACTGTTCATTTGACGATCGCATTTCTTTAACGAAGAACGAAATATCTGAAAATTCTTCGTCTTCTATCTCTGTTTGACGCATGATCATTCATACTCTTTAAAGCCTGTGCTGTATCTGTTTTTATGGAGTCAAAGAATTTTCAACAGCACGATCAGATAGTAGAAAAGGAGATGCTTTTATGATTTCAATTCGTACGGCGTCTGAAAGCGATGCAGCCGCAGTTGCGAAGATCTATAAACCATATGTTGAAACAACTGCCATTACCTTTGAATACGATGCACCGGATATGGAAGAGATGAAAAAGCGCATCCAGACTGTAAAGCAGCATTGGCCCTATCTTGTCGCGGTAGAGGATGGGAAAGTCCTTGGCTACGCGTACGCTTCGAGTCTGAAAAGCCGTCCTGCTTATTATCCAAGCGTTGAGACCAGTATTTATGTGGATGCGTCCCATCATCAGGCAGGGGTTGGAAGAGCTCTGTATACAGAACTGGAAAAAGAGCTTGCAAAACAGGATGTGACAAACCTCTACGCCTGCATCGCCGCTCCAAAGGGTGAGGATCTCTACCTGAACGAAGACAGCATTCATTTTCATACACACATGGGTTATCAGATTGTCGGACGCTTTCATAACTGCGCACTCAAATTCAACCGTCCTTATGATGTGGTCTGGATGGAAAAAATCATTTAAGGAGCATCTTATCAGAAGACAGGCAGGACAAAGGAATATCTCCCTTATTCAGATAGGCTGAATCTGAAGCTTTAAAGGAGGTCTTTTCATGAGTGACGAACAGCTTAAAAAGTCAAAATCTCTGTGATTGATGTTACTTACAATGAAGAAAGAGCGGCCAAATACGCGCCGGAAGAATATGGAATCTGCCCGCTGCATCAGGTTGGTCAGATATTCTATTCAAATGGATGGGAGATACCTTCCGGGCTTTGCGATAACGCCTGGAGCTGCATGAAGGATTATGTACTCGCCATTTCACAGGGAGCCGGCTATATCTATGGCAAGGGAGGATTCACCAACCGAAAAGGTATGGTCATCGTCTCCTGCAATGATGGTATCAGACCGGTGATCTTCAAGGTGGAAAAGACCGATATGACCGCTGATACATGGAATGAGGATCTGGCTACTGCCAAAAGCAAACACATGGATCCTGATGATACATCCACAAAATAGGGTAAATCAGCAGGTAATAATATAAGACCTGAACGGGGAGGAGAAAGCATCCTCTCCTTTTCATTATCAAATTCAGGAATTTACGCATCTTTCAGCCGGATTGGCTGTCATCTTTACGGTTTCGGGCCGCCTTAATCGAAGCCCGCGACAAATGATCTCTGAATGCGGATGTTTCTATCAGGCTTTCTTTTCGGTAGAATGGAATTCGGAACTTTTGAAAAAACAACGAATCTTTAACGATAGATGAAAGGAACAGATTAATGGCTTTTGAATCTCTCACAGAGCGTCTGAACCGGGCGTTCAAGAAGATCTCCGGTCAGGGCAGACTGACCGAAGCTAATATGGATGAAATGTTGAAAGAAGTGCGCGTGTCACTTCTCGAAGCCGACGTAAACTATGGCGTCGTCAAGAATTTCATCGCCAATATCAAAGAAAAAGCAATGGGCCAGGAAGTGCTTGAAGCGTACAACCCTGGTCAGATGGTCGTCAAGATCGTCCGGGACGAGCTGCAGGAACTGCTTGGTCAGGAAGACGCGCATATCCGCTTTAACGATCATGGCGTAACCCCGGTCATGATGGTCGGCCTTCAGGGTACCGGTAAAACCACAGCGGCCGGTAAAATCGCCCGTTTCGCGAAAAACACTCTGAAAAAGAAAACACTGCTGATCGCCTGTGACGTCGTTCGTCCTGCCGCAATTGATCAGCTCAAAACTCTTGGCGAACAGGTTGGTGTTGAAGTCTTCTCTGAAGGTACAGAAACTCCGGCCGTAAAGACAGCGATCGACGGCTACCAGTACGCCATTGATCATGGCTATGATCTTGCTCTGTTCGATACAGCCGGCCGCCTTCACATTGATGAGCAGCTGATGGAAGAACTCGCCCAGATGAAGCAGGCGATTCATCCCAATGAAATCCTGCTAACCGTCGATGCCATGACTGGTCAGGATATCGTGACAGTCGCCAAGGAATTCAACGACCAGCTTGATATCACCGGTCTTGTCGTGACGAAGATGGATGGCGATGCCAGAGGTGGCGGACTGCTCTCTGTACGTTCCATCACGGATGTGCCTGTTGTTTTCGTGTCCAGCGGTGAAAAGATGGAAGATCTTGAAGAGTTCCATCCTGACCGTATGGCGGAGCGCATTCTTGGCATGGGTGACATCCTGACTCTTATGGAGCAGGCTGAACAGAAGCTCGATGCCAAAAAAGCGCAGAAATCCGCTCAGAGAATGATGAGCGGAACATTCACCTTCAATGACATGCTCGATCAGTATGATCAGATCGACAAGATGGGCTCTATGCAGAAGATGCTCAAGATGATCCCGGGTATGGGCAAACTTGCTGACAAGGTGGATGAAGAAAAGGTCAATGGCGATCTCGTCAAGCAAAGAGCAATCATCCTGTCCATGACACCCTATGAAAGAGAAAACCCGAAGGTTCTCAAAGCCGGCCGCAAGGCGCGTATCGCAAAGGGTGCCGGCGTGAAGGTGCAGGATGTCAACACGCTGATCAAGCAGCTTGATCAGATGCAGTCTCTGTCCCGTATGATGTCCGGTCAGGGCATGGGAGCCTTTGGCGGTATGGGCGGTAATCCTCTTGCAAGTATGCAGCGCGGAGGCGGTATGTTTGGCGCAAGCAAGCACGCCGGAAGCAAGAAGCAGAAAACAGCCAAGAAGAAAAAGAAGAAAAAATAAAATCAAATAATCAGGGGTGTCATGCAAAAAAGCTTGACACCCCTGAAACATGACAGTAAGATATCACCTGTTTGAAACGACAAAAACTATATAAGTGAGGTAATCAATATGGTTAAACTTCGTCTGAGAAGAATGGGCAAAAAGCATCAGCCTTTTTACCGTATCGTAGCCGCTGACTCCAGAGCACCCCGTGATGGTGCTTTCATCGAAGAGATCGGTACATACAACCCCATCAAAAAAGACGCTCCTGTAACTCTGGATGCTGAAAAAGCACTCGAATGGCTCAAGAAAGGCGCTCAGCCTTCTGACACAGTTCGCTCCATCCTGTCCCACGAGGGCGTGATGAAGGCTTATCACGAATACAAACTGGAAAAGAAAGCCGCTAAGTAATCAGTCATGGCAAACCTGGAGAAAACTCTGTACGATCTGTGCGTTCCCATGGTGGAAAACGTTGATGCGCTGACCGTCAAGACGATGTCCAGCGCCGACGACAGAGAAATTCTGCTGTACGTCTATGCAGATTCCAAAGATATCGCCCGACTGATCGGAAGAAAAGGCGTTGTTGCTGGCGCGCTGCGCTCTATGGTATCTGTTGCGAACAGAGGCGACCATAAACGGCTGTCCGTGAAATTTGAAAGTCTGGAAGACTAGTCTTCCAATAGTACTGGTGCCTGGTTCCGCTGATCATGAATCATGAATCGTTTGTGTGCACAACTTGTATAAGGAGAACGACATGAATTTTAATCTTGTAAACGATCTGACTAAATCCCAGATCCGCACTGATCTGCCTGATTTCAGATCCGGTGCAACTGTTCGTGTTTACGTAAAAATCAAAGAAGGCGACAAGTCCCGTACTCAGGTCTTCGAAGGCGTAGTAACCGAACAGAAAGGCGGCGGTGTCAACGAAACATTCACTGTCCGCAAAATTTCCAACGGTGTTGGTGTTGAACGTAAGTTCCCTCTGAACTCCCCGATCATCGAAAAGATCGAAGTAGTTCGTCAGGGTAAAGTTCGCCGTAACAAACTGCGTTATCTGCGCAACCGTTCCGGTAAGGCTGCCCGTCTGAAAGAAACTCGTCGATAAGATCAAGGTCCCCGAGGGGACCTTTTTCTGTCTGTGGAATGACGAAAATGTCAGGAACAGAATAGAAAAATAAACTCCTGTTATAATCGAAGAGATTCCTGATGGATAAAGACGGAGAGAGAAAAAACTATGAGCCGTAAAAAGAATAAAAAACTGCATTACAACGAAGACGACGAACGCACCCTTGGTGAGGACATCCTTGATTTTGTCAAAGTGTTCGCGATCAGCGCGATCGTCATTCTGCTGTTCGTTAACCTGGTCGCTCATCCGGTTAACGTCATGGGGCGCAGTATGGATCCGACTTTGAAAGACGGTGAATATGGATTCACCAGTCTGATCGGCGTGGATAAGAAGAATCTTGAGCGCGGGGACATTGTTGTCGTGACCATGAATGATGAAAGCGGCAAGGAGTCGCACTGGGTTAAAAGAATCATCGGACTGCCCGGGGAGACAATTGAAGCCAAAGATGGCATCGTTTATATCGATGGCCAGCCGCTTGATGAAAGTGCCTATCTGATACAGGAAAATATCGACGAGATTCTCGCGCAATACAAGGAACAGAGCAACGGTCTGGATTATGGCCCGTTCACCTTTGATTTTGGACCTGTCACCCTGGCGGATGATGAATACTGGGTGATGGGAGACAACCGTCCCTGGTCCAAGGACTCCCGCTACCCGGATGTCGGTCCGGTTCATGCAGACCAGATTTATGGCAAGGGCATTCTTGTGCTCTGGCCCTTCAACAAGATTGGAGTGAAGTAACATGCCGCAGGTTCAGTGGTTTCCCGGCCATATGGCCAAGGCCCGCCGGCAGATGGAAGAGAACCTGAAAAAGGTCGACTTCATCATCGAAATCCGCGACGCCAGAATGCCGAAAAGTTCTGAAAATCCTTTATTGAAGGAACTCGCCGGCAGCAAACCGCGTCTGATTCTTCTTTCCAAAAAAGACAAGGCGGATCCCGCTCAGACCGAGAAATGGATCGCCAGTCTTGGTAAAAAAGACCAAAGCGTTATGGCGGTCGATTTTTTGCATGACAATTTAAAAAAACAGCTGATTTCCAGATCACTGGAGCTAAATCAGCCGCTTATCGAAAAGCAGAAACGAAGAGGCATGAAGCCGCGCGCATTGCGCGCCATGGTTGTCGGAATTCCCAATGTGGGCAAATCAACAATGATCAACACGCTTGCCAAGCGCAAGGCGGCGCAGACCGGTGACAAACCCGGTGTAACCAAGAGCCTGCAGTGGATCAAATTGACCGGCGAGCTTGAACTGCTCGATACTCCGGGCGTGCTCTGGCCAAAGTTTGACGATCCCCAATCCGGTCTGGTATTGGCAGCCCTTGGCAGTGTGAAGGATGAAGTGGTGCAGATGGAGGAGCTGGCGATTTATTGCTGCCAGTATCTGATGGACCATCATCCTGGAGCCCTGATGAAAGCTTATGGACTCGATCATCTTGAAGAAACACCATACGAGACCCTTCGTGCGATCGGCACAAAGAGAGGCTGGCTGATGAAGGGGGATGTCGATGAAAACCGCACCATGCGCACGTTCATTCAGGACATCCGCCAGAACAGACTTGGCCGCATCACCTGGGAGGAATGCGAATGAAGTCGGTTCTTGAAACCGAACTCTGGGATTCCTATCCCCTGATCTGCGGCATTGACGAGGCAGGACGCGGACCGCTTTGCGGACCGGTGGTCGTGGCCGGTGTCATCTTTGATCCCGGTTATGAAAATCCGCTGATCGATGATTCCAAAAAACTCAGTGAAAAGAAGCGGGAAAAGCTAATCCACCAGATCAAAAAGGATGCCAGAAAATGGATGATTCTTGTCGTGGATGAAAAGACCATTGATGAGTACAACATCTATCATGCCACCAGACTGGCCATGGAAAAAATTGCCGAAAAGCTGGCTGCGGATCTGACTCTCACTGATGCGATGCCTTTAAAAAACGGTGTACGCCATGCAGCTCTGATCAAAGGAGATGCCAGGGCGCTTTCAATCGCTGCGGCCAGTATTCTTGCCAAGACGACCAGAGATCACTATATGTATGAACTCGACCGTCAATACCCTCAATATGGGCTGGCAAAGCACAAAGGGTATCCGACCAAAGCACATCTGCAGGCAATTGAAGAATATGGCGTTCAGCCGTTTTATAGACGCTCGTTTGGCCCGGTGCAGAAGATTCTCACCCGGGAAAATGAGCTGAAATTATTTGAGTTGGATTAAAAGGATCTTCCGGTTGGAAGATCTTTTCTTTGCCACAAGATGGGGTGTGATTGGTTGTTCTGTCTAAATTGCGGGGGCTATTTGTTGACAAGTATACAAAATCACTTATATCTTGATCATCGAATCAGGTCACGCCGTCTTTGGCGGCGAAAGAGACCGAATTGAGCCAAATAGATACATTTAAAGAGGTTTTTTATGAAAAAACATCTGGTTATCGTAGAGTCGCCCGCAAAGGCGAAAACGATTGAGAAATATCTGGGAAACGACTACAAGGTCGTCTCATCCAAAGGCCACATCTGCGACCTGTCCACGTCCGGTAAGGAACGGCTTGGAATCGATGTGGAGAATGGATTTGTCCCTAAATATACAGTTCCGAAGGAAAAGAAGGAAACCGTCAAAGAGCTCAAGGCGCTCGCCGCCAAAAGCCAGGACGTCATCCTTGCAAGCGACCCGGACCGGGAAGGAGAGGCCATTGCCTGGCATCTGGCCAGAGTGCTTGGCCTGTCGGAAGATGACAACAACCGCGTGACATTCCACGAAATCACCAAACCGGTGGTGACGGAAGCCATTCAGGAACCGCATAAGATCGACATGAATCTGGTGAAGTCTCAGGAAACACGCCGCATGCTCGATCGCATCATCGGTTTCAAGCTGTCCAAACTGCTTCAGAATAAGATTCAGTCCAAATCCGCCGGCCGTGTTCAGTCTGTCGCGTTAAGACTGATCGTGGAACGTGAAGAGGAAATCAAAAAGTTCAAGCCCAAGGAATACTGGAGCATTGAAGCGGATGTCAAAAAAGGCAACTCCATCTTCGGCGCGGAACTGACCAAACACGAAGGCAAAAAGCCCAAGATCGCAAACAAGGAAGAAGCTGACGCTATTCTGGATTCCTGCAAGGATCAGCCCTTCGTTGTTTCTTCCATCACAAAGCGAAAAAAAACCAATCCTCCCAAACTGCCCTTCACCACATCGACTCTGCAGCAGGCGGCTTCCACCAGGCTCGGATTTGGCGCCAAGAGAACAATGTCCATCGCGCAGCGTCTGTATGAAGGTGTCGATCTGGGTGGGAATATGACCGGTCTGATTACCTACATGAGAACGGACTCCACACGCCTTTCTCCCCTGTTTGTGGAGGATACGGAAAAGTTCATCACCTCCGCCTATGGTCCTGAATACAAGGGCACCGCGCATGAGAAGAACTCTTCCAACGCACAGGATGCGCACGAAGCGGTCCGTCCCACAGATATTCACAACACTCCTGAAAAGGTGAAACCGTATCTGAGCGCGGAGCAGTATCGTCTGTATTCCATGATTTATGCAAGAACGCTGGCTTCTTTGATGGCCGACGCCATTCTGGATACGACCAGCGTGAAGTTCACCTGCGGACCCAACGAATTCAGCGCATCCGGTCAGACACTCGTGTTCGATGGTTATTCGAGAGTCTATTCCAAATATGAAAAGGTCTCCGATAAGATGCTTCCGGCCATGAAGAAGGACGAACAGATGAAAAACGTCCAGATCAAAGGCTCTCAGCACTTCACCGAACCTCCTGCCCGCTATACAGAAGCAAGACTGATCAAGGAGCTGGAAGAAAAGTCCATCGGACGTCCTTCCACCTACGCCTCTATTATTGATACTCTGCAAAAACGCGGCTATGTGCTGCTTGCGCCCGTCTCGGATACAAGCAAGACGAAAGTCTTCACTCCGACTGAACAGGGCGAGCTGACCAATGCCAAGCTTCAGGAGTTCTTCAATTCCATCATCAACGTCGAATACACGGCGGATATGGAGAAGAACCTCGATATCATCGCCGAAGGCCAGGAAGACATGGTCAAGTTCCTGACAGACTTCTATGACGACTTCCAGCCTCTTGTGGAAAAGGCGTATGAGTCGATGCCCAAGAAGGAACTGGAGAAAACAGGAGAGAAATGCCCGCTTTGCGGTGGAGATCTGGTTTACCGAAACGGCCGCTTTGGCCGCTTCATCTCCTGCATCAACTTCCCGACCTGCAAATATACAAAGAACGCGGAAGAGAACCTGCAGGAAATGGAAGGTCAGGAGCATAAGCTCTGCCCCAACTGCGGCAGTCCGATGGTCATCAAGAAAGGTCGTTATGGACCGTTCTGGGCTTGCTCAAAATATCCCGAATGCAAGACCATCGTTCCTTTGAAGGAAAAAGCCAAACCGGAGCCGACCGGTGAAAACTGCCCGGAATGCGGAGCGCCTCTCGTCAAGAGAATGAGCCGCTATGGCAAGCCGTTTATCGGCTGCTCCAACTACCCCAAATGCCATTACATTAAAAAAGAACCCAAAGCTGCCAAAGGCAAAGCTTCAGAAAACGCTGAGACAGCATCGGAGCCGTCCGCATGAAGGCGACGGTAATCGGTGCCGGCCTGGCTGGCAGTGAAGCCGCCTGGCAGCTGGCCAATCAGGGCGTGGAAGTCACGCTGGTGGAAATGCGCCCGGACAAGAAACCGCCCGCCTTTCATACAGGTCAGGCAGCGGAGCTTGTCTGCTCCAACTCACTGCGTTCCAACTCTCTGGAAAACGCGGTCGGTCTGATGAAGGAAGAGCTGCGTCAGTTAGGCTCGCTGATCATGGAGGCCGCCGATGCCACCCAGGTTCCCGCCGGCAGCGCGCTGGCGGTGGATCGCACGTCTTTTTCAGAATACGTGAGCAGAAAGCTGGAAGAGCATCCCAACATCACGATCGAACGCCGGGAAGTCACAGAGATTCCCGAAGGTCCGGTAGTTGTAGCCTCCGGTCCTCTGACCAGTGACGCGCTTTCGCAGGCTATTACGGATCTGACTCATCATGGCGCTCTGCACTTCTTTGACGCGGCGGCGCCGATTGTGGAGAAGGATTCCATTGATATGGAGAAGGCCTATTTCAAATCCCGCTACGACAAGGGAGAAGCCTCCTATATTAACTGCGCGATGAATGAAGAAGAATTTGACGCCTTCTACAACGCGCTTGTCGAAGCGGAGTGCGCGCATCAGCACGAGTTTGAGGCCGACCCGAAAGTCTTTGAAGGCTGCATGCCAGTCGAAGAAATGGCAAGACGCGGTAAAAAGACGCTGCTTTTCGGTCCGCTCAAGCCTGTTGGTCTGGAGCGGGAAGGCGAACGCCCTGTCGCGGTGGTTCAGCTGCGTCAGGATAACGTCGCGGCTTCCCTTTACAATATTGTCGGCTTTCAGACCCATTTGACATGGCCGGAGCAGAAGCGCGTCTTCTCCATGATCCCGGGGCTGGAAAACGCGAAATTTGTCCGCTATGGCGTGATGCACCGCAATTCCTATCTTTCAAGTCCTGATTTTCTCAATCAGTACTACCAGTTCAAAGACCGCCCGGATCTGTTCTTCGCCGGACAGATGACGGGTGTGGAAGGATATGTGGAAAGTGCGGCAAGCGGCGCGCTGGCCGGATTGAACATGGCAAGATATCTGCAGAACAAGTCTCTGATCGCTTTTGGCAGACAGACAGCGATGGGCGCGCAGGCTTACTATATTTCTCATGCTTCCGCCAGCCAGTTTCAGCCGATGAACGCCAACTTTGGCATCATGCAGTCTCCCTCCGGTGTCAAAAAGAAGGAAAAGAAGGCTGCCATGGCCAAAGCTTCTCTTGAACGCATCAAAGAGATCAAAGATGAACTCGCAGCCTGAAGAAGTTATCGCTCAGCAATTTCAGAAAAGACCGGAAGAGAAGAAGCCTTCAGACATGGAGGATCAGATCAGCCGTTTTCTGATCTATATTTATAACCGCAACAGCCAGTCTCAGGATACCGTTGAGGCTTACGGCCGTGATCTGCGGCAGCTGAAAAACTATCTGCTTTCCATCGGACTGGATGATTTTGCCAAAGCGGACCGCCTGACTATGCTTGGATTTGCCTCCTGGCTTCAGAAGGACGCGCCGCTGCAGGCAAGTTCTGTAGCCCGCAAGATCAGCGCCTGCCGTTCGTTTTACGCCTGGCTGGTGCGTCATGATGAGATAGAACACAATCCCTTCGAGGGATTGAAAACATCGAACCGCAAAAGAAAGATTCCTGATTTCCTCTTCAGGGAGGAGGTTATGAACTTTCTGCAGAGCTATGACCTGAACGACCCGCTCGAATGGAGGGACTATGTGCTGTTTTCTTTGATGTATGGCTGCGGACTGCGTGTTTCCGAAGCGGTCGGTCTGAAAAAGGAAGACTTCGACCTGAAGGCCAGAACACTGCGCATTTTAGGAAAGGGCAGCAAGGAGCGTATTGTTCCAATCGCCCCCTGGCTTGTCAGCACGCTGAAAGAGTGGCTCCTGCCGCTTGCCCCTTCTGACTTTCTCTTTCATAACGCGAGAGGAGGACAACTGAGTGCAAGAGGCATTCAGTACAGGATGCAGGATCATGCCGACAAGATCGGTCTTGCCATGACGGTTCATCCGCATATGCTTCGCCATTCGTACGCGACCCATCTGCTTGATGGAGGAGCGGATATCAGGGTGGTGCAGGAACTGCTTGGACACTCGTCTCTGTCTACCACGCAGATCTATACGCATGTTTCCATGGCGAAGCTGCAGGAAGAGTATGAAAAAGCCCATCCGCTGGCCAAAGATGAAAACTCGTGAGGGTTGTCGGCCGGATGGGCTTTTTGCTATAATGTCAAACGCGTGAAATCGCAATACGCACACCGGGGATTCGGCTGCCCGTGCATGTAAACCATGTTGCAGCGGTTAGAACCGGTGGAGGACAAACGGAAAGGTAGAAACATGTCTAACATCGTATCCATGAAAAAGATGCTGGAATGTGGAACCCATTATGGACACCAGACACGGCGCTGGAATCCTAAGATGCGTCCCTACATTTACACAAGCATCAACGGGGTTTACATCGTAGACCTCAACCAGACTCTCGAACAGCTCGAAAATGCTTACGAGGCTCTGCGCAAAATCTCCGAGGACGGAGGAAAAGTTCTGTTCGTCGGCACCAAGAAACAGGCTGCTGAAACCATCGAAGAACAGGCTCTGCGTTCCGGCTCCTTCTATGTCAACCAGAGATGGCTGGGCGGTCTGCTCACCAACTTCCGCACTATTCAGAAGCGGATCAAACGTCTGATTGAGATCGAGGAAATGGAAGCCAGCGGAAAACTGGAAGTCTACACCAAAAAAGAACAGGCTCAGATCATGAAGGAGAAAGATAAACTGGAAACTTCTCTGGGCGGTATCAAAGAAATGAAGAAACTGCCGGATGCTCTGGTTATCATCGACCCGAAAGAAGAGCACAACGCAGTTGCAGAAGCTAAGAAACTGGGTATCCCTGTATTCGCAATGCTCGATACAAACTGCGATCCGGATGATGCGGATTATCCTATCGCTTCCAACGACGATGCAAAATCCAGCGTTAAGCTGATCACATCCATCCTTGCTGACGCAATCGTTGATTCCAAGGGCGGCGTACGTGAAGTCGCTTACCTCGAAACTCCGGAAGAAGACGTTACTATGGATGACGTTATCCGCAACGTTGAAGCTCAGGTTGCTGAGAACGAGCGTCGCAGAAGAGAAAGAAACGAGCGCCGCAGAAGAGAGAGAATGGAAGCCCGCAACCGTCAGGGCGGCCGTCGTCCTTACAACGGACCCCGCAATGGCAATGGCCCCCGCACTCCTCGTCAGGACAACCGCCCCGCAGGCGATCGTCCCGCTCCCGCTGCTGCACCCAAGGCAGCAGAACCCGCTAATCAGGACTAATTGATCCGTTGATTCGGATCCAAGGAGATCAATATGGCTATTACAGCTGCTCAGGTAAAAGAACTGCGTGAAAAAACCGACGCTGGCATGATGGACTGCAAAAAGGCCCTCGTTGCTACTGACGGTGATATGGCTAAAGCTGTTGACTGGCTGCGCGAGCGCGGCATGGCCAAAGCTGCCAAGAAAGCGGACAGAGTTGCCGCTGAAGGTTTGACACGTGTTGCTGTTGATGGTGACACAGCTGTCATCTTCGAAGTTAACTCCGAAACAGACTTCGTAACGAAGAACGCTCAGTTCCTCGCTCTGCTTGACACTCTGCAGAAAGTTCTGCTCGAGAACAAGCCCGATTCCGTTGAGGAAGCTCTGACAATCTCCACTCCGGAAGGCACCGTAAACGATCTGATCGTGAACGCTACCGCTACAATCGGTGAGAAGATCACTCTGCGTCGTCTTGTCATTGTTCACAAGACAGATGCTCAGCTCTTCGGCACTTACATGCACAACAAGGGCGCAATCTCCGCTCTGGTTGTTCTTGAAGGCGGTAACGAAGATATTGCCAAGAAGATGGCTATGCAGGTTGCTTCCATGCGTCCTGTTTACATCTCTGAAAAGGATATTCCTGCAGAAGTCTTCGCTCATGAAGAAGCTGTTCAGAAACAGATCATGGCTGCTGATCCCAAGATGGCAGGAAAACCTGAAAAGGTTCTCGAAGGCATTCTGAAGGGCAAAATCTCCAAGCACTTCCAGGATGAGTGCCTGATGGATCAGGAATACTTCCTCGAGCCCAAGACAAAAGTTGCTGCGTTCCTCAAACAGAACAAGGCTTCCGTTGTTGAATTCATCCGCTTCCAGGCTGGTGAAGGTATCGAAAAGCGTCAGGACGATTTCGCTGCTGAAGTAGCAGCTCAGATGGACGCTGCCAACAAAAAGTAATATTGGACATAGTCTGCTCTTAAAGAGCTGCCAGAACTGTTCGTGATTATTCACGGCAGCTGCTGACAGCTCTTTTTTTGCGCTTTGTTTCAAGATAGAAGATTCAGCTTGTCCAAATTGCGTTGGCTCGTGAGAAACCAATTCAGGATTGAAAATATGTGAATTTGGTCAGCTGTTTAATCATTTGCCATAAAAACACATAATTTTGCGTTGTAAAGCGAAAAAGATCTGCATTTTAAAGTGCAATTTCTGACTTTTACATAACATTAAGACGCTTTGTATGATGAGGACGTCAAAAGAAATAAAACAACCGGAAAGAAAGGAGAGGATTGATAGTCATGAGACTGGATTCCATCATGAACGATTTCATCGAAAGCGATGACTATCTCGATCTCAGATACTTCACAGATAAATACCGAGTCTCCAAGCGGACGATTCAAAGTGATCTTTCCTATCTGATGAATATTTCCGGTTCAAAGGGGTTCAGGCTTCATACCGTGCGAAGCAAGGGCTACCTGCTTGAGGTGATAGATCAGGAAAGATTCAGAGAATTCGTTGAAGAACTGTCCAGAAACAGAAATCCGATCCCCGCGCCGACGGTTTCCAATCTGGCCGCCTGTATTGCCATGCAAAAAGACTACATCTCCATGGAAGAGATCTCTCTGTATTTCGATCTGAGCCGCACCGCCGTCAAGAACATGATCGGTGATGTCGTTGACTATTGCGCCAGATACAACGCGAATCTTTCTATCCGCAGCCATTACGGTCTGATCATTGACAAACAGACACCAGGCTTTGTTCTGATGCTGGTGGATCTGTTAGGTGCAGACAATCAGATTGTCAAAAAGCAGAGGGAAAAGCTGTTTCCTTTTTTCAAGGATATTTACTCATTTCTGATTGATCAGGTCACCGCCGAACACCAGCAGATCAATTACAACGAACTCAAAAATCTTTATCTCTGGCTGGAGGCGGCCTGCCTGCAGTCGGGTCTGAATAACAATGAGGATGAATTCATTCCTCAGACATCCAACCATATAGAACGAATCGCGACAAACGTATTCCATCAGCTCGAAAACCTGTGTCAGATCCGGATGAACGAGCAGCAGTATCAGGAATTTCTCCTTATTCTGCGCACTAACATTCGCTTCAAGGATGAAGAACCAGGTATCGCAATCCAGCTTGAACAGGATATCGATGAATTTCTCAAAGCGATTGATGAACGTTACAGTACCAGGTTTTCGCAGGACATTCCTTTCCAGCAGATGCTTCTCGAACATGTCAGGATGCTTGTCAGCCGCAGCCATAACAAGATCTCCTACAAGAACCCTCTGCTCAACGAAATCTGCATCCGCTATCCGCTCGTGTTCAGTGTGGCCATTGAATTTGCCAATATGCTTGATTCCCGCTATGGAATCAGCGTATCGCAGGATGAAGCGGCCTTTATAGCCACGCACTTTGCGGGGCATATGGAAAAGGAAAAGCGTGACAAACTGATGCGCTTTGAGCGAATCGGTGTGGTCTGCTCAGGAGGCGGAGGGTGTGCCTACCTGCTGAAGATGCAGCTTGAATCCATCTTCCCGAAAAGACAGATTGAAACCTTCAGTTTTCTGGAAATGGACGCGCTGGAAGCTTATGAGCCTGACATCATCTTCACAATTATGCCGCTGAGCCGTTCCTTCAATATACCGACCGTTTACATTCACGAACTGCTTGAACCGGAGGATCTCAACGCAATCCGTAATTTCCTCTCTTATGACGGTAATGATCTCGCCCAGCTTCGTGACTCCTTCTCCAAATATGATCCGCTTTTCGATAAGAAGCACTTTCAGATCAGAACAGCCCAAAGCTATCGCGATCTGATCGGTGAAATGGCTCAAGAGCTCGAAGAGGAGGGTATTGCCGAACCAGGCTTCAAAGACAACGTTCTCGAGAGGGAAGCGTACATGAGTACGGTCTTCTTCAACGGGATCGCGATGCCCCATCCCATCAAGCTCTCATCCAGAAAGAGTCTGGTCTCTGTCTGTATCCTCGAAGAGCCATTGATGGAACAGGACAAGGAAGTGGCAGCTGTCTTTCTGTTTGCCCTGCGCAAGGACGACTATTCCAGGTTTGAAGATCTGAGCAAGCTTCTTTACCGGCTCATGCAGGACAAACAGCGTTCCAAACGCCTGAGGCAGGTCCGCTCCTTTGAGCAGATGCGCGTCATTCTCAAAGAAACAGAGGAACTGATTTCATGAACGAAGAATTTTTACAGGAACTCTCCAACGCGGATGCAATCGCGTCCAAAGAAAGCGAAGTCCGCAACCTTCTGGTGACCGCCAACAAAGCAAACTGTGACGAGGTGGCCTGTGATCATCTTGGCAGCGTAATCTTCCGAAAAATAGGGAAAGATCACGATCCTTTGAAGATCATGTTCACCGGTCATATGGATGAAGTCGGCTTTCAGGTGCGTCATCTTGCGGACAACGGATTCGTCTATCTGATCAAGGTTGGAGGCGTCAGGGATAACAGCCTGGACATGCAGAAGGTGCGCATCACTACCAGAGAGGGAAAGAAGATTCCCGGTCTGATGAACACCACCAGAAACGGATCCGGTGCCGTGTCTGATATCTACATGGATCTTGGCGTCGCCAGCAGGGAAGAACTCGAAAGGCTTGGTGTTGAAATCGGCAACATGGTCACCTTCGATACGGACTGCCTGCTTCCGGAAGGAACTGACGTTGTAATGGGTAAGGCGATGGATGATCGTACCGGATGCTACGTCATTTCCAAAGCGCTTGAAAACCTAAAAGAGGAAAAACTTCCTTCCACCATTCTTATGGTCGGTACTTCCAGCGAGGAAGTTGGCACAAGAGGCGCAAAAACCGCCGCCTGGCAGGAAGATCCGGACATTGTGATCGCGGTTGATGTCGCCAATAATCCTGAACTCGATACAAGTTTCAAGAACCACAGAAAACTCGGTGAGGGCTGCATGATTGAGCACTATGACAAGACTATGGCTCCCAATGAAAAACTGCTCAATTTTGTCAAAGATACGGCAAAAGCCAATGGAATTTCCTTCCAGAGCGACATGCTTAGCGGAGGCGGAACAGACTGCGCTCAGGCACATCTTCTCAAAAACGGCAAGCTGGCCCTGGTCATCGGTATCCCGCTGCATAACTGCCATGGCTCAGTCTCCTTTGCCAACAAAAAGGATCTTGACAGCGCGATTGAGCTGGTGTGTGTACTGGCCAGAACGTTGAATAAAGATAAATACCACCAATTCATTCAGTTTATTGAGGAGGAAAAGAATGACTGAACTGGAACAACAGATTGTCACCATCATATCCGCAGCCGGCGAAAGCAAAGCCAAAGCTTTTGAAGCGCTGCGCAAGGTCAAAACCAATGACTTCAATGGTGCGCGAAAACTGCTGGCTGAAAGCCGGGAAGCGGATCTGGCTGCCCACAAAGTGCAGACCGCTCTGATTACAGCCGAAATGTCCGGTGAAAACCGGCCTGAAATCGGGTTATTAATGGTTCACGCACAGGACCATTACATGACAGCTCAACTGGCGAGAGATCTGGTTGAGGAATTCATCGATATCTTTGAAGCGAAGGAGGAGAAGTAAAGATGAAAATCGTATTGTGCTGCGCTGGCGGCCTGTCTACAACAATGCTGATGGACGCCATGAAAAGAGTCGTTCACAATTCCGCCAAACTGAACGACGCAGATTTTGAGTTCAAAGCTGTTCCTGTCGACATTCTGTCCGCAGAAGCACCTGACACGGATGTTCTTGTTGTCGGCCCCCAGGTTGAACACCGCATGAGCTACATCCACGATATCATTGACCCCTACAAGATTCCCCACATCGTCGTTGACCGCGACACATACGGAAAAATGGACGGTGCGACCGTCATGAAACAGGCACTGCTGGCCAGAAAGAAAGCTGATCTGGCCAGGTAAGCAGCCAAAGCGCGAACCATATCCTGAAAAGGTCCGTTAAGAATTGAATTGAAGAGACGAAGAAAAGAGACGAAAAGGTAATAATTATGAACAAATTTGAGGCGTTCATGTCACGCCATCTGTTACCAATCGCCAACAAAATGGATAAGAACAGATATCTGTCCGCCATTAAAAAAGCGATGGTAGCCATGACCCCGATCCTGCTGATCGGCAGCTTCTGTCTGATACCGGAAGCAATCCCCAATATGATCGGAACTGAGAACCCCGTTTCTCAGTGGATTCTCGCAAACCTCGATATCATCTACGTTCCATACAACTGTGGTATGGCGCTGATGTCCCTCTATGTTACAGCCGTTATCGCTTACCATCTTGGCAGAGGTTATGACCTGGATGTTCCAGGCACCCTGATCATGGCTGTTATTTCCTTCCTCATTCTTGGTGTTGATTACACAGACGATGGTGGCATCCGCTCCACTTATCTCGGTCCGAAAGGTCTGTTCTGTGCGATCTTTGCCGGTATCATCGCGGTAGAACTCTTCCGCTGGTGCAAAAAGAAGAACTTCACGATCAAGATGCCCGAAACCGTACCTGATTTCGTTTCCAGATCCTTCGAAATGATTCCGATCAGTGTCATCATTATCGGCTTCTTCCTGATCCTGCGCGTCATCTGCGTCAACGTTTTGAACACACTGCCTCCTCTGGTATTCACAAACCTGTTCGCACCTCTGGTTGGCTCCATGGACAACCTGTTCGCAGTGACATTCCTGCAGATGTTCCGCTGCCTGTTGTTCTTCTGCGGTATTCACCCCTCTGTTATTTCTCCGATCACCAGTCCGATCTCCACTCAGTTCCTTGCTGAGAACATCGAAGCTGTTAAATCCGGTGCTGAAGCCTTCCACTTCTTCACACCTGGTCCTGAATCCGCATTCGGCAACTTCACCGGTACCGGCGTCACCTTCGGTCTTGTCTTCTGGTGCCTGCTGTCCAAGTCCAAAGCCTGCAAACAGGTCGGCCGCATTTCACTGATTCCCGCTCTGTTTGGTATCAACGAACCGATCCTGTTCGGCGCTCCTGTCGTTTTGAACCCCATCTTCTTCATTCCATATGTTATCTTCGGCGGCATCCTTGGTGTTCTGCCATACTGGATGATGAAATTTGGCTGGCTGAAGATGGCAACCTTCACACCTCCTTATGTTGGTGTCTTCCTGGAAGGCTATCTGACTAACTTTGACTACATGTCCATCGTTGCCAACGCCATTCAGATGATTCTCTCCATTGTGATCTGGTATCCATTCTTCAAGATTTATGAAAAACGCGAACTCGAAGAGCAGGAAGCCAAGGCTAAGAAAGACGGTCTGAAACTGAGCGACGAAGACCAGAAACTTCTCGACGATCTCGATCTCGATTTCTAATCACACCAAAGGGCAAGGCATCCTTGCCCTTTCTTTGAAGTAAAAGGATTTATATGGCAAAACATCTCGAAAACATCCGGGCCTGCATGAAAGACAATCATGCGGATGCCCTCTATCTGAAAAGCAAGACGATGAAGAAGTATCTTCAGACAATGACTGGCGGAGGCTGCCGCGTGCTGCTCACACAGGATGACGGATATCTGCTGCTTGACGGGCGGTATCTTGAAGAAGCCAGAGAGAAAGAAAAAGATCTGAAGATCATTCTGAGCGATGACATCCCCGGTGATATCATCAAAATCCTCAAAGAAAACGGACTGACCAGTCTCGCTCTGGAAAACGAGGAAACTTCCGTCGAGGAATATGAGTACTTCAAAAACGGTGTCGACAGTGTGATGCTCTTTGAGGATGAGCCCGCATTGATGCGCATTCGCAAGGACGAAGAGGAAATCAGACGCGTTCAGGAAGCCGTCGATCTGACGGATGAAATCTTTGAGAAGGTCAAGGAAAAAATTCATGTCGGCATGACGGAAAACGAGATCTCTGCCCTGCTTCAGTACTACGCGATCGCGGCTGGCGCGCAGAAGATGTCTTTTGACACCATCGTCAGCTCCGGTGAAAGAACCGCTCTGCCTCATGGCAGACCGACCAACCGCAGAATTCAGGCTCATGAGCCGATCATGATCGACTTTGGCATCCAGTACAACAACTATCAGTCCGACATGACCCGTATGCTTTTCATCGGCGAGCCCAATGAAAAAATCAGGGATATCTACAACACGGTGCTCAAAGCGCAGACAACCGCTCTGGCCGGAATTGAAGCCGGAAAGACCGGAAAAGAAATCGACGCGATCGCCCGCGGCATCATCACGGACGCCGGATACGGGGAATACTTCAACCATGGCCTGGGCCATGGCATCGGTATCGGTGATGGCAACGAACTGCCAAGACTCAACCAGAAATCCGACATGGTCCTGGAAGACGGTATGATGATGAGCTGCGAACCGGGTGTCTATGTTCCGGGTGTTGGAGGCGTGCGCATTGAAGACGATGTTCTGATCATCAATGGCAGAGGTAAAGCGCTCAACCATACCCCCAAAGAGATGTGCATTCTCAAGGAAGAAGACCATGCAGTATAACTTTGACGAAGTCGTAGACCGCCACGGAACCTATTGCACGCAATGGGACTATGTCCAGGACCGTTTTGGTGTGGCCGATCTGCTTCCGTTCACCATTTCGGATACGGATTTCAAAATTCCCGAACCGATCACTGAAAAGATTCTTGAAGTGGCCAGACGCCGCCTGTATGGCTACACCCGCTGGAACCACGATGATTTCAAGACAAGCATCACGGATTTCTATAAACGCCGCTTTGATACAGAGACAGACAAGGACTGGATTTTATACAGCCCCTCTGTCATGTATTCTGTCAGCCTGCTGATCCGCCTGCTCTCCAAAAAGGGTGATAAGATTGTCACTTTCGATCCAATGTATGACTCCTTCATCAGCGTTATCACGCAAAATGACAGAGAGCTTGTCAGCCACATGTTGAATCCGGACGATGGCTTTTCCATCGACTTTGACAAACTCGACAAACAGCTCGATGGCGCGGCAATTATGCTGCTGTGCTCTCCGCACAATCCCACCGGCCGTATCTGGACTAAAGAGGAAATGGATCAGATCGTGGCGCTTTGCAAAAAGCATGGCGTGAAGATCATCTCCGATGAAATCCACATGGATATTCATATCAAAGGGGAGAAGAACATCCCGCTGCTCAGCTATATCGACACCTATGATCAGCTGTTCACAGCCTCGGCCAGTTCGAAGATCTTCAATGTGCCAGGCCTGATCGGCTCCTATGTCTTCATTCCGGACAAGGACGTGCGCGAAGCCTTCCTGCATCAGACAAGAACCAAAGATTTCCTGAATTCCGCCAGCATCTTTGGCATGTACGCCACCATGACCGGCTACACAGAATGTGATGACTATATCGATCAGCTCTGTGACTACATCCGCGGCAATATGGAATACATTCAGAAATTCATCCGGGAAAACCTGCCGGATTTCAGATTCGAGATTCCTCAGGCAACCTACCTTGCCTGGATCGATGCCAGAAATGTGCCGTTCACAACGGAAGAGATTCAGGACGCTCTGGTCAATGTCGGTAAAGTCGCCATCATGCGCGGGGAAGTCTACGGTGAAAACGGAAAGAAATATCTGCGTCTGAACGCCGGCTGCCCGAGAAGCAAGCTGGAAGACGGCCTGCAAAGATTCAAAACAGCCATGGACTGGCTGTATGAAGCGAAAAAGAAGGATCAGCCTGTCACTGACTGATCAATAGAAGAGGACCCTGTATGAAAAAACTGTTTTCCTGGATTGACCGGACCCCCAATGACGCTGCCCCTGCCACCCGGTTTTATGCCTATCTGATTGACTGGGTTGTCGGTGGAATCCTCTGCGCTCTGCCTGCCGTGCTGATGTATGGCGGACTGACAAAAAGAAATGATGTCTTTACGGATCTGTACGTCTTTCCGGCACTCGGTTTTGATCGGGCTTGGTCCTATCTGGCCGGAGGCCTGTGCATTGCTGCAGCCATCATCTACTTTGTCTACATCCCGTGGAAGAAAAATCCCGGACAGACGTTTGGCAAGAAGATCATGAAGATCAAAGTCGTCAACAATGATGGCTCCACCGCCAGCTTTCGCTCTCTGTTCATCCGCGAGTTCGTGGGCATGATGATCGTGGAAAGCGGCGCAATAGTGGTCGGAGCCTATTTCCGGCAGATCGCTACGCTGCTGCTGTCCTATGATGTGGATTACTGGTGGCAGCTGATCGGAAACTTCCTTCTGATCGTCTCCGGAATCCTCGTCTTCTCCACCGCAAGCCACAGAGCGCTGCACGATTATCTGGCCGGAACAAAAGTCATCCAGGCTCAGGTCTGATCGATTGATTCTTTCAATCGTTAAAGCAAAACTGCCATCCGCTTCAATTTTTCCATTCTGAAAAGGACAGGAATTGAAGGTGGATGGCATTTTTTTCAGAAGAATCTGTCTTTCAGATCCGATGGCAGATATCGGGCCAGTTCCATCACCAGCTCATACACCGTAGTGCAGGGCAGCGCTTTGGCGGGGGAAAGGGATTTCTTCTCTTCATACAGCTTGCGGGCGAAGCGAATAGCTGATTTAGGACTTCCATAGCGCACTAGCAGATCAAAGATGTCAGGTGAGTTTTTGCGATAACCCGTAAAGCCAAGCTTTCGAAACTGCTCTTTGAGCAGGCAGTAATAGTCCTCTCTGGTCGCGGCGGCCTGGTAGAAGGAGAAATGCAGGATAAACCAGAGCTCGAAGCATTCGTTGCTCCAGGCGCAGTGCCAGTAATTGTTGAGATGGCAGGTCCTGTTGCGTCTGACGCATTGAAACACAAGCTGGTTGAACTGATCGTCCGGAAAATCATCCTTGTCTGTCAGCAGCCAGATATCCGCCTTTTCCAGATGGTACTTTTCGATCAGTTCATCAGCGAAAGGCAGCAGTTTGGTCGTCGCCTGTCCCACACCGATGATCTCGATCAGCACCTCTTTACGGCCCGTGCTTTCAATGGCTTTCTTAAATCCTTCAAAGTGATAGGGCTCAGTTTTTGTTCCTTCCGTCAGAATCACATACAGTTTTCAATAATCCCGTTTCTGCAGGCGCTTGAGAAACTTCTGCTCTTCGAGCGATGTCAGTCCCAGTTTCTTCATAGCTCTATTGTGAAAGCGAAAGCAAAGAAAAGCCCCGTTCTGTGCATGAAAATTCCTGACAGGCGGGGAAGTGATTACTGTTTCTGTTTGCCCTGTTTGAGAACGGCGCGAATTGAACTGTATAAATAAGGCTTCATGACTTTCATGGTGGTCGGATAGCCGTTAACGATACAGTTGTAGCAGACTGAACCGGTCATCTCGAGAATAATGAAGAAGATCAAAGACGGATCTTCGAAGTAATATCCATCCTTTTCCGCTAAAGCCGGGAAGCGATTCTCGGAAAGAAACGTGTTTTCAGACAGCTGCGGCCCGAGCGCTTTTTTAAAGACGCCCCAGGACAGATTGAATTTGATGAAGTTGAGCAGGACCGGATTGGCCTCAAGCCGAAGCAATACATGATTGATCACAAAGATGACGGCGTCCTCGAAGTTTTCAATATCGTTCTGAGCAAGCGCCTCCCAGGCCTGATCGAAGAGCTTTTCACATTCGATCTGGATCAGCAGATCGCGCAGTTCATATTTATCCTTGAAGTACAGATAGAAGGTGCCTTTCGCCACGCCGGCTTCTTTGGCCAGCTCGGCGATGGAAATATCCTTGAGATCTTTTTTAGTCATCAGAAAGAAGGCTGCCTCGAGCAGCTTTTTTCGTTTCTCTTCCTGATTGAGCAGAACCTTCGATTTCATATTCCAAGTATACAAAAACGTAAGAAATCTTTAAAGAAATGAACATCGGTCATTTTATAGACATTGAACGTTCTGTGTCCATGGTTCTTAAAGGCGTAAATATTGACCAACGGTCATTAAATGATGATAATGATCGGCGTGAAAGGAATTAAACGATTTTAAGATATGAAGAAAATTGCGAGCGGTATTGTAAAGTACCGAAAAATCATTCTTTTAATTGCTACTCTGCTGCTGATCCCCTCCCTGTGGGGTGCAGCGCATACACGAGTCAACTACGATATTCTGTCCTATCTGCCCGGTCAGACTGAATCCATGCAGGCACAGGCCTATCTGGAAAAAGACTTCAATCTGGCCGGAACGGCCATGATTCTGATGGATGATGCTTCCGATCAGGAAGTGGCGCAGATGAAGGAGCAAATCGCCGCTGTTCCGGGCGTCGATAAAACCCTCTGGAGAGATGACGTTGCCGACATCAACATTCCTAAAGAGGCTCTGCCCGATGCGTTGAAAGATGCGCTCTATTCGGGCAACACCACCATGATCATCGCGACATTCAAGGAACCCGGCGCGAGTGATGCCACCATGAACGCGATTGAACAGATCAAATCCATCTCCAATGAGAACACTCATGTGGCAGGCTTCTCCGCCATTATCGCCGAGACCAAAGCGATGGTCGATCAGGAAACCCCGATCTACTCGGGTATCGCAGTTCTGCTCTGTCTGATTGTTCTCTGCCTCGGACTGAAGTCCTGGATCGCACCCCTGATCTTCCTTCTTGGAATCGTCTATCCGATTATCTATAACGCCGGTACCAACTATCTTCTTGGTCAGGTGTCTTATATCACTAAAGCGCTGTCCATGATCCTGCTGCTTGCAGTGTCCATGGACTACTCCATCTTCCTGCTGCACCGCTATCAGGAAGAAAAATCCAAAAACATGAGTAACGAGGAAGCGATGACCAACGCGATCGTGGCCACCTTCACCTCCATTACCTCCTCATCCATTACAACAATCGCCGGTTTCCTGGCTCTGCTTGTCATGCAGCTGACCCTTGGCCGGGATATCGGAATCGTCATGGCCAAAGGTGTCATCCTGTCCGTCATGAGTACGATTATCATCCTGCCCAGCCTTCTGATGTTCTTCGACAAGTGGATCGAAAAATGGCAGCATCCGGTTCTGATCAGACCGCTCAACGGCGAAAGTAAATGGGTCGCCAGACACTATAAAGGCATTCTGATCGCCTTTGTCTGCATCTTCATTCCCTTCATTTATTTCCAGGCCAACACAAACCAGTACTACGATCTGGCCAAATCCCTGCCTGATTCTCTGACATCCGTCATCGGAACCAATGAGCTGAAAGACAAGTTCGACATGAACACGACCCACTTCGTCATGGTTGATCAGAACCTTTCCTCTCAGAAGACCAGCGAGATGGTCAGAGATCTGGAAGATCTTGACGGTGTCTCCAGCGTGCTCGCCTATGAGAAGTTTGTCGGTCCGTCCATTCCTTCCAGCATGGAGCCGGCTGTGATCAAAGATTTCCTGGAAGCCAACGGCAAGAAGCTGATCATGGTCAACTCCTCCTTCCGCACGGCGACTGATGAAATGACCAGACAGCTCAACGAGATCGATGAAATCATCGCCAAATATGATCCTGAGGGTCTGATCGGCGGTGAGGGCAGCATGACCAGAGATCTGATCACGACTACCAACATCGACTTCCAGATGGTCAATATCCTGTCCATCGTTCTGATTTTCATCATCATCGCGATCACATTTAAATCCTTCCTGCTTCCTGTTCTGCTCGTGCTTTGCATTGAGTTCGCAATCAGCGTCAACATGGGCATTCCGTATCTGACACATACCACACTGCCCTTTATCGCCGGTATCGTCATCGGCACCATTCAGCTTGGTGCCTGCATCGACTACGCGATTTTGATGACCAGCCGGTTCAAGGAAGAACTCATGAAAGGAAAGAGTGCCAAAGAGGCCGTCATCACAGCCATTCAGAAGACGTCACCTTCCATCATCACATCCGGTCTGTCCTTCTTTGCCGCCTGCTCCGGCGTCACACTGATCGCCAAGATGGATCTGATCAGGTCGATGTGCACCCTGCTTGGAAGAGGAGCTCTGATTAGTGTGGTTGTTATTCTGACCGTTCTGCCCAGCATGCTTCTGATGTTCAACAAGGCAATTGCCAAAACGACCAAAGGCTGGCCTAAACCTGCCGAAAAGGCCGATATCGCTGCAGAGCCTGAAAAGGCCTCTGCCTGAAGAGGAAAGGAAGAGTTATGTCCAAAATCAATAAATCAGTCCGTATCATCAGCGCGTCCTTATTAACAGGCTCCATGGCCTTCGCTCTGGTTGACTGCCCGATCTACGCGGAAGAAAACGAAAACAGCAGTTCTGATTCTCAGACTGAAAAAACAGAAACCGTCTACACCTTCATGGATGGAGACGGCACCAATGAATCCACAATTGTTTCCAGCTGGCTGCATAATGACGCCGGCATCAACAATATCCGCGAAGTCCTCAACCTCAAGGATGTTGAAAACGTCAAGACCGACGAGCAGCCTGAAGTTTCCGGTGACAGCTACACCTGGACCGCCAAGGGTAACGATGTCTACTATCAGGGCTCGTCTGATCAGCAGCTGCCTGTCGATGTGGAAATCAGTTATGAACTTGATGGAAAGAAACTGACTGCCAAAGAGCTCGAGGGTAAATCCGGACATCTGAAAACCACCGTTCATTTCAAAAACAACGCTTCAAAGGTCGTCAACCTCGACGGCAAAGCCGTCACCATTCACCCCAGCTTTTTAGCCGGCGGTCTGATGGTCATCGACAATGACATTTTCTCTGATGTGCACTGCGATCAGGGCCGCACCATCAATGATGGTGACAAGGAAATGATGTTGTTCGCCTCCATCCCCGGTCTTGCAGAAACGCTCGAGTCCGCCGGGCTTTCCAGCATTAATGACCGGCTGGATCTGAGTGATGATGTTGTGATCGAGTCCGATGTCAAAGACTACAAGACGCCTGAAACCTACATCGGCATGTCCAATGAGTTCCAGCTCGATGAGCTGACACAGATCGACAAGATTTCTGAACTGACAGATGGTGTCAATCAGCTCTTTGATGCCAGCGAACAGATCAACGATGGCGCAGGCCAGCTCGCAGATGGCACCAGCCAGCTTCGGGAAGGTGTGACTCCCCTTGAAGAAGCAGCGCCCAAGATGAATGATCTGCTTTCCGCTTTTGATCAGCTCGATGATGGTGCAGCTAAACTCGACGCCGGCCTGAATGATGCCAAAGCAGGATCGTCCAAACTTAAAGCCGGTGCCAGTCAGCTTGAAGACGGATCCAAAGATCTCGATGATGGCGCAGGCCAGCTCAATGACGGTGTTTCTCAGATTGAAGAGGGCGTTTCCCATCTGAAAGTCGGCCTGGACGCTGCGAAAAACGGTTCCGCTCTGCTTGTTGGGGGCAGCGATCAGCTTGCTGCAGGTGCGGAACAGCTGGCTACAGGCAGCAGCACCCTTAAAGACGGGATTGACACTTACACAGGCGGCGTCGATCAGCTTGGATCTGACAAGGCTCTCGCTTCTTTGTACGCGCTTAAAGCCGGTGCGGCTCAGGCTTATACCGGTTCGACCAAACTCTCTGATGGCGCCAATACTTTAAGTGCTGGTATCACTCAGCTCAAAAACAGCGTTCAGTCCGGTTCCACAGTCGACAAAGACGCGCTGATCAAATCCCTACAGACCATTCAGGCTCAGGTCGATGGTCTGAAGCAGGGGCTTACATCCGGCAAGAGTACATTGACTGAGCTGCAGACATCCATGAGCACTCTGCAGCAGGTTCCTCAGGCTCTGAATGGATACTCCGAGAAGATCAACGCGGATATCACCGCGCTCAATCAGACGGTCGATGTCAATAACAAAGTACTCGAACAGGCAGATACAGATCTGCAGGCTGCCAATGAAAGCTATAACTCTGTCGCAAACGGCGCTAAAGAATCCATGAATGAAGCCGCCGCTGCTATCAATGATGCAGCCAATACCCTGGATGCTTTACAGAGCAGCGACGCATTAAGCGAAGAGCAGAAAGCCGCTCTTGCCAGTGCGAGTGCCAGCCTGAAACAGAACGCCAATACGGTTTCCGATAAGCAGAATTCTGTCAAAGAAAGCGATGCCGCATTCACTGATACGCTGACCAAACTTGACGGTACCAGCCTGACGGCTGATACGCAGGCTCTTTCCGCTGTTATCACGAAGACTATGAACAGCCTGACTCCGGCCATGGAAAAGGTCGACAGCCTTTCTGCCACTCTTGATCAGGCAAGTCAGGTTCTCGATCAGATTGAAAAGGAAGCTCAGAGTGCTGATCTCAACGATCAGATCACTTCGCTGCAAAACTCCAGCACTCAGATTGTTGCTGCTTTAAGCCAGCTTGAAACGGGCGCTCAGGCTTTGCAGGCTGGCCTGAGCAATACTGATATGCAGAACCCCGGTCTGGTACAGGCTCTGCAGCAGATCAGCGGTGGTCTGGACACCTACTACCAGACAGTCAAACCCGCTTATGAAAAACTTACTGCCAGCAGCCAGAGCCTGCGCGATGGCGCTGCTTCCTTACAGGCAGGCACCAGCCAGGCTAAAGATGGAATCGCCAAAGTGCAGTCCGGTTCGAAAGATCTCGATGATGGTCTTGCCACTCTGTCCAAAGGCAGTGAAGATCTGCTCAACGGTATCGGCGGTCTGAAAAATGGGGCGCAGGGTGTTAAGAACGGCACGGAAATGCTGTATCGCGGGACAGGTGATCTTGCAGCCGGCGCCAATGATCTTGATGATGGCTTAGGTCAGCTTTCTGCCGGCGCATCCGCGCTGCATACCGGTACCAGCGAGCTCAACGCGCAATCCGTTCAGCTGACTGCCCTGCAGAGCGGTATCAGCAAGCTGGTTGACGCGGTAGTGCAGATCAACGACGGCGCCAAAACTTTGCATGAAGGCACTGAACAGTTCCAGACTGAGGGCATGGTTCCTCTCAAAGAGAAAGTTGACTGGACCGTTGAAGAGCTTGACGCCTTTAAGGATGTCGTCAACGAGATTATCCGTTTCAACGAAAGCTACGATAACTTCGCCGGCGCGCCTGAAGGAGCAAAGACCAGAGTCCGCTACATCTTCAAGACTGTTGAAGAAACCAAAGACAACAAATCTGATGAAGTCGAGGTTGAAGGAGAAGAAAGCAAAGACAACGCTGACTGATCTTTTCAGGACACAATCAGAGATCATCATCCACGTATTCTAAAACGCGAAATCAGGAGTGGATCCAAAGCCTTCTGGCAGGGGTTCACTCCTTTTGTCTGTTCCGGACCGCTCAGACAACCCGGGTTATCCCGAAAGAAACAGGATGGAAGAATGAGCGATGAAAGTACAATTTCCACTTATTACGGGTAGTTTTTTGAGATGAAAGGGGTTTCAATAGAGCTGAGAGAAGGAAGAAAGGAGGCATTATTCTATGCTTCATGAAGTCAGCTTCAAATCCTTTAACAACAGGGACAGCGTACAGGGCTGGATTTACGTACCCGCCTGCAAACCCAAAGGCATTGTTCAGCTCATCCATGGATTTGGTGAGCATTCCCGCCGCTATCTGCACATGATCGTTAATCTGCTTGAGGCCGGATATATCGTGACCGCCGATGATCATGTCGGACACGGCAAGACCGCCATGGTCAACAACGACACCTGGGGAGACTGGGGAGATGCAGGTTTCACCACGATGATGGAAGACGAGCATTCCCTGATGGATCTGGTCAAAGGTATGTATCCAGATCTTCCATATTACGTATACGGTCATTCCATGGGCTCAATGATCGCCAGAGAATTGATGGCCGCGTATGGCGATGAGCTTGACGGCATCATTCTTTGCGGCACCACAGGCACCTGGCCAAATGGCAAAGAATCGGAAGCGCTCGCTCAGAAGCTCGTGGATGAGGGCAAAGGCAAGGAAAGCAGCCCTGAGATCAGCAATACGATGATGGGCTGGATGTTTTCCCGCTGTCCGGAAGTCAAAATTGGAAACGAGTGGATCTGCCATGATGAAAACGTGCAGTACGACCATGCCAATGATCCCTTTGACGGTTTCACCAAACCCACCAACAACCAGTCGATGTTGTATTTCGTACAGATGATCAACGACATCACAGGCGAAGACTGGGCAAAAAAGGTGCCGGCTGATCTGGCGGTCTTCAATATCGCGGGCGATCAGGATCCGGTCGGACAGTTTGGCAAAGGCGTCTATGAAGCCAGCAACTGGCTGATTGACACCGGACACCCCAATGTACGCACCAAGCTGTATCCAGGCTACCGCCATGAAATCCATAATTATTCCGATCTGAAAAATCAGGTGGTACAGGATATGGTCGCATTCCTCAATGAGGTCAGCTGACATACTCGAAAAGTAATTATCGTGAATCTCTGAACACCAAAAAATCAATCCCGCCGATCTGCAAAGCGGCGGGATTTTTAGTGTGGGAAAAATAGTGTCTTCAACAATGACGGTTTCTGGATAAAAGGAAGGGCTTTCCGTGATAAATCAGTCTTGATAAGCCTGTATAGTCACCCTGAATGAAGAATTAAGAAATCTTTATATAATAAGAGCCGTACATGTTCCGTACAATATGGAGGCGTTTTAAATGAGCAAAACATTAAAGATCATGGGACTTGCCGCGGTTATGACATTCGCATTATGCGGCTGCTCCGGTCAGGATAAAGAAGAAGCCAAAGAGGACGTCAAGGAAACTGAGACAGACGTAAAGGATGGCGCCGCAGAAATCGAAGACAAAGCAAATGCTGATCTGAAAGATGCCGAGGAAAAAGTCCGGGATGCCGAAAAGGATCTCAAGGATGAGATCGACAAAGACGCAAACAAGACAGATGACAAGGCTGATGAGACCGAAACGGCCGAAGACGCCAACAAGTAACAGAGCCTTTTAAAAAGATCCTTCGGGATCTTTTTTTGTGCGTGCCTGAATCGGATCGAGACCGGGGCCCCTGAGGAGCGCTTTGAGCACGATGTAATCCCGGATGCCCGGAAAGAGTCAGGATTTGTTAAGAATGAGCACAATTCACGATATAATCAGAAAAGAAATGCGAGGATGAGTGCATGTACAAAAGAGTTTTACTCAAACTCAGTGGAGAAGCGCTGTCCGGACACGGGCAGAATATGGATCCTGGGGTTTTACAGGATCTTGCTAAGGAACTGAAACAGATTAACGAGGAGGGCGTCGAACTGGCTATCGTGGTTGGCGGCGGCAACTTCATCCGCGGCAAACAGATGGAAGAAATGGGCATGAACCGCGCTCAGGCGGATTATATGGGAATGCTTGGCACAGTGATGAACGCGCTCGCGATTCAGAACGCGCTTGAGCAGGTGGATGTCGATACCCGCGTGCAGACCGCCATTGAAATGCAGAAAGTCGCGGAACCTTATATTTTAAGACGGGCGCTGCGTCATCTTGAAAAGGGCAGAGTGGTTATTTTTGGAGCCGGAACCGGATCTCCTTATTTCTCAACCGACACCACTGCCGCTTTAAGAGCATCCGAAATTGGCGCGGACGTGATCCTTGTCGCCAAGAACGGTGTGGATGGTGTTTACGACTCTGATCCCAAGTTCAATCCGGACGCCAAAAAGTTCGACCATCTCAGTTACATGGATGTTCTGAACAAGGATCTGAAGGTCATGGATGCCACCTCGATCGCGATGTGCCGCGACAATGACATCGATCTGATGGTCTTCAACATGAATGAACCCGGCAACATTGTCAAAGCTGTCAACCAGGAAGTTGACGGCACACTGATCAGCGGCAGCGGAGAATAATCAGGCCTGCACTCGATCAGATACAACTCGAACGACACAAAACAAGGAGAAAATGATGGACAGTATTTATTTGGAAGACGCTGAAATGCGCATGATGGAAGTCATCGAAAACCTGGAAAGCAACCTGCACTCAATCCGTACAGGCCGCGCGAACGCTTCCATGCTCGACCGCGTTAAAGTCGATTACTATGGAGAAATGACACCGATCAATCAGATGGCCAAGATTTCCGTTATGGAAGGCACCCAGCTGGTTGTGAAGCCCTATGACCGTTCCATGGTTAAACAGGTGACTCATGCGATCTCTGCCGCGAACCTCGGTGTTACCCCGATGTCTGAAGCGGATCTGATCCGTATCAACGTACCGCCTTTAACAGGTGAAAGACGCAAACAGCTTGCCAAGGAAGCCAAGAAGTACGGAGAAGAAGCCAAAGTCAATATCCGCAACATCCGCCGCGATGTGAACGCCGATATTAAGAAGGACAAGGAAATCTCTGAAGACACTCAGAAAGAGTGGACAGAAGACTGCCAGAAGCTGACAGACAACTACATCAAGAAGATTGAAAACGCTGTTTCCGCAAAGGAAAAAGATCTGCTCTCTGTTTAATATCCTCAAAAAGATTCTTCGCACGTGAAAACGCGCCGATCCAGACTTTGGACCGGCGCGATTTTTACGCTTTGCGAATCGGGTGGCGGATTACTGTCTTCCTGTTTTCTTCCTTCGTTCTGCGTGGATCAGAAAGATAGATCTCATGGTGCCTTCTTGTATCAGACAGATCGCAGACATGCCCGTTTTCAGCGAGAAACGCATCCGTTTTTTCAATGGACGCCGGTTCCTCATCATAAGATCCGATATGCATGATCTGTACGCAAAGACCTTCCTCCAACCGCAGGAATCTAGCCTTTGAGCAGTCGATCTTCTTTTTGTTCTCAGCCGTCTTTACTGCCCGCTGGAAATCTTCTTCCTTGATGAAATCAGGCAGGCGGATCATGGAGATCCACTGGAATGAGGACTTGTCGCCTTAATCAATGCCGGAAGACTTGTCTGACCACCACAGTCCGTCTAAAGGCGGCACGACATACGGGAAGTAGCCCTCAATGACATGATCGGTTTTGTTGCTCATCTTCAGCGTGTAAGCCAGAGAGTACAGAACTTTCAGGGCCTTCTGATAGGCGCCATCTTCCTCGTTTGGATCACCGCTGCCGCTGATCGCGATGTAATTGCAGGCGGGCAGATCGACAATCTGAGGTGTTTTCTTTGGCATGTACCATTCTTTGTATTCTTTTTTGAAATCGAAAGGCATGAGATCCTCCTTGTCTTGTGTTTTCTTAAGCATAGCCTGTTTGCTTTCTGTCGAAAACTGACAGTTTCAGACTGTGGAAAGCGCGGGAATGATGGACAATACAGACAGCACCTTTCTGGATCAACAGGAAAAGTAAAAGGAGAGACAGATGGAAAAACTCTGGCAGTTTGACGCGGAAATTTAACAGGTCCCCGATCAGGGCGGCGCGTAGGTGCGCTTTCCATGGGATCTTCGTCAGGAGACCGGTAAGGGCCGTCTGAAAGTGGAAGCCGAATTTGACGGTGTTCTCTACAGAGGCAGCATCGTCAATATGAGTGTTAAAAATGAGGATGGATCGATCTGTTACATCCTTGGAGTGCGCAAAGATATTCAGACGGCCATTCACAAACAGGCCGGAGATATAGTTCATGTGCGTATCAGGCCGCTTGAAACCTGATGGCAGAAGGACTGCTGCACTGCGCTGTTCTCTGCGGGAAACCATGAACATAAAGAAATGCAAAGAGTGTGAATATGGCACTGTCCCCCCTTTTTTAGCGAGGCAAAGACTATTATTGTAGATGAATGAATTAGAAATGATTGAGGATTTAACTATGGAAATTCCCCAGACAGTGGCCATTATCATGGATGGAAACGGCCGGTGGGCGCAGGCGCGCTCGCTGCCAAGAACCGCCGGTCACAATAAAGGAGCCAACAACGTCCGTACGATCGCTCTGGAAGCGAACAGACTGGGCGTCAAAAAACTGATTCTGTACGCGTTTTCCACGGAAAACTGGAAGCGTCCGGAAGACGAGGTCGGATTTTTATGCAAACTGCCCGGCCTGTTCTTTTCCAAGTTCATCGGTGATCTGATGAAAAACAACATTCGCGTCACTTTCTCCGGCGAACTCGACCGCTTTCCGGAAGAGACGCAGAACGTCATTAAAAAAGCGGTGGAGCAGACCGCGCACAACACAGGCATGGAACTCGATCTGGCCATCAACTATGGAAGCAGAAGGGAACTGCTGTTAGCCGCGCGCAAATACGCACAGGATGTGGCGGATGGAAAACGTGAAAACGATCTGGACGAAGAGGGTATGAAAGACTATCTCTTCGTGCCGGAAGAGGTCGATCTGCTCATCCGTACCAGCGGGGAAGAGCGTGTCTCCAACTTCCTGCTCTGGCAGATCGCCTATTCGGAAATGGTCTTTGATTCGACACCCTGGCCCGACTATGACGAAAAGTGCCTGCAGAAGGCGTTTGAAGAATACAGCAGGCGCGACCGACGGTTTGGAGGCGTGAAATGAAGCAGCGTATCATCACCTCGATTCTGATCATTCTGGTCGTTCTGTTCCCGATTCTGCTTGGCGGTTGGCTGCTTCAGCTGCTTGGTGTCGCGGTAGTCTGCTGCGGCTGCTATGAATGGTGCAGAGCCCTGAAAGGCGCTGAAACATGGGGCAAATTTGTGATCCCCGTCATGATCGTCTGGATTCTGTTCCAGTATGTACTGGTCGCTGTTCTGCCTTTCAGCGCATTCAGGCTGCTGGCCTGGTGGATTCTGGGTCTGGTCTTCTTCTGGACACTGCCGGTTTTCAATACCAGCGTGAGCGAAGAGAGCACGATGGGCATTCTGTCTTTCGCATTGATCATGGGTATTGTCTATCTGTGCATTCAGCTGCTCATCCCTCAGCATCAATATCTGTTCACTCTGGTTCTGGCGACCTACGGATCTGATACCGGCGCCTACTTTGCGGGACGTTTCCTTGGAAAGCATAAGATGATCCCCCGTGTCTCTCCCAAAAAGACCTGGGAAGGCTTCGCCGGTGGTCTGATTCTTGGATTTGTTTTGAGTCTTTGTGTTTCTCAGTTATACTTATATTCTTTGAATCCCGCACTGAATCTGTGGCTGTGCATTCTTGCACCGGCCTTCGCGGAGCTTGGTGACCTCTGTTTCTCAAGCTTCAAGCGTGCATTTGGTCTGAAGGACTTCTCGTCCGTTCTGCCTGGACATGGCGGGATTCTCGACAGGCTGGACTCTTTGATCATGAACTTCCTTCTGTTTGGATTCCTGTTCTGCCTGTTCGCTTAGAAAGGATACAGGTCAATTAACGATATGAGTTTTCTTTGGAGTCTGCTGGCCTTTGTTCTGATGCTTGGAATCATCATCATGATTCATGAATGCGGACATTTCATGGCCGCCAAGGCGTTTGGGGTCCACGTTCATGAATTCGCTCTGGGCATGGGTCCGATCCTGTTCAAGAAGCAGGGAAAGGAAACACTCTACACCATCCGCGCACTGCCAATCGGCGGCTATGTCATGATGGCCGGCGAAAACGACGGGTCCGTAGATGAAGAGGAAGAGGACAACTGGCTCAAAGATGTTCCGCAGGACAAACGTCTCAACAACAAACCCCGCTGGCAGCAAATCATTGTCATGATCGCCGGTGTAGTCATGAACTTTCTTCTGGCAGCAGTGCTGTTTGTCGGTCTTGCCATGGCGCGCGGCACTGTGACGGAAAGCCCGCTGCCTGTGGTTGAAGAGGTTGTGGAAAACATGCCGGCCGCCAATGCCGGTCTGCAAAAAGGCGACCGGATCATTCGGGCGATGAGCAGCGACGGCCAGGTTCTCACTCCCAAAACGCAGGACGACCTGGTGGAATTCATCCAGTACAATCCGGGCGAATCTCTGTTCACGATCGACCGCGATGGCGAAGAGATCAATGTGCACATGGAGCCGGTCAAGGACGAGGACGGGATCTACCGTCTTGGCTTTACCTCGCTTGCCAATGTGCGAAAGATCGGGCCCATTGAGGCGATTGGTGTCGGACTGCAGGATATGTGGAATTCAGCCGGATCCATTTTCCGCTCACTTGGCATGCTTGTGCAGGGCAAGGGCCTGGAAGGACTGTCCGGTCCGATCGGGATTTATAAAGTCACCGATCAGGTAGTCTCCTATGGACTGAGCGCGTATCTCGCGCTGTTCGCGCTGATCTCTTTGAACATCGGCATCTTCAATCTGATTCCGATTCCCGCTCTGGACGGCGGACGGATTCTGATTCTTCTTCTGGAAGGCCTTTTCCGGCGCAAGATCCCGACAAAATGGGTCGAGGGCGTCATTGTGGCCAGTTTCGTGCTGCTGATCGGTATCATGATTCTTGCAACCTACAACGATATCACACGCTATTTCTTCTGATTTTCAGGCAGCTTCGGCTGCCTTTTTTTGGCGGTTTCAATTTGATGAAAAACGCACGGGATTCCATTTTTTCGCGTACTTTTAAGTGCTATCTTACAGTTGAAAGAAGTGAAAGCGGGTGTATTGACATGAACAGAATCAAGATGTGGCTGCGCATCTTTTTTGCGCTGCTGTTATCGGTACTCGTTGTGGCCACCGTTGTGATCTATGGAAAGACCGGCAGAATCTGGGATAAGACTCTGGTGGTGCTTGTCGGCATTGCAATCAACTGGATTGTTCTGGAATACTGCCTGCGCGATCGGGACGAGGAGAACGATCTGTCCGCCAAGAACAGCCATTTGCAGGCGTTTTAAAGGGACTCTGTCGTGCAAATCATTTGCGTTTTTGTATTGATTCGATCCATTTTTTGAAAAATTGCAGATATCTCGCGCTTTCGGGCGCGAGTTTTGTATAATTTCTCTCGTGTGTGTCTCCTGTTCTGACTCGGAGCTTGTGATCCGGTCCGGACGGGGATTTTTTTATGCTTAAAAAGCCCTGCTTTCTTTCGCCATCGCGGCGATCAGAAAGCAGGGCTTGATGCTTGGTTTAATGTTTATTGCGTAAAGCACTTAATGGATATTTCGTTTGCTGCTTTGAAGAATGAAAGCCGGCTCAGTTCAGTTTGTGCTCAAAAAGCGGTGTGATGGTGCCTGCCACATCCCTGGCCAGGTCGCTGGAGGTGAAGGCCATCATGAGCTTTCTTTTTTCCTGCAGCTCGGACAGTCTTGTTGCGATGCGTTCGAGCAGTCTCCAGTCTTCGCTGGCGGATTCAACGATGATGGCGTAATGATCGTTCTGATCATAGACCAGCCAGGCTTTTTCAATATCGGGTTCACTTTCACAGATGGAGCGGATGGACTGGCTTAAATGGGGTTCGAGAGCGGACGCGTCTGTGAACCGGAAGACTTCGCCGGCTTCGATTTCTTTCTTTTCAATATGGCGGAAGGATTTGAAGTGCTCCAGGAAGGGCTCCACTTCAAAGACGATCGTCGGACCGGAGGGATTGATCAGAAGAAAGCCCATCTTGTCCTTGTTGTTCTTGATGAATTCAAGCAGAGCGGCAAAGTCAAGCTCGGCGCAGGCTTCAATGGACTTGCTCATATCAGCGCTGGCAAGTTCTCTGGAAGTGAAGGCGATAAGAACAGGTTTGGGCGCCCCTTCTATATTGAAGATTTCAATGGGCGCGAGCGCTTCCTGCTCATCGTCCCTGCTGACGATGGTTCCAACAGGCACCAGAAAGGTGG
>Strawberry_p1__coassemble_1764_pt1 | contig 37227 bp, 36 predicted proteins | sample Strawberry_p1__metabat2_low_PE_004 | metagenome-assembled genome bin Strawberry_p1 | reverse complement strand
ATGGCAACACTCTCGTTCAGGTTGTTTCCTGGTACGACAACGAAAACTCCTACACATCTCAGATGTGCCGTACAATGAAGTACGTTGCTGAGATGGAAGAAGCTGCTAAATAATTACTCAGTCTTCGAAAGCGGTCGCAAGACCGCTTTTTTCTATGCTTTCTGTATCCTGAACATGATAGAGTTGTTCTGTTACCGGTAAGAATAGTGCAAATACCGGACAAACAGGAAAATGAAAGAGGAACTCTTATGGCTTTAAAACAGCGTCTGGTCAACGAAGAAGAAGACAATCTGACCAAAAACGTCGATGATCTCGATGCGGCCTACATTATCCGCATGAAGGAACAGGGATTGGACGAAAGTCTGATCGAACAGTTCGCCAGCCTTCTCTCTCTTGACGGACAGAATGAGGACGAAGGAGAAAACGCTCGATGAACGGATATGTGATTGCGTCTGTCGTCTTCCTAGTCATCATTATCGTGTTCTTTCCGGTCTGCCGGCAGATCTACTTCAAGAGGATGATGAGAGATGTCAACAGTCTGGACTTCAAGGCGTTTGAAAAGGATGTCGACTCCTTCTGGTGCAAAATGGCCTTCTCCGCCTTCGAGCGCGAGTCTTTGCGACTTTCCATGTATGAAATGACTGGAAACTTTGCGGAGGGCGACAAGCTCGTGCAGATGATGGAAAACATGCGCCTGAACAAAAAACAGAAAGCGGAGCTGGGAGAAAGAGGCTTCTATCTTTATCTCGAACAGGGCCGTGTTAAAAAGGCGAGACACATGCTGGAGCTGTGCAAACAGAACGGTTCTGAAAAACAGGCGCAGAATCTCGAGATTCTGTATTCCGTATTGCTTTGCAAGGAATCCAAATCCATCGACATTCTCAAGGAAAAAGTCGCGGCTCTGGAAAATGATCAGAACGCGGGCGCAAAACAGGCTGTCGGCACGTTTGAATATCTGATCGGTCTGCAGTATTCCTACAGAAAAGACTGGAAGCAGATGCGCGAATGGCTTGAAAAAGCGCAGGCTGATCTGAAAGATTCCCCTTATCTTGAGGATATTCATAAACTTCTTGAAGCCCACCCGGCATAATCCTGAAACTGACCTTTGGTACGTCTTTCGTACTGAAGGTTTTTTTGTTGAAATCGATTCGGATATTACCCGTTAAGGATTGATTTTGTATCCCGAAACCAGAAGACAATCAAGACCGGACAGCGAGACCGAAACAGGCGCCTGAACTGCTGACAGATTTATCTGCTGAACCGGATTGAAACAGGTAAGATAATAACAAAGAAATGAAAGCGCTGTCCAAAAGTTTGATAGGGAGACAGCGCGAGGAGGAAACATGGTAAATCGTTTCGTGCTCAATGGAATTTCCTATCATGGCAAAGGCGCCATCCAGGAAATTCCGGGCATTATCAAGGAGAAAGGCTTCAAGAAGGCTTTCATCGCATCTGACCCCGATCTGGTTAAATTTGGTGTGACCAAAAAAGTCACTGATCTGCTGGACGCCAATGGTCAGGATTATGTCATCTATTCCGATATCAAACCTAACCCCACCATCGAAAACGTGAAGGATGGTGTTCAGGCGTTTAAAGATTCCAGCGCTGATTATATGATCACCATCGGCGGTGGATCCTCTATGGATACCGGTAAGGCAATCGGCATCATCATCAATAACCCTGAATTTGAAGATGTCCGCTCTCTGGAAGGCATAGCCCCTACTAAAAATCCGACTGTCTTCACAATCGCTGTTCCGACAACAGCCGGCACCGCTGCAGAAGCCACAATCAACTACGTTATCACTGATACAGAGAAAAAGAGAAAATTCGTCTGCGTTGACGTCAATGATATTCCCAATATCGCCGTCGTTGATCCGGATATGATGTCCACCATGCCAAAAGGCCTCACCGCCGCAACAGGTATGGACGCTCTGACACACGCCATTGAAGGCTACACTACAGCTGCTGCCTGGGAACTGGCGGACTGCCTGAATCTGGAAGCCATCAAGCTGATCTCCAAAAACCTCAGAAAAGCAGTTGAAAATGATCCGGAAGGCCGTGAAGGCATGGCTCTTGGTCAGTTCGTGACCGGTATGGCATTCTCCAACGTTGGTCTTGGCATCGCTCATTCCATGGCCCACACTTTAGGCGCTGTTTATGACACCCCGCATGGTGTAGCCTGTGCGATGATGCTGCCCATCGTTATGGAATACAACCAGGAAGCAACAGGCGACAAGTTCAAATACATCGCTGAGGCCATGGATGTTGATACAACCGGCATGAGCCAGGAAGAATATCGCAAGGCTGCCATCGACGCGGTACGCGCCCTGTCCAAAGACGTCGGCATTCCTGAAAAGCTTGACGCTCTGAAAGAGGAAGATCTCGACTTCCTTGCAGAATCCGCTTATGCGGATGCCTGCCGTCCGGGCAACCCCAAGGAAACTTCTGTAGAAGATATGAAGCAGCTCTTCAGAAAACTGATGGCTTAATTCTGATAATTCTGAAATACAGGCGGGTCTTCGGATCCGCTCTTTTTGATGCCTTCGCCTGAAAACTTGTCAGGAAGCGAAGAATTGTACCACACGTCAAAAGAAATTTGGGAAGATTCAAAAGCTGACGCGATAACTTGTTATACTCATTGTTGTTATACTGAATAAGGAAGCGGAAGACTTCCTTTTTTTTAACAGGAGATCAATATGAAGCTCTACAACTCCTATACGCAAAGCTTGGAGGACTTTCAGCCTCTGGAAGAGGGCAAAGTCTCCATGTATGTGTGCGGGCCGACCGTTTATAACTATCCGCATATCGGCAACGCCCGCCCGATCGTTGTTTTCGACACACTGGTTAAAACGCTTGAAGCGGATGGGTACGATGTAACGTACGCTTCGAACTATACCGATGTCGATGACAAGATCATCAACAAAGCAATTGAAGAAAACACAACAGAAAGAGAAATCACTGACCGCTATATCGCAGCTTATAAAAAGGTGCGGGCGGATCTCAACGCGAAAAATCCGGATGTGACGCCAAGAGTGACCGAGACGATGGATGGCATCATCAGCTTCATCCAGAAACTTGTCGACAAAGGCTCGGCGTATCAGGCTGGAGATGACGTGTACTTCAGAGTATGCGCGGACAAGAGATACTGCGAACTGTCCCATCAGTGCATGGACGATCTGCAGGTCGGTGCGCGCATCGACGAAAACACCAATAAGGACAATCCATTGGACTTCACCCTGTGGAAGAAAACAGACAAGGGCATTCAATGGGATTCCCCTTGGGGAAAAGGCCGTCCCGGCTGGCATACAGAATGCGTAGTCATGATCAATGACGTGTTCAAGAAGCCGCTGATCGACATTCATGGCGGCGGCATTGATCTGAAGTTCCCGCATCACGAAAACGAAATGGCCCAGAGCCGCTGCGCCAATGGCACAAGACTGGCCAACACCTGGGTGCACAACGGCATGATCAATATCGATGATGTCAAGATGTCCAAATCTTTGGGCAATGTCATCTGGGCGCAAGATCTGATCGATCAGTACAGCGGACCGGTTGTCCGTCTGATGATGGTCTCCACCCACTACAGAGCACCTCTTAACCTGAGTCAGGAAGCTTTGAGCCAGGCTCAGAAGGAACTGACAAAGATTGAGAAGGCCATGCAGCAGGCGTATCTGCAGCTCGCACTCAATGAAAAATCCATGGAGGGTGTCGAAGCCGAGCCTGAACTCTGGAACGCGTTCCTGGATGCCATGAACGATGATCTCAACACACCAAACGCGATCACCGTCCTGCAGGCAGCCATCAAAAAGCTCAACCAGTCTTTGCGCCAGAGAGAGAAGGACTATGACGCCATCGCTTCTCTGACCAAAGCCGTTGAACAGATGTGCCAAGTGCTTGGGATCGCTCTGCAGGCGAAGACGCCGGATGCGGCCGATCTTGAGCTGTACAGAAACTGGAAAGCAGCCGTTGCCGCCAAGGATTTTGATCAGGCGGACGGACTGCGCAAACAGCTGATGGAAAAGAATCTGGTCTGATGGAACAGGTTCTTGAAAACGCCACCTCGCTTGCCTGGATCGGTGACGCGCAATGGTCATTGGCTGTTCGCAAGCATCTGCTTGCCAGAGGCTTTCGCAGACCCTCGGATCTGCAGTGGCTGTCATCAAAGTACTGCAGCGCAAAAGGACAGGCTTCCATGCTGGAAGCGCTGAAATCATCGGGTATTCTGAATGAGGATGAGATGGAAATCGTGCGCCGGGGTCGAAACGCCTCGATTCATTCAAAAGCCAAGAACGCCGATATCGAAACGTATCGGAAAGCCACGGCTTTTGAAGCGCTGATCGGTTATCTGTCCCTGTACCATCATGAAGAGCGCCTTGATCAGCTGATCGATCTGTCTCTTCAGACAGGAGATACCTTGTGATTGTCTATGGAAAAAACGTCTTCGACCAGCTGAGCAGCCGGCCGGATCAGATTGAAGAGGTCTATGTCCAGAACGGACTGACAGATAAGAAGATTTTGAACGCGCTGGCCAAAGCACCGTATCTGAAGCGAAGCAATGTCTCTAAAGCGGCGCTGGACCGCATGACGGAGCATGGTGTGCATCAGGGCATCGCGGCTAAGGTCAAGGAAATTCCGCTCTTAAGTCTGGACAGACTGCTTGAGCGCACCGAGAAAAAGCCCGGACCGGGATTTCTGGTCGCTCTGGATGGGATTCAGGATCCTCAGAATCTTGGCGCCATCCTGCGAACATGCGACGCCGCCGGTGTGCAGGGTGTCCTGCTTCCCAAAAACCGTTCGGCTTCTTTGACCCCATCCGCCATCAAGGCTTCGACCGGTGCCGCCTACACGGTGCCCATCGCGAGTGTCACCAATCTTTCCGCCGCTTTGCAGCAGCTCAAGGAGAGGGGATACTGGATTGTCGGAACCGGTTTTGAAGGAGCGAGAGACTATCGGGAAGGTCTGTACGACGTTCCGGTGGTTCTCGTGATCGGAAACGAAGGAAAGGGCATCAGCCCTCAGGTGCGAAAGCAGTGCGACTATCTGGTCAAACTGCCAATGCGCGGAACCGTGCAGTCTTTGAACGCGTCTGTGGCCGCCGCCATTCTGATCTATGAGATCTGCAGACAGCGGGATCTGAAACAATAAAGTGATTTCTCCTGTACAGGAGGATCTATGCAGGATATTGAGGAACTTGTATACCTGGCCCTTCAGAAGGATCAGGACGCGTTTACTCATCTCTTTAACAGTTTTAAGTCGAGTATCGGCTACAATTACTCAACCTATCTGAACTCTTTAGGCCTGATCAGCTATTCCGAATGGGAGCAGGAATGCAGACAGCTTCTGGAAGACGCGATGGTCAGCTACAGACCGGATAAGGTCAGCTCCTTCGCGCACTTTTACCGCCTGCTGATCAAACGCAGAGCGGAGAGGATGAGACAGAGCTCGAAACGCTATGATCCTTCTCAGTCTTATGAGAAGGTCATTTATCTGGATTCCTACATCGCCGATGGAACCACTCCCTGGGCGGATCTGATCTGCGATCAGGAACGCAACATGCACGAATCCACTCTGGCCCGCATCAACGCCAGAGATGTTCTGAGAGCCATCTATGAGAAAGTCGGAAAGAAGGATTTTGAGATTCTTCTCAAACTGGCGGACGGAAAACCGAAGACAGAAATTATTCGGGAGTCCAAAATCGGCCGTGAAAGGTTCTATAATCTTTTACGGACTGCCAGACAGGTGGCCAGCGAATTTGACACGCACTCTTAGGTTGAATACGATACTTTTGATAAGGAGGCAGAATTCATGGCTGATAAAGTAACACTGGTATGCACCGAATGCCTCTCCAGAAATTACACGACTGAGAAAAACAAGAAAACCCAGACTCAGCGTCTGGAACTGAAGAAATATTGCCCGCGCTGCAAGAAGCACACGATTCATAAAGAATCCAAGTAATTCAGCCGGGATTTAAGAAAGGAATGAATATTGATATATGGAGAAAGATGAAAATCTGATGTCCATGCCCACCTACAGCCCCAAGGCTGTGATTGGTGAGCTGAAAAAAGTACAGTGGCCCAGCTTCAAGGAACTGATGTCCTCTTCCTGGCTGGTCATCGTCTTCACCGTTCTGTTCGCATTGTATTTCTTTGTATGCGAATTTGTGGCATCCGGTCTGATCAGCTGGATCGTTTCCCTTTAAAGAAAGAAGGGGTTGGAATTCATGAAAACTAACCTGACAAACCCGATTCCTCCGACGACAGTCGATGATGTACCCAAACAGTGGTATGTCGTGAACACCTATGCCGGTCAGGAACAGCGTGTAAAAGAAAATCTGGAAAAACGTATCAAGAGTATGGGTCTGGAAGACTCCCTGTTCCAGGTCGTCATCGCAGAAGAAACCGAAACCGTCATCAAGAACGGCAAGGAAACTGAAAAAGCCCATAACATGTTCTCCGGTTATATTCTTGTTCAGATGAAGATGACGGACGAAGCCTGGTATATCGTCCGTAACACTCCGGGCGTTACCGGATTCATCGGATCTTCCGGTAAGGGTGCGAAACCGTTCCCTGTCTCCGAAGAAGAAGTTGAAAATGTTCTGCGCCGCCTTGGCAAGAGCACAAAACAGGTTGTCGTCGACTTTGAAGTCGGCGATGAAGTCAACATCCTTAAGGGTGCCTTCGCGGACAACAGAGGAACTGTAACCGCGCTCAATCCTGAAAAACAGGAAGCCACCGTTCAGATCATGTTGTTCAACCGTGAAATCAGCACGGACATTCCATATCTTGAACTGGAAAAATACGAGAAGAAGTAAGCCGGTTTTAAGCTGAGAACAATCCATCCAATCTGTTTCCATGCAGAGAGGATGGATTTTTTGTTGCTGTTTTTCATTATCCGGGCGCATCGTAAAATAGAAGGGCACTGCAAACATCAGACTATATATATGGAAAGAAATCAAAGGAGGAGGTATACGAGGTTTATGGAAAAAACAATTCACGCAGCGATATTTGATTTTAACGGGACACTGGTGCTCGACCATCCCTATCACGTCAAAGCCTGGAGTCAGATCAGCAGGCAGATCCGGGGCAGAGACATCACCGAAGAAGAACTGCATACAAAGATGAACGGCAAATGCAATGTCGACATTGTCGGATATCTGAGCAATGGCACCACCACAAAAGAAGAGGCCGAAGAGATCTCTTTGAAAAAGGAGGCGCTCTATCGGCAGATCTTTGAGAAGGACCATGCGAATTTTCACCTGGTTCAGGGTGCAGAACGGCTGTTTGATGATCTGAAAGCAGAGGGCATTCCCTTTACGATCGCCTCGGCCTCCATCAAGCCCAACATCGATTTCTTTGTTAAAAGCTTTCATCTCGATCACTGGATTGATCCGGCAATGATCGTCTATGATGACGGCTTGCATGCGGATAAAGTTTCCATGTTTCACGATGCCGCAAAAAATCTGAACATGCCTCTCGATCAGATCACGGTTTTTGAAGATTCCATAACCGGTATTCAGGCCGCTCTGGATGCGGGTGTTCAGGACATTCGCATTCTTGATTCCGCAAACGTCAGTGAGCAGCTGCATGATCTGCCGCAGATCAGACAGATCGTCCACAATTTTGATGACATTACGCGCTGACTGCAATTCAAAATGAAAATCCGCCGGGTTCCAGAGCAAGATCTCTGAAATCCAGCGGATTTTGATTTAAGAAGAATGAATTATTTGCAGGCAGGAAGGGGTGCTTCGTCCGGATCGTCTTCGGACTTTGCATGAATTTCTCCGGCTTTGGTCAGGGCCCACTTTGTCAGAGATGGACCGATGATTTCATAAACCAGAACGCTGGAGAGAACAACATCGCGGATCAGCTGGCCGTCGGGGCCCATCTGAGCGCCAACCTGGCTTGCCATGCCAAGAGCGACACCGGCCTGCGGGAACAGGGTGATACCGAGGTATTTCTGAACCATGGCAGGGGAGTGCGTGATCTTGGAGGAGTAGCGGGCACCATAGTATTTGCCAAGACATCTCGAAACGATGTAGAGCACGCAGATGATTAAGACAATGGGATTTGCCAGAGTGAAGATGTTCAGCTCCGCGCCGCTCAAGACGAAGAACAGAACCATGAACGGAGCAGACCACTGATCGGCGCGGTCCATCAGATCAGCACTGGACTTGCAGCAGTTGCAGAAGACGGTGCCAAGCATCATGTTCACCAGCAGAGCGGAGAAGCCGACTTCAGCGCTGCCCAGTTCAAATTTGATTGTGCAAAGTGCTGTGGACAGAACCAGATAGCCGACGATCATGGAGATTCTGTTGCGTCTGGAGTGGAAGCGTCTTGCCATATGGGTCAGACCATAACCCAGAATCGCGCCAAGAATCAAAGAGAAGACAATCTCCAGCAGCGGAGCGACCAGAACGTTGAACATGGAAACGGCACCGCTGTTGAGAGCCTGTGCGATACCAAAAGAGATGGCGAACAGAATCAGACCAACCGCGTCATCCAGCGCTACGACCGGAAGCAGGGTGGATGTCACATCACCATGCGCCTTGTACTGTCTGACAACCATCAGGGTTGCGGCAGGAGCGGTTGCCGAAGCGATAGCGCCAAGAACGATGGCATCCGCCAGAGTCAGAGAGTGCGGGAACATCACATGAACAGCGACCATTACCAGATCAACGACAAGTGTTGTGAAAACCGCCTGGATAATACCGATTGTGACTGCAGCGCTTCCGGTTTTCTTCAGTTCGGACAGACGGAACTCACTGCCGATCGCAAAGGCGATGAAGCCAAGAGCCAGGTTGGAGAACCAGCTGAGTCCTTCAACGAATTCAAAGGAAGTAAATCCGATCCCTTCCATGCCAAGCAGACCAAGAACACATGGTCCAAGCAGCACACCGGTAATCAGATAACTGGTAACATCAGGAAGTTTCAGTTTATTGCCAAGCCTGGTCATCAAAAGACCCGCAATGACCGCAAAGCCGATACTTAATGGATAAGACATAAAAAAACGCATCCTTTCTTCAGCCAATATTTCCAAAATAGAAGTATGGCACCTTCTTCAACTAAAACAAGAAGCCGGGCGGAAAATGTGTGGAATCTTTGTCTTTCAATGTGAACAGGAGCGTAGCTTTAAAAAGGTTGAAAGAGCTTGCGAAACAGAAAAAGGGCGGCCTGATTGCCAGACCGCCAGATCTTTGATAGCTGGTTAAAAAACGTCGGAGAATGACAGGAAGCGGATCAGTCATGAGCCATTCTGATCACGACATTGCCGGCATGCTCAACATCCGCAGCTGTATAAATGGCTTTGGCCAGATCATCGAGAACAAACTCATGGGTAATGATCGATTCGAGATCCCACCTTCCACTCGCCATCATGGCCTGCACGTCACGCACATCTTCCGGCATATAGCCGCCCGAACCGATGATGCTTTGCTGGGCATAGGTCATGTGCAGAAGATCGATTGTGCGCGGTTCGTTGTTGACCGCGACACAGACAAACCGGCTTTCAATTTTCCCGAGCCGCTGGAAAGCATCAAGGATGGATGTAGCCCCTGCCGCGTCCAGCCAGCAGTCGATATCGGCTGTTGGACCGTTCAGAGAGAAGGCGCTGCCAAAGTAGTTCATGGTATGCTTTTTAAAATCATCCTGTCCCGGATTGCTGGTTTCAAAGCCAAGATGTCTGGCAAGATTCAGCCGATATTCTGAATAATCGCAGACCATCACCTTATCCATACCGAAATATTTGAAGGCGACAGCGGCTGCCAGACCGATCGTGCCGCATCCAAAGACAACCGCGTTCTGTCCTTTGACATACTGCCCATCACCATCCGGAATCATGCCTCGCCTTGCGGCGCGTCCTCCGACTGTGAAAGGCTCGATCAGACTGGCCAGCCTGTCAGAGATGCGTTCATCCACCAGGTAGAGGGAATGATATTTCTTTACCTCGGGGATCAGAATGTATACTGAGAAGCCTCCAAGTGTTCCGGCGCGGGATCTGTCATTTTTTGCGAGATAGGGATAGGGATAGACACGCTCGCCCACGGTAAAATCCGTCACATTCTTTCCGACTTTGACAACGCGGGAGACGGTTTCGTGTCCAAACTCACCACCCACCGTGACTTTATGACCGGTATTCGGTCGTTCATGAAGACAGCCACATCCGTCCCGCAGATGCTGGAGTAAAGATTCTGAATCAGAACATCATTATCGCCGGCTTCAGGCAGATCGAGGTCACGGATTTCGACATCTTCCTTGCCAAGATAAATTCCTGCTTTCATTTTTTTCTCCTTGCCGTGCTCAGAATCAGAGAACGGTCTTGATGGTAAAGCTTCTTTATAAATTATATTTGGAGAAAAATGCGGAACATGCTTTAAAAACAGAGTAAAAAACAGGAACACTGTTTCGCTCTTTCAGCCGTTGAAATGGCAGGATGTACCAGAAAATCAAATCATACGCTGACAGCGCTTTCACAAAACGTTTAAAAATGGAACATGAACGTTTAAGATGAAAGGGAAATTTGAAAAAGGAGAATCCAATGGCAAACAAAGTTGCAGTTATCACAGGCGGTACCCGCGGTATCGGTTTTTCCACAGTTGAGGAATTCCTCAATAACGGTTATACCGTCGTTCTTTACGGCTCCAGACAGGAAACTGTTGAAAAGGCTCTTGCCAAGCTGGAAGGCAAAGACGTCGAAGGCCGCTGGACAAGCCTGACCGATTCCGCTGCGATCGAGAAGGATTTCGAAGAAATCAAAGAAAAACACGGAACTCTTGATGTTCTGATCAACAATGCCGGTATTTCTGATTCCACACCGTTTATGAACTACAGCCAGGATCTGTTTGAAAAGATCATGGACCTTAACGTTGTCGCTCCCTATGTCTGCGCACATGCTGCCGCAAAAATCATGAAGGATCAGGGACACGGTGTCATTCTGACAACTTCCTCCATGGTTTCCAGAAACGGCCAGCCCTCCGGTGTTGCTTATCCGACATCCAAATACGCAGTCAATGGTCTGACAGTTTCTCTGGCTCGTGAACTGGGTAAATACAATATCCGCGTCAATGCAGTCGCTCCCGGCATCACTGAAACTGACATGGTCAAGGCTCTGCCCGAACAGATGATCGGACCCATGATCAACGCCATTCCTTTAAAGAGAATCGGTGAGCCTGCTGACATCGCCAAGGCTTTCGCGTTCCTGGCAAGTGATCAGGCATGCTACATCACCGGATGCATTCTGCCGGTTGATGGCGCGATGGCTGTTTAATCCACAAACTATTGATCTGAACCTGAAAGGCGTTTTGAGACATTCCTCTCAAAGCGCTTTTTTTGACGGCGCGCAAACACAGTCAGAAGCTGCCTGAGAAAGGTTCTGATGAATATGGAAAGGGAACAGAAGGTACGATCGAAAGAGACTAAAACAATCAAACGGGCTGGTGAAAAGAATCAAAGCGTTTTCAATACCTGCATAGTAAAATTTTGTTAGAAAGTCCGCCAAAGCACTGCTGCAGGGAGCGGACAGAATTTACACCATCATTCATTCAAGGAAAAGCGAAAGGAAATTTATGAAAGCTTCAGATCTGATCACCGCCCTGAAAGAGGACCGGTTCAATGACGCTTTACAGAACGTCTACGGATCACAGGCCTCAGGCCAGATCGGCCGCTATTGTCAGGCCATTGAAAAATTTATCTCGCTGTATGGGGACAAGGATGTCGTCATCTTCTCCGTTCCGGGACGCAGTGAGGTGTTGGGCAACCACACCGACCACCAGCATGGCGAAGTGCTCGCAGCCGCGATCAACCTCGATATCATCGGTGTAGTTCATCCCACAGACGACAACATCGTCAAAATTGTCAGCGATGAATACTATCTCAACCCCGTTGATCTGAGCAGTCTTGAAATTGTTGAAGACGAAATGGGGAAAAGCGAAGCGCTCGTTCGCGGCGTCGCGGCGGATATGATCGGCCGCGGCGGCAAAGCCGGCGGTTTTGAAGCCTTTATGACCAGCGACGTTCTGCAGGGAAGCGGCCTGTCTTCTTCCGCTGCATTCGAGGTGCTGATCGGAACCATTTTCAATGGCCTGTATAACGCCAACAGCTTCACACCGGTTCAGCTCGCTCAGATTGGCCAGTTCGCGGAAAACAAATACTTTGGCAAACCCTGCGGCCTGATGGATCAGACCGCCTGCTCCGTGGGCAGCCTTGTACATATTGATTTTGGAACACCCGATGAGCCCTTCGTGGAGAAGGTGGAAGCCGACTTTGAAAAAGCAGGACTGAATCTTTGCATCACCGATGTGCACGCCTCCCATGCGGATCTGACCGACGATTACGCGGCGATCCCCGGCGAGCTCAAGGAAGTTGATCACTGGTTCAACCAGGAATTCCTGCACGATGTCAGCGAAGCGGACTTCTACACCAATCTGGCCGCTGTCCGCAAAGATCTGCAGAACGACCGGGCATTGCTTCGCACCATCCATATCTTTGAAGAAAACAAGCGTGTGGAAAAAGGTGTTGCTGATCTGAAAGCCGGTAACATTGAAGGCTTCCTGGATATGGTCAACCGCAGCGGCAAGTCGAGCTATCAGTATCTGCAGAATATCTACTCCGATCATGACGCCAAAAATCAGGCGGTGTCTTTAGCGCTCGCTCTTTCCGATGTCACCCTGCGTGATCGGGGCGCGTACCGCGTCCATGGCGGCGGCTTTGCGGGCACCATTCAGGCCTTCGTGCCCAATGATCTGGTTGAAGAATATGTAAAGGTGATGGATACGGTCTTTGGAGAGGGATCCTGCCATGTTCTCAACGTCAGAAAAGACGGAGGCATTCAGGTTCTTTAAACCGGAACTCGAAACAAAACTTCAAAAATAATGGGACTTACCATATTTTTACCGACAGGGAGGTTCGCTTCCCTGCTTTGTTTTGCCTGGAGCCGGTTTCCTGTCAGAATGAAACAGACAGATTTAAAAAGAGAAGAAGCAAAGATCGTCTTAGAACAGACGGATCAGAGAAAGAGAACAAAGGGAAAGGAAGAGATGAAATGAAGACACTGGTGTTTGATCTGGATGGAACGCTGTACAGGGGAACGCAGCCGATTGAAGGCGGCTTGTGGGTGATTGATGAATGCCAGAGGCTTGGAATTCCTTACGCTTTTTTGACCAACAACTCGATGCGCACCCGCGAAGAGAACAGAGACCATATGCTCAAAATGGGCTATAAGAATATAGAAGCGGATGACTTCTACAACTCCGCCATGGCCGCCGCCCAATACGCCAGAAAGAATCAGCTGGGCAATAGCGCGGATTATATCGGCAGTACCGGTATGGTGCAGGCCATGGAAGAAAACAGCATCACTCTGAATCAGGAAAATCCGGATCTGGTGTTCATCGCTCTGGATAAGACGGCCGGATACAAGGATTATTCCCGCGTGCTCAGCCATCTGCTGCATGGAGCCAAACTGGTCGGTACCAATAAGGACCGCATCCTGGCAAAACCGGGTGGATTTGAAGTGGGAAATGGCTCAGTGGTCGCTTTGTTTGAATACGCTGCCAACACGAAAAGCCCGGACATCGCCAAACCCTACTGGCCCATTCTGGAAGGATTTCTGGAAACACGCGGATTAAAGAGGGATGATATTATTCTGGTTGGCGACAATCTGGAAACAGACATCGCTTTAGGTTATAATAATCAAGTTTCTACGGTCTTCGTAGAAAGCGGTGTTCATCATCGTGAAGATATCGAGAGATTGAAAGTCGTTCCTGATGTGATCGTTGGTGACCTGAGGGATCTCGACTTGAAAGCGCTTGTTGCTTAACAGGCTTGGCACCCGAATACATAGTTCAGACACCCTTTGTTATAATCAGGGTGAGAAAGAGAAACGGAATGGAAAACTTTTTGAATGTTTTATTGATGGTCATTGCAGGCCTGATCATAATTCTTGTACTGCTTCAGAGCGGCAAGTCCGACGGACTGTCCGCAGCATTTACAGGAAGCGGCGATTTGAACCTTTTTGCCGTACAGAAAGAAAGAGGCCCGGAAAAGCTCATTTCCCGGCTCACACTTGTTTGTGGGATTCTTTTCTTCGTCATCGTGATCGCACTGCAGATTGTATAAGGCCATTAAGGCCTTTTTTTAGTTTACGAAAGTCGAGGGAATGTTGTCGTGAAAGAAGAAATTTTACAGATCCTGGATAAGTACGGAGCACTGACGCTCAAGGATCTGGAACGCCGCCTCCATGTGAACACATCACAGAAGGAAAAAGAACTGGCCGTTGCGTTGAATGAGCTGGAGGATGAGCGGGAAGTCTATAACGATCACACCAAATATCTGCGTATTGACAATGAACATTACATGGTCGGAAAAGCCAGAGATGTTTCAAGAGATGACTATGCGATCATCAACAAGGACCGCAAGGTCTATCTGCCTAAAAACGGAAGCCGTGTTCTGCTGGATCGGGACGAAGTTCTGGTCTGCCTGAATCAGTTTGGCAATGAACTGCTCCATATTTATGAGCGCGGCATCAAGTACATTACCGGAACCTTTATCCGTACACGCTACGGCATGAAATTCCGTTCTGATGTCAACCTGCACACCAGTTTCATCGTCACCAACATGAACGATTACCATATCGACAACAACACCAAAGCGGTTGTCAAAGTCACGGATTACTCCGCGCCGCTGAGAGTGAAAATTGTCGAACTGCTGGGCAAGGAAGATGAACCCGGTGTGGATGTCAGCGCCATTCTGTACGAAAACGAAGTCCGTCAGGAATTCGGCAAGAAAGTGCAGAAGGAACTCAAGGACATCCCTGAGCGCGTTCATAAAAAAGAACTCAGAGACCGGGTGGATCTGCGTGATCTGCCCACTGTCACGATCGATGGTGAATCCACCAAGGACTTTGACGATGCCGTTTCCATTGAAAAGAAGCAAGACGGCGGATGGACTCTGTGGGTTCATATCGCCGATGTCTCCTATTACGTTCCTGAAGGCGAAGCCATCGATGAGGAAGCCTACAAGAGAGGCACTTCCATCTACGTCGCGGACCGCGTTGTCCCGATGCTTCCTTTCAAACTTTCCAACGGTATCTGCTCCCTGAATCCTGATGTGGACCGTCTGACACTGACCTGCAAGATGAACTTTGATTCGGAAGGTAAGATGATCGATTCTGAAGTCATGCAGTCTGTCATTCATTCCAATCAGCGCTGCACTTATGGCAAGGTCAACGAGTTCCTCGAAGATGAAAACTCCGTACCGGAATACAGAGAAGTCGGCGATCTGCTCAAGAACTTCTCCGATCTGGCCACGCAGCTGAAAAAACAGACCGAAAAACGCGGCCATATCGATTTTGAAACCAAGGAAGCCTACTTCGTTCTCGATGAGAAGGGCCATCCCGTTGATGTCAAACTCAGAGAGCGCGGCTGGTCTGAGCAGATGATTGAAGAAGCCATGGTCTCCGCCAACGTTGCGGTCGCTCATGAGCTGAATTCCAGAAGCTATCCCGGCATGTATCGTGTCCATGAGGCGCCGGATCCTGAAAAGATCAAAAACCTGGTCAACCTGTCCAGATCCATGGGCGTTAAGTGCGACATCGATCCTGAAAATGTCGAGCCGATTGACATCCAGAGATTCCTGGCCGCGATCGAAGACCCCGACAACAAGGAAATGTTAGCGGCTCTGACCGTGCGTTCCATGCAGAAGGCGATCTACTCCGATCAGTGCATGGGCCACTATGGTCTTGCCCTCGATGAGTACTGCCACTTCACCAGCCCGATCAGACGATATCCTGACCTGCTGATCCACCGGATGCTGCGCCGCCACCTTCTCGAAAAGAAGAACGACGAGAAATCCATCAAGAAAGATCAGAAGCGCATGGAAAAATCCGCTGAGCATCTGTCTGAAAAAGAGCGTGACGCGATGGTTGTCGAAAGATCCGTTGATGATCTGGAAGCCGCTAAATATATGGAAGACAAAGTGGGCAACGAATATGATGGAATCATTTCCGGTGTCGCAAGCTTTGGCTTCTTCGTTGAACTGCCCAACACCATCGAAGGTCTTGTACCTTTACGCACAATGCAGGATGACTTCTATGAATATGATGCGGATGGCCTGACTCTGACCGGCCAGAATACCCATAAGACCTATTCCATGTCCCAGCCGGTTCATGTGCGTCTGGCTAGCGTGGATGTGGCAAAGCGTCAGATCACATTCGAAATTCTCGATGATCTGCCTGCAGCCAGGCCGGACGATCTTCCGGAAGTTAAGGGGGAAGATCTGCCCGAGACTGTTGCCAATGACCTGCCGGAAGTCGTCCAGGACGATCTGCCGGAAACCGTCCCCAATGATCTTCCTGAAACAGTCTCTGACGATCTGCCTGCAGCAGAGCCGACGGAACTGCCCGCCACAGAACCGACTGAGCTTCCCGTCAAGGAAGCCGAACTGGTTCACTGATGGAGGCCGTTCAGCAGGCGCAGGCCACGGTAGTGGCCAAAGAGGGCGTCTACGATTTGTGGTATCCGGAAATGGATCCGCATGGTGATCCGATTTTCAAAGTTGCTTTCCAGACCGATCAGGGGGTGAAGATCTTTGAGATCAACTCGATCGAGTATTATCGTCTGCAAAAAGGCATGAGCGGTCTTCTGACCTGGAAGGGCGATCAGCTTCTGACGTTTGGAAAATGGATCCATCCCTTTTCCATGAACAACTCATAACGAAATAAGTTTTTCTCAGGCTCACCGATCTGTTCGGTGAGCCTGATCATTTTCTGTCCGGTCTGTCTGTAACTTGAAGGCTGTTGTAAACTTGTAAAAACAAAGAACAGAAATGGAGACATTCTATGCTTGAAACTGGAACCAAAGCGCCTGATTTCACACTGAAGGATCAGGACGGAAACGAGCATTCCCTTTCAGACTACAAAGGGAAGAAAGTCATTCTTTACTTCTACCCCAAAGACCTTACAGCCGGCTGCACGAAACAGGCCTGCGCGTTTGGAGAACTGTATCCGCAGATCGAGCAGGAGGGCGCCGTGGTGCTTGGCGTTTCCAAGGATTCCGTGGCCAGCCACAAGAAGTTTGAACAGAAATACAATCTGCCCTTTACTCTGCTTTCCGACGAGGACCACAAAGTCAACGAACTGTATGATGTCTGGAAAGAGAAGAGCATGTACGGCAAAAAGTACTGGGGCACTGAGCGCAGCACCTATCTGATCGACGAGGATGGCACCATTGTGCAGGCCCTCAAAAAGGTCAAAGCACCGGACAATCCCAAACAGATGCTCGAATACCTCAAAGCGCAGGACTGAGTCTCAGGACAGTACAGAAACCATTCAACAATCCACAAACTCAGCTTTGAATTCAGTAAGCGTGCAGGATAACTTGTCCTCACGCTTTTTTTGATTCTGCTTTGAAGGGAAGAACAGACGATTGGAAAACCGCCCGTTTTGTATGATCCTTGGAAGAATTCGTACCAAATTGGACAAATGGAATATTAAAACAGATAAACAGGAGCTTTGAGCGGTACACTTAGAAATATTTTTTAAAGTTGATTTTTAAACAGGGGAGAGAAAGCACATGTGTGGAATTGTTGGTTATATCGGTCCGAATCAGGCCGCTCCGATTCTTTTGAAAGGTCTGTCTCATCTTGAATACCGCGGTTATGACTCGGCGGGTCTGTCCGTGCGCAACGCGCAGGGAGACATTGAAGTGGTCAAGGCCAAGGGCCGTTTAAAAGCGCTTTGCGAAAAGATCGATGACGGTCAGGCCATGATCGGAACATCCGGCATCGGCCACACACGCTGGGCGACGCATGGCGAGCCAAGCGAATGCAACGCCCATCCGCATGTATCCCAGTCAGGCATAGTCTACGCCGTCCATAACGGGATTATCGAAAACCATCAGGAACTCAAAGAAAAGCTGATCAGAAGCGGCTATTCTTTCCAGTCTCAGACCGACACGGAAGTGGCGGTCAACCTGATCGACTACTACTATCTAAAATACAACAGCGAAGGTCCTCAGGGCGCGCTGGCCAGAGCGATGCTGCGCATCCGGGGCAGCTACGCCTTCGCGGTCATGTTCAAGGACCAGCCCGATGCGATCTATGCGGCCAGAAAGGATTCTCCGCTGATCATCGCCTGCAGCGATGACGCCTCTTTTTTGGCGAGTGATGTCCCCGCGATTCTTGAACATACCAATGTCGTCTACTACATGGGCAACATGGAAATCGCCAGAGTAAATGCGGGAAGTGTGACGTTCTATAACATCGACCGCGAAGAGATCGAAAAGGAACCGACCCTGATCGAATGGGATTCTCAGGCGGCTGAAAAGGGCGGCTTCGAACACTTCATGATGAAGGAGATTCATGAACAGCCCAAAGCCTGCCAGGATACTCTGGCTCACTACATCCATGATAGTCTGTTTGATCTCAACGATCTGAATGAGCAGATGCAGGCTCTTGAAGGAATTGACCAGATTGTGATTGTGGCCTGCGGCTCCGCCTACCATGTCGGTATGACGCTGCAGTACGTGTTTGAAGATCTTGTCAGCATTCCGGTGCGCGTCGAGCTGGCCAGTGAATTCCGCTACAGAAAGCCGCTTGTTTCCAGCCATGATCTGGTAATCATCATCTCTCAGTCCGGTGAGACCGCTGATTCTCTGGCGGCTTTGCGCCTTGCCAAAGACAAAGGGGCGAAGACTCTGGCCATCGTCAATGTGGTCGGCTCATCGATCGCCAGAGAAGCTGATCAGGTGCTTTACACCATGGCCGGTCCGGAAATCGCGGTGGCCACCACCAAAGCCTATTCTACGCAGCTTTTGGTAGGCTACATTCTGGCCTGCTTCTGGGCTTTGAAAAAGGGCGTGATTGATGAGCAGGAAGCCCTGCGCCTGCAAAACGAGCTGCTCGCTCTGCCCGATAAGATGAAACGCATTCTGGAAGACAAGGAGCGTATTCAGTGGTTCGCCTCCAAATTCTCCGTGGCTAAAGACATGTTCTTTATCGGCAGAGGGGTGGACTACGCCACCTGTCTGGAAGGCTCTTTGAAGATGAAGGAGATCTCCTATGTCCACTCCGAAGCGTATGCAGCCGGAGAGCTCAAACATGGAACCATCTTTCTGATCGAGGACGGAGTGCTTACTGTTGGCGTGCTGACACAGCCTGATCTGTTTGAAAAGACGATCTCCAACATGATTGAAGTGCATTCGCGCGGAGGCTATCTGATGGGTCTGACAACCTATGGAAACTATTCGGTTGAAGATACGGCGGATTTCACGGTGTATGTCCCCAAGACAGACGCACATTTCACGACCATTCTTGCGGTCATCCCGCTGCAGCTGATGGGCTATTACACGGCAGTGGCCCGCGGTCTGGATGTGGACAAGCCAAGAAATCTGGCCAAGTCCGTCACGGTTGAATAGAAATCTCTGAGACAGCCTCACAAACCCGGCTTGATCCCAATAACTGAATCGACTGTTCAAGCTTCTGGAGGAATTTCCATCAGAAGCTTTTTTTCAGACTCTGAAACGAACAGATTTCCGCTCGTGCCCTCATTCGTGCCTGACAACAGGCCGTAAAATCGGACAAAAAGAGTTCAGATGCACTATTCTTGAAACAGAGCGTTCTGTCTTTAAAAAGCAAAACGCGTGTATTTGGATATGGATCCATGAATTGAAAGGGAAGACTCATGGAAAACTGGAAACAGATGATCAAAGCTTCCAATGAAGCGTATTTAAAAGGACTGGCCATCATGGCCCAGGCTGCCGCCGAGGATCCGGCTTTTACCGCCATGCTCGGACAGCCTCTTGAAAAGCAATATCGGGTGGAACTGCTGTCCGCCCTTCTTTATCTCGCGGAAACCACCGGTGATCTGAGCGATCGTCAGGTGTCCTTTATCGACGGTGTTCTGCAGTTTCAGTACACGAAGGAACAGCTCTCGGCCCTCTCACAAAGACTCGATCTGCATAAGGCGGGATTTGGTTCACTGATTCCCACCTGCCTGAAGGCGGCGGTGCGTCTCGATGAGCGTCAGGAACAGTCCGGCACTCTGGCCTCTCCGACCTGCGCGATGCGGATGTTGAAGATTCTGGAGACGATCACGGAAAACTTCTGCCGCTGCACCGGAAAGAAGGAGCCGTTAGAGGACATGGAGCAAAGAATCTACCTGCTGACTCTGACCCACTGGATTTCCGATCAGCAGCCTTCTGACGCCCTGCCCCAGAAAATCATGAAGGAAGAAAATCAGACTGTGGAAGGCCATAAGATTCCCGCGCTGCCCAAAGAGGGAGAGCAGGAAAAGACGGAAAGTCTCGATGATCTTCTGAAGGAACTCGACGATCTGGTCGGTCTCAAACAGGTTAAGGAAGACGTCTCCAGCCAGATCAACCTGCTTAAGGTGCGCAAACTGCGGCGGGAGCGCAATCTGACGGATCTGCCTGTCTCCATGCATCTTGTCTTCACCGGAAATCCGGGCACGGGCAAGACGACCGTGGCAAGACTTCTGGCAAAAATCTATAAAGCGCTGGGTGTTTTAAGCAAAGGACAGCTCGTGGAAGTGGATCGCAGTGAGCTGGTGGGCGGTTATGTTGGTCAGACGGCGATCAAGACGCAGGAAGTGATCAATTCCGCGCTTGGCGGTGTTCTGTTTATCGATGAGGCCTATTCTCTGACCGCAGATCGGGATCCCTCGGATTTTGGTTATGAGGCTGTGGCGACGCTGCTTGTGGAAATGGAAAACCATCGGGATGATCTGGCCGTGATCGTGGCCGGATATCCGGAACCGATGGAGCAGTTTCTGCAGTCCAATCCCGGTCTGAAATCCCGCTTCAACAAGTTCATTCATTTTGATGACTACAAGCCGGAAGAGCTGATGAAGATCTTTGAATCCATGGCCGGCAAGCAGGGCTTCAAAATGGACACGTCCACCAAAGAAAAAGCCATCGGTCTTTTTGAAAAAATGTATGACGAGAGGGAAGAGGACTTTGCCAACGGACGCTCCGTGCGCAACTTCTTTGAAAAGGCGATTGTCCGTCAGGCCAACCGTCTGGCCGGCCAGGATCAGATCAGCGATGAGGATCTGCTGACGCTCAAGCTGGAAGATCTGGAAGACAAACCCGCAACAGATTCAAAGGATGAAGAGGAAAAGAAGGAACACTCGGGCTCTGACAAGGGAAGCGGCGAAAAAACAGAGCATCAGCAGCTTGTCGACCAGCTCAGTCAGGAAGAAGAGCGGGCACGAAAAGCGCTCAGTTCCATGCGCCAGAATGTTCCGGCTTTAATGAAGACACCTGAGCAGGAAACAGTTCCGGCTGAGAAAAAGGATGGCGAGTAACAGATGGAATTTCTTTATTCGGATCTTGAGGATCAGATCGGTCCTGAGCTGACCTGGTTCTGTATCTATCACGCTCTGGCGCAGACCATCGACGCGCTTCATATGACACTGGAAGAATGCGACAAATCAGAACTGCAGCACTCCCTGTTTCTTTTCACGCTTGAAAACCGTATGAGACGACTTCTGATTAAGCATGGCTTTACGCTGCCGGAAAATGTGTCCGATACTTTTTGCGATGACGCGCTTGAGTACCTGCTTTTAAACACGCCGCAGCAGAACACGGTGCTCCTTTCAAGCTATCTCAATTACCTGGAAGATTTTGCCCTGCAGAGCAAAGACTGGAAGACGATCCGTCCTCTGGCTTTTTCACAGATCGACTATTCGAACATCAACCACTCCAAATGAAAAAATCCAATCGGATTTAAAAACAGAAATAATTCAGAAAATTCCACTGGATTGACTGAAAAGCATTCATTATGCCCATAGAGGCTTAAAAAGCAATCATTTTCCATTCATGTGTCTTTGTTGGACGCTCTGATGGAAAGATTGGAATATCGTTTGTTTTGTTTCATGTAAGCATTTACAATGGAACCATCTTCACAGAAGGGAGTGGTATCCATGAAAAGCAATGTTTCTAACGCTGAAAAGATGATGGATGGATGCGGCTCCCGTTTTCCGCATGGCTGGGACAGTCAGTGATCAGAATCAGACTGTGCCGGCTTTTTTGTGAACTGTGATAGTTCAAATTGACAGGAGGATCATATTTATGGATCAGAATTTTAACAAAGTATTCTGGGATGCCTGCGCCACTGATAATGCGTCCATGGCTGCAAGTCAGATCAGAACAGGAGCCGATGTCAATTATGCCAACGGCGACGGCCGCACTGCTTTAATGAGAGCTGCCAAAAGAGACTGCAAGGACGTTGTTTATCTGCTGCTCAACAACGGAGCCGATGTCAACGCTGCGGACAACTCCGGCAAAACCGCTCTGATGGGCGCTGCCAAAAAAGGCAACAAGACCATCTGCAAGGCTCTGCTTGAGGCAGGCGCAGACGTGAATGCCAAAGACGACAATGGCCGCACCGCTCTGATGAGAGCTGCTCTGCTTGGCCAGAATCGCTGCATTCAGGTGCTGCTCGATGCCGGTGCTGACATTAACGCGCAGGACGCAGTTGGACGTACTGCCCTGATGGAAGCCTGCATCGCCTTCAAACGCGACACCATCAACCTGCTTCTGGACCGGAATGCGGATGTTAACCTCTTCGATAATAACGGCTGCACCGCTCTGATGAGAGCTGCCTACGGCGGATATCCTTCTCTGGTAGAAAAACTGCTTGTTTACGGAGCAGACAAAGACATGAAAGACAAATCCGGCAACACCGCCATGGACTATGTCCGTGAACATTGCCGCGCGCAGTTAGAACCGCTTCTGTAAAGCTGGAAAGGAAAAATCATCATGCGGGATTATAAGAGTAATGAGGTCAGAAACGTCAGCGTTGTAGGTCACTCCGGAGCAGGCAAAACTTCTGTTCTGGAGGCTATGCTGTATTACACGGGGGAAACTGACCGCTTTGGAAAGACTGGAGACGGTTCAAGTCTGATCGACTTTGATCCGGAAGAAATCAAACGAGGCATTTCCATTTACACCTCCGTGGTCCCCATTGAATGGGAAGATCAGAAAATCAACTTCATCGACACTCCGGGCTACCTGGACTTCTCCGGTGAAAAGGAAGCCGGCCTGGCTGCCGGTGACAACGTTCTGATCGTTGTAAATGCAAAAGATCCGCTGCAGGCAGGCACACGCATCGCGTTTGACCAGGCCAGCGCGGAAAAGAAACCCACAATCTTCTTCATCAACCATCTCGATGAGGAAAACACAAGCTTTGACGACGCCTATGGCCAGCTGCACGAAGCATTCGGAAAATCCGTTATTCCGTTTGAAGTGCCCATCATTGAAAACGGCCAGTATGTCGGCACCGTCAACATTCTGAAAAACAAAGCCTGGTATCACAAAGGCCCGAAAGCCTCCGATTCCGTGGCTCAGCCTATTCCTGATTTCATGGCAGACGAAGTCTCCATGTATAAAGACCAGATCGCGGAAGCAGTCGCCATGGGCGATGATGAACTGATGGAGAAGTTCTTCTCCGGTGAAGAATTCACCGACGCAGAACTGACACGCGGTGTGCGCATCGGCGTGCGCAATGGTGAAATTATTCCTGTCTTCTCCGGAAGCGCCGTTCAGTCCCGCGGTATCGGCCGTCTGATGGATCTGATCATCTCCTACTTCCCGGCTTACTCCGAAAAGGGTATCTTCACTGTTTCCACTCCGGAAGGCCAGAAAGTTGAACTGCTCACAAACGAAGATGAGACTCTGACCGCCCAGGTCTTCAAGACAATCATCGACCCGTTCGTTGGACGCATCTCCTACGTCAAGATTCTGTCCGGCGTTCTGTCCAGTGACTCTCAGGTAATCAACGGCAACAACGGCAAGCCTGAAAAACTTGGCGCGATCTTCACGATCCGCGGCAAATATCAGACCGCTGCCGGCAAACTGTTCACCGGTGATATCGGAGCCATCTCCAAACTGCAGAACACAAAAACCAACGACACTCTGTGCGCCAAGGGTGCAAGACTGATCGCTGATCCGATCGTCTTCCCTGAACCTCTGTATGGTCAGTCTGTTACAGCCAAGACAAAGAACGATGAAGACAAACTCTCCAACGCTCTGGCAAGATTGCAGGAAGAAGATCCGACCTTCCTTGTAAGACCCAACCCCGAGACCAAGGAAACTGTTGTTTACGGCATCGGTGACCAGCATCTCGACGTTATGGCCAACAAGCTGAAATCCAAGTTCAAAGCCGACGTTACCCTGAAAAATCCCAAGATCATGTATCGCGAGACCATCACCAAGACAGCTGTCGGTGAAGGCCGTCATAAGAAACAGTCCGGCGGACACGGTCAGTTCGGTCATGTCTTTGTTGAATTCGCTCCCAACCCCGATGAAGAAGAGCTGGTATTCGACGAAAAGGTATTTGGCGGAGCCATCCCCAAACAGTACTTCCCGGCTGTTGAGACAGGTCTGCGTGAGAAATCCCAGGAAGGACCTCTGGCCGGCTACAAGATGGTCAACCTGAAGACCACTCTGCTCGATGGACGCTACCACGATGTAGACTCCTCTGAAATGGCCTTCAAGACTGCCGCTCATCTCGCCTTCAAAGACGCCATGAGCAAATGCCGTCCGATCCTGCTTGAGCCGATCATGAACATGACCGTCACAGTGCCTGATGAATATACCGGCACCATCATCGGCGATCTGAACAAGAGACGCGGTGCGATTCTTGGCATGACACCGGAAAACGGCATCCAGGTAATCGAAGCTCAGGTACCGATGTCTGAACTGTCCAAATATTCCATCGATCTGCGTGCGATGACTCAGGGACTTGGCAGCTACAGCCTGTCCATGGACCGCTACGATCCGGTTCCTGACAACCTGGCACAGCGCGTTATTCAGGACGCTGCCAGAGAGAACGCATAGTTTTCTGATTGAGCAATGACTGCCTGATGATTACGAAACTAATCATCAGGCTTTTTTAATTTGGCTGTCATACCCTTCTTATTTATGGTGCTGTTTGAAAAAAGAATATCCATGACTGCGACAGAAGAGCTGAACGATCAATGATACTCTGATCGTGAAAACAACGACACGGAAAGGAAAACAGAATTATGAAAATCGATCATGCCGCCATGTATCTCAACGATCTAGAACAGGGACGCGCTTTCTTCGAAAAGTATTTCGACGCGAAAGCGGGAGAGCTTTACCACAATAAGAAAACGGGCTTTCGTTCGTACTTTCTTTCATTTGATGATCAGGCCCGTCTGGAAATCATGAATGTGGAACCGCTCAATGCGGCCGCCGTTCAGCCTGCCGCAGGCTTCGCCCATCTGGCATTCAACGTCGGCTCGAAAGACAAGGTTGATGAAATGACAGAGCGTCTGAAAAAGGATGGTTTTGAAGTCATCAGCGGACCGCGCACCACGGGCGATGGCTACTATGAATCCTGCTTTCTGGACAGGGAAGGAAACCGCATCGAGATCACGATCTGATCTGTTTAAATTCTCAGATCCACTATGCATCAAGAGGTCTTAAAGGTCTGTTTGATCAGAGGCAGTATTCTCAATCGGGCATCAATCAGGTATTCCGGATACCTTTTCTCTAAAATAAGCGTATAAGAAAGCTTTGAAAAGAAGGCCGGATCTTCCGACACCTTCCAGGAGAAACGGTTATGTGGAAGTTTATTGAAGATTTGAAAAAAGATATGACGCGTACCGCTGATGCCATCGCCAATGAACAGTATTCTGAAGACGATGTGAAGAAAGCGGAGAATGAAGCCCTCGCCAACGGCAAGGAAATGATCAAAGGCGATACCGTGATTTCCCCGGAAACCGGTGTTGTGGAAATGGTCAATCAGGATCAGAGCGGTATCGAAATCTTCTTTGACAACGGCCGCGGCATCGGAGTGAAGTTCCCGTTTGGCCCGACAGGCTTTAAAGTTCTGGTTGGTCCCAATCAGAAAGTTGAAAAGGGACAGACTCTGATTGAGTTTGGTCCTGACATGCAGCATACAGCTCAGGTGTATTCGTTCACACCGGATATGATCCGCGTACTGACGAATTCCAGATTCACGATCAGATAGATCGATATTTTAACTTAGACTCTTCTTGCAACAGCCCGGCAAAGCCGGGCATTTTTTTTAGATAAAGCCTGATCATGGAGGTCTTCGATTCGCAGATGCAGACCTTTTTCAATCTGTTCTGATCAGTCCGGGCTAAAAGACGGGCGTGACTGTCCGGGATAGATCATCAGCGGCGGGAATATCAAAGCTGATCTGATCCGCTCTGAAGGATAAAAGCCTTGTTCAGGTTTCTGATGTTCAATCCATTTTCCATAAAAAAGCCTGTCCTGATCAGTTCTTGTAAGAAATGAACAGGACAGGCTTATGAATTTGTGGTCAGCTGTTCTTTTTCTTTTTGACAGCTTTCTGCTTTTCAAAGGATTTGGAGCGGTAGAGCGGAGATTTCTTTGGCTCCTTGATTGGCGTGAAACGGTGCGCTATCACGCAGGCGAAGATACTTGCGAGCAGATCGGTGAAGAAGAAGACTTCTCCAAGTGCGCAGATGATGCTTTCTGTTTTATTCATGGCTTTCTGCCTATAGAGCAGGGTGATGCCGGCCCAGGCGATCAGAGAAGTCATCAGAAGGAAGATCCAGGAGAGCACACCGAAGATCTGGCCGCCGTCAATTTTGGAAAGCTGATAGTTGATGAAGATTTCCGGAATCAGACACAGCTTGCAGATGGAGGCTAAAAGCATCAGGCTTTCCCCGTTATCGGGTTTGTGCATCGCCCAGATCAGCGCGAGATCTCCGATCATGCCAAGGCAGAGTCCGGAAATCAGAAGCCAGAAGCTGAAGTTGAAGGAACTGAAGACATAGAAGCCGTGTAAAAAAGCGATCATCAGCCAGAACGGCGTATAAATCAGATACTTCTTTTCCGTAAAGCCCACGACAAGCATCATCAACCCGCCTGCGATCATCAGGCTCGAAATACCCATGGCCATCTCTCCGCTTAAAGAAAAACTCAAAGCGGCAGAGGAAACCAGAAGAATGGCCTGTGCGAACCAGAACATGAATTTTTTCATACTGTCATTTCCCCGATTCCTAAAGCATATCTTGATCAGATGAGAAAGAAATCTGATCGGATACCGGTCAAGGAATTTCGGGCAGGAGTCCAAAAGGCCGTTTTAAAACCGGTAAGATATGAGGGAAGACAGGCGGTACCATCAGCCTGTTTCCCAATGAATATGAAAATTGTACTTGCTTCTGACACGCATGGCAAAAACGACCGGCTTGAAATTCTGGAAAAAAGCTATCCGGATGCGCTCCTTTTTCTGCATGCGGGAGATTTTGGCCGGGACCCGGAGATCTTTGATCACTGGATCAAGGTTGCCGGCAACAACGATATTTATTACCCCAATGATCTGGACTCCGTTCGTGAAGTGATCGCTCAGAATCACAGAATTCTTCTCATGCACTCCCATCAGTATCCAGTGGCTTTGCGCAAAAAGAAAATGGCCGCTCTTGCCAGAGAAAAGGACTGCGACATTGTGGTCTTTGGTCATTCCCATGTTCCTTCAATCTGCGAAGAGGATGGAATTTTAATGATCAATCCCGGATCCCTGAGCCGCAACAGGGACGGCTCTTTGCCAAGTTACGCCGTTCTTGATCTTTCAGGATCGAAACCTCAGGCGCAGATTATGCGCTATGATGATTTGCCTGCAGGCTGGAAGTAAGCAAAGGTGATAAGGAATGAACGAAAAGACAGAAAGAAATGACGACCTTCTCTACGATAATACACTGCTGGAGAACGCCATCAAAAATCTTGAAAACAACTATGGACAGCCGGCGATCCGCGATCTGATTCTCGCCTTCAAGACAAGAATTCAGCAGGATGGCAGGCTGCTCATTCCGGTGACTGAACCGCTCGACACACCCGAAAGCATGTTTGATGTGGACAAGATGTCTCTGTCCAACCTGCTTGGAGACTCTGAGGAGCCTCTGTTCGCGGAACCGCGCAAAGTCGAACTGTACAGAGGCGGGGAAGCCTACTCCGCCTTTACCAGCAAAGAAGAAATGGACAAAGGTGAACCGACCAAGTTCACGACCACATCCATCTCCGAATTTCTGGAGCAGGCTCTTGAGGATGATGAGGTTGTCGGCATTGTGCTCAACCCCTGGGATGTTTCCGTTCTGCTCGAACGCAAACTGATTGAAATGGTGCTCGCCGCGCCGGAAAACCGTTCCCATATCTATACCCAGCTGGGTTCGCTGCCTGATTTTGCGGGCGAAGCTGTCGTAGTCCCCTCCATGACCCGTCCCGGCCCGATTGACGGCGTCAGTGATGATCTGTTTGCCAAAGCCGGGGAAGAAGTCGAAGAAGAATGCCGCTCCATGCCCGGTCTGAGACAGGGGGAGAGCAGAGTGAGTGATTCCGGCAATCTGGAATGCAGCTGGATCGTTCATATGTTCTGCCCGCTCTACACAGGAAGTGAGGAAGATAGTCAGGCAATGCGCTCCTGCGTCCGTTCCGCGCTTGATCTCGCGTTTTTGAAAGGCATCCACTCCATCGCTTTTCCGATCATCCATCAGGCCCCTTTTGATTTTCCTCTGGAAGAAGCGCTCAGACTGGAAATGGATGAAATTACCAGATACCTCTCTGAGAATGGACAGGTTCCCATGGATGTCGTGATCAACTGCGCCGATGAAAAGGAATATGAAGTCTGCAGCCGCATCATCGGCGAGAAACAGAAGGAACAGGCGGAATAGTTTCTTTCCGGATGACCTTTCCGTTGAATTGAATTGAATATTGGCACCGGTGAATCGATAGATCCCGGTGCTTTTCTTATGCCTGAGGGCGTCGGTTTGACTGCAACAGCAGCGGCTTTTCACCTTTTTGGCGGCGTCTGATGATCGGGTTTTCTTTCAAAAAACAGTTTTAAGGAAAGCGCTTAGAAAACTGGAAGAACAGGTATAAATCGTTGAAATCAGCTTTTGGACTGGAAATAAAAACAGACAGATTTCAGAAACAGACCAGAGTCAGTGTGCGCGTTTTTCATTGACGAGTATAATATTTGCGATCTGACGGTCGATCCTGGCGACGATCAGTCGGAGAACAACTTGCAAGTACCACCGGTCCGGGAAGCAACGCCTGCCTGACAGGAACAGACCATGCACATCGTATTCTGATGAAACGAAAGTGAGGATCTTGATGAAACGTAATCAGACGACCAGAAAGATGGCTTTATTCGCAATGTTTCTTGCCATTGAGCTCATCCTGAACCTGACACCTCTGGGATTTATCCGGACGCCAATTCTCGCCATCACCCTGATGCATATTCCCGTCATCGCCGCCGGCATTCTGCTTGGCTGGAAGTATGGCGCCGCGCTTGGTCTGGTCTTCGGTCTTTGCTCCGTCTGGAACGCGACCATGACGCCGAATGTCACCTCCTTTGTCTTCTCTCCGTTTGTGGAAGTCGGAGGCGTTCATGGCAACTGGACCAGTCTGATCATCGCGCTTGTTCCCCGTATTCTGCTGGGATGCTTTGCGGGATGGACGTTCACACTCTTCAACAAAAAACTCAACCGGCCTGTCGCCGCTCTGCTTGCAGGATGCGTCTCCACTTTGCTGCACACGCTGATGGTGCTTGGTCTGATTTATCTCTTATGGGGCAACGCGTATGCGGCCGCGACCGGTGTTGAACCATCCGGTCTGCTGCTGGCTCTGGCAATGGTCATTGTCACCAACGGCATCGCCGAAACCGCTCTGGCGGGCATCGTTTCCATGGCTCTGGCCAAGGCGATCAAACCGGTCGACTTCAAGAGCTCGTCCAGCCTCTCTTCGAGTGCCGCGCACTGAGGCTGTCTCAAATTTATAAATAACTTTTCGATCCGTCCAGAGGACTTCCAAACCTGTCCGGACGGATTTTTATTTGATTTGCGGCTGATTTTAAAAGAACCCAGAAGACGCCGGCTGAAAACAGGCGAAGAGTGGGATTGTAGGTTTTAGAGATGAGGATTTTTTAGCGGTTTCATGTGCTAAGATTCTTATATATCAGCGCATCATGCGCATTTTGAGGAGGAAAAAATGCTCAAAGGTATTGCTGCATCTGCAGGTGTCTCCACAGCCAAAGCGTTCAAGCTGGAAGAGCCTGTAATTAACATCGTTCGCACAGAGATTACTGATCCGGAAGCAGAAGTCGCCAAACTGGAAGCCGGAATGGAAAAAACTGTCAAGGATATCGAAGGTGTCAAGGAACGCGCTGCGAAGCGTCTGTCCCCTGAAGAACTCGCTGTCTTCGATGCCCACCTGATGATGATCAATGACCCTGAACTCAAAAATCAGATCATTGACATGATCAAAAACGACAAAGTGAATGCTGAATACGCCACTGAACAGGTTGCTAACGCCACGGTAGCCATGTTCGAATCCATGGATAATGACTACTTCAAGGAAAGAGCAGCAGACGTTAAGGACGTGACACACCGTCTGAAAGCCAACCTGCTTGGCGTTGTCATCCCTGATCTGACAGCCATCAGCGAACCCACAATCATCGTCGCACACGATCTGACCCCCTCCGATACCGCTCAGCTCAATGAATGGGTTAAAGGTTTCGCAACAGAGATCGGCGGCAAGACAAGCCACTCCGCCATCATGGCCAACTCCCTCGAGATTCCCGCAGTTGTTGGTACCGCAGGTATTATGGACGCTGTTAACAACGGCGATCTGATCGGGCTGGATGCCATCGACGGTCTCGTTTATGTAAACCCCGATGAAGCCAAGGTTGCTGAACTCGAAGCAAAAGCAAAAGCATACGAAGAAGAGAAAAAAGCTCTGAAGGTCCTCGTTTCCGCGAAATCCATCACCACTGACGGCCACCAGGTTGAACTGGCCGGCAACATCGGCGGTGTGAAGGATGCTGAGCAGGTTCTGACAAACGGCGGCGAAGGTGTCGGTCTGTTCAGAACTGAATTCCTCTACATGGACAACGATCACTTCCCGACAGAAGAAGAGCAGTTCGAAGTTTATAAGGAAGTTCTGCAGAAGATGGACGGCAGAAAAGTTGTTGTCCGCACCCTCGATATCGGCGGTGACAAGAAACTGTCCTACTATCAGTTCCCTGAAGAAATGAACCCCTTCCTGGGCTACCGCGCGATCCGTCTGTGCCTTGATCAGCCTGATATCTTCAAGACTCAGCTGCGCGCTCTGTGCCGTGCTTCCGTTTACGGCAAACTGTGCATCATGTTCCCGATGATCGCCACGATCAACGAGTTCAAGCAGGCCAAAGGCTACTTCGAAGAATGCAAAGCTGAGCTGCTCGCAGAAGGCACTCCTGTTGCAGACAACATCGAAGTCGGCATGATGGTTGAGATCCCCGCTTCCGCAGTTCTTGCAGACGAGTTCTCCAAATACGCAGACTTCTTCTCCATCGGCACCAACGACCTGATCCAGTACACCATGGCCGCTGACCGTATGAGCCAGAAGGTTTCCTACCTCTATCAGCCCTACAACCCCGCAATCCTGCGCCTTGTCAACATGACAATCCAGGGTGCTCACAAGAATGGCAAATGGGTTGGCATGTGCGGCGCGATGGCCGGCGAACCCTACGCAGTTCCTATCCTGCTCGGTCTTGGCCTGAATGAGTTCTCCATGTCCGCAACCCAGATCCTGAAAGCCCGTCAGATTGTCAATGGTCTGAGCTACGAAGAAATGCAGACTCTCGCCAAGAACTGCCTGGGCATGCAGACTGCCGAGGAAGTTCTCGACTACGTTAAGAGCGTTGTAGATAAAAAGTAATTCCTTTTATTGAAAGCTTAAGGAGCACTTTCGCATGGAGGTGCTCCTTATCGCGTTTATAAGCCTGTTCAGATTGAATCGGAGTGCTACACGCCAGAAGTCAGAAGCGCCTGCATCCACCCCTTAAAAGAGCCGGATTCTGCAACACACCATGTCTTTCAAAACGGATCCGCTCATGAAAGAATAAAGACGGATCCTGCTGCCGGAAGGTATGGCCAATGGCAGCTTCAAACAACAAGGAACCTGCTGAAAAACGGATAAGAAACGAATAAGAGGAGAAACGATTTATGGATCAGATTGAAACGTTAAGAATCCCGAACACCTCGCTGACCACTGGAAAGATCGCGCTGGGCTGCATGCGCATCTTCGCACTGGATGAAAACGAACTGTATGAGCTGATCAGAACCGCGCTGGATTTGGGCATCAATTTCTTTGAGCACGCGGATATTTATGGAAACGGCGAATGCGAAAAACTGTTTGGCCGCGTGTTAAAAGCGCACCCTGAACTGCGCTCGTCCATGATCATTCAAAGCAAATGCGATATCGTGACTCCAAACCACGGCGGTCCGAGATATGACAGCGCGAAGGACTACATCATCGCTCAGGCAAGAAACTCCGTGAAAAACCTGGAATGCGGCTATCTCGACATTCTGCTGCTGCATCGTCCGGATCCGCTGATGGATCCAAAAGAAGTCGCAGAGGCGTTTGACATTCTCGAGCAGGAAGGCATTGTCCGCCATTTTGGCGTCTCCAACTTCCCGGCCTCCAAAATGCGGATGCTTTCCCGCTTTATCAGCCAGCCTCTGATCATCAACCAGATTCAGATGTCCGCCGTTCATGCGCCGGCTGTTGATGAAGATGTCTTCTTCAACATGATGGACGATCATGCCATGAACCGGGCGGATCACATTCTCGATTACGCGCTTGAAAAGGATCTGATGCTTCAGTGCTGGTGCCCGCTGCAGGCAAGCTGGGTGGATGGCACATTCCTGAACAATCCAAAATATGAAAAACTCAACGAAGCGCTTGATCAGATCGCTCAAAAATATCAGGTCTCCAAAGCGGCCGTCAGCGCGGCCTGGCTTTTAAGACTGCCTCAAAAGATGCAGGTGATCGCCGGAACGACCAAACTGGGGCATTTAAAAGATCTTTGCGCCGGCGCGAACATTCATCTGACAAGACAGGAATGGTACGACATTTATACCGCGCAGCATTATCCGCTTCCTTAAACGAAGCGGAATTTAGCGTCCGCTCATCCGGAAGGCAGCCCTCTGGCCGCTTTCCGGATTTTTCTGTCCGGATCTGATTCCTTCTCTGTTCTGGAAGTAAGATGAAACAGGCCAAAGCATCGCTGAAATTTGATACTCTTAAAAGGAAGTCTGGCAGACAGGCTTCCTTTTTGAACAGACAAAAGAATCAGGATTCTCTGATCTCAAGGGGACTTTATGAATATATGGAAAATGATCGGCGAACTGTTCGCCCTGGGTATCTTTTATAACATTCTGTGCGGGTTGTTCAACTTCAAGATGGGTGGCTCCTTTATCGGAACAATCGGCAGCCTCGCTGTGCTCGCACTCTGCTTCTTTCTCTTTTATAAAAGCAACTTTTCAAAACCCACCAACAAACCCGGTGTTCCTCTGCCTTCTCAAAAGAAGCAGAAAAAGTTGAAAGGAAACGCCGATGTCCGGGAGAACATGCCTGAAAAGACACCTTCCAGAAAACCCGTCGCGTCGAGAAATTCCCGCATTTACTCCGATGGAGAGATTCATTCCATCTCCAGTGCGCGAGACGCGATCGATCACACCAGACCCAAAGCTTTCCGCTCGGAAATCCGCCTGATGAAATCACAGCTTGACCGTATGGAACAGAAGGACGGCCAGCTTGAGCAGCTGCTGCAGGAAACATTTGGGGGAAGCAAAATTTCCTATCAGAAATTCGCTTCCACTGTCGACTCCGTGCAGGAGCTCTTCTATGACAACATTACCCGCGCGCTCAACCGCATCGCGATCTTTGATGAAGAGGGCTACAAGACGATCTTTGACCGCCATAAGGAATACACGAATGCGATCGAACCCTACAATGAAAACATCCGCTATGTGGAAAAAGCGGTCGATGAAAACGACAAGATTCTTAACTCAATGGATCGTCTGATGCTTGAAGTCGCTCAGATCAATGAATCCAACAAGTCGATCGAAGAGCTGCCGGCCATGGAGGAGATCAGCGAGCTGATCGAGCAGACCAAACTGTACAAGCGCCAGCATTGATCAGATCCGGTGTGATTTTTGTTCCTTTTAAAAGACAGGAAGGATGTCATGAACCGGCAAGAATGAATCTGAAAGCGGAAATGGTAAACTGAATCACAAGAGACTGATCTTCAGAATCTTATTTGTATAAGGACAATGAATTAGGCAGGCACACTAGGCCTGAAGGAGAACTGATATGGCATTCAGCATGGATGTAGATAATCTCGATAAGGAAAAAGTCGTTGAGCAGCTTCAGCCGACCGTTCAGGAAAAGCAGCAGCTCGACACAATGGCCGAAAACAATACAAAGGCCGTTCTCGATCTTGACCTCGATTCTTTGGAAGAAAGACGCAATATCGCCCAGACCATCGACAATTTCGGCAAGGATATCGTGGAAAAGAGCGCGGCCAAGAATAAGATTCTTGAAAAGAGCCTTGGTGAACTGTCCAAAACCGGCAGTGAAGGCGGCCAGGTTGTGGATTCTCTGTCCAAACTGTCCCGGGAGATGAAGGAGCTTGATCCCTCCGCCGTCAACTTCAACGACAACGGTCTGTTCTCCAAGATGTTCTCTCCGGTCAAAAACTACTTCCAGAAATATGAGAAGGCGGACGCGGAGATCAACGGCATCATTGAAAATCTTGAAGCCGGCAAGAAGGCTCTGCAAAATGACAACACGACTCTTGAAATCGAACAGGCCAGCATGCGCGATCTGACCAAGAAACTTGGCAAGCAGGTTGAACTCGGCCTTCAGATGGACGCGGCGCTTGAAAAAGCCATTGAGCAGGCCAAGATCAACAATGAGGATCCCGAAAAGATCAAATATATTGAAGAGGAAGTTCTGTTCCCGCTGCGCCAGAAGGTCATGGATCTTCAGCAGATGCAGGCGGTCAACCAGCAGGGCTACTTCGCCATGGAAATCGTGCGCCGCAACAACAAGGAGCTCATCAGAGCCGTTGAACGCGCCCAGCACGTCACCGTCTCCGCTTTACGCACCGCTGTGACCGTGGCCAGCGCGCTGTACAATCAGAAGATCGTTCTTGATAAGGTCAAGATGATCAATGACACGACCAACGATCTGATCCGCTCCACCTCTGTCATGCTCAAGCAGCAGGGTGCTGATATTCAGCAGCAGTCCATGGAAGCCAACATCACGGTTGAAACGCTGAAGGAAGCATTCCAGAACACCTTTGAGGCGCTTGATCAGGTTGAAGCCTATAAGCAGAAGGCTCTGCCTCAGATGAAGAAGTCCATGCAGGAATTCAGAGCTCTCGCTGATCAGGGTGAAGCGCGTATTCAGAGGCTTGAAAACGCGAACGCCTACAGAGAGGAACTGAAGGATTCGAACTATCAGATCCCCAAAATTCCGCAGAAATAAAGCCAGTTTCAATACCTCCAGGCAGGGGATTGTTGAAAAAATGTGATCAAAGGATACAATAAAACTCAATTGCAACGAACAGAAGGAGTACCTTTCTTCCGGGTTCCAGAGAACTGCCGTCTGGTGCGAGGCAGCCGAAGGGGAAAGGGAAGGTAGTCTGGGAGCAGGAAGCCTGAATTCAGTAGGGCTTTTCGCAGACACAGCGTTATGTGATGAAGGCAGACCGGTTTTATCATTGAGGATCAGAGTCCGAAAACCGGAATGCGAATAAAGGTGGTACCGCGACGAGCAGCTCGCCCTTTTGGGATGGCTGCTCGTTTTTCTGTTTCTGGAAAGGAAAGGTTTGGTTATGAAAGAACTTGGCAAAAAGTACGATCACACTCTGGTTGAAAACCCGGATGTGTATCGCAGCTGGATTGACGAAGGCTATTTTACCGCCGGTGATCAGTCCAAGATTCCGTATACAATCGTCATTCCGCCACCCAATGTTACCGGCAAGCTGCATCTTGGCCATGCATGGGATACGACACTGCAGGACATTCTGTCCCGCTATAAAAGACTGCAGGGCTTTGACGTTCTGTGGCTGCCCGGTATGGACCATGCCGGCATCGCCACACAGGCCAAAGTTGACGCCCGCCTGAAAGACGAGGGCATCAGCCGCTATGATATCGGCCGTGAAAAATTTCTGGAAAGAGCCTGGGGCTGGAAGGAAGAATATGCTGAAATTATCCGTCAGCAGTGGGCCAAGCTCGGTCTGTCTCTTGATTACACAAGAGAGCGTTTCACACTCGATGACGGCCTGCAGAAAGCCGTGCGCAAGGTCTTTGTGGATCTGTACAACGAAGGTCTGATCTATCAGGGCGAGCGCATCATCAACTGGGATCCTGAAGCGCAGACCGCGCTGTCCAACATCGAGGTCATCCATCAGGAAATCCCGGGCAAGATGTACTACTTCAAATATCCGGTTGTAGAAACCGGCCAGCAGCTTGTCATCGCGACCACACGTCCTGAGACCATGTTTGCCGACCAGGCGATCTTCGTTCATCCCGATGATGAACGCTATAAGGATATCGTTGGCATGCATGTTATCAACCCCGCCAATGGCGAGACACTGCCGATCATGGCCGATGATTACATCGACATGGATTTCGGCACCGCGGTCATGAAGTGCACCCCTGCCCACGATCCCAACGACTTCAACCTCGCTCAGAAGTATGGTCTGGCCATGCCTGTTTGCATGAACAAGGATGGCACGATGAATGAAATGGCGCATAAATATGCCGGAATGGACCGCTTTGCGTGCCGTGAAGCACTCGTGAAAGATTTTGAGGAAGCCGGTGTGGTTGATCACATTGAAGATCATCCCCATCAGGTCGGCCATTCTGAAAGAACCGGCGTCATCGTCGAGCCGACTTTGTCTAAGCAGTGGTTTGTGCGCATGAAACCGCTGGCTCAGGATGTTCTCGATCATCAGAAGGGTCCGGAAAAGATTCAGTTCGTTCCGGAACGTTTCAACCATACTTTTGAACAGTGGCTGGAAAACATCGAAGACTGGTGCATCTCTAGACAGCTGTGGTGGGGACACCGCATTCCCGCCTGGTTCAACAATGAAACCGGAGAAATCTATGTTGGCATGGAAGAGCCGGAAGATATTGAAAACTGGACACAGGATGAAGACGTTCTCGATACCTGGTTCTCGAGTGCTCTCTGGCCCTTCTCCACACTGGGATGGCCGGAAGACACACCCGATCTTGAGCGCTACTATCCCACCGACGTCTTAGTCACCGGATATGATATCATCTTCTTCTGGGTCAGCCGTATGGCTTTCCAGGCCCGTCACATGACAAAGAATAGACCCTTCAAGGAAGTTCTGATTCATGGTCTGATCC
>Strawberry_p1__coassemble_1724_pt1 | contig 43858 bp, 36 predicted proteins | sample Strawberry_p1__metabat2_low_PE_004 | metagenome-assembled genome bin Strawberry_p1 | reverse complement strand
CATCACTGCTTAACGCTGATGTGGTCTGAGAAATCTTAACTTAATGACATTGGAAAGAAGCGGCAAAATAAACTGTTCTAAATTACTGATCTGCTGTCGGTCAGATGGATTCAAGTGAGAGAACCTCATTCTGTCTAGCGGCCTGAAGTGTGATGGGCAGATCGTCCAGTCCGTTTTCTTCCAGCACGCGTTTGAGCGTGGACAGGGCGAGCTGCTCCGTGTTGGCCTGCTCTGAAAGGTGGGCCAGCACAATATTGGTCGTGTCCGCGCCGATCAGATGACAGAGTGTATGGGCGGAATCCTCGTTGCAAAGATGGCCAAGATCGGAGAGGATCCTTTGCTTGGTGATCATCGGCCTGGCTGTATGCATCAACATTTCCGGATCGTGGTTGCTTTCAAAGATGTAGCAGTTGGCGTTGACCAGAAGCGGATACAGCTCCTGTCTGACATAGCCCGTGTCGGTCACGTAGACCAGACGCTTATGATCCCCTTCCAGAACAAATCCGGTCGTCTCTCCCGCATCATGCGATAGCGCGAAAGAGGTGATCGTGATTTGGCCGATCGTGAAGGGTGTGTCCAGTTCCAGCTCATGCCAGTTTAAAGGCACCGGATTTTTCTTTGGATCGACGCAGTGCAGATGCACCTTGGAGTAGATCGGAAGATCTGCGAAAAAGCGCAGCTGCTTGATGTGATCGGAATGCTTGTGTGTCACAAGAAGAGCGTCAAGATCCTCCAGAGAACAGCCGACTTTTTCCAGCGCGTTCATCTGATAGCGTTTGGAAGAAGCGCCGCAGTCGATCAGAATCGCGGTTGATCCGCAGCGCACCAGCGTCGAGTTTCCTTTGGATCCGGAGCAGAGAATATCCACCCGCATTATTGAGCCCCTGCCGTGGTGTAGCTTGAGAAGCGGCCGATGTTCTTTTCAAACACCAGCTTGATGCTTCCGATCGCTCCGTTACGATGCTTGGCCAGATTGAGATCGACCAGTTCGGTATCGGACTGATTCGCGTCATCATCATCTTTTTTCTTGGCGTAATATCCGGCCCGATACAGGAACATGACGATGTCTGCGTCCTGTTCGATGGATCCGGATTCACGCAGGTCGGAAAGCTGGGGCTGGTGGTCCTGTCTTTCTTCGACTTTTCGGGATAACTGGGAGAGCGCGAGCACCGGACATTCCATCTCCTTGGCGAGAATCTTCAGATTTCGGCTGATCTCGGAAACTTCCTGCTGACGGGAATCGCTGCGGCTGTTGCCGCTGATCAGCTGCAGATAGTCGATCACGACAAGGGAGAGCGAGCCATGCTGGCTTTTGAGCTTGCGGCATTTGGAAAAGATCTGTCCGACGCGGATGGCGGACGTATCGTCAATATAGATATTGCGCTCACTGAGACGGTTACCCGCATCCGAGAGGCGGTTCATTTCCGAAGTGTCGAGTCTTCCCGAGCGGATCTTGTCGGAGAGCACCTTGCTTTCACTGGAAATCAGACGCTTGATCAGAGAATCGGAGTCCATCTCCAGCGAGAAGACAGCCACCGCGCCTTCTTTGTTGTAGCGGGCCACCTGATTGGCAAGATTTAAGGCGAACGCGGATTTACCCATGGCGGGACGGGCGGCGAGAATGATCAGCTCACCGGGATGCAGACCGTTGGTCATGTTGTCGAGCGCGGTGTAGCCCGAGCGGATGCCGTTGACACCCTTGTGATCCTTGAGACTGGCCACTTCCTGCAAAACGCGGTTGACGACGACCTGGCTGGATTCAAAATCCGAGCCGCGGCGCTGTCTGGTGACATCAAGAATCTTGCGTTCCGCCGAGTCAAGAATATCGTCAAGCTCATCAGTCTCCGTGGCGGCCGCGTTTCCGATATCTTCGGAGGCGGCGATCAAAGAGCGCAGCTGGGCTTTGGCTTTGATTGTGTCGATATACGCCGGAGCGGTGATGGAAGAGACGGCGGAATCTTCCAGCTCGGACAGATAGTCCAATCCGCCAGCCTCCTGAAGCTGATCCTTGTCTGTCAGCCGCTGATAGACCGAGCGGATATCGATCGGTTTTCCGGTGGCGGCCAGTTCGAACATGGCCTCATAAATTTTCTGGTGGCTTGGCAAAAAAAGCTCTTCGCTGGTCAGATCCTGATCCCGGCAGTTCTGCCAGACACTGGGATAAACCATTAAAGAGCCTAATAAGGACTGCTCCAGCTTCTGTGCATTGGGCAGTGAATAGGGCATGTTACTGTCCTTTTGCACTGACGTGCACGTCGATCGTTCCGATCACGCCGCCGTGATACAGATCCACTTTGACCTTGGTGGTTCCAAGAGAATCCACAGGAACGTCCATGATCAGTTTGCGTTTGTCGACAGGAATGCCTTTTTCATTCAGGGCCTGCGCGATCTGTTTGGAAGAGATCTGGCCGAATGTGTTGCCGGCTTTGCCAGTGTTGAGCTGGAATTCCAGCGTCATGCCTTCAAGCTGTTTCTTGTACTGCTCGGCCTGCGCCTTGAGTTCGGCTTCGGCAGCGGCTTCATCGCTCTTTCTCTGTTCAAGAGAGCGGGCGGTGACTTTGTTATAAGGCTCGGCAAGATGATTCTTGATCAGATAGTTGCGGCCGTATCCGTCGGCGACTTCCTTGACTTCGTCTTTTTTGCCGACTTTACGGACATCTTCAAGCAGAATGACTTTCATAGCTGTCCCCCCTGTTCGGTCCCTCGCCTGATCTGGCGGGGTCATTTTTTAACTGATTCTCCAGTTCCTCGACCACTTCACCCACGGTGGAGTTGGAGCGTTCAACCGCGGCGGCCGCGAAATGTCCGCCGCCGTCCATCGCTTCCATAATCTTCTGCACGTTGAAGGTGCCGTCACTTCTGGAAGAGACGGCGATGTTGCCGTTGTGGTTGTTGATGGCCACGGTGAAGGCGGCACGGATGCCTTTGATCTGCAGAAGCATGTCGGAGATCTGGGACATGGTCGTCCGGTCAACCGGCTGGTTGAGCGGCGCGATCATGATTTCATCATTATAGCGGTAAGCCTGACGAATCAGCTCGTTTTTCCTGGCGAAAGTTGAGTAATCTTCCTGTAAAGCCTTCTCCGCCACTTCCCCATTGGCGCCCCAGTAACGCAGGGTGCTGGCCGCCTGGAAGGTGCGCTCCCCGGTATGGGAGCGGAAATGATCGGTATCGACAAGCATGCCAAGATACATAATGGTCGCTTCGGCCTCGTAAATGGGAATGGAATGACTGGAGCTTTGCAGCATTTCCGTCATCAGTTCCGCTGTGGAGCTCGCGGTGCTTTCCACATAGGCCAGAAGCGGATTGGGCACGAACTGGTCGCCGCGCCGGTGATGATCGACCACAACGATACGGTCCGCGTTTTTGAGCAGATTGGGGCCGGACGAGATGGCCGGCACACCATGATCCACCATCAACATCAGATCCTTTTCAGGATCGGCCATGCGCAGGGCTTCTTCTTCAGTGATGAAGGAATGTCTGGAGAAAATTGGCTGCTTGTAGCGGTCCATCGTCTCCTGCAGCTGTCTGTCTCTGGGCACGTCCTTGAGCACGATATAAGCTTCCTTGCCCATCTGTTTGGCCCAGTTGGACGCGGCCAGAGCGGCTCCCATACAGTCATAGTCCGTGTTCTGATGTCCGAGGATGAAGACTTTGGGACTTTCCCGGATCAGATCCTGAATGGATCCGGACATGATGCGAACGCGCACTTTCGAGCGCTGAGTTGTCTTTTCAGAGTTGCCGCCGATATATTCCGGTTTCTCATTGTCCCGGCGGATGACCACCTGATCCCCGCCGCGCGACTGCACGAGTTCCATCAGATCATTGAGCATGCCATCGAGGGTGACAAAGCTGCTGGTGCCATAGGCAAACGCCATGGACAGGGTGATGGAGACATCGAGATGATCGGCGACGTCTTTGGTCTGCTGCAGAATCTGGAAGTTCTGCTCACGCAGTTTCTTGAGAATTTTGACATCGAGCAGCATCAGATAGCGGTCGGATCTGACACGCCTTGCGAAGATGCCGTTGACTTTTGCCCAGGTCACGAGCGGAGCGCGCAGTCTGGTGTTGATCTCGTTGAGCACTTCCTCATCGTCATAGGACTGATATTCGGAGTAGTTGTCCAGGCACATCATGCCCACGACGATCTCATCCTGAGAAAGCTTCTGGCGAAGCGTGTACAGTTCGGTAATGTTGCGCATGAACAGAATCGGCGCGGAAGCCTTCTTTTCAAACTCGAACCATTTGTCCTCATACTGCACGGTGATGGAATCGACATGTTCATCAAAAAGCTGGGCGAGCTGGGGTATCCAGTTTGTCAGCTTTCTGTTGACGATGTCGACACCAAGCAAACGCACATAGTCGCTGGTCCAGGTCACCACATACTCATCGTTGTAGGTGATCAGTCCGACCTCACCAAGCGCGAGAGCATCCTTGGCGTCCTTGCCAAGAATGCGCGAGATATCGATATCTGTCTGCATGCCCTTGCGGCGCACCTGTAACCACATTCCAAAGAACGGCAGGTTCAGCAGCACCAGGGTGATCAGACAGATCAGGGCGGAGATCCAGTCCTTCTTAATGAACTGGAGGATGATCAGCAGCAGAGTCAGACCATCCGCTCCAAGCAGGAGCATTCTCCATTTGGTAAAAGGTTTCATAAATCAGTTTCCTGCCTTGCTTTTATGAGCGAGGCTTTTTTTCATTAACCGGTATGATCCGGCTCCAGCATAGACAAAATTCAAGACTGGCACGAGCATGCCAAGCGAAAGCAGCATCGCTTTCCATCTGGTGTTTCGAAACAGGCTCATCAGCGCGAAAGACTGCCAGCCGGACCACACCATCAAAATGAAGTCGAGCACAAAGGCCAGCACCAGAAGATCCCGCAGCCACGAAGGCCACTCGGGCTGATTAAGCGCCATGATGGCCAGAAGCAGCAGCGGCCAGAACAGCCAGCCAAAGATGGAGGGCAGATCCTGAAAGATGAGCGGGACCTCCTTCTGCTTCCAGATGGCGGGCAGGCCTTTGAGGGTGCGTGACAGAATTGTCACGATCGCTTCAAGACCGACACTCTGCACCAGAGCCATGAACAGGGCACTGAAGCCCAGAAATGATTCAAAGCTGATGTATTGAAACAGCCAGGCGAATGCCTCCTGATCCGCGACGGCATCATAGCCGTACAGATCGGCAAGCAGAGTCATGGGCAGCCAGTTGGAAACAAAAAGCAGAACGACGCCTGCCAGAAACAGGCTCCATCCATGCAGGTGAATCCAGCGTGCGCTGCCATACAGCCAGCCGGTAATCAGAAACGGGATCGCAATAATCCAGGTTGTCAAACCGGACAGAATGAATGTCAGACCGATCATGGCGCCAAGAACTACTGAGGCCGTTTTAGGCCCGTGATACATGGCGTAAATGCAGACAGGAATGGAGAAGACCCACGGAACCATGTCCTGTATTGTGTTGGACAGAAACAGGTTGATGGTCAGCGCGACGCCATAGATGCCTGTCAACATCGCTCCTCTGGCAATGTCCCGTACAGTTATCTTATGCATGCATTTATTGTAATGGTTTAGAGGTCTGTTTTCATCAAAGGTTAGATTTTCACAAATTCCCTGATGGCTGTCCACATCTCTGATTGAACGAACAGATTCCTGTTCGTCCTGCTTTCCAAATGCAGCTGTCAAAGAAAAAATCCCGGCCGAGCCGGGATGGGATTACTGACTAGAATGCGTAGCGGTTCCCGACGAATCTGCTCGAGCCAAAACCGATGATCATCAGGAAGATCGGCTGCAGGAACCAGAGGCCCAGGAAATAGCCGAGGCCATGTCCGTAAGCAATAGAAACGTTGTACCAGAGAACGATGAGGATAATGTAGCTGACAAGATTGAACGCATTGGCAAGAGCGTACATGATCGAGTTGGTGGCCATGCCTGCGAAGAATCCGCCCAGGAATGTGCACAGAACCCAGATCCAGAACATGTTGCCCTTCCAGGCAATCTTGAACATGATGTAGAAGTTGTAAATAGGAATCAGAGCTTTCCAGCCGGCTTCACCGGCTTTGGCAAACATCTGCCACATGCCACAGGCGAGCAGAATATACCAGATCAAAGCGACGATACTGACACCAGCCGCGTATTGAGCGATCAGAGCGTAAATATTAAACATAAGGTCTTAACCTCCTTGGATGATTCAATTATATAGAGCCCTGCTCATCCAAAGATCTTTTACGCCCGTATAAATTCTTAATTTTATCCAAATTTAGACATATTCAACATGGAATCAGGAATACTTTCACATATTTCGCTCGTTTTGTACGGTTTGAGGCAATATTTTCTTCTCAAAATCAAGCCATATGCTTTATCGGTATCAAATACGTTTTCATTCCTGCCCTGCGGCTTTCGATAATCGGGCTTTGCTTCGTCTGAGCCCTCTCAGACGCTTCCTTCCCCATGCGCTCTACAATATGTAAAGACAATCATCAACTAACGAAACACACTCAGATTGACGATCTTTACGGGAGGATTTCATGCTTTCTACCCTCATACTGCAGCTGTATGGCAGCTGCGACTACCTCGACAAATCCGGTACCTTTGAAATGCGCACCGAGCTTAACCAGACGCTCATGTCTCAGGCTCTCTCCGTGTCTGAAGGCACCTTGCAGGCTTTGAAGCCGATGCTGATCTTCGCGCCTGAACAACCGGATTTTGACACGCTGGCCAGACAGATTCAGATGCCGGACTTTCTTTCTCCCCTGCCGGTTTTAAAGGATGACTTCGTCTGGCTTGACCATGAAATGGCTCTGCATGATCCGAAGATGAAATCCTACAATATTTCTCTGTTCAATCAGGCTCTGGATGAGATTAAAGAACTCAAGCCCCGGAATCAGGATCCTTCCGTAAACCAGCCTGCTTCTGACCTGAACCAAAAGGAAAGTTCTTCCCCTTCAAAAGGCGTCAAAGAAGAGTCCGTCCCCGCCTCTTCTGAACGATTCTCCTCCGGGCAGCTCGATCAGGCGATGAGCGAGCTCAAATCTTTGATCGGTCTTGATCCGGTCAAAAAGGATATCGAGCAGTTAGCCAATATGGCCAGAATGAGCGCGATCAGAAAAGCGCATGGGCTTAAAGCGCCCGCGATCAGCCGCCACCTTGTTTTTGAGGGCAATCCCGGAACCGGAAAGACCACTGTGGCCAGACTTCTTGGCAAGATCTATCACGCCTTACATCTGTTAAGCAAAGGACAGCTTGTGGAGACGGATCGCTCCACTTTAGTGGCCGGTTATATCGGGCAGACTGCCAAACAGACCCTCGAGCAGGTTAAAAAGGCGATGGGTGGTGTTCTGTTTATCGATGAAGCCTACGCCTTAAGCAAGCAGTCCCCCAATGACTTTGGTCAGGAAGCAATCGAAACACTGCTCAAAGCCATGGAAGACAACCGGGAAGATCTCGTGGTCATTGTGGCCGGCTACACCGAACCGATGGAGAAATTTCTCGACTCCAACCCCGGATTTCGCTCCCGCTTTACCACCACCCTTCATTTCGATGACTACACACCTGAACAGATGCTGGAAATCGCCCGCCTGATGGCTAAAGAAAGCGACTATCGATTGAGCGAGGGAGCATGCAGCAGACTGCTTTCGATTTTTGAAGAGTGGCATGTCAATCCTCCGAAGGGATTTGCGAACGGACGCAGTGTGCGCCAGCTGATGGAAAAGGGCATGATTGCCCAGGCAGCAAGGCTTCTTGCAGGCTGGAATGGAACCAATGATGAGGAAGAACTGGATATGGAAACGGAATCACTCGAACTTATGGAGGCTTCTGATTTTGAATAAAGCCGCTTTTGTCATTTGATAAATGCAATGATTCCATCATTTTTGGAGGCTGTTATGAAAAAGGAAACGCTGATTCAATATTTTGAATGGTATCTGCCTGAGGACGGCAGACATTGGACCAGACTGGCCAATGACGCGCCGCATTTAAAGACGCTGGGCATCACCGGCGCCTGGCTGCCTCCCGCCTATAAAGGCATCGAAGGTATTCACGATGTTGGATATGGTGTTTATGACATGTATGATCTGGGCGAATTTGATCAGAAAGGCTCTGTCTGCACCAAGTACGGAACGAAGGATGAATTTCTTCACGCCATTGACGCCCTGCATCAGAACGGACTGCAGGCCTATCTTGATGTGGTTTTCAACCACCGCATGGGCGCGGACGCTACTGAAAAAGTGATGTGCCGGGATGTCGATCCGACGGACCGGACGAATGTCATTTCTCAGCCTCGAGAAATGGAAGTCTGGACAAAATTCGATTTTCCGGGCCGCAAGGATCAATACTCCGATTTCAAGTGGGACTGGACCTGCTTCAACGGAACCGACTATACGAAGCCGGATGGAAGCAGAGGGATCCTGCTCTTTGAAGGCAAGAACTGGAGCACCCATGTCTCACAGGAGCAGGGGAACTTTGACTACATCATGGGCGATGACGCCGACTTTTCGAATCCCCGTGTCCTGGAAGAACTCTATAAATGGGGGCAGTGGTTTCAGAGGCTCACCCATGCGGATGGGTATCGGATCGACGCGGTCAAGTCGATCGACGCGACCTTCTTCAACCGCTGGATTCATGAGATGAGCCGGATGATCGGCACCGATCAGGCGTTCGCGGTCGGCGAATACTGGTCGGGTGATGTCAGAAAGCTCAAAGAATATCTGGATGACTGTTCAGACGCGATGCTTCTGTTTGATGTTCCCCTGCATTTCAACCTGCAAAAGTTCTCGAACGCACAGGGCAAGGCCGATCTGAGAAAGGTGTTCGACAACACCCTGTTCGCGAACAATCCGGACCGCTCGGTGCTCTTTGTGGACAATCATGACACCCAGCCCGGTCAGGCGCTGCAGTCCTGGGTGCTGGACTGGTTCAAACCGCAGGCGTACACCCTGATTCTGTTAAGAGATGCAAAATATCCGATGATCTTCTATGGAGATCTGTACGGCATCCCTCACGATAATATCCAGCCGGTGCCTCACCTTTCTGAAATGATCTGGATCCGCTCGCACCTGCTTGGTGAGGAAGTAACGGAGATTCAAAGTGACGATCCTCAGAAGCTCTGCTGGAGCGTGGACAGTTCAGAAGGACATCATCCAGTCTTCGTTTTGATGACCATCGGCGATCGTAAAAGCCAGACGGTCCAAAGAGATGATCTTGCAGGCAAAAGTCTGATCAACATCATGGATTTGGATCATCCCGTCCTCTTTGATGAAAACGGACAGGCAGTTTTATCCTGCGCGCCAGGCGGCATGAGTGTGTTTATGCTGCCGGAAGACTATGACAGGATGCGAAAGGATCTTCTAAGCGAAGAACAATAACCATCTAGATCAACAGGCGGAAGTCTCTTCTTCATGGAATGAGGCTTCCGCCTTTTTGCCATAAGAAAAAGCCCGGTTCCATGTGGGAATCGGGCGAGCCTTACAAAGTAAAGAAAGAAATTAGTCTACAACGTAGGGCAGCAGAGCCATCTGACGAGCACGTTTGATTGCTGTGGCAAGCTGTCTCTGATATTTAGCGCGTGTGCCAGTTACACGTCTGGGAATGATTTTGCCGTTGGCGTTGATGAAGCGCTTGAGCAGTTCAACATCCTTGTAGTCGATTTCTTTGATTTTGTTCTTTGTGAAGTAGCAGACCTTTTTACGGCCCATTCTCTGTTTCTTAAAAGCCATGATCGGCTCCTTTCTTTCCTTTTATGGATCAGAACGGCAGATCGTCGTCTGAAATGTCGATATCGTCGGCATTGAATCCAGAGGAGTAATCCTGAGATACGCTGGATTCATAGGGGTTGGATCCCCCTGCGTTAGCCGGTGCTGAAGGCTGCGGCTGAGGTTTGTAGGTGTTACGGGGCTGTGGGTTCCCGTAAGACTGATAGCCGCCATCAGCAGGCTGGCTGTTATATCCGTTATTGGACTGGTAAGAACTCTGACCATAATTACCCTGGTTGTAGCTTCCCTGATTGGAATATCCGCCCTGAGCGGCGCGGGCACTTCTTGATTCAAGGAACTGAACAGTGTCAGCAATCACCTCAGTGCGGTAAACGCGCTGACCCTGCTGGTTATCGTAGGATCTGGTCTGAATCCTGCCATCTACACCAACCAGTGCGCCTTTGCGCAGGTATGTGTTGACGTTTTCAGCGGTTCTGCCAAAGCAGACCACTGGAATAAAATCAGCGTCCGGCTGGCCTGGTGTCTTACGCAGGCGATCCACCGCAACAGTGAATGAGCAGATCGGTGTTCCGGTCGTGCCCTGCCGGAATTCGGGGTCGCGGGTGAGGCGGCCCACCAGTACAACCCGGTTAATCATAGTGATTCTCCCGGCTTAGCGCTCGTCTTCTTTTTTAACGACGAGAATGCGGACAACGTTGTTGTTGATGCGGCAAAGACGCTGAAACTCTTCAATTCCTGTATTGTCTGCGCTGCAGTTCACTACCAGGTAGTGACCTTTTTTCATGTGATTGATCTCGTAGGCGAATTCGCGAACTCCCCAGTCATCCACTTTGTCAATGGATCCACCGTTTTCGAGGATCGGTGCGAACAGACGAGTTTCCAGAGCGGAAACCTGTTCTTCGTCCAGAGATGCGTTCACGATGATCATTACTTCGTACTTTTTCATTCTGTGACACCTCCCTATGGTCTGAATGGTCTGAGTCATTTCTCAGACAGAGAGCAAGCCAAAAACTTGCTTTGTAATAATAGCAAAGCCCTCATGCACAAGTCAAAGCGGAAAGAAAACTTCCACTCTGATAAAAAGGCACTTTGCCTGTGCAATTGTAAGTCGAAAATGACGTGAAATCCACTCCTGAATCAGGCTGTTTCAGGATTCGCGTTCCCTTCATCACTATATATAGGTAGGAGCAAGAAAGACAGATGGTTCGCAACAAGACCAGCAATTGGAAAACATGTCATAAATATTCAGAAATCCTTGAAACATCTTCTGTTTTCGCCTGCTCATCTGTATTTTCCTGGTCTTCCCCCTTGTTCCGGAGCGCTCTTTGCTCCCCTTTCCCATCTCTTTTCCGGCAGCGGGGGTTTGTGAAGTTAAAACTGTCATCGAAATTTGTATCCACTTTCTGTTGCAAAATTCATCTGACAGTGCTCTTTGTTTAGACATTTCAAACGTTTTGCCTAATGCCAGCAAAACTGAAAGGGCTGTCTTCCCGTGATTCTGCTTTGTTTGGCTAATTTGGGCATCCGGCTGTATCAGACAGGTACACTGTGAGTGGAAGGATTTATTCTGATTATGAAAAACAAACTGACTCCCTTGGAGAGAAAATGGGTTTTATATGATGTGGGCAACTCCGCCTTCGCGCTTCTGACAGCGTCCATTCTCCCGATCTACTTTAATCATCTGTCGACCATGGCCTCTGTCAGCGAGGAAAACTATCTGGCCGCCTGGTCTTACGCGGCCGCGATCAGTACCGTTCTGGTCGGTCTGCTCGGACCGGTCTTCGGAACCCTGGCTGATTTCAAGAATCGCAAGAAGCGCATGTTCATCATCTCCCTCATTCTTGGTGTGCTCAGCCTGTTTTCATTCTGGCTGACGCAGAACTGGCTGGTCTTCCTCATCCTGTTTGTCCTCTGCAAGGTGTTCTTCTCCATTTCCCTTGTCATTTACGACTCCATGCTTGTGGATGTCGCACCGCAGGACGATCTGGATATGGTCTCCTCCAAAGGCTACGCGTATGGCTACATCGGTTCTGTCATCCCGTTTGTGATCTCTCTTGTTTTCATTCTGTTCTATGAGCAGATCGGAATCAGTTTTACAACCGCGATGGCGCTGACCTTCACAATCAATGCGGGATGGTGGTTTGTCTGCTCCCTGCCTCTGGTTAAATCTTACAGACAGAAACATTTCGCCCCCAGACAGTCCCATGCAATTGTCGACGCGTTCAAGCGTCTTGGCAAAACGTTCTCCAATATCCGCAAAGAAAAGAAGATTTTCCTGTTCATGCTGGCGTTCTTCTTCTATATCGACGGTGTCTATACCGTCATGGAAATGGCGACCGCTTATGGCACCAGCCTTGGTCTGGATCAGAGTGGTCTGCTTCTGGCCCTGCTTGTCACACAGATCGTCGCCTTCCCGGCTTCCATCATTGTGGGTATGATGGCCAAAAAGTATTCCACAGCTGCGCTGATCAAAGTCGGCATTCTGGGCTACCTTGGCATCTCGATCTTCGCCCTGTTCATGGCCACCCTCTGGCAGTTCTGGATTCTTGCAATTCTGGTTGGCTGCTTCCAGGGAGGTATTCAGGCACTCAGCCGCAGCTACTTCGCCAAAATCATTCCCGAGGACGCTTCCGGCGAATACTTCGGTCTGTTTGATATTGCAGGAAAGGGCGCAAGCTTTCTTGGCACCCTGCTTGTCGGCCTGATCACCCAGATCACCGGTCAGCAGAACCTTGCGGTCGGCTGCCTGTCCGTCCTGTTTATCATCGGCTTTCTTATCTTCAACAAAGTCAGCAAACTTCCCGATCCTGAAGAAGCCTGACAATCATCCAAATATCCGAAGCGAAACCATTTTTGCGGTTTCGCTTTTTTCGTCCCTTCTTTTGAAGCGGTCCTTTCAAAGGGCCGATTCAGATGAAAAGCTCTCTGTTTAAGATAAAAATCCAGCCTGTTTCTTCTGCAGTTTCCGAATGTCTGTCCTTTTGTAAGATGGACCGTTTCGCATCAGAAAACCGAATTTCAAAGCCAGTTCTAAAAGTTTTATTAAAGACGATAGGGGGTCAAAAAGGTTGGAACGGATAGTTTATACTTGTCTTGCAAAGCCGTCCGACCGCGTCAATTTCACACAATTCACACTGCGGTTTTCAGGAGTCAGGCCATAATAAGGGGATAAAAAATGAATACAACGCATTCGGAAAAGAAACGTCCGAAGCTTCGCAAGAAAAGAGTTCTGCTCGTGGCAGCGGGGGGAGTTGCTGTCCTGGCAGGCGGTATTTTGCTTTATAAAACCATCAATCCGCTTTCTTTAAAGTCTTCTTCACCCATCGTTGAACTGGGGGATTCCTACGATCCCAAAGACAACATCCGTTCCGTTTTCTTTGGCAGTCCGGATTCCGTCGGAATTTTTGGTGTGGTTGATTCACACATGCCGGGCACCTATGAAGTGGTCTACAGCTTTCGGGGCAAAGAGTACACAACTACCGTCACCGTTCAGGACACCAAAGCGCCTGAGCTGAAGGTCAAGAATGTGGAAGCTGAAATGAATGAGGAGCTTGACGCGGAATCCTTTGTGGACTCCGTCAAGGACAGCTCCAAAGTCTCTCTGTCCATCGTCAATCCGGATGTGCTGAAGATCAAAGAAGGCGTGAGCACTGTCGAGATCAAGGCCACAGACGCCTTTGGAAACTCCACAACAAAAAAAGCCAGACTGACCCGTCTGAAGGACACCATACCACCCGAAGTTGATCCTTCCAATCCCGCCAGAGTCACCGTCAGCCTGAACGGTGAATGGAAGCAGACGGATCTGATCGTCCATGACAATCAGGATCCCAATCCGACCATCACCGTCGATTCTTCCGCGCTCGATCTGTCCACACCGGGCTCCTATACCGTGATCTATACGATCACCGACGCTTCCGGAAACAAGACAACCTTCAACCAGACCGTCGACGTCATTGACGGAACGCTTGGCAGTGAGATGGAAGCGACAAGCAAGGTGGTCTATCTGACTTTTGATGACGGTCCAAGTGAAAACACCAAAGCGATTCTCGATATTCTCAACCGCTATGGCATCAAGGCGACCTTTTTTGTGACTGGCAACAACCAGGCCTGCAACAACTACATCAAGGAAGCGTATGATGCGGGCAACACGATCGGCCTGCACACCTACAGCCACGACTACGCCTCACTCTATGCGAGTGATGAGGCATATTTTAATGATCTGCAGCAGGTGTCCGACATGGTCGAAAACCTTACCGGCACGAAGAGTTACATCATCCGCTTTCCGGGCGGTTCCAGCAATATGGTCTCCGCTTCCTACAACACCGGCATCATGACAAGACTCAGCCAGGAAGTGCTGGATCGGGGCTACCAGTATTTTGACTGGAATGTCTCAAGCACCGACGCTTCCGCCAACACCGCGCCCAAAGAAAACATTCTGGCCGGAGCAACCTCCGGAGATGGCTCTTCCCCGCTGGTTATTCTGTTTCATGATTCGGCGCCCAAGACAACCACGGTTGAAGCGCTGCCGCAGATCATTGAGCATTACCTGTCCGATGGGTATGTGTTCGCGCCGCTTGATATCAACAGCTACCCGGCTCACCACGGCCTCAACAACTGATTCATCGAGCCTTTCTCATCCGAATACCGGGTGGAAAGGCTTTTACATTCAGAAGTGCACCGTCCAAAAAATTACTGCGTTATGAAAGTTTAGACTTGTCAAGCTGCATGAGACAGGCTATAAATTGAGTGAAAATTGCTTCAGGGACGGGTGAAATTCCCTACTGGCGGTATACTCCGCGAACCTTCGGGCCGAGCCGGTGCAACTCCGGCAGCAACAGTTAAAGTCTGGATGGAAGAAGTCTTTTTTTGCGCGCACTTACGTGAACAAAGATACTGAAGCTTTTTCGTTTCTTTGCACGGAGGTGAACATATGAAGATTAATTCAGCAAAGAAAATGACAACCATCGCCATTCTTTCCGCGATGGCTGTTGTCCTGTCCCTTTTTATCCGGGTTCCACTCGTCCCGGCTGTTCCTTTTCTGACCTACGATCCTAAAGATGTGGTGATCGGCGTTGGCGGACTTCTGCTCGGCCCCGTTTCAGCATTCCTGATTTCCATGATTTCAAGCTTCCTGGAAATTCTGATCAGCGGCGGCAACCTGATTGACGTGCTGATGAATGTGCTCTCAACATGCGCCTTTATCTGCACCGCTTCCTGGATTTACAGAAAGAAGCCCGGATTCCCCTTTCTTGTTCTTGGCCTGATCATCGGCACTCTGGTTTCTTCCGGCATCATGGTTTTGTGGAATTATGTTGTCACACCATTCTATTACGGGATGCCCCGGGCGACCGTAGCCGCCATGCTTCCGGCCATTGCCCTGTTCAATCTGCTTAAGGATGGCATCAATACCGGCGTGCTGATTCTGATCTACAAACCGGTGGTCATGGTTCTTTCCAAAAGCAAGCTGGCCCAGGCTTCCGCCCCTGAACAGGTCTCCAATAAAAAAGCCGCTCTGATCGCGCTTGTTTTCCTTGCGGTGACCTTTATCGCCGCATTGGCCTGCCTCGCTCTTTCCTGAGCAGACCGATTCTGATTGAATCCAAACCCGTACATACGAAGATCCATAGAGAAGAAAAGAAAGGACTAATAATATGGAACAGAATTACTCATTTGATGCCGCGTTTGATGTGATGAAAAAGAAGATGGGCGACTGGAAGATCATGGCGCTGGCAAGCTGCGAGAACAACTACCCGATGGTGCGCAATGTCAGCTGCCTGTTCTACAACGACAAAATCTACTTCAAGACCGATAAGAACTTCCGCAAGACCAAACAGCTGTACGCCAACCCCCGCGTGGCGATGTGCTTTAACGGTACACAGGTGGAAGGCGAAGCTAAAATCCTAGGTCTTGTTGTGGACGAACCCGGCCGCGTCTTTGAAAAGAAATACCGCGAATTTCTCTGGGGCTCCTACAACGCCTATTCCCATGAAGAAGACGAGATCCTGGTTGAAGTGACTCCCCACTTTGTCGAGATCTGGGACGAAGACGAAAACAACAAGGCTTTCCAGCTGTTTCTGGACTTTGACAAACACGAAGCCTTCAAAAAGCAGTACGATCTCTGATTTCTCAGGATCTGTTCTATATCCCCTATCAATTGAAAAAGGATCAGCGCTGACCAATGAGGTCATTGCTGATCCTTTATTTTGTCTGTTTATTGATTGTCTGATCGAATGCTCAGATGTTCGAAATCTTAAGAGGCATCCTCAGTCGACATCGCCGACGATGCGGGATTTGTCGAGATGTTCATAGACAGTGACAGGTTCTCCCTGCGGATCCATCACCTGAACAGCCAGGCAGCCAAGTCCGGTATGAATGCCGACCGCGCTGACAAGATCAATCACGCGGATCTTCTTGCCGCCAAAGGCGTCAGAAATCTTTTTGGCATAAGCCAGAGCGGGTTCAAGCGCGTCGACATGTGCCACAGTGAAGTCGTACGCTGTTGTCACGTTCTTTTCCTGCAGACGCTTGATGACCGTATCCTGCGCTTTAGACATCGTGCGCACTTTGGCCAGCACATCCACTCTGCCATCTGTTTCCCGGTTGTCATGCAGGATCGGTTTGATTTTGAGCAGCCCGCCCAGAGCTGCGGCCATCGGAGTCAGACGTCCGCCGCGTTTCATATGCTGCAGATCGTCGCAAAGAAGAATGGTGTCAGAAGAGACTGCGATCTTTTCAAGATGTTCGAGAATTTCTTCAACGCTCTTGCCCTGTTCATACATCGTTTTAGCCGTCAGAATGCAATGAGACTGCAGCACAGCCGTGCTTCCCGTATCAAAGCCATAGAAGACCAGACCTTCCTGAGCGGCGGCCATTTCCATGGCGCCAAGCGTTCCGGACAGACCCTTGCAGATGGGGACACAGAAGACGCCCTCATAGCCCTGCGCCTTGAGATCAGCGAACAGGTCGATGATCTTGCCAAGACTTGGCAGAGAGGTCTTCATCAGCTCCTTGTTGTGGAGACGCTCAATGACCTGATCGTGACTGATCGTTTCGTTTTCATCAAACGTGCCATCATCGGTCGTGATCTGTAATGGAACTGAATAGATCCCCTTTTTGGCCCAGTATTCTTGGGAGAACCCGGATCCGCTGTCGGTTACAAACGCGAGTTTCATCATTTCAGTTCAACTCCCTTCACTTTCGGAATGTACTGAAAGCCAATGCTTCCAAGGCCGGTATGGCAGGCGATGACCGCGTACATTGGATCAACATGGACCGTGATGTCCTCACCAAACGCGTCCTTGAGCAGCGCGATCGCGCCCTCACGTCCTTCTTCATTCTGACCGTCGAGCAGTAAAAATTCATATTCCACATTGGAATCCATTTCGGATTTCATGCGTTCTACTGCTTTTTTCATGGCCTTGTTGAAGGTGCGCACTTTTTCATAGATGTCCACGCGGCCTTCGGTCCGTTTTGAAACTTCCAGAATCGGTTTGATTTTGAGCATGCCGCCAAGTTTTGCGGCCATCGGAGTCAGGCGTCCGCCAGCGGCAAGATGATCGAGGTCTTCCACGATCAGATAACCCGCGGATCCGCCGATCGCCTTTTTGAGAATGTCGATGATTTCCTCGGGATCCTTGCCCTGCTCCAGCAGCTGCTGCGCGGCCAGAGCGACATACTTCTGAACATACAGAGTCGTATAAATATCGAGCGTGTGCACATTCAGACCAACGCGTTTGGCGGTCGCCTGCAAAGTCTGGTTGGTTGAGGACAGACCGTTGGACAGGTTGATCGCGATCAGGTCAGTGATGCCCTCCGCCTTGTATTTTTCAAACAGTTCTTCTTCCATCAGCAGCGGAGGCTGGCTGGTGGTGGGCATTTTGCCCTCGTCGATCATTTTATAAAGTGTCGGAATGTCCAGATCGATCCCGTCGAGATAGTCCTTGCCATCAGACATGACCTGCAGAGGCAGAAATCCGATGCCAAGAGCTTCCGCTTCTGCCTGGGACAGACCGGATCCGGAATCCGTAATGACTTTTGTTTTCATATGTCTTATTTGTCTCTCTTTCAGGGTGTTGTTCCTATACGTTCAGTTTAAGCCATCCACCCCCTCACAACAATTCGACTGACGCAGCGAGGATGGTACAAAGATATTACCTACCGTATTCTAAGCGTATTCAGCTTTCTTTGACAAAATGTGTAATCTCAGCAACGCGGGAAGCAAAGGGAGGATTTGTTCAAAGATAGCGTAAAATAATCAGTAATTACGAGGTGAGTGCATGGCATTTATTGAGTTTGACGATGTCAAAAAAACCTACCAGATGGGCGAAGTCTCAATCAACGCGCTCGATGGTGTCAGCTTCGGCATAGATGAGGGTCAGTTCGTGATCATCTGCGGCGCGTCGGGCGCCGGCAAGTCCACGATTTTGAACCTGTTAGGCGGCATGGATACCGTGACGAGCGGAAAAATTCTCGTCGACGGCAAGGATGTCAGTTCCTACAACGAGAAACAGCTGACGCAGTACAGGCGCGACGATGTCGGATTCGTCTTTCAGTTTTACAACCTGATTCAGAACCTGACTCTCAAGGAAAACGTGGAGCTGGCCACACAGATCTGCAAGAACCCGCTCAACATTGATGAAACGATCGCAAGCGTCGGATTGAGCGAGCGCATCAACAACTTTCCTTCCCAGCTTTCAGGCGGCGAGCAGCAGCGCGTGGCCATCGCGCGAGCGATCGCCAAAAACCCCAAACTTCTACTTTGCGATGAGCCCACCGGTGCGCTCGATTATCAGACCGGCAAGCAGGTGCTCAAGGTGCTGCAGGATATCTGCCGCAAGGAGAAGACCACTGTGATCGTCATCACCCACAACCTGGCTCTGACACCGCTTGGAGACAAGGTGATTCATGTGCGCAGCGGTAAGATCGAAAAAGTTGAGATCAATGAACATCCGATGAATGTGGAGGATCTTGAATACTGATGAACCGCATTCTATGGAAAGACATCCTGGAGGAAATTAAGCATTCTCTTGGCCGTTTCTTCTCCATCATGGCCATTGTGGCGCTAGGCGTGGCGTTCTTTGCAGGCATCAAGGGCTCTGCTCCGGATATGAAAGCGTCCGCGGACTGGTACTTTGACAAGTACAACATGCAGGACATTCAGATCTACTCCACCGTCGGCCTTGATAAGCAGGATGTGAAAGACATCGCGGCCATCAAAGGCGTCGAACAGGTGCAGCCGGTTTTTTCCTTTGACGCTCTGAGCCGTCATGGCTCGGCTGAAGAGGTGGTCAAGGTCATCTCGATGGAGTCGGATCAGGCCATGAACGTGCCTGTTCTGATGGAAGGCCGCCTGCCGGACGCGCCGGATGAATGTGTGATCGAAGCCTCCTCCGTCTCCAACGAACTGAAAGGAGAATACGGACTGGGCGATCGCATCACTCTGTATTCAGGCACGGACACGCCGATTTCCGACACTCTGGATTATTCAACTTTCATCATTGTAGGCAAAGCTTACAACCCCAACTACATCTCTTACGAAAAAGGCACCTCTTCGGTCGGTTCGGGCAGCGTGGACACTTTCATCTACATTGATCAGGCCGCTGTCAAAGCCGATTACTACACCGAAATCGATGTCACCGTCGAGGGAGCGAAAAAGCTCAACTCCTACTCTCAGGCTTACTTTGATCAGGTCGATCCTGTGCTTGACCGGATTGAGGGCATCGCGCAGGCTTCTGTCGCCCGCCATATTGACGTGGCGCAGAAGAAAGTTGATGACGCCAAAAAGGAAGCCGGCATTCAGCTTGATGACGCAAAACTCAAACTGGATAAAGGCGCGGATAAACTCGCCGCTTCCGCTTTGCAGATTCAGCAGGGACTTGCGGAAATCGCCAACAACGAAGCCATTCTCAACGGATCAAAAGCCGAACTGGAACAGGGCTGGAATGAATACTACGCAAACAAACAGCAGGTCGATTCCGGCCTTGTGCAGGTCAACGACGGCATCAGCCAGATCGAAAGCGCCCAGGCCCAGCTGCCAGCTTTGCAGGCGCAAAGAGAACAGCTCAACACCGCGATCAATCTGCTGCCCACCCTCAACAACGGCCTTAACACAATCGACCGCCTGCAGGCGCGCTATCAGGATCTGATGGATCAGCTTGACCGCCTCCAGCAGGAAAATCCTGACAGTGAAACAATCCCGTGGCTGATTGACCAGATCAACATCGCCCGCGCTGATCTTGATCAGGCAATTGCCGACTTCACCGGGCAGCCCGGTCTGACCGTCGATGGTGCCATCGCCTATCTGCATCAGATGAGAGATCAGATTCTCTCTCAGATCGGCTCAGTCGAGGAAGGCAAAGCCCTTCTTGAACAGCTTGATGCGGCCATCGCCCAGATTCAGGGCCTGCAGGGTCAGCTGGACAGCCTGTATCAGACAAGAGATCAGCTTCTTTCCGCTCAGGCCCAGCTCGATGCCGCCTACGCGACTTTAAGTGCGGGCCAAGCTCAGTTAGAAAGCGGAGCAAGCCAGCTTGCCGCTGGCAAAAAACAGCTGGAAGACGGACAGAAACAGCTCGAAGACGGGCAGAAGGAATGGGAAGCCGGCAAAAAGGAATTTGACGAGCAGAAGGAAAAAGCCGACAAACAGCTCGATGACGCTCAGGATCAGGTCAACAGCCTCAAGGACGGCGCATGGATCGTGCTGGACCGCAACTCCCATTATTCCTATCGCGACTATGAATCCGCCGCGCAGAGAATGGATGGCATCGCCTCCGTCTTCCCCGTGTTCTTCTTCCTTGTCGCCGCGCTGGTTTGCATGACGACAATGACCCGCATGGTTGAAGAAGAACGGACAGAAATCGGAACATTCAAGGCTCTTGGATACTCCAAGGGACAGATCGCTTTCAAATACATGGCCTACGCCGGCGTGGCCTCGATCTGCGGATCGATTCTTGGCGCAGCGGTGGGTATGGTGCTGTTCCCGGCTGTCATCTTCTATGCCTGGAACATCATGTACAATCTGGAGAGTCTCCACTTTGTCTGGCAGCCCGGCCTCATACTCATGGCCGGCCTGTCTGTGACTGCGATCGTTCTGGCGGCCACCTTCTATTCCATCTATCGTTCTTTGATGGAGCATCCTTCCCAGCTGATGCGTCCCAAAGCCGCCAAAGCCGGCAAGAAGATCCTGCTTGAGCGCATTCCATGGCTCTGGAGCCGGATCAGCTTCATGCACAAAGTAACGCTGCGAAACCTCTTCCGATACAAGAAGCGTTTCTTCATGACCGTGGTTGGCATCTCGGGCTGCTCCGCGCTGCTTTTGACCGGATTTGGCATCAACGACTCGGTTTCCAACATCGTGCCGGGACAGTTTGAACAGATCTATCACTACAACGCGACCGTGACGGCAGACGAAAGCCAGAACGAAAACCTCAAGGAACAGATCGCCCAGGCTGAACACGTCAACGGCTGCTTCGATCAGCAGATCCTGCCGATTACCGTGCAGTTTGACGGCAAGGACATCGGCGGATATCTCAACATCATCGATGATCCCGAAGCATTTGAAGAATACATGACCTTCAATTCGACGGAGACCGGTACACGAGGTGAACAACTCAAACTCGATGACTCCGGTGTTCTGGTCGCTGTCAACACCGCCTCCAAAATGGGACTGAATGTGGGCGACACCATCGAGTTTGAAACCAGCGACAACAGAAAGCTGTCGGCGAAGATCTCCGGTATCTTTGATCAGTACATCGACAACCAGATTTTCGTGACAAAAAAGCTCTATGATACCTGGAATGTGACAGAGAAGCCGAACTCCGTCTTCCTGCTGGTCAATGACGGCACCGATGAGCAGACAGAAAACGAGATTGGTAACGAGATCATGAACCTCAACGGTGTCAAAGGCATCACCTTCTACACCGCGACCATTAAAAACTTCTCGAACATGATCGCCTCGCTCAAACTGATCGTGGTTGTGCTCGTTCTTTCCGCCGCGGCTCTTGCTTTCGTTGTTCTCTACAACCTGGCCAACGTCAACATCTCCGAGCGCAAGCGTGAGATCGCCACGATTGAAGTGCTTGGCTTCACCGAAAAGGAAGTCAACCAGTACGTGAACCGTGAATCGCTGATCATGGCGCTGATCGGCGGTGGAGCCGGACTGTTTCTTGGAATCTGGCTGCATGGCGTCGTCATGAAACTGGCCGAGCTTGATACCGTACGCTTTGGTCGCTATATCAACCCCTGGTCTTTTGTGATTTCGATCGTTCTGACCATGGTCTTCGCGCTGATGGTCAACTGGATCATGAAGTATCAGATCCGTAAAATCGAAATGGTTGAATCCCTCAAAGCCGTTGAATAACACAGTTTTAAAGAAGGTCTTCCTGTTGAAGGCCTTCTTTTTTACAATCTGAACAGGACTGATCCCTGAAGGTCATAAAAGCTTAAGAATTTCGTCTGTCCGATTTTCGAGTCATGAAACATAATTGAAGAGAAAAAGCCTCTAAAATCAATGCGGCTCATGCCGCTGATCAGGATATGAATGGAAAAGGAGCAATTACATGCCCAAACACACCATCAGAAATATCCTTCTGCTGTTCCTTTGCGCGGCAGCGCTGAGCAGCGGCTGTGTGAAAAAGGATGCGGATTCTACCGCTTCAAGCGGCCCATCCAAAACGACTGATACCTCCAAAAAGAAGGACAAAGAAAAAGACAACAAAAAAGATAAGGAGAAGGAAAACGAAGAGGTCCAGACCCCCGCTGAAGAAGAAAGTCCCAAAGCGGAAGAGAACAGTCAGTCTGAGCTGCCTTCCGCTTCTGCAGAACAGCCTGCCCCTGTCACACCCTCAGATCAGGTGACTGTCGACTATGATGGCGTCATGTACTCTGTGCGCGGGATTCCCATCATCAACAAGAAATACCCCATTTCACCTGACTACTACGGCGGTGAGGATCCGACCGCCTATGCGGCGTTATGCGATCTGATCAACTTCATGCAGTCGCAGGGCATGGATGTTTCCAGCTCTTACAGCGGCTTTCGCACCTATGAATACCAGAGCAACCTCTACAACAACTATGTCGCCGCAAACGGACAGGCTTTAGCGGACACCTTCTCCGCACGCCCTGGCCATTCAGAGCATGAAAGCGGTCTGGCTTTCGATCTGCTCAACACCAACGGCCAGCTTTTGACAACAGACTATGAAGCCGGATGGCTGATGGATCACGCGGCGGACTATGGCTTTATCGTGCGCTATCAGGAAGGCAAGGAAGGAATCACCGGCTACATGGCCGAACCCTGGCATCTGCGCTATATCGGCGAGGAAGCCAGAGCCATCATGGACTCCGGTCTGACGCTCGAAGAATATCTTGGCGTCGAAGGCGGAGACTACAATTGATCCTTTGCTTTCCAATCACGCAGACAAACTGAAAGGAGCTGTCCCCTTCCCGAAATTGACCGGGAAAAGGGACAGCTCCTTCTGCTTTCTGTCCGTCAGATTTGAAGAACGTTTCCACAAGCGTAAGACTAATCCAGCTCAAACAGACCAGTGTAGAGGTCGTAATAACGGCCTTTTCGGGCAAGCAGGGATTCGTGTGTGCCTTTCTCGAGGATTTTTCCATCTTCGAGAACGACGATACAGTCGGCATCACGCACCGTGCTTAATCTGTGGGCGATCACGAAAGTCGTCCGTCCTTCCATCAGAGCGTTCATGCCCTCTTCGATCAGCTTCTCCGTACGCGTATCGATATTAGCCGTCGCCTCATCAAGAACCAGGACGGGAGGATCCGCCACCGCGGCTCTCGCGATCGCAAGCAGCTGCCTTTGTCCGGCGGAAAGATTGGTGCCGTCGTTTTTAAGCATCGTCTGATAACCCTGAGGCAGACGTTCAATAAAGGAGTGCGCGTTGGACAGTTTGGCTGCAGCGATACATTCCTCATCGGTGGCGTTCAGATTGCCAAATCGGATGTTGTCCATGACGGTTCCAGTGAACAGATGGGTATCCTGCAAAACCATGGCCAGAGAATGGCGCAGATCATCCTTTTTGATCAGGCGTAGATCAATCCCATCAAAAAGAATCGAACCGTCATTCACATCATAGAAGCGGTTGAGCAGGTTGGTCACGGTCGTCTTGCCTGCCCCGGTGCTTCCTACCAGAGCGATCATCTGACCGGGGATGGCATAAAGATCAATCCCTTTAAGCACCTCTTTTTGCGGGACATAGCCGAAATGGACATTTTCAAAGCGGATGTCCCCTTTCATCGGAACATATTCCACTGAACCGTCTTTTCTTGGATGCTTCCACACCCAGTGTCCTGTTCTGTGATCAGCTTCAGTCCACTTGCCATCCTTCAGCTGGCCATACGCCAGAGTGACTTTGCCATCATCAACTTCCGCGTCCAGCTTCATGAAGTTGAAGATGCGCTCCGCGCCGGCTAATGCCGCAAGCAGCAGATTGGACTGGCCGACAAACTGGTTGATGGGCATGGCGGCCTGTCTAACGAAAACCAGATAGCTTGCCAGTGCGCCCACGCTGCTTGTACCCGAGAGCACCATATAGCCTCCCAGAACAGCGACAATGGCGTAGTTGACATAAGAGAGCGTGACAACCATGGGCACCATGGTTTGCGAAAACTGCAAAGCTTTTTCTGAGGAAGTCCTCAGATTTGTATTAAGAGTTTCAAACTGTCTCTGACTTGGGCGTTCATGGTTGAAGACTTTGACAACTTTCAATCCGGAGATCATCTCCTCCACAAAACCGTTCATCAATCCGATGGAGGCCTGCTGGCTGGAGAAGTACTTGCCTGAAATCTTTGAGGCGCCAAGGATGTAGGCAAACATCAGCACGTAGAAGATCAGAACCACAAACGAGAGCTTCCAGTTGAGCACGAAAAGCATCACCAGTGTTCCGACGGCCTGAATGAAGCTTTGGATCACCATTGCGAAGGAGTTGTTCAGCGCGTCGCTGACCGTATCCACATCACTGGTGAAACGGGCCATCAGATCACCATGGCTGGTGGTATCAAATAACGAGATTGGTGCTTTCTGAATAAAGGCAAACAGATCCCGGCGGATGTCGTAGACCACATCCTGCGCCCCTTTGGCCATCAGCTGGGTGTAGCCCCAGGCCGCAAGCACACCGGAAAAGTAAATCACAGCCATCAAGACGATCAACATCACCGTTTCATGCCAGGTCCGGTCTGCCACGGAGTTGATGACCGGTTTGATCATGTAGGTGCCAAAGAGGTTGGACAAAGCAGAGATGGCCACCAGAATGCCGACCAGTAAGAAGGTTCCGGCATGATGGCTCATATAGTGGAGCAGCGTTTTGATGGTTTCTTTCAGATTCTGAGGTTTTCCTTTCATGCCAGAGTCCCTCCATTCTGAGACGCCCAGATCTCCCGATAGATGCGGCTGCTTTTCATCAGATCATCCGGACTGCCCTGATCGACGATCTTTCCATCCTCGAGAATAATGATCTGATCGCAGTGCTTTAACGAAGCGATGCGCTGAGCGATGACAATCTGTGTCATGTCCTTTTTCACATCGAGTGCCTGCCAGACTCTCTCATCAGTTCTGGAATCAAGGGCGCTGGTCGAATCATCAAAGATCAGAATCTTCGGATTCTTCAACAAAGCTCTCGCGATACAGATTCTCTGCTTCTGACCACCGGAAACGTTCGACCCGCCCTGACCGAGCTCCGCGTTCAGGCCACCCGGAAGGCGTTCAAGCAGTTCATCCACCGCCGCTTCCCTGCAGGCCTGTTCGATCTGGGAGTCCGTGGCGTTTTCATTGCCCCATTTGAGGTTTTCAAGAACCGTTCCGGAAAAGAGGGCGTTCTGCTGGAGGACGACACCGACCTCATCGTGCAGTTTTTCAAGATCCATATCCCGAACATCCACACCACCGATGCGGATGGCACCACTGCTGACGTCATACAGACGTGGAATCAGCTGCACCAGAGAGGATTTGGCGCTTCCCGTCGCGCCAAGAATACCGATTCTGGAATTGGCGGGAATGTTCAGAGTGATCTCTTCCAGCACGTTCTTTTTCGCGTCTTTAGAATATTTGAAATCAACATGATCGAACTCAATCGAATTATTCATGGGCTGCAGCGGCTCTTTGGCGCTTTCCAGTTCCGGCAGTTCGTCAAAGACCTGATTGATACGCAGCACGGAAGCCATCGATCTGGTCATTAAAAGGAAGACATTGGACATCATCATGAAACTGTTCATGATCTGAAGCACATAACTTAAGATGCCAGTCAGTTCACCGACCTGCATCTGGTTTTGCAGGATCATGCCGCAGCCTAAAAACATCAGAATGGCGATGACGCCATACATAGATGCCTGAAAAGCCGGCTGGTTGAGCAGAGCGTAGTGGAAGGTGTTCTGGGTGATTGTCTTGAGGTTGTTGTTGATCTCATCAAAGCGTTTCTCTTCAAAATCACCACGGACAAAGGCGCGCACCAGGCGGATGGCGATCAGGTTTTCCTGAACCGCCGCGTTGAGCTCATCCACACCGGCCTGAATCTTTGGATAGGAGGGGGCGACCTTCCGGATGATCCAGATCAGAATGCAGGCCAGAACCGGGCAGGCCGCGAAGAACACAAGCGCCATTCTCCAGTTAAGAATCAGGGTCATCAGAATACCCATCACAAGCATGATCGGACCCCTGGCCAGCGGACGCAGACCTGTGGAGATCGCGTTTTGGATCACGGAGATGTCGCTGGTCATGCGGGTGATCAGACCACTCGTTTCAAAATGATCGATATTGCCAAACGAGAAGTTCAGGATGGCTTCATACTCTCTGGAGCGAAGCTGCCTAGCAGTCAGAGCGGAAGCTCTTGCCGCGCATTTGGCATACAGAAGGCCAAAAAGCAAAGAAATCACCGCGCACGCTAACATCCAGATCCCCGTACGCCAGAAGATTGCCGGATCTCTGGACGGAATACCCACGTCGATGATGCGGGCCATCAGTAATGGAATCAGCACTTCAAAGACGGTTTCCATCACTACCCCGACCATGGCGGCGATATACCATTTCTTCAGATTATTCGTTCTGGAAAAAAGAGAGCGAAGAGCGTTCATGCGACAGCCCTCCGTTGTTTGTACCCGTGTTTCATATGTCCCCCTTCCCCATTTCATGGCCCCGGTTTTCCGTCCCTCTTCTTTCCAGAAAACGGACAGAGAATAAGGTCAGTCTGTCTATCATCTTATGCATTTGTTTCCATTTGGTAATCCCAAAAGAAAAGCCGAAACAGAATCGTCTTCAAATTTCAAAGAATTGAAGGGATTTCTGTTTCGGCTGCAGATCGTGATTTCAAGGCGGGCCGTCTGTCCAGATCTCCAGCTCGTCTTTGCTTACAGTTCAACCTCGACATTGTATTGATCATCGATGAGAATACAGTTCAGTCCGTATATACAGGCCAGATCGCGATACTTCGCGTTTTCTTCCAGAACACTTTCCATCGTGCACCAGTCATCATTTAGCCGACGCTCAATGTCGCTGGCGTGCGCTTTGATATCTGCAAAATGGTTTCTGATATAGCGCTCACTCATGACCAGACAGTAAAACCGGATCTGAGTCAGCTCATACTGATCGAAATCCTTTGGCCAGTCAAAAGGAATGTAACATCCTTCCACAATCAGATTCTGCCTGTTTCAATGGCGGTCCTGATCATTTCCCGCACGATCGGCCACAGATAGCAGGTGAGCGCGTCGTCCTCTTCCGCCTTCAGATCGGTCTGATGACTCCTGATCAGGCCCATTTTAAGATGGTCGATCGATAAATAGGGAAAGTGGTATTTCTCGAGCAGTTTCTGAGCGAGCAGCGTCTTTCCGGTATGGGACGCTCCGGTAATAAGGATGATCATGTCTTCTTTATACCTCAATCTTCCATAGTCTTCAGAATCTGTTTCGCTCCTGTTTCATATCTTCAGAATGAGCCCCATAGAAAAAGCGCCCTTGCGGGCGCTTGTCTGGTACAGAGAATGTCTTTGAATAATCAGACAGTCACGATCTTCATCATGTTGGTGGAGCCGGATCCTACAGGATATCCCGCTACAACGATGATGTTGTCGCCGTGATGCAGGCCGTTCTTCAGAGCGATGTTGCGGGCGAGCTGTACATCGTTCTGCTGGGTGTTCTGAACGTCTGTGATCGTCGGATAAACACCGAATGTTGTCAGAAGACTTCTCTGAACAGCGCCATCGAAGCAGACAGCGATGATCGGAGCTTCCGGACGGAACTTGGCCAGACGCTTGGCGGATTCACCGGACTGTGTGAAGGCGACGATTGCCTTGATATCCATGGCCAGAGCTGTTTCGGCAGCGGAGATGGCGATGGAGTCGGACATCGTTCTCTTTGCGGAATGTGTCTGCTCGGAGAGTTTCGCCTTGTAGTCGATCATAGGCTCAATAGCCAGAGCGATCTTGGTGAATGTGTGTACTGCTTCTGCAGGATACAGACCGGCAGCAGTTTCTGCGGAGGTCATAACGGCGTCAGTGCCATCCATGATGGCGTTGGCAACGTCGGATGCTTCCGCACGTGTCGGACGCGGGTTAGCCTGCATACTTTCAAGCATGTGAGTCGCGGTAATGACAGGTTTGCCAAGTTCGTTGGCAATCTTGATCATCTGTTTCTGGTAGATAGGAACATACTCAAGAGATACGTTTACACCCAGATCACCACGGGCAACCATGATACCGTCTGCAACTTCCAGAATGTCGCGCAGGTTGTCGAAACCTTCCTGGTTTTCGATCTTGGCGATGATCTGGATATTATCCTTGCCTTCAGAGATCAGAATATCTTTGACGGCGAGAACATCCTCTCTGCGTCGTACGAAGGAAAGAGCAACGAAATCCACGTTGTTCTGAGCACCGAAGCGCAGGTCAGCCTCATCCTTTTCAGAAATGAAAGGCATGGACAGGATGATACCCGGCAGGTTGCATCCCTTTTTGGATTTCAGAAAATGCGGGTTGGCAACGATGCCTTTAAAGCTCTTGCCTTTGTTCACTTCAGTGATGTCAATTCTCAGCTTGCCATCATCCATCAGGATGTAGTCGCCTTTCTTAACATCGTTGAAAACTTCAGGAACAGTCAGAGCGAAGCGCTCCTTTGTTCCAACCAGTTCAGGGTCGTTAACGATTTCAACTTCGTCACCCTTCTCGAGCTGAACACCGCCGTCCTCAAATACGCCAAGACGAATTTCAGGTCCTTTGGTGTCAAGCATGATGCCGATCGGCTTTTTCCGTTCTTTGCTGACTTCGCGGATCAGATTTACACGTTTCAGGTGTTCATCATAGTCGCCGTGAGAGAAGTTCAGACGGGCGACGTTCATTCCTTCGTTAACCAGCTTGGTGAGCATTTCCTTGTTTTCACTTGCAGGTCCGATGGTGCAAACTACTTTAGTCTTCTTGTCCATAACACTCCAATTCCTTCAGATATGTTTTTTATCAAAGACTCTGCAAGATCTGTTAAGTCAGTCGTTCGAACAGATTTGTCAGAGGCTTTTTCGATTCACTCGGCATAACCAGCGCTTTTTCGATCGGGTACGCCACGATCTTATTGTTGCGGATGGCTACGCACTGACCGCCGATGCCCTGCATCAGCAGGTCCACAGCTTTTTCACCCATCTGGCTCGCCAGCATACGGTCATAAGGACAGGGGGAACCGCCTCGCTGGATGTGGCCAAGAACAGTCGCGCGTCCGGAGAAGCCGGTGTTCAGGGTGACTTTCTTTGCGAACTGATGCACGTCCGTGATCTTTTCGGAAATGATCACGATCGCGTGTTTTTTCTTGCGGATCAGATCGAGATCTCTCAGACGGTCCAGAATATCCTGTTCGTCAAAGCCGGTCTCGTTGGTCACGATGATATCCGCTCCGCAGGCAATGCCGGCCCACAGAGCCAGATCGGCGGCCCTGTTTCCCATAACCTCTACGATGGAGCAGCGGTGATGAGAGTTCGAGGTGTCGCGCAGTTTGTCGACCGCGTCTACGATCGTTTCCAGAGCGGTCTGGAAGCCAATGGTGAAGTCGGTGCAGGTAATGTCATTATCAATGGTTCCCGGCAAACCGATGCAGTTGATGCCCATATGGGTCAGTTCCAGCGCGCCGCGGTAGGAGCCATCACCACCAATGACGACAACAGCTTCAATGCCGCGCTTTTTCAGCTGGCGGATCGCTTTTTCACGGACTTCGGGTTCCTTGAATTCCGGCAGACGGGCTGATCCGAGGATCGTGCCGCCGCGGGTCACGATTTCAGCCACGAATTCTCTTGTCAGAGGTTCAATGTAGCCTTCAACCATTCCCTTATATCCATTGTAAATACCAAACACTTCAAGACCTGAATTGAGGCCAACCCGAGTTATCGCACGGATGGCTGCATTCATGCCTGGCGAGTCTCCGCCGGATGTCAGAATGCCAATTCTTCTGATCATATCTCTTCCTCCAGTTTTTCGAACTAAACCTTTGGCTTTAGTTTAGCACAGAGAAAACTTTCAGATTTACGCGATGGCAGGCAATCGAATCCGATTGCCATATGGAAGAATCCGGATACAGAATTTCTTTCGATCCCCTGCTTCCCTGTCTGAACGCGAGGCGGATCTGAAGCTTCAGGCATGCTGTATCTTTAATCCAATCTGTATTTTGGACCGGTTTATTTCAGTTTCAACCACAAACTCCGATCAAATCAAAGGATACTTTGGAAACGTTTTCAATTAAGTCTGCCTGCTCAAAAAAAGAGTCCCGCGAAGGACTCTGCATGAAAATTGATCAATATCCGTACCTTTTTCTGTTTTTCATAATGAAAAACAGACCGATGCATAAAGCGATGATTTCCGCCGTGAAAGAGGCCAGCCAGATACCGTTCGCTCCAAACAGATAAGGCAGTCCGATCACACAGACCGTCTGCAGCGCGAATGTCCTTAAGAAGGAAAGCAAAGCGGAGACGGCGCCGTTATTGAGGGCTGTAAAGAAAGCGGAGAAATAGATGTTGAAACCCACCAGCAGGAAGGAGAGCGAATAAAGATGAATCGCATGCTGCGTCAGGCTCATCAGCTCATTGGAATATCCGACAAAGGTCATCGCCAGTGTCGGAGCGCTCAGCTCTGCGATCACTAACATCGCAATCGAGGTGATCGTGGTCAGAATCAGCGACTTGTCAAACAATGACTTGAGCTCCTTGCGATTGGCCGCGCCAAAGTTGTAGCTGATCAGAGGCGCCACGGACATGCAGTAGCCAAAGAACACCGCGCTGAACAGGAATGAGACGTATTGCACGATGCCAAAGGCGATGACACCGGGATTGCCCAGCATGATTAACAGCACGAAGTTGTAAAGCATGGAGACAAAGGACACCGACATGTTGGAGACCATCTCGGAAAGGCCGTTGGTGCAGGATTTCCATAGCGCTTTGAAATTCCAGTGGAATTTGCGAAAGCGCAGCAGCGAGCTGTTTGGTCTTGCGAAGTAGATCATTGGCACAATCGCGCCCACCAGCCAGTTGATGCCTGTGGCCCACGCCGCTCCGGCGATGCCCATATTAAATAAAGAGATGAACACCCAGTCGAGCACCATATTGGAAATGCCCGCCAGCAGTGTGACAAATAATCCAAGCTTGGGTTTTTCGGCCACCACCATAAAGGACTGGAAGGTCACCTGCGCGAAGACGAAAGGCTGAATCAGAACCAGCGGCAGACCATAGGCGATCGCATCGTCGATCAGCTCCGGTCCGGCGCCTAAAAACACGGCGATCCGGTCAATGAAGGGGGCGATGAGCAAGGAGATGATCAGCCCGAAGATCAGCTCAAAGACGACAATCATCGTGAAGTATTCGTTTGCGCGCTCGCTCTTGCCTTCTCCAAGTGTTTTGGAGACCAGAGCGCTGCCACCGGTTCCGAACATGAAGCCAAACGCCATGAGAAAACCCACAACAGGCCAGATCAGATTGAGAGCCGCAAACGCGTTGTCGCCCACCAGATTTGAGACGAACAGACCGTCCACAATCGTATAAGTGGAGGTGAAAAGCATCATGAAGATGCTTGGCAGCGCAAACCGGATCAGTCTTCCATAGGTGTAGTGGTCCGACAGTTTCAGTTTCTGTTTCTTTTTCATTCCTGACTCCTTTCCCCAAGCGCAAATTTGATAAAAAATATTATTTTTTCACAATGTGCATGGATAACCTAACATATATAAAAAATTGCGTCTACCTTCTTTCCCCACTTGCAGCACCTGATCTAGCACACGCAAAAAAGGCGCGGCCGCGCGCCTTCTTTGCTTCAATTTGCTTTAGATAAAAGAGGATTTCTATTCAGCGTTTTTCTTTTCAAGAATTTTGCCATAGTTGCGCATGGCGACGATCGCGTTGACCGCCTGCTCCGCTGTCGGATAAGCGGGGATGCCCGCGTCACGCAGCTTGAGAATGATATCGTGGCATTCCCTGCCGCCCTGGCATTCCATCACAACCGGCTTGTTCAGACCTTTGTTCTTCTTGAAGACATCGATCACCTGATCAGCGACCGCGTTGACATCGGTGACAGCGGTCGGGCAGATGGAGACGTAAACGCAGTCTACATGCGGATCACGCAGAGCCTGAGAAACGGCGCCGCGGTATTGGATCGGCGTGGCTGTGCCGGAGATGTCAACGGGGTTGAGCGGAGAGCCAAACATCGGCATGTAGTTGCGGATCTTTCCAAACAGAAGCGGTGAGATTTCTTTGAGTTCTTTGAGCGGCAGACCGCGTCTTTCGAAGTGGTCGCAGGAGAGCAGACCACTGCCGCCGCCGTTGGTGATCATGACGATGTTGTCGCCTTTGAGCGGTCCCATCAGACCGAGAGCGAGCGCGTCATCGAGGAATTCCTGCCATGTGGTCGCTCGGATGACACCGGCCTCATCAAGAACTCTCTGGTAGTAGTCGTCTTCTTCAGGGTTTTCAGACGCGGTGTGCGCGAACGCGGCCTTATGACCGATCTGCGATCCGCCAACCTTGATGACAACGATCGGTTTCTTCGATTTCCTGGCGGCCTTGATAAAGGCGTCAGGAGAATCGAGACCTTCGATATAGACCGCGATTGATCCGGTATTGGGATCCTGGTTGGCGTATTCAATGAATTCAGAGAAGTCCACATCCGCCTTGTTGCCAAGTCCGACAAAGAAGGACATACCAAGATGATCTTCCTGGCTGGTGCCAAGAGCGGCTAACAGGTTGGCACCGGACTGAGAAATCATGGCCACAGGTCCGGGAACAGGCAGATACGGGATGAATCCGCAGTTAAAGTGCGAATAAGGGGAGCCCATGCCAACCAGGTTTGGTCCGATCAGCGGAAGCTTGTTGTCGCGGCAGAACTGCGTCAGCTCATTCTGCAGCTCTTCACGACCGATTTCCTTGAACGCGGAGGTGGAGATGACAGCCATCTTCACCCCCTTGGCCACGCAGTCTTCCAGAACGGATTTAACAACATGCGCCGGAACGGCGACGAAGGCCAGTTCCACATCATCAGGAATATCCCTGACGGTCTTATACGCTTTCAGACCCTGCACTTCATTGGCGCGCGGGTTGACCGGATAAATCTTGCCATTATATCCCCACTTCTGCAGGCCTTCGATGACCTTATATCCGACCTTGCCATCCAGACGGCTGCTTCCAACAACCGCGATGCTCTTTGGATTCAAAGCGTAAGGCAGCTGATCCACTACGTATTGTCTTGCTTCTTCAATCAGCATGATCAGTCCTCCTGACTGCCAGCGCAAAGGCGGCAGTAGTTCTTGTTTTCCATCCGGTTCTGCAGCATGTCATCCGTGAACACGCACATTTCCCAGTTGTCGGTGTTGTCATCCAGACGGGCGGTCCAGCGGCGGAACTGGCGCGGGCTGTTGGCTTCCAGAATCTCTTCCACTTCCGGATAGGCAGCGATCCGGTCATAAAGTTCTTTGGTGTCTGTCAGCTCTTCATAGGCCATGAAGATCACATCATGGTAGGAATCGGTGAATTCAAAGACGTTGTTGAAGTCGGGGTTGGCGGCCAGCTCATCGACAATCTGGCTCTTGCGCCAGCTCGGGGTGTTCTGGAACATGCGCACCAGATAGCAGTGGTTGTTCAGTCCAAGCTTCATGAAGTTCAAAAACAGCATGTTGACCAGAAAACGGCTTTCATCCATGACTTTGAGATAGTCTTCGCGCATCTTGCCCGCATCCAGACCGGACAGCTGCTGCAGCACATCGTAGTCAAACATGTCCGCCGTCAGATCGGTATTGTTGAGTACTTCAAGGATCTCAAGATCCTTCTCATCGATCAGATCAGTCTTTTCCAGCAGTTTCTTTCTCGCTTCGTCAGAGAACTTGAAGTCTCTGAAGCGGAATGGTGTATCCGCCTGATTGACGCTGCTTTCTCTCAGGTCACGGCGAACCGGGCACAGATGCACATATTCCACCCAGGGATTTCTCTTGATCGGATCGATGATGCCTTCCAGCAGGTTATCGAGCACGCGCATATGATTGCCGCAATAGAAGTCAAAGTCACCGCCATCACAGGCGTATCCGGTACAGATCTCGTTATTATTCTGGATCCAGTCGGTCAGTTTCTGCTTTTCTTCAGGCGGGCAGCCATCCTTCATCTTGACAACCCAGTACCACAGGCCAAATCCGTAGACGGCGACCGAGGAGTTTTTGACAAGCATGAAGATCCGGTCATCATACATTCTTTGCAGTCTGTTTTTGATTTCCTCTTCGCTCATTCCGGTCTTTTCAGCGACGAGTTTGAGATTAAAGACATCCGGTCTTGTCTGATAAAAGCTCTTGGCCACGTTAAACGCGGCGACACGGGGATCATCGGGTCCGACAATGCCGGGCTCGAGAAAGGCCATGCCTCTGGGCGCGAAGAAATAATCGCGCATCCATTCCTGTTTCTCTTCTGTGTTCAAAAGATATTGTTTACCATCTTTTGGCATACCAGCATCACCTCTTTCCTGTAGTATAGCTCTCTTTGTAACCGCTAACATAACGATTTTTGTGATTTATGCGTATAGTTTGCGCTTCCTGTTTCCTTTCTTTACAGATGGTGCCTTTGCCTGCATCAGCACAGAAAAAGGGGCTTTTCTCCAGCTGCAGCAGCCGGAGAAAAGCCCTTTTCTGAGTTTTTGTAAGTTAACAAGTCACTGTTCAAAAGAATTGGTCAGCGCATGAATCAGTACTTTTCACCGTTGGACGCGATGACATCCTTATACCAGTTGAAGGAGTCCTTGCGATAGCGGTTCATCGTGCCTTTGCCTTCATCGTCCATGTCAACATAGATCATGCCATAACGCTTGCGCATTTCACCGGTGCCAGCGGAAACGAGGTCAATGCATCCCCAGGGGGTGTAGCCGATCAGGTTGACGCCGTTGTCGAGAATATGATGCATCGCTTCGATGTGCTTTTTCATGTACTCGATGCGGTAATCATCATGGACGGTGCCGTCTTCAAATTTGTCGATCGCGCCCAGACCGTTTTCAACGATCATCAAAGGCTTGTGGTAGCGATCCCACATGATTTCGCAATAAACTTCCAGACCCTTGGCGTCCGTGCTCCATCCCCACTCGGAGTATTCGAGATAGGGGTTGCGGGCGCCCATGGTGAAGTTGCCGCCCATCATGTCATCGATCTTATGGGTGGTGACAGTGGAAGACATGTAGTAGGAGAAGGAATAGAAGTCGCAGCAGCCCTTCTTGAGCATTTCAAGATCGATATCGGTGATATCAAGAACGACATTGTGCTCATCCCACAGACGTTTGGCATAGATCGGATATTCACCCTTGAGCTGAACATCAGCGCTGTAGAAGATATTGCGCTCCCATTTGTAGATGGTGGCCCAGACATCTTCCGGATCGGATGTCAGAGGATAGTTGGTGATACCGCAGATCATGCAGCCGATCATGTTTTCAGGATCGATCGCATGGCCAATCTGCACGGCACGGGCGGAAGCCACGTACTGATAGTGCAGCTGCTGGTAGGCGCGCTGGTAAACATCGTCTGTGACATCACTCATCATGTCGACGAACTGGATCGTGTTGTTGATCTCGTTGAATGTCAGCCAGTATTTAACCAGACCCTTGAATTCACGGAAGCATGTTTCCGCGAAGTGAACATACAGATCGATCAGCTCGCGGTTATTCCAGCCGCCCAAATTCTGCTCAAGATAGAGCGGGGTGTCAAAATGCCAGATGGTGACAAGCGGCTCAATGTTGTGCTCGCGCAGTTTCTTGAAGACGTTTCTGTAGAATTCCACGCCTTCTTCATTGGGTTTGTCTTCCAGACCTGTCGGGAACAGTCTGCTCCATGCGATGGACATACGGAATGTCTTGAAGCCCATTTCCGCGAACAGCTCGATATCTTCTTCCCAATGGTGATAGAAATCTGTCGCTTTGTGGTTGGGATAGTAGTAGTCTTCTAGAACCGCGTATTCAGCGCCTTCGGGCAGAACGAAGCCGTGGCTTGGTGTGGCGTGCGCGACGCCGTCCTTGTCTCTCCATGTCACCAGTCTTGGTGTTTTGTTTGTGCCGCCGGTGGTGACATCGGAAGAGGTCATGCCGCGTCCGCCTTCATTCCATCCGCCCTCATACTGGTTAGCGGCTGTCGCGCCGCCCCAGAGGAAATTCTCAGGGAATTTTGCCATAGTCTTTACCTTCTCTTTTCCTTATATCTCAAAACAGGATCCATCCTGCTCCGGATCCTGGGGAGCAGGATGGAATGTTGTCAGTCTTTTTCAGGCTGTGTCTTACGAAACTGAATCAGTCCAGATCAGCGCCATCGGATTCAATGGCTTTCTTATACCAGTAGAAGGAATCCTTGCGGGAACGGTTGAGGGTTCCGTTGCCTTCATCGTCGCGATCAACGTAAACCAGACCATATCTCTTTCTCATCTCACCGGTGCCTGCGGAAACGAGGTCGATGCATCCCCAGCAGGTGTAGCCCATCAGTTCAACGCCGTCTTTGTTGATGGCGTCATCCATGGACTGGATGTTCTGACGCATGTAGTCGATGCGGTAGTCATCGTGTACGGAGCCGTCTTCTTCCATGACGTCGTTCCAGCCGATGCCGTTTTCAACAACCCAGACGGGTTTGCGGTAGCGGTAATAGAGTGTGTTGCAGGCAAGACGCAGGCAGGCAGGATCTGTTGCCCATCCCCAGGCATTGGTCTGCATGTAGGGGTTCTTGACGCCCATGGAGAAGTTGCCGCCAACTGCTTCCGCATCTTCCGGATGTGTTGTGATGGTGCTTCCGCCATAGCAGGAGAAGGACAGGAAGTCAGCGCTGTAATCACGGATCAGCTCATAGTCTTCCGGCTCGTCTTCAAGAACGATGCCCTTGCGCTCATACTCTTTCAGTTTGTATCCGGGATAGAAGCCGCCGGTCTGAACATCGGAGTAGAACAGAGTGCCCTGGCTGCCTTCGAGCTGCATGATGGCATCGGCCGGATCAGCGGTCAGTGTGTAGGTCGGGCCATAGGCAAGCATCTGGCCGACTTTGATTTCAGGATCAATTTCATGGGCTGCGCGGACAACTTTGGCGCTGGCAACGAACTGGTTGTGAGCGCCCTGCGCTTTGGCCTGATCATCTGTGCGGAAGATCGCGCCGGCCATGAAGGGAGCCATGGACATGATGTTGATCTCGTTGAATGTCAGGTAATATTTCACTTTGCCTTTGTAGCGTTTCATGACGGTGGTGGCGTACTTTTCGAAGAAATCAATCAGCTTTCTGTTAACCCATCCACCGTAGTTGATGCCAAGGTTGATCGGAGTCTCATAGTGAGAAAGAGTAACGAGAGGTTCGATGCCGTATTTGTTCAGTTCGTCGAAAACCTCATCGTAGAATTTGAGTCCTTCTTCATTGGGCTCTTCATCGTCACCGTTGGGGAAAATACGGCCCCAGTTCATGGACATACGGAATGTCTTGAAGCCCATTTCAGCCATCAGAGCGATGTCTTCCTTGAAATGATGATAGAAGTCAGTGGCAACATGGGAAGGATAATATTCGCCCTCAACAACAGCAGGGATGGCGCCTTCAGGGAAAATGGAGCCTTCTCCATTGAAAGAGAACATGGAAGTAACGGATCCGGTTTCACCTGTTTCCGGTTTTACCCATGTGATGCGTCTTGGTGTGGTGTGAGAACCATTTGTCATGACGTCTGAAGTGTTGATGCCTTTTCCGCCTTCAAGGTATCCGCCTTCATACTGGTTGGCAGCAGTCGCACCGCCCCATAAAAAATCTTTTGGAAATGCCATTTTTCTTCCTCTTTTCCGGTTTCACCGCAAAGCGCGGTAATCCGTTTTCATGATAGATAAAGAAAACTCAGGCTTAAAGACGTCTGATACCACTTGGAACACCCGTTTCTTTTCCATAAAAAAATCCCCGAGCAGGGGGATTTTTTTATCAATAGAGATCAGGCGAAATGTCATCATTGCTGCCTGAGCTCAGCACACTTTCAATTTCCTTGCGGCGCAGGTCGATACTGTCAGAGTGAGCGCGCAGATACAGGACAAACAGCGTATTCAGGCAATAGTACATCCCCTGCCGAAAGAACATGCCTTCCATCATGGTGTCTTCCGTATACTTGGAATGGACAATCATAGTCGCCGTCGCATGGGAGACAATCGGATTTTCCGGATTGCGCGTGATGACGATGATATTGACATTCTTATCCGACAGTTTTTTGGCGATTGTCTGCATCGAACTGGAGCGCCCGTCCTGAGATATGATAACCGCAAGATCCTTGCTTTCCATCACAGCCGCTTCAGACAGACAGGAATACATGTCTCTTGGCACGGCGATACGCTTGCCAACCTCGGACATCTGGTATTTGAAATTCTGAGCGAAAAAGTAATTGGAGTAGCTGGTGAATACAGTGATCCCTTCCGCGTCGCGGACAAGATCACTGATCTGGTGCAGCAGGTTCGGGCTGAAATCCGCGCAGGTGTTTTGAACGGACTGCACCAGATTTTCCTTCATGCGTCCGATCAGCTGCAACGGAGATCCGTTCAGATCAATGGCGATATTTAAATCGTGGCCGACATTGTTCTGCATCAGTGCGGAAGCGAGTTCCACCTTCATGGCATTCACACCGTCAAGGCCAAGCTTGTCTGCGAAACGATAAATGGTCGACAGAGAAACATAGGCTTCAACCGCAATGTCTTTGGGCTTTAATTCCATGAATCTGTTCGGCTCTTTCAGGATAAATGTGATCAGCGATTCCTCATTTGGAGTCAGATTCTGCAGGGAATCAAGTTTTTCAAAGAAATTCATATCTAAAGTTTAACAAAATAAGATTAAGATAGACCATAATTATTTCAGTTTCTCAAACCATGTTAGGTATCAAACGTGCACTGTCTCAATTTACACCATTTCCAGGAAAGGAGAAAATATGAACTGTCCAGTCTGCGGGAGCCACCTCGATATTCCTGAAGGCTCTTCTCTCACCACATGCCCTTTCTGCCAATGCCCGCTTCAAGTGGAAACGCGCAAGGAAGAAAAACCCGTCAAAAAATGGATGACCTATCAGGAACGCCAGAAGATGGTGGAAGAGCTCTACGATCCTGATCTCTATCAGCCAGATGAACAGGATGATCCCGATCTCTACTATGAAAGCCAGGAACAGCTTGATGAAGTGCTCGCCATTCAGGATGAAGCTGACAAAAAACAGGCTCTTGAAAATGCGGGGTTTGTTGAGAAATTTCAGAAAACCATCCTCGACAGGGATTCTGATCTGGCCGCCAGGCTCTGGATTGAGCAGGCCGCACTGTCCAGATGGAAGGACAGACGCTATCAGCGCTGTCTTGAGTGTCTGGATAATCTGATTGAGGTCCATCCGGACAGACTTGCCGGCTTCGCCTCTTCCATGATTGATCAAAGCACAGATCTGGAAGATGGTGTCTATCGCAAGATTCTTTCTCTGCTGCGCAAACGCTCCGCAAGAGTGACCCACACCTTCAATGAGATCGATCCGCTCTGGGCTCTGATCCGACAACAGCAGGCGGTCACAAAAGCCAAAGAAGCCGGAAATGATTCAGGTCCACTTGAAGCGGATCTGAAAACTCTGAGAAAGACGTATCATCTGTAATCCAGATATTTCTTCAGCCGCGGATGCGGCTTTTATTTTCCCTGCTCGAGCTCATTAATTCTGGCAAGATAGCGGTCTGCGCTGATCTGATTGATTTTTGAAAGTCTGACAGCCTGCTTTCTCGCTTCATCAAGATCAGCCTTCAGGCCCAGCTTCTCGTTGCCGTAGATCAGGGTGTTGACATAATTTTCCAACCCCTGCGGCCATGAACGTTTGGCGCTGTCTTTCAACCAGTCTAACGCCTGCTTGCCATCCCCCTTCTGAATGAAATGGAGATAGAGCAGATAGGCCATACGACCGGGCTCTTTCCTGTTGGCCTTGCTTTCGAGCGTGGTAAAGCGCGTTTTGTTCTGATCAAAGCCAAATGTTCCTTCCAGAAAATACAGTCCCTGCTGATACATGGCCATGACATCTCCGGCTTCCACAGCCTGATCTAGCAGCGACATGGCCGTCTTTCTGTTTGTCAGCCGAATCCCAGTTTTCCAGGAGGAGGCAAGATCATCATTTTCAATCAGGAGGCTGGCGGCAAGAGCAGCGGCACCCGGAGCACCTTTCTGGGCGGCATCGACAATCTGATCGAGCGCAGCCAGAGGCTGAGCTTTAAGCAGCTCTTTCGCGCTTTCAAACTCTTTTGCCGATTCTTCCGCTTTCCTGAGTGTTTCAGGATCGATCTGTTTTGTTTTCTTTTTAAACAGTCCCATCGTTCAATCCCCTTTTCTTTTTCTTTGCTTCATTTTCCTGTCTTCTGTCTGGCAGGTGTGTATCCGCTTTACTTTAGTTCTGGTTTTATAACAGGATCCCATAAAAAAGAGGAGAGTGGATGGTCACTCTCCTCAAAGCAGCAAATTTCTGAAATATCGTTTTGATTATCAGTTATTCTGAGCGGAAAGCTCAAGAGCAGCTTCTTCTTCAGCTTCAGCAGCTTCTTTGGCAACAAGCTGTTTGTCATAAACCTTGAAGAACGGATACCAAACAAGAGTTGTCGGGATCAGCATCAGGTAGTCCCAGATGAAGTTTGTCCAGTTCAGAGTAGCCAGGAAGTTACCGAAGCCCATGGGCAGCAGTGCGTTCATGGAAATCCATGCGGGCATAATGAATCCAGAGAAGTAACCGATGATGTAGCAGACACCAACGAGCATCGGGTTCAGAACATACGGAATACACATGATGGGGTTGTACATGATGGGAACGCCGAAGGTCATGGGCTCGTTGATTCCAAACCAGCCGGGAACAGCGGAGATCTTACCTACAGCTTTGAGCTGTTCGGATTTCGCCTTGAAAGCGCACATCAGTGCCAGAGGCAGAGTATTACCTGTACCGCCGCAAACTGCCAGAGCACCGAACAGAACGATCGGGGAAATGATCAGAGGCTGGCCGGCTTCATGCAGAGCGTTGTTTTCAACTGCGACCTGAATCATAACGGGCATCAGAACGGAGAGCATAACCATGGTTCCATGGATACCGAAGCACCAGAGCAGCAGAGCTACGAACATCATTACGAACATACCGGGCCAGGAAACCAGAGCGTTCAGAGGATAAGACAGAACAGCCAGGAAGCCGCTTGCCAGGTTGAATGCGCCGCCGGTTACAACTGTGATGAGGGATGTCAGACCCTGGAACAGAACAACTGCGAACAGAAGAGGAATGATGGAAGCAAAACCATCAGCTAGGAAGGGAGGAACTACGTCCGGCATTTTGATGCGGATGTTCTTTTCAATGCAGATCTTTTCAATCTGAACTGTGAGGAAGCAAACTACGAAACCGATGAACATGCCGGTTGCGCCAAGGTAAGTCATGTCGATGGCTGCGGAACCAACACCAACAACTTCTCCGCCTTCCATAACGGCGAGGTTTCCGATTGTGCCTGTTGCTACCAGGAAGCAGACGAGGCAGTTGATAGCTGTGATGATTGGCTGTTTGGTCTTGAGGTTACGGCCGTAGTTGTAACCAAGAAGAGCAACGACCCAGAGAGAAAGACAGTTCATCGTGAACTGATAGGGAGTGTACAGAGTGGAGTACCAGATCGAGTCAGCGCTGAACAGGTTGAACATCGTCGGGCCAAGTACGTTCGTCAGAATGGTGGAAATTGCGCCAACCATGATGACGCCCATTGTTCCCATCATCGCTGCCTGCAGTGCGCTCAGAAACTTGTTGGATCCAAGGCTCTGACCAAACGCCTGCAGCTTCTGCATGAAGGGGCTGTTAAACAGGTTTTCCATTTTTCTCCTCTTTCCAATCTTGCTGTCTGCGGGAATTCCCATCTCTATCCCACAGTTCGTAAGATTTGTTTGACGCTTATAGGATAATCATTCCGAAATAGTGTGTAAACGCTTAGCAAAAGATAATAATTCCGGTATGACACCATTTTTCGGGCATAAATGAAAAATATGTTTCATTCCTCTGTGATAATGAAAAGTTCAAAAAAGGAGGATAGCTCCTCCTTTTTCCCGTTTGAATGAATGTTTATTTCTGAGCGTACAGTTTCTCAGCGAGTTTGTAGATCTTCTCGCAGTTGCCCAGTGCGTAGTCTGTGGAGTTGATGGCTTCAGCAGGCATCTTTGTGTCTTCTTTGATGGATTTCAGACGATAGGAAACCTGGGGTCCAACCATGATGATGTCGAAGTTGGGAGCAACGTCGTTGTACTCGGACAGGCCGACAGCCTTGATTTCCAGAGGTACGTTTTTAGCAGCCCAATGTTTTTCCATTTTTTTCATCAGAATAGAAGTGGACATACCACCAGCGCATACAAGCAAGATTTTCATTTTCTTTTCCTTCTCTTTCTTTTCTTTTTTCTTTTAATCCTTCAGTTAAGCAGCGACTCCAGCCTGTTTTTTATACATATCGATCAGCTCTTTGATCAGCTCGCTGGCGAGCATGGCAGTCATAAGGTGATCCTGGCTGTGAACAAGCAGAACGTTCACAGGAGCATGTCCACCGTTCATTTCCTGGAACAGCAGATCAGTCTGGGATTTGTGAGCGAGGTTGGCTGCTTCGGCAGATTTCTTCATAAACTCATCAGACTGTGCGAAATCGCCCTGTTTTGCAGCATCAAGAGCCTGGAAAGCATAAGAGCGGCTGTCACCTGCGTTGGCAATGATTCCAAAAGAAATCAGATTGAGTTCTTCTTCTGGATTTGTTGTTGTGTTCGGTTCGTTATCCATCATCTTCTCCTTCACGCTTAAGTCATCTCAATTTTAACCAATTGAAACCGCTTGTAAACATTTTGCGGGTCAATTACCCGCCCCGAAAGAAGTGATGAAAAAGAAATTTCATTTCCTTTTTCGTCTGCTTTCGCAAATGATAAATTTATAAATCCATTCGCTCTTGCAACATGCAATTCATTTTCACTTTGCCGCTTTTATTCCCCCTGAAGAGAGATTTCTCTGAAACTTAAGTTTCATCAAACAGCTCGAACCCATCTGTCAAAAGCATAAATAGCCCCCTGGCTAAAACAGGACGGAACAGTGTTTTGCTGAACATGATTTAGAATAATAAGGTCCGTTTTGAAGCGGATTGAAGATAATGTTTCAACTTCCCGCTCTTTTCAAAAGCCGGGACAGAAAAAATGCTATGATCCGTTCATGAAAATAGTCAGAACATTGAAGGTCACGCCGGATGAGTTCTTTGACAACCTCGAGCAGGATGTCATTGATTCGGTGGAAAAGGCCACCGGTTACCAGATCACATCCAAAGACATCAAGTCCGGATTAAAATTCACCATCGACAAGCAGGACAAGTTCCGCAAGATCGATACGACCATCCTCAATTACAAACGCGGCGAGGTCTTCAAATCCAAAAGAAAGTCCACCAACGATTGCGTTATCGTGGAATACCGCGTCAAACCCGTTGAGAAGGGTATTGAAGTCACTTTCAATCAGAGCGTCGAGAACTATCTGAAAAAAGACCGATCCGTCGGCAAATTCTCCGAGTCCGTCTACCTCGGACGCATGGCTGAATCCCTTCTGAACATGGAAGAAAAAATCATCTTCATCCGCAAGGGCGATCTTGAATACCATCAGCGTTTGCAGCAGGGTCTGCAGTTGCCCGGAAGCGGCCTGTATAAAGC